>Ga0081455_10006263_pt1 | contig 12803 bp, 13 predicted proteins | sample TabmetS3T2R1_FD_70207 | JGI IMG/M metagenome (GOLD analysis project Ga0081455, IMG submission 70207) | Tabebuia heterophylla rhizosphere microbial communities from the University of Puerto Rico - S3T2R1 | ecosystem: Host-associated > Plants > Roots > Rhizosphere ... | reverse complement strand
CTGATGTGCTCGCTCACGACCATTTTCTTCCTAGGCGGCTGGTTGTCACCGGTGCCGTTCCTGCCATCGGGGCTCTTCTGGTTCATCCTGAAGGTGCTCTTCGTGTTCTTCATGTTCGCCATGGTCAAAGCCATGGTCCCACGTTACCGCTACGACCAGCTGATGCGGCTCGGCTGGAAGGTCTTTTTGCCCTTGTCTCTCATCTGGGTCGCGCTCACCGCGGGCGTTCTCGTGGCCTTCCATCTCGCGCCGGGGATGCCCCCGGCCGCGGCACCTTAAAGGAGCGGTCCATGGCTTGGCTCGACCGTACCGCACGTTCGATCTTCCTGCTCGAGTTCGTGAAAAGCTTCTGGCTTTCGATGCGGTATTTCTTCGCGCCGAAGGCAACCCTCAACTATCCGTTCGAGAAGGGACCGCTCTCTCCCCGCTTCCGGGGCGAGCATGCGCTGCGCCGTTATCCGAACGGCGAGGAGCGTTGCATCGCGTGCAAGCTCTGCGAGGCGATCTGTCCGGCGCAAGCCATCACCATCGAGGCGGAGCCCCGCGAGGACGGCAGCCGGCGCACGACGCGCTACGACATCGACATGGTGAAGTGCATCTATTGCGGCTTTTGCCAGGAGGCCTGCCCGGTCGATGCGATCGTCGAGGGGCCGAATTTCGAATTCGCTGCGGAGACGCGCGAGGAGCTGCTTTACGACAAGGAGAAGCTGCTCGCGAACGGCGATCGCTGGGAGCGGGAGATCGCGAAAAACCTGGAGCTGGACGCGCCGTACCGGTAAGCGGAGCGGGCGGGGGAAGCATGAGTCGTTCTGAAAATCATCGCACAGGTGCTTGGCCCATCCTTCGAGGCCCGCTTGACAGCGGGCACCTCAGGATGAGGTCGGTGTTTGTTGCAGCACACCCCCACCTCATCCTGAGGAGCAAGCGAAGCTTGCGTCTCGAAGGATGGGCGCCGGACTCGAGTGCCGCATAGGGAATTGACGGCATGATCCTGCAGACCATCGCTTTCTACATTTTTGCGGGCATGACCATCGTGTCGGGCCTGATGGTTATCTCTGCGCGCAATCCCGTTCACTCCGTTCTGTTTCTCATCCTGGCGTTCTTCAACGCCGCGGCCTTGTTCGTGCTGCTGGGCGCCGAGCTTTTGGCGCTCACGCTCGTCATCGTCTATGTCGGCGCGGTCGCCGTGCTGTTCCTCTTCGTCGTGATGATGCTCGACATCAACTTTGCGGAGCTGCGCTCGGGCTTCCTCAGATACCTGCCCTTCGGCGCGGCGGTCGGCCTCGTGTTTCTGAGCGAGCTCATCCTGGTTGGAGTCACCTGGCTTACGGCACGCGGCGCGTCCGGTGTGTCCGCCGCTCCGACGCCGTCTCCTGTCACGACGCCCAATGCGCAAGCCTTGGGCGAGGTGATCTACACCTACTATCTCTACTACTTTCAGGCGGCGGGCCTCATTTTGCTGGTCGCCATGATCGGCGCCATCGTGCTCACGCTGCGTCATCGCGAAGGGGTCAAGCGCCAGAGCATCAGCGCTCAGGTGGGGCGGACGCCGGCAACGGGTCTCGAGATCAAGAAGGTAAAGCCCGGTCAGGGCCTTTAGGAGACGGTCGCATGGACGTGCTTCATATCGGTCTCGGGCATTACCTCACGGTGGCGGCGATCCTGTTCACGCTCGGGATCTTCGGCATTTTCCTGAACCAGAAGAACGTGATCATCATCCTGATGTCGATCGAGCTGATGCTGCTCGCAGTCAACATCAATCTGGTGGCGTTCTCCTCGTTCCTGAACGATCTGGTTGGTCAAGTCTTCGCCTTGTTCGTGCTCACCGTCGCCGCGGCCGAGGCGGCCATCGGGCTTGCGATCCTTGTCGTCTATTTCCGGAACCGCGGGACGATCGCGGTGAAGGACATCAATCTCATGAAAGGCTGAGAGACCGGATGCATACAGCCATCGTCTTTCTGCCCCTGATCGGCGCCTTTGTCGCGGGCCTGTTCGGCCGCGTCATCGGGGCCCGCGCCTCGGAGGTCATCACCACCGGCCTTCTTTTCGTGTCGGCCGCGCTGTCGATCATGACCTTCTGGGATGTGGCTATCAATCACAACGCGCTCACCATCCCGCTGTTCGCTTGGTTCGACTCGGGACTCTTCAAGGCGCCCTGGGCGCTCCGGATCGATACGCTGACGGCAGTGATGTTGGTGGTGGTGACGGTCGTGTCGTCGCTCGTGCATCTCTATTCCATCGGCTATATGCATCATGACGAGCACCGGCCGCGCTTCTTCTCCTATCTGTCGCTGTTCACCTTCGCGATGCTGATGCTGGTCACGGCGGACAACTTCGTTCAGCTCTTCTTCGGCTGGGAGGGAGTGGGTCTCGCCTCCTATCTTCTGATCGGCTTCTGGTACGAACGGCCCTCGGCCAACGCTGCGGCGATCAAGGCCTTTGTCGTCAATCGTGTGGGTGACTTCGGCTTCGCGCTCGGGATCATGGCGGTCTTTTTCGTCTTCAAGTCGGTCGAGTTTGACACCGTGTTCCAGGCGGCGCCGACGGTCGCCGGCAAGACGTTCCATTTCCTGTCCTGGCAGGTCGATACGCTGACGACCATCTGCCTCCTGCTGTTCATGGGCGCGATGGGCAAGTCGGCCCAACTCCTGCTGCACACCTGGCTGCCTGACGCGATGGAGGGCCCGACGCCTGTCTCGGCGCTCATCCACGCGGCGACGATGGTGACCGCCGGGGTGTTTCTCGCGTGCCGGTGCTCGCCCCTGTTCGAGCACGCTCCCTTCGCGCTCCAGGTCGTGACCGTTGTCGGCGCCTCGACGGCTTTCTTCGCCGCGACAGTGGGCCTCGTGCAGAACGACATCAAACGCGTCATCGCCTATTCCACGTGCTCGCAGCTCGGCTACATGTTCTTCGCGGCTGGCGTGTCGGCCTATGGCGCGGCGATGTTCCACCTGTTCACCCACGCCTTCTTCAAGGCGCTGCTGTTCCTGGGTGCGGGCTCGGTCATTCACGCGGTCTCGGACGAGCAGGACATGCGAAAAATGGGCGGACTCTACACGCTCATTCCGATCACCTGGGGCTTGATGGCGATCGGCACATTGTCGTTGACGGGGTTCCCGTTCACGGCCGGATTTTTCTCGAAGGACGCGATCATCGAGCACGCCTGGATGGCCGGCAGCGGCGTCGGCTTCTATGCCTTCGTGCTGGGCGTGGGCTCGGCGTTCCTCACGTCGTTCTATTCCTGGCGCCTCATGTTCATGACTTTTCATGGTCCGCACAAGCTGTCGAACGAGGCGCTGAAGCATGTCCATGAAAGCCCGAATGTGATGATCGCGCCGCTGGTGGTGCTGGCGGTCGGCGCGTTGATCGCGGGCTTTGCGTTCAAGAACTATTTTATCGGCAAGCACGAGCACAAATTCTGGGGCGACTCGATCTATGTGCTCGAGCATCCCATCGGGCGCCATGACGTTCGCCGGGTCGAAATGGGCTCGCTGACGGCGCAGGAAGCCGACCGCGGCGACGAAGTGCCCGCGCCTGAGCGCGCGGCGCCCGAAAGCGATGCGGGCGTGCATGCCGAAGCGGAGGCCCATCCGCCGGTTCTGGTCGCGTTCGCACCCACCATCATGATGTTCTTAGGTTTCGGCTTCGCCTGGTTTGCCTATCTCCGGCGGCCGGACATCCCTGCCAAGACGGTGGCCGCGTTTCCGACGATCTACGCGTTCCTTCTCAACAAGTGGTATTTCGACGAGCTCTACGACGCCATTTTCGTGCGGCCGGCGCGGTGGCTTGGCCGCCTGTTCTGGAAGGGCGGCGATCAGCAGATCATCGACGGATTGGGGCCCGATGGCGTCTCGGCGCGGGTGATCGACGCGACCAAGCGGTTCATCCGCCTGCAGACGGGCTATGTCTATCATTACGCATTCGCGATGCTGATCGGCATCGCCGTGATCATCTCCTTCTTCACGTATCTGAGCGTCAAGGGCGGGCTCTAGATGACGGACGCGCCTCTTCTGAGCCTCATCACTTTCGTGCCGCTCGCCGGCGCGGCGTTGCTGCTGATCGTGGGCGGCGACATCGAGATGAGAAACCGCAATTGCCGGTTTCTGGCGCTCTGGACGACGCTCGTCGCCTTCGCGATCTCGATCGTCATGTGGGCCAATTTCGACCCCAGCCGATCCGATTTTCAGTTTACCGAAAAGCACGAATGGCTGGGCGGCGGCATCAGCTATCACATGGGGGTTGACGGCATCTCCGTGCTGTTCATTCTGCTCACCACCTTCATCATGCCGTTCTGCATTCTGGCGAGCTGGAAGGCGATAGACACGCGCGTGCGCGAATACATGATCGCGTTCCTCGTGCTGGAATCGCTCATGATCGGCACGTTCTGCGCCCTCGATCTCGTGCTGTTCTACCTGTTCTTCGAGGGCGGCCTCATCCCGATGTTCCTCATCATCGGAATCTGGGGCGGTCCGCGCCGGGTCTACGCGACCTACAAGTTCTTCCTCTACACGTTCCTGGGCTCCGTGCTGATGCTGGTCGCCATGATGGCGATGTACTGGCAGGCCGGCACGACCGACATCACGGTTCTTTTGACCCACGATTTCCCCGTCAGCATGCAGAGCTGGCTCTGGTTCGCGTTCCTGGCCTCGTTCGCCGTCAAGATGCCGATGTGGCCGGTTCACACCTGGCTGCCCGACGCCCATGTGGAGGCGCCGACGGCCGGCTCCGTCATCCTCGCGGGCATTTTGCTCAAAATGGGCGGCTACGGTTTCTTGCGGTTTTCCGTGCCGATGTTTCCGGTCGCGTCCGAACAGTTCGCGCCGCTCATTTTCGCGCTCAGCGTGATAGCGATCATCTACACCTCGCTTGTCGCTCTGGTGCAGGAGGACATGAAGAAGCTCATCGCCTATTCGTCGGTTGCGCATATGGGCTTCGTGACGATGGGCATTTTCGCCATGAACATGCAGGGCCTGCAGGGCGGCATCGTTCAGATGGTGAGCCATGGCTTTGTGTCGGGGGCGCTCTTCCTGTGCGTGGGCGTCGTGTATGACCGCCTGCACACGCGCGAGATCGCGGCCTATGGCGGGTTGGTGAAGCTCATGCCGATGTATGCGCTCGCCTTCATGGTGTTCACGCTCGCGAATGTCGGCCTGCCCGGAACGAGCGGCTTCGTAGGCGAGCTTCTCACCATGGTCGGCGTCTTTCAGGTCAATACCTGGGTCGCGTTCTTCGCGGCCTTCGGCGTCATTCTCTCGGCGTGCTATGCGCTCTGGCTCTATCGGCGCATCATCTTCGGCGTGCTGGAAAAGTCCTCCCTCAAGGGGATGACGGATCTGACCCCCCGCGAAATCGCTATTCTTGTGCCGCTCGTCATCGCGACGATCTTCTTCGGCGTTTATCCCAAACCGATGTTCAAGGCGACGGAAGCTACGGTCGAGAAGCTGATTGCCGACCACTCGCTGGCCATGGCACAGCATCGCGCCACCGCCCGCGTCGCAAGCGCAGCAATCCACTGATGAGCTGAAGACGGATCATGGATCAAAACAACAGTCTCGATCTCGGCAAGTCGGTCGGCGCGCAGTTCGACAAGTTCGTTGGCAGCCTGCCGGCGGACTATCCGTTTCCCGATCTCTTCACGATCCTGCCGGAGCTCATCCTCGCGGTGGGCGCCATGGTGCTCTTGATTTATGGCGTCTATCGGCGCAAGGAGCCGACGCGCTCGGTGTCATGGCTGGCAGTCGGGCTGCTCGGGTTGACGGCCATCGCGGTCCTGTTTCCGATCAAAGGCTCGACGGCTGCGTTCCACGGGGCGTTCATGGCCGACGGCTTCGCGCGCTTCGTCAAGATGCTCATCGTGATTGGTTCGGCCGCGGCCATCATCATCAGCCAGGATTTCATCCGCAAGGAACGGATTGCACGGTTCGAGTATCCGATCCTCATTCTGCTTTCGAGCGTCGGCATGATGACGATGGCGTCGGCCAATGATCTCATCATGTTCTATATCGGCGTGGAGCTGCAGTCCCTGCCGCTCTATGTGCTTGCCGCGTTCAACCGCGACAGTCAGCGCTCGACCGAAGCGGGCCTGAAATACTTCGTGCTGGGTGCGTTGTCCTCCGGGCTTCTGCTCTATGGCTGCTCGCTCATTTACGGATTTTCGGGCACAACCACGTTTCCGCAAATCGCGGCGGTCATCAGCGCCGAGGCCCAGCCCCATCACATCAATCTGGGAATCACGTTCGGGCTTGCCTTCATCACCGCATCGCTCGCCTTCAAGGTTTCGGCAGTGCCGTTTCATATGTGGACGCCCGACGTCTATGAGGGCGCGCCGACGCCGGTCACGGCGTTCTTCGGCATGGCGCCCAAGATGGCGGCTCTCGCGCTGTTTGCCCGTGCGATGCTGACACCGTTCGGAGGCGTCGCCTATCACTGGCAGTGGCAGCAGATCCTGGTCTTCGTGTCCGTGGCGTCCATGGTGCTGGGCGCGTTCGCGGCGATCGGGCAGACGAACATCAAACGGCTGATGGCGTATTCCACCATCGGCCATATGGGCTTTGCGCTGGTCGGTCTCGCCGCCGGCACGGTCGAAGGCGTCAAGGGGCTCCTGATCTACATCACCATCTATCTCGCGATGACGATCGGCACGTTCATCTGCATTTTGTCGATGCGCCGGCGCGAAGGTATGGTGGAGACGATCGCCGACCTTTCCGGGCTGTCGCGCACGCATCCGATGATGGCGGCAGCGCTTGCTCTTTTGATGTTCTCGCTTGCCGGCGTTCCGCCGCTTGCAGGCTTTTTCGGAAAGTGGTTCGTCTTCGCCGCGGCAGTGCAGGCCAAGCTCTATTGGCTCGCCGTCGTGGGCGTCGTGACGAGCGTGGTCGGCGCCTACTATTACTTGCGTATCGTGAAGATCATGTATTTCGACGAGCCGGCGCCTGCGTTCGAGCGCCCGATGCCGAGGGACATGAGCATTCTTCTCGGCGCCGCGTCGGTGTTCGTTCTATTCTTTGGCGTCTTTCCCGGTCCGCTCGTCACGGCGGCGCGGGCGGCCGCAGCCGTTCTCTTTCCCTGACGGATGCTTACGCGCGTCGACGGCGTCACTCTTCCGCCCGGTACCACGCTCGCCTGGTACGAAAGCATCGACAGCACGAACGAGGAAGCGCGACGCCGCGTTCAAACGGGCGAGCGTGGCCCGCTCTGGATTGTCGCGGAGCGGCAAACTCAAGGCCGTGGCCGGCAGGGCCGCGGCTGGTCGACGGCCTCAGGCAATCTCGCGGCAACCTATCTGTTCGAGCCCGGCCTTCGGCCCGAGCGCATGGCTCTGCTCTCGTTTGTGGCGGCGCTCGCGGTGCAGGGGCTGGTCAGCGAGTATGTCCCGGATGTTCGGCTGAAGTGGCCGAACGATGTTCTTGTCAGGCGCCGGAAGGTGGCCGGAATTCTTTTGGAGTCGCTGCCGTCCAGCTGTCTCGCGATCGGGATCGGCGTCAACCTTGCGGCGCATCCCCAAGACTTGCCGTTTCCCGCGACCTCCATCGCCGCGGAAGGGGGCCGCGTTCCAGCTTTGCCGCAAGCCCTTTCGAGGTTGGCCCAGCGGCTCGACGACGGGCTCAAGCTTTTCGCGCATGAGGGGTTTCCGGCTGTTCGCGATCTTTGGACAGGCTTTGCCGACGGCGTCGGCGAAACCTTGCGCGTTCGTCTCCCGGATCAGATCCTCGAGGGCATCTTTCTTGGTCTGGGCGACGATGGTGCGCTCCGGCTCGGCTTGGCGGATGGCACGGAACGTCCTATCTCTGCCGGAGACGTTTTCTTTCCCGACGGAGCCTGAGTGGTCTCAAGTAGCCCCAAGAATGCCGGTCTTTATTTCTTGCCCCTGGGCGGGGCAGGGGAGATCGGCATGAACATGAACCTTTTGGGCTACGGGCCGGCGGCGCGTCCCAAATGGCTCATGATCGATTGTGGTGTCACCTTCGGCGACGACACGACGCCGGGCATCGATCTCATCATGCCGGACCCCGCTTTCATCGCGGAGCGTCGCAAGGATCTCCTCGGCCTCGTTCTGACACATGCCCATGAGGATCACATAGGCGCGGTGCCTCATCTGTGGCCGCGTCTCGAATGTCCGGTCTATTGCACGCCGTTCACGGCCGCCTTGCTGCTCGAGAAGCTGAAGGAGGCGAAGCTTGCCGGCAAGGTTCCCATTCATGTCGTGCCGCTCGGCGGCTCTATAGAGCTCGGGCCCTACCGAATTGAGTTCATCTCCATCACGCATTCGATCCCCGAGCCGAACGTGCTCGCGGTGCACACGCCGCTGGGCACTGTAGTGCATACCGGCGACTGGAAAATCGATCCCGAACCTGTTGTCGGGCAAGTGACGGACGAGAAGGCGCTGCGCGCGCTGGGCGAGAAGGGCGTGCGCGCGATGATTTGCGATTCCACCAACGTCTTCGTGCCCGGCAGTGCCGGCTCCGAGGCCGGCGTGCGCGATCGCTTGGCGACGCTGATCGCGGATCTGCCCGGCCGCGTCGCCGTCACGGCCTTCGCGTCAAACGTCGCGCGTCTCGACAGCATCGCGCGTGCGGCGCTCCGGCATGATCGTCACGTGGTGCTGGTCGGCCGGTCGATGAACCGCATTGTCGAAGCTGCCCAAGCCTGCGGCTATCTCAAGAATCTGCCGCGCTTTCTCGATGCGGAGGACGGCGGCTGGCTGCCGCCCGAAAAGGTGCTTTACCTCTGCACCGGCAGCCAGGGCGAAGCGCGCGCCGCGCTCGCCCGCATCGCGCAGGGCACGCATCCGCACGTGACGCTGAGTGGTGGCGATACGGTGATCTTCTCGTCGCGGGTCATTCCCGGCAACGAGCGGGCCATCTCTGCCGTCCAAAATCAGCTGATGGCGCGCGGAATCGATATCATCACGGCCACGGACGAGGAGGATGTTCATGTGTCGGGCCATCCCTGCCGCGACGATCTCGCGCACATGTATCAATGGGTGCGGCCTGAATTGGCGATACCTGTTCATGGCGAGTTGCGCCACCTGATGGAGCATCGCGATTTTGCCGAGGCCATGCAGACGCCGGAAACCGTGCTCGCGCCCAACGGGACGTTGGTGCGGCTGGCCCCTGGACCCGCGGAGATCCTGGAAGAAGTCGAAAGCGGGCGGCTTTATCTCGATGGCCTAATCCTGCAGGGCGACGAGAGCGAAGCGCTGCGCGAACGCCGGCGGCTGGCCTTCGCCGGGCTTGCGACCGTGACGCTTGTGATCGATGCGCGCGGCCGTCTCGCCGTTCCGGCCCGCGTGGCGTTGCATGGCGTTCCCGACGCCGAGGACATGACTGAGGCTCTCGTCGAGATTGCCGGCGAAGTCGTCCACCGAGAGGAAGGCCGCGCCTGGGCCGACGAAGCGTTCGTGGCCGAAATGGCGCGCCGAGCGGTGCGCAAGGCCATCAGCCAACGCACCGGCACCAAGCCTCAGGTCAAGGTGGACATCATCCGGCTGGGCTGATGGCGCTAGGCTATTTCGCCATCGCCCGCGGGTCGGTCGTAAGGCAGCCGAATCCCAATCCGTCCGCGAGCCCCTTCAGGAATCCTGGAATGAAATGACATGGGGCGTGGGCGGTCTTTGTGCTGGTGTCCTCCCGGTCGAAGCGTTTGTACTCGTCCAGGAACATATTGAGCGGACGTGTCAGGCTCGGATTGTTGTTCTTTGCAAAATCGTCGATGAAGGCGAAATAATCGTTGCGAAACTCCAAGGCGTCGCGGCCGTAGAAGCGAAGCGCGGTGTCACGTTCGCATAAGCCGGCCGTCACGCATGTGGCAAGCGAGTTGTAGAAGTCGACCGTCAACAGGATTTGAAATCCGACTCCGTTCGTCTTGACCATCCCCATGACGAAGTCGGTGTAGATTTTGTCTCCCGCTTCCGGTGGAGCTGCCGCGAGAGCGGCATTCAAGGCCGGGGACTTTTCGTCCCACAGTTTCGTGAGCTCAAAAGCGGATTTGCGGGCGTCCACGTCTCGGAAGTAATCGTAATAATTCAGCGCCCGTTCGACCTTGCGTTGCCATTGCGTCGTCCGGTATTCGGAAAAAGCGATCACCGCGCTGACCACCGTGAAGAGCAGACCCAGCCACCCTAGAACATGGTTTCCTGAGCTGTGTTCCATTTTGCGCCCCCCCCCCCGCGGCGGATTACCCATTTTGGTTGCGGATAAAGGACCCTGTAGCCTTACGGCGCCGGCTTTGTTCCCCCGCACTGCGCCAAATGAGGGTTCTTTATGCAGATGTCCGCGTGCGATGGCGCGTCCGAAGGGGCCGCCGTCGCCGCTGGCGCCGAGTACGGTGATACGTCGGGCAACCGACTTAGGTCTGGAGTGGTGATTATGGGAGTGCCCTTCAAGTCGGGAAGGGTGAGATTGGGCAGGCTCGTCCCTGGTCCCGCTGCGGACGGAGACGTTGTGCCGGTAGCAGTGACGTTTCCTGCGCTGGCGGGGGCTCTGACAAAATACCCTGTCGCCAGCAAAGAACAAATGATCCCCAAAGTGAGCTTCAGCATGGTCCCCCTCCCGATCCATGGCCGCGCTTAAGACTAAAATACACCTCATTCACCGCCCGCAAAACTTGAATTAAGAGCAAGTCACATACGGCTGCGTTGAGGATCGCAGATTTTTGCCGCGAGGGTCCGAGCTTGGCAGCGGTTGGCCGAAGCGATAGGACTGGTCAGCCATATCGAGGAGCTTCATATGATCGGACGCCTGAACCATGTCGCCATTGCGGTGCCGAATGCCGACGAGGCGGCAAAGGTCTATCGCGACACGCTCGGCGCCAAGGTCTCGGGCCGGGTCGAGCTGCCGGACCACGGGGTGACGACGATCTTCGTGGAGCTTCCCAACACCAAAATCGAGCTCATCGAGCCCCTAGGACCGAATTCGACCATCCAGAAATTCGTCGACAAGAACGCGCGCGGCGGCGTGCATCATGTCTGCTTCGAGGTGGACGACATTCTTGCGGCCCGGGACAAGCTGAAGAGCCAGGGCGCCACGGTGCTGGGCGATGGGGAGCCGCGCATCGGGGCGCATGGCAAGCCTGTCCTGTTCCTGAGCCCCAAGGATTTCTGCGGCACGCTGATCGAAATCGAGCAGGCCTGAGCCCTAGACCTCATGGGCATCGTAGGCCATCTGGCCGTCTTCTTCGTCATCTGGTGGGTGGCGCTCTTTGCGGTGCTGCCGTTCGGCGTTCGCAGCCAGGCGGAAGCGGACGATGTCGTGCCCGGCACCGAGCCCGGTGCCCCTGTTCGCCCGAGGCTGCTGCTCAAATTCGCGGTGACGACGGTGGTCGCAGCCGTGTTCTGGGTGTTTTACTACGTCGCGTACCGCGTCAATCTGTTTGGGGTGTCTTGAGCAGAAATTGCCGTCTGGGGTGGTTGCCCAAATAAAGAAAGGCCCTTTCGGGCCCTTTTTAAGACTGATTTTTCTTTTTGTTGCCTTTTGAAGTCTTCTTGTTTTTGCCAGCTCCCCGCGCGTCGTACATTTTTGTCGTCCGCGCTTTAACCTCCCTAAACTCGGGCTCCGAGTCTCATTCGCCCCGTCTTCTGCAAGGATATTAGGCAGGGGGAGGACAAATTGTCACCTGTGTTTAGTGTGTTTCGCTTATTTTTGAATCAACTATGGCCTAAATGTCACGCAATTTAGCGAGTAAACCCATAGGGTTACGCTATCGTAAGCCGGCGTTAATCTCTGAGGCCGATCGTTGCGGACATGCGCCGCTGTGACCGAAAAGCAGGGTTGACAAGCGCGGTTGTCACGCTCGCCGCGGCGGCTCTGTTTCCGGCGGCGGTTCTGGGCTCGCCCGATCCGGACCAACCCAGCACATCGATCCTCGACACGGCGCCGGGCTGTGTTCCGTCCGCTCGCTATGTCACGCCATCCGGGGTGAACGCGAGCGAGACCAAGGATCCGGGCGTGGCGCCGGCCGATCTGCCAGGCACAGGGCTTCACACGAGCGTTCCCGACGAGATCGCCTTTCCCTTGTTCGTCGATCCATTGCCCCCGGCGAGCGGCGCAGAGACGCAGGATGCACCGGTCAGCGGCAACGCGCCCGGCCAAACGCCCGCCAGCCGGGCCGGCTCGAGCCTCTATCTCGGCGATGTCACCTACAACCGCACGACGGGCGATGTTGGTATCGGTGGCACGAACGTGACCGGTCCGTCGGAAGAGTGCCGCTAGGCCGAAGCCGCCCCGCCTGATTGCCATCGAATTGCCATCAGACGAGCCATCTCCTACAAAGACCCACGTCTTTTGCACCGCGTGAGTCTGTCCGCAATGCGCCTATCCCGATATTTCCTGCCGACGCTCAAGGAGACGCCGAGCGAGGCCCAGATCGTCTCGCATCGCCTGATGTTGCGGGCGGGACTCGTGCGCCAATCCGCGGCCGGCATTTACACTTGGCTGCCGCTCGGCTTTCGCGTGCTGAAGAAGATCGAGCAGATCGTGCGCGAGGAGCAGAACAGGGCGGGCGCCATCGAGCTTCTGATGCCGACAATCCAATCCGCGGAGCTGTGGCGCGAAAGCAAGCGCTACAACGATTACGGCAAGGAGATGTTGCGTATCACCGATCGTCACGATCGCGATCTGCTCTATGGACCGACCAATGAAGAGCTGATCACCGACATCTTTCGGAGCACGGTGCGCTCCTACAAGGATCTGCCCCTCAATCTCTATCATATTCAGTGGAAGTTCCGCGACGAGATCCGGCCGCGCTTCGGCGTGATGCGCGGCCGCGAGTTTCTCATGAAGGATGCCTATTCCTTCGACGTCGAC
>Ga0081455_10006262_pt1 | contig 12805 bp, 11 predicted proteins | sample TabmetS3T2R1_FD_70207 | JGI IMG/M metagenome (GOLD analysis project Ga0081455, IMG submission 70207) | Tabebuia heterophylla rhizosphere microbial communities from the University of Puerto Rico - S3T2R1 | ecosystem: Host-associated > Plants > Roots > Rhizosphere ... | reverse complement strand
TATTAAAAGACAAAATAGCCGACAACTTACAAGAGATGCAAAATATAACCTTTGCAAAAGGTTTAGGACAAATTACTGACATAAAGGTGGGACCTGATGGATATATGTATGTCCTCTCAAAATATATGGATAAAGCAACAATTTTTAGGATTGCGCCTTAATTCCAGTTTTAAGTAGATAGACTTTCATTTTATTATAATATAATGATAATTTATAACATTACCAATTACATCATTCATTATGTTTGGAAAGAAATGGTATATAGAAGTATTAATCGTCTTGCTTACAGATATTTTAATTACACCGGTTATTATTTTCATTCCATTTCCACTAAGCTCGTTCCTTTCTTACTCCTTGGTAGTTATAGTATTATTAATTTGGAGAGTTTACAAGAAGGAACTTACAATCAAAGAAGTTATAACGTTAGTTTCAATTTATTTTGCAATAAGCATAACCACTTCAATGTTTATATCAATTCCATTATCAACGGTTGCTGCAATTTCTTTGACTTTTCTGACAATTTGGTTGATATACAAAAAGACTTCCACCATCATGGATCAATCACTAAGAAAATGACTCATTTAATTCCATTTTGAGGAAATAAAGTTATAGCTATGAATAAGCGAATCGAGAAAAAGTTCCTATTTAGCGATTATGTTGTACTTAATATCCGTCGCATAGCCTTCAGCTCCTGAGGTAGGGTCTGGTAGCAAACTTGATTTAAAATAAATTGTATGATTGCCTTTTGCAACGGGCTCAGTTATAATGTACCAACCATCAGCCACTATAGTAGAATCACCACCTTTCTCAATCCCAAAAAGTGCTTTATCTGGCCAAGTAGTTTCAAAAGGTTCCGTTCGAGTTCTATATTTAATCAGGTCATTCATAGTGTATTCTTTATCGTCTAATTTAAGATACAAGCTGTTAGTTTTATCCTGATCACTCTTTGCACAATCAGTTAACTCTGTTGGTGTTGCGCCTGGAGATTCAAACTCGGAGCACTCGACGTGCATAACCGGGATCATCAGGCCTTTGCCCGCCGGAACACTACATGTTCTGTCACTATGACCTCCACCGTTAGGAGCAAGATAAAAGACTGAGGAATTCAAATTTGACTGATCAAGTGCACACTTCTCTCCTGTATTATCATTAAAGGGATTATCCTTAGCCGGTATCGGTAGTATCCACTTCCAGAAATTTTTAATGTTTTCAGAATACGATAAACCATAAGGCTTGCTTCCTGGTGGAAATATGTTTAAGGAATTTGACGCCGCTTCTGCCGAGAAGGCAAACGGTATTAGCCCAACAATTAGCGCAGACATCACAGCTAAGCATAGAATTTGAATTTGCACGGCTGTCTCAACAATAACTATCCTTATACAAAAGCCTTTATGTTACTCTATAAAACTTCGTCTTATATTTACGAAAATTGAATATGGAGCATCCGGTATTAAGTCAAAATAAAAAATTTCTTATCGCAATGATAGCCATCGCTGTCACTTTAATTATAGATACATCTTTTGTTAAAATCAACGATCTTATAGATAAATATCTTATACCTACGGAAAGTAAGTTAATACTATTTTCTATTAACAGTTCTATTTGCTTGTTTTTACAATTATTGGCTATACGGTTTGTAATGAATTCATTCGGAAGCCACCAGTTAAGGAAAACTCCAAAGGTCAGAGCAATCTACTTAATTTCCTTAACATCATTTTTTGTTTTGACATTTTTTATTGGCTTATTGATCTATCAACTACTCTACTATCAATCTTATGAAACGTGGATAAATATAGTAATAGTTAGTGTCAGTTATGGAATGTCCTCTGTTCTAATAATTTGGCTGGCATTGATATTTTTCAAATGGTACAAATCAAATCATGATCGGGTTGTCTTTTTGTACTTTGTTTCGATGTCTCTAATTGCATTTAATTTGATATTAGCGACCTTATTCGTTGATATCAAGATATCTTATGCACAATATAGTGTTCGAGAATTTGTTGGTGGTGGAGGAGATATGTCTGGGTTCAAAAATGTATTTTTGGGTAATCTTTACAGTATCTCGTCTTTAATCTCTTTTTTCAGTATCTGGATGACAACAGCAATTCTAATGAGCTCATATAGAGAGAAATTGATTGGTGCAGTCAAGTATTGGATAATTTTGGTCCTACCTCTAGTATATTTCTTAATGACATATTTCTATCAGTTCTTCTTGACCAATATGCTATCTTCGTATTTTCAGAATGATCCGGTAACGGTCTCCATAATAGTATCTGCATTCTTGTCGTTGAGTAAGCCAATTGGAGGATTAATATTCGCAGTTGGATTTTGGAATATGTCGCGAGTAGTAGGCTATGAAAGAAATATGAAGTTGTCCATGGTGATCGCTGGTTGGGGTATATTTTTTATATTCAGCGCGAACCAAGCAAGTACCCAAATTATTGCTCATTATCCTCCATTTGGAATTACTGCACTAACAATTATGAATTTGGCTGCCTTTCTGATGGTATTGGGAATCTATAACTCCGCGACACTTGTTTCAACTAACAACAGTTTAAGGACTTCTTTACACAGACACGCCTTGAAACTCCTAAAACCCATAGGTCGCGCAGAAATGGAGAGAGAAATTCAAAAAACTGTCATAAAAATTTCTGAAGACAAAGAGATAGCCAAAATCTCCGGAGATGAAGACTTTGAATTTGACAAAGAGGAACTCAAAAAATATTTGAACGAAGTGATTAAGGTTAAGAGAGAACATGCATCTGAATAATCTTATCAAGTTTGTAGTAACGGAATAAAAGAGATTAAAAGGTTATAATATAAGATAAAAAAAGACTGCATTGAAAGCATTTCGTACCACAGAATATTAATTGATTTCAAGAAAGAATTTCTTAGTGAAACTGAATAAAAGACCACAAAACAGGTAAATAAATAAACGAAATGAAAGAATATATAGTAAAATTCAAACACAGGCGCAAACGTGACGATAGTTACCGATTAAAATATCTATAAAGAGTTTTGAATTAACATTCTAATCATTAATTAATCTTCACATACATTATATCAATAGATAATTGACCGTAGGATACAAACTTAATCTAAATCAAAGGATTGTGATTACTGCCTGTTTATTCTTATTCGGATTATTAATTATAGAAGCGTTTAATTTGTATGTAGGTCTGAATCTCCAGAATCCACAAATACAAGGGCAGAAAAATGATGATCTCAAAACTACCAATAAGATTAATACATTAGAATCTAACTCTTCTACTAATATTTCTGGTATAAAGTCTGAAGATATCAATAATCATTTTACAATTTCATGTAGTGATTTTAAAAAATTATACGAGGCAATTCATGCGCTAAATATTGGTAAAGAAGTATCAGAAGGTAGAATAAATCAATCCACATTAGACGGTGTAGAAAGTATCTTTAATATGTATGCCGGGAATTGCACTCAACTTGATGAATTTGAATTTGAGTAAATTTCCTTGTCTACATGCATCGCTTGTTACGATCAACTGACATTCACTTTTTAGATTACCTTCTTACTGTGTTTGAATCTTTTTAATAGTACAAAGGCTATGATTGAACCAATCGCAACAGCAGTGACGGTGATAGGAAGACTTAATGAGGTTAGCTCCGCTGGAATAGGTTCTGATATAGTGATCGGGAAATCAAAGACAAGTTTTTTGTTTGAATCATTAAATTCTCCAATTGCCGGATTATCTAAAATATCAATACTTAAAAGAAATATTCCTGCCTTATTGAAAATATAGTTATACGAGTAGTGTCCACTAGGCAATAGTATTGGTTGTGTCCTAACTAATTCATTTTTTTCGTCGGATATTTTTATGATAATGGGCGTATCTATTATTGGATTGTTACTAACTGTAGCTATTCTTATGTTGATCCTAGTTTCCTGTCCTGAAATTGGAACTTTGGGTACAGTATTAATTTGGATATCATAATCTCCAATACGCTGTTGTAAGGAGTTACTTAACAAATCAGCGAAAGCCAGGTGGACTGAAGATATCGAACAGATCATAAGGATGACAAATGAAAGAAATATTATGCGTTCCAAATTTTAGTTCATCGTAGTTCCTGTCGGGCGATTATTTTAGTTTTCCAGTACAATCCAGCTTCCCATTGTTAAGATTTCGTGATGTTTTTTATCGAAGTGAAGATAATAAACGCACATACTAACTATTGATTTTCAAATGACTGGCATGTTTTTTTTGCTAGAAAATGAACATTTCCACTATCTGAGACATAAATATTTCCAGAAGAGTCAATCGCAATATCGTGTGGAATCAAGAATTGATCATCTCGACATCCTTGTGATCCCCACTTTGTAACAAAATCGCCTGCACTGTTAAATTTCTGGATACGAACATTTCTTGTGTCTACAACATATACATTACCTTGCTTATCGGTCACTATGCCATGATCTTCTACAAAGTGACCATTGCCATATCCGTATCCTCCCCATTTTGTGATAAATTTGCCTTGATTATCAAATTTTGCAACCTGCGAATTGTTTCTGCCATCAGTAACATAAACTGAGTTATTTGAGTCTAATGTGATATCATGCAAATGAACAAATAACATGCCAGGAGAATAAGAATTCCATTTGGTCAAAAATTTCCCATCATTAGTAAATTTTTGAACTTCAGGGTTGTCCTGATCACTTGTATAAACATTATCTTTTGAATCAACTGCAACTCCCCAAGGTTTGATAAATTGACTATCTCCTGTTCCTTTGCTGCCCCACATTGTAATGAACTTACCATTACTGTCGAATTTTTGGATACGTTGGTCAGCATAATCAGCTACAAATACATTGTCATTTGAATCTACGGCCATACTCTCAGGTTGCAAGAACTGTCCTGGACCAGTTCCTCGTGTGCCCCACATGGTAATGAACTTTCCATTGCTGTCAAATTTCTGAATATTACATTTTTCCGCATCACTCACGTAAACATTTCCCTTGGAATCAACTGTAATTCCATGGGCATGTAAAAATTGTGCTGGACCAGTTCCTTTAGTTCCCCAAGCGGCAATCAGCGTTCCATTACTACTAAATTTCTTAACATAATGAAATCCTTGAAGATCGTTTGTAACAGGCCCTGTCCCATTTGATTTGTTTTGCAACTCGACATTTCTAACATATTGAGATTGATCCGGGTTATCTTTACAATTAAGACTTTTCGCATCCTCCGAACCTTGAGAATAAACTGAATGAAAATTCAAAATAGACAAGCTTGACAATATCAGAGTTAACGACAGGATTATGGCGAGGAGCTTTAAATTAATGTTCAAAGCTTCCAATTGTGCAAATTTCATAAGACGCTTATCACCAGCCTGCAACCTCAATATAGGGCATCAATAAGGAGTCATTAATCACCAAATATAAATTTAAAACTAAAGGAAATAGGAAGTCAAGAGTGGCGTAAAATAATTACCAAACTTTATCCATTCAATCAGCCATGGTTCCATTTTCTGTTGAATTAACTGATTCATTTCCCTATTTGTATCAAATATTTATTATTCAAGTGAGTAACGTTGGTTGCAAAATTTACTTGTTTTGGATTAACAGGCATAAAGTTTAATCCCAGGGCTTTTACGGAGATTACATATTGTCCTGAATCTGCAAACTTATAGGAAGAGAGAACTATTCCATTCGGAGTATGAACATACGGTTTAGAGTATCACTTGACTCTTTAAAAACTTCTTTACCATCTTTAGATATTACTATGTCCGTATCTGCATGCAATGCTATTTCATTTGTATCCTTATAAGATAAAGTAGCCTTAAAAAATTCTGGAGAACCAATTTTAAATACTTGGGGGGCGTATTCTAGTTTAACATTTATTAAATTATCATCAGTGGTAAACTCGACAGCCTTTATCTTGGCGTTGCTTAATCCGTAAAATGGATTATTCTCAATAGTGAGAGCATTCACATTTGCAAGTTCATCTTTTGATAGTAAAATAAAAATGAGTAATAATATGATAGAACAGAAGGGACAGCCTAGCTTCATCCTTTGTTATTTGTCTAATGGGGTCTCATTTCCCGAGGAAGAATGTTGTTCTTCTCCTTTATTGTCTTGTCCTTCTCCTGCATGATCACCTTCTCCTCCATGACCTGCTTCTTCAGCCAACTTTAGCTTGAACATACCATTTAGCAAAGGTGTGATTTTATCATCAACTGTCTTGTCAGCTTGATCAAAGGGACTCTTACTATCAATCGCGTCTTTTAGTGAATTCAATGAGTTTCCCAATTCAGTTGAATTTGCATTTCCAATTGGTTTGATTTCATTGTACATATCTATTGCACGCAATATAGCCGCTTGCGCACTCTGATAATCAGCATCATTCACTATCTTTGCAGTTTCATTGCTTCCGCTTTTAGTTGCATTTGAGGTAGATGTCTTATTTTCTTCCATACCAAGAGAACTATTGTAGTGTTCCAACCCTTCACCAACTAGATCATTTACAACTAGAGCTTTTACGGTTACATTATCGAGTTGGTCTTTATCTATTCTAGCGCTTACAACCTCAGACAATACATCACCAAGATTACTAACCTTGTCTTTAACTGCTGATTCTGATGGTGATTGAGACTCAAATGTCTTTACAAAATCTGATAATGTGTTATTCAGTTCGGTTGCAAGTCGAGGGTTTCTTTCGTTAATTTCTTTAGTCTCATTTGCCGTTAGAGGTTCAGTCGTATGTTCAGCATGTTCCTTTGCATTAGTAGCATTAGATGCAAGATCCTTTTGTGCCAATTTTGATTCTATTTTGATCATTTCAACTATGGTCAGAAAAGAGGCACTTTCATCACCAGAGAAAGTGTGACCAAACACAGGTATGTTCATAATTGGATAGAACGCAATTAATAATACTAGCACCGGTATTGAAAAATATACTAATTTTATCATAGAAACCTGTTATAATTCAACATAATAATAGCATTATGGTACATCTATCGAATTAATTAGTTCAGATTGAGAGGTACAATAAATCTGGCTAAAGATAATTAATTCATATTCAATAATACCTAGTACTAGCGTAAACCATTAAAACGAAGACTAAATTTTTTGATTATCTTTCTGTTGAATTTCATGATTATTATTATTGATATTAAATCTTGTTTTTGTGTCTCAAGTACGCTACAACAACAGCTATTACAGCTAATCCGGGCACGAGGTAGTAAATTATGAGCTCATTCGTAGGTATTACCTGATTTGGATTGGTAGCTGATATGTCAAAATCAGCTGATAATGGAGTTTGGGAATTAGCGGGGTCGCCATTTATCTTTACTAGCAATGAAACCTGGTAATCTCCAACTTCCTTAAAAGTATACGGAAAGGTAATATCACTAGATTCATAAAATATAAATGGGAAATCTTGAATGACGGAACCATTCAGCTTGTTTTTTACAATAAGTGATGCAGAAATGTTTTTTACGTTCTTATTATCCTTGTCAAGTACACTAAAATTTAGTAATGTTGAGTTGTCACCGGCAAAAGGAAGAGCAGGATATGGAGCAAAAACTACTTGGTAGTTTCCAACATTCTTGGATGCTCCAAAAAAATGACCTGATATAAACTGTGAATTGTTATACCCATCCAAATATACAAAAAGGAGTAGAATCAAAAGGAAAGCATATTCACGATAAATTATTTTTTGTACAGACATCAAGTTGGTGTGTCAAAAAGATTGTATTAGCCTGTTTTTAAGCCATTCCTTTTCATGATTCCTCACAAATTTTTAACTGATTATGAGATGTAGAATTATGTAGGTTAAACATAACTTTATGCACTATTGGCAACTATGCTAATATACAGCATAAGCTGTGCTACGCGGTTAACGCTATTGATTCTTATTGTTACCACCGAGTAGGTGATTATGATGAGTTATGCTAGGGACCTTCAATCATTCCCTTCTTTATACGTAGTTTATTCAATAAATACGCCGCCATCACAACGCCGGCGATACCAACTCCAAGAGCAGTCAGCAATATCAAATATGAACTATTCAAATTTTTTTGTAAACCATTAATAGATTCTTGAATTTCAGTCATTTTATTCTGTGTTATATTCAAATCATTTCTACTGTTTTGAACGTCACTTGATAGTTTACTCATAACGTTCTGAAATTGTTCATTCAGGTTATTTGTGTTAGTGGCATCGACAGAACTGTCGGGAAAGGAAAGTGTTCCCTTTGATTCTATATCTTCGATCTTAAATTCACTATCAACTTTTTGTCCCTTTATATCACCTTGGAGTAATACACTATATGGTCCAACTCTAGTTGGAATTATCTTCGCCTCATACGCACCATCCGTTGTTGGCGATGGTTGAAAGTCTAGTTGTTTTGTCATAGTTCCAAATTTGAGAGAGGATGAAAGATTTGAAAGCGCATTCAGAACCGATGTTTGATTACCACCAACTCCCTTAGTTACCTGTAGAGTTATACTATTTAGATCAGAAACAAGTGGGGGTTCTGCTAACCATCCGACCTCAACAGTGGTATTTCCAAAAGTCTTACTGATATGTGCAAAGGAAACATCAGGATAGCCTATAAAAACTATGAATGATAGTAATAAAGAGCCAATAACAAGAATAATTTTTGTCCTTTCCATATATCTTAAATTACATCCTCACACAAGTTATATCCTTTATCCTCTTAATTCGATTAGTGTACTAGAAAAAAAGGAATAATAAAATAATCAAATCATTATAATTTTCATAGAGATAAATTGATTCTTAAATTTAGTTTTAATTCTATTTTTTCATTATCTAATAAGAATTTGAGGTTCTTGTTGATAATATGTTTGGCGACCCTCGTGGGCTTTGGTGCAATCCACACTTCTTTTGGACATGCATTTGTATTGAGTAGCAATCCTTCAGCGTCAGAATCTCTACCCAAGTCTCCACAACAGGTAAATGTATTCTTCAGCGAACCAGTTGATTTACGTTTCAGTCACCTCAAAGTTTTGGATTCAAACGGGAAGCAGGTAGACAAAGGTGATGTCCATTACTTGCAAAATGATGAATCTGCATTAACTGTATCTATACCATTATTGAAAGATGGAACATACACTGTATCAACTAGCGTTTTATCGCAAACAGATGGTCATGTAACAGATAATGCATTTGTATTTGGTATCGGGGAAGCCGTGGTGGTACCAACAAATGTATCCCCCACCACTAGATCATCAACACTCTATATACCGGAGGCACTTGCAAGATTTCCTACCCTTCTAGCACAGGTAATGATAGTCGGAGCAGCATTTGGAACACTTTGGTTGTGGAGCCCCCTCTCGAAAATTCCTGCACTTGCTGACTCCATTTCTCAAATTAGAAATAAAGTAAGCAAAAGACTTGCTGTTTACTACGTAGTAGCTTCAGTAATACTGGTATCTTCAAATTTTGCTATCATGTTTTTTCAGGCAATTGCAATTAATGGAAGCATAATTGATGTATTTGAAACTAGATTTGGAACAGTATTGATTGAACGATCAGTAATATCATTTATTATTCTTGGACTGTCATTATATGAATTAAGGCAATTTAGGAAAAACAAATCATATTCCTTGTCCAAAATGGAGAACGCAGGCTTTTTAATAATAGGCGTAATTTTACTTGTCACAACCAGCTTGATTGGACACGGTGCATCAAGTAAACAATTAGTCCCAATAATAATTGACTTTGTTCATAATTTGGTTGCGTCCCTCTGGATAGGTGGCACTTTTTATCTTGCATTTATCTTAATTCCAAAACTACAAGCATCAACAATGAACTGGTATTACAAATTAGGAACCATTTCCGTTTGGATTCCAAGAAACTCTGCATTAGTGGTAACATTATTGGGTATAATATTTATTACGGGTCCATTCTTATTATACATACTTGAAGATAATTTAGCTCTAGTGATTGGTTCTTTATATGGTACCTTTTTAATTGCAAAGCTCACATTTGCAGGATTGATGGTTATTTTAGGAGGATATAGCAGTATATTTATTCAGAAACAGGTCGTTAATTCATTGAAGATAGGACAAGTTATAGGAAAAAAATCTAGCAATCCCGGATTGTCTAATGAACAACCAGAAAATGAAAGTAAAGCAGAATTAATAGTTAGTAAATTTAGAAAGGCTCTGGTTATTGAATCCATACTTGGAATTGCACTCATTTTAAGTGTTGGTCTATTGGTAAATACTGGTGTTCCTAAAAGTGAAGTACAGAATCAAGCTCAAGCTACTAGTGTAGTAGCAACTCAAAATGTACCATATGAGACAACTAGGTTTCTGGATAATGGCACGAAGGTTGATTTATCTATAACCCCATTTGACGTTGGGAATAACAATTTCAAAGTATCGTTTTTGGATTCGAATGGAAAACCTATTGACGTACAATCGGCCGAACTAAAATACAGACAGATTGAGCAATCGATTGGTCCTATCACGGTGGATCTAGTAAAGCAATCACGCGGTATATACTCTGTTAATGCTTCATTTGGTATCCCAGGCACGTGGAACATGGAGGTACAAGCTACCCCAACAAAACAAAATATGTCAAGTATTGTTGCTTCGTTTGATAGCTTGATTGTAAAACCAAACTTTGATCAGCTAAAATTTAATGTAACAGAATATCCTATATCCAATAATACTAGACAACCCTTATCCAATACTACTATACAACCCTTATATCCGATTTATGACAAGAGTAGAAATTACATTTGGTTTGGTGATACGAAAATCGGGAGTGGCCGCATTTTTGCATTTGATATCAATAACCTTAATTATATTGAACATAAGATTAATGGCACAAATATCGTAACTTTGATGACTATGGATTCGAAGAATAATTTGTGGTATGTGGATCCCCTCACAAAAACTATAGGAAGTTTCGATCCTTCTAACAATATTAGTAAATTATATCCCATTCCGAACTATGTTACTCCATCAGGTATTGCGATCGATTCTAATGACACAATTTGGATAACCTCCCCGAGATCAGGCGAGGTTATGCGGTTTGATCCACAAGTAGGTAACATTACTTTAAAATTACACCTCAAGGAGCAAAATGCTAGTCCGTTTGCAATTGTCTCAGATCCTGCTACTAATCTGATTTGGGTAACTGATCAAGCAGGAAAATTAGTAAAAATTGATCCCAGTACTAACTACTCTATAACGGAGTATTCTCCCAGCGGTAATAAATCATTATTAAGCCCTACTGCGCTACTAATTGATAAGACTACTGGTGAAATTTATATTTCACAACATGATGGTCACAGAATAACCGTTTTTAATCCATTGACTAAAATATTTACTGACTTGCCTATAATTAATGAGGCAGGACTGCCTTTTGGAATGGCTTTTGATAAATATGTCAATTTATGGGTAGCTGAACATACAATAAATAAGATGGCAGTAATAGATACTCAAAAATCCAAGATTAGGGAAGTTCCGGTTAAATCACCTGCACCGTTTATACAATGGATTACTTCTGATACAAATGGAAACATCTGGTTTGCCGAACAACGAGGAAACTCTATAGGAATGATAGAACCTAGCGCAGGACCAATGGTTCAGCAACAAGTTCAACAATCGACAAAGAATTCCACTTCAAACACTTCGTCGGTTGTTAAATTGGATATTAATTACCAGAATTTTATTGCTCCAGCTATTCTAGTTGGGATTATAATTAGTGCTTTTATGTATGCTAGAAGCATTGTAGACCTTAAATCAAATATTTCAATTGTAAAAAAACAATAGATGAGCTTGGAACTACCTTTTTTATAGTAGTAACCAATGCAAGTACATCTAAGGTTGAACCACAATGTTCAATAATGTTTCATCCTTAATTTACTTGTGCTTGTCGGCATGGTTGTAACAGGTACTGCGATTCATTAAGTCAGGTCCGAACATTAGAGTACCGTACTGTAGTTGAGTACTTTCATTCTGGTGGGTCCTATTGTGGCCACGATAGGCCCGCCAGTTCTTATATATTGCTTAATTTAGATACTGAAATCTTATTTGCTTTCTAATCCATGGGTATCACCGATGCGGGTATTGGTATTGGAGGGTTTGGGAATAGCCTTGTCTTCCTATACGTTCCCGTAGATAGACTAAGACACTTCGTACACAGATAGGTCCCGTTCTGTTCTGTCAACCTAGGTTTGGGACCTAACCTGTTTTAACCATTTTATAATCTTACCACCCTGAACGAAATATAGAACTTTGAAAGACCTAAAACTAAACGTTATCCTCTAAGTGAAAAACGGAGAGGAGGACAAAAATTTTCAAATAATTGGATGGAAGCATGGACTTGGGATATTATTTAGCTTCATCATAGTCTTAAATTCTGTTTTCCAGTTTCAAGGAACAATTAAGCTCTCTGACCACAATCATTCGTGTTGTTTAACATTTCGATCGCATTTGTATTAGGATTTGGATTTGATAAGACCATAGAAGTCCCACCTAGGATAAGGGCTAGATATAGGATGGACCGAAAAACTTCTGAAAATCGTGAACCCGCTACGACTGGATCTAACAAAACTGGATCTACCAAGACTGGATCTACACTAGGGGTGTCAACTATGCGGTATATAAAATGAATAAATACCAAGTAATAGAACCCTACTACATACAGGGCCCAAATCCCCTTGGGTCTGCAGTATATCATATGATTATTTGGGTTCTGCTTTTATCAGAAATTAATTGATCAAGCATCAAGCATAAGCTCGACCAGTGTACCAATTAATTTAAATCTGGTAACAGCAATTAATGATAACGT
>Ga0081455_10006261_pt1 | contig 12806 bp, 15 predicted proteins | sample TabmetS3T2R1_FD_70207 | JGI IMG/M metagenome (GOLD analysis project Ga0081455, IMG submission 70207) | Tabebuia heterophylla rhizosphere microbial communities from the University of Puerto Rico - S3T2R1 | ecosystem: Host-associated > Plants > Roots > Rhizosphere ... | reverse complement strand
CTTCATCGAGCTCGCGTGCAAGCGCCGCGTGCCGCTCGTTTATCTCCAGAACATCACCGGCTTCATGGTCGGGACCGAGTACGAGACGGGCGGGATCGCGCGCGACGGGGCCAAGCTGGTGATGGCGACGGCGTGCGCCGACGTTCCCAAGTTCACGGTCGTCACGGGCGGGTCTTTCGGCGCCGGGAACTACGCGATGTGCGGGCGGGCGTACGGGCCGAGGCAGCTCTGGATGTGGCCGAACGCGCGCATCTCGGTGATGGGCGGCGAGCAGGCGGCGACCGTTCTGACGATGGTCGGCGACGCCGACCCTGACGAGATTCGCGCGAAGTACGAGGCCGAGGGCAATCCGTACTACTCGACGGCGCGGCTCTGGGACGACGGGATCATCGACCCGCTGGACACGCGGCGGGTGCTCGCGCTCGGGATCTCGGCCGCGCTGAACGCTCCGATCCCGGAGAGCACGTTCGGCATCTTCCGCATGTGAGCGGCCGAGATCCGAGAGGGAGGGTGACCGTGGGCTACACGTACGTCGACGTCGATTCGCTCGAAGGCGAGGGCCCTGGCGGGATGGTGCGGAAGACTCGCAGAGCGACCGGAGCGCGAGCGTTCGGCTTCAACTACTTCACGCTGCCACCCGGCGTCGAGGGGCGCGAGCACGACCACGCCGACCAGAACCTGGAGGAGGTCTACTTCGTCGTCAGCGGGAGCGGCGCGATGCGCATCGACGGCGAGGAGCTCGAGCTCCGGCCGGGCCGTTTCGTCCGTGTCGATCCGGCCTCGACACGCATGCCGATCGCCGGCGACGAGGGCTTGCAGTTCGTCACGTTCGGGGCGCCGCTCGAGGGCCGGTACGAGCCGCCCGACTGGGGTTAGATACGACCCATGTACACGATCGAGTTGACCGAAGAGGAACTGCGGATCGTTCGCAACGCGCTGCAGTCGTTCCTCGAGGACTTCGGCCACGACGAGGCGGACGTCCTTCGCAGCATCAAGAACGTCCTGGCAAAGCTCCCAGACCCGTCCTAACCTGACTGGGTGCCGCTCTTCCGGCGGAAGAAGGCGAGGCTCCACCAGATCGGCGAGTCAGAGGCGTACGGCCGGGCCTACGGCGAGACCAGCGGCGACGTGAAGATCGTCAAGGTGGAGCAGCGTCGTCCCCGTCGTCAGCTGAAGATCAGCGGCGAGGCCCTCAGGAACGCCTTCCTCGAGCGGCTGAATCGTCGCGACCACGCGGATCGGTCGGATCAGGCCGAATGATCCTCCGACTCGTCCTCTGGAACCTGGCGGACTCGCAGACGACGATCGAGGAGCTGCGTCGGTACCTGCGCGACGAGTCGGTCGACCAGTTCGAGGAAGTGCCAGGCCTCCGGTTCAAGGCCTGGATCTCGGACGAGACCACGGACCGCTGGGGCGCGGTCTACCTCTGGGAGTCGGAAGAGGCCGCCTCGCAGGTCGTCCCGAGCCGGGCACGCGAGCTGATCGGCAAGGACCCGGACATCGGCGAAGAGTTCGACGTCGAGGCGACGATCGAGGGGCGCTTCGAGATCGAAGAGCTCTCCCGCCTCGGCCTGGCATTCGAGGACTGACCGTCCCGCCGAGCCGGGTCCAGGGGCCAGGCCGACGGACCTGGCTCGCATGGACGTGTGAGGCGCGTAGCGGAGCCGAATGGGGGTCTCAGGGTGAGAGGACACTTCTCCGCGGACCGTCCTGCCGGGTCGGGTTCAGGGGCCAGGCCCCTGGACCTGGCCCTAGAGGACGACGGTCTCGGGGAAGACGGCGTCGCCCTCGAAGCGCTCGAGGCGGTACGGCGACAGGTCGAACGACGACCGGCCCGTGACCAGCTCCTCGGCGACTGCCGCGCCGACTGCCGGCGCCTGCATGAAGCCGTGGCCCGAGAAGCCGCACGCGGCGTAGACGCCGTCCTCGACCCAGCCGATGATCGGGTGCGCGTCCGGCGTCATGTCGTAGAGGCCCGCCCAGGCTCGCGAGACACCGACGCCCGCGGCCGGCGGATAGCGGTGCCCGATCCGTTCGAGCCAGTCTGAGACGAGGGCGTCGTCGACGACCTCGTCGCTCCCCCACCTCGCTCTTGGCTCGGTCATCGCGAGGCGCAGGCCGTCGCCCACCCGGCGAAAGTGGAACGTGCTCTCGCCTTCGATCGTCATCGGTAGGTCGGCGGGCACGCCCTCCACCGGCTCCGTGTCGACGAGCTGGCGCACGAGCGGCCGGATCGGCAGGTCGGCAAGCTGAGGCGACGCCGCGCCGCAGGCGATGACCAGGACGTCCCAATCGAGCTCACGAGCATCCGTGCCCTCGACCAGGCGCGCTCCGCCCGCGAGGGCGTCCGCGACCAGGCGACGCGTCACACCGACCGGGTCGGCGACACCGTCCTCCCGGCAGATGACCGCGCCGAGGACGTCGTCGGTTCGAAGCCCCAGGACAAACGACGGGTCGACCTCCTCGACCGGAACGCCGAGCTCGAGCTGGGCCTGTCGTCGCTCCTCGAGCTCGGCCAGGCCCGCGTCCGTCGTCGCCAGGAACAGGTAGCCGACCTGCTCGAAGAGCGGCGGCCCAAGCTCGCCGAAGAACCGGGCGCTGGCCTGCGCAAGTCGGACTTCCGGCGCGGTCGAGAACTGCTGCCGCACGCCGCCCATCGCTTTGCCGGTCGCGCCCGATGCGACCTCGGCCCGGTCGCACAGGACGACTTCGTCGGAGGTCCCGCGCGACACGAGGTGGTAGGCGATCGACGCGCCCACCGCGCCCGCGCCGGCTACAACGATTCGAGCCACTGCTCGAGCTCCTGGCGTTCCTGGCCGGTGAGCTCACGGAGCGGCGGCCGCACGTCCGGCCGGACGGCAACGCCGCGCAGCCCGATGACCGTCTTCAACGCAGACTGATACGGAAAGCGCTCGAGCGCCGCACGCCGCTCGGGATCGCCGCCCTCGGGAAACGCGGCGGCGAGGCCGGAGACGCTCCCGACGGCGCCGGCCGCGAGGCCGCGCTCGATCAGCGACTCGGCGCCGATGAACACGTCGAGACCGTCGATCAGGTACGGCTCGACGGCCACGAACGGCCTGTTCGAGACCTTGAGCCCGGCGATCCGGTCGCCGAGCCGTTGGATGACTGAAAGCGGAATCGAGTACCCGGCACGCGCCTCGAACTCGTAGAGGTAGAACGGCAGCTCCCCGGCAGCGTCGGCAGCGGCGGCGAAGTGTCGGTAAAGCGCCTCCTCGTCGTACGCGAAGTACGGCGGGCCGATCACGGCGACCGCGTCGGCGCCGATCTCGGCCGCATGGCGCGCGAGCGCCACCGTGTCCGCGGTCGTCTGCGCCCCGCAATGAATCGCCACCTGCAGCCGCCCCTCTGCTGCCTTGACGAACAACTTGGCCGCCCGGCGGCGCTCGTCCGTCGAGAGCAGGATCCCTTCGCCCGTCGTACCGAGCGCGAGCATCCCGTCGAGCCCACCGCCGACGAGGAAGTCGACGTAGGGCGCGAACGCAGGCTCGTCCAGCGCGGCCCCGCCGTCACGGAGCGGCGTCACTGCGGCGGCGAGCCGTCCCCTGAGCATCACCCCCGACTTTAAGCTCAACGGCGATGAGCGGTTTGCGGATCGAACGCGACGGCCCCGTCCTCAGGGTGACGCTCGCCAAGCCCGAGCGCCGGAACGCGTTCGATGCCGAGCTGATCCGCGAGCTGCACGAGGCGTTCGCCGACGTCGGCGACACGCGGGTCGTCGTCCTCGCCGGCGACGGTCCCAGCTTCTGCGCCGGAGCCGACGTCGAGTGGCAACGCGCGGCGATCGAGCTCACCTACGACGAGAACGTCGAGGACGCACTGCGCCTCTACCGGATGCTCGAGGCGATCGACAACTGTCCGGCGCCGGTCGTCGGACGGATCCAGGGTTACGCGCTCGGCGGCGGGTCGGGAGTTGCCGCCTGCCTCGACATCGGCATCGCGGGCGGCGATGCGGTCTTCGGCTTCTCCGAGGTCAAGCTCGGGATCATCCCGGCCGTGATCTCGCCGTTCGTGCTGCCGCGGATCGGGGCCGCAGCCCGCCGCTACTTCCTCACCGGGGAGCGGTTCGGCGCCGACGTCGCGCTCCGAATCGGGCTCGTCAGCGAGGTCACCGATGACCTGGACGAGGCGGTCGAGCGCGTCGTGGGCGAGCTGCTCACCTCCGGCCCCGAAGCAGCGCGCGAGGCGAAACGGCTCGTCCGGGAGCAACCCAGCGGTGAGGAAGCGGCGCGAACGGCTGCGCGCCTACGCGCCGGCGACGAGGGCCAGGACGGGCTGCGCGCGTTCCTCGAACGCCGGAAGCCGACCTGGATCGAGAGCTAGCCGCAGGCGGCGTGCGCCGGCTCCTGCTGCTCGTCGGCGGCATCGTCTTCGTCGACACGATGTTCTTCGTGGCGCTGACGCCGCTGCTGCCGAGCTACACGGACGAGTTCGATCTCTCCAAGGCCGGCGCCGGCGTCCTCTCCGCCGCGTACCCCGCCGGGGCGCTGCTTGGCGCGATTCCAGGCGGGCTCGCGACGGCGCGGTTCGGAGCCCGCCCGACCGCAATTGCCGGGCTCATGACGATCGCGGTCACGACCTTCATCTTCGCGACCGGCGACTCGATTCTCGTCCTCGACGTCTCGCGGTTCATCCAGGGCTTCGGCAGCGCCCTCGCCTGGACTGCCGGACTCGCGTGGCTCGTGAGCGAAACGCCCGCGAGCCGCCGTGGCCAGACGATCGGCACGGCGATGGCGACGGCGATCGTCGGCGCCCTGTTCGGGCCCGTCCTCGGCGGCATCGCATCGGTCGTCGGCCACGTCCCCGCGTTCGGCGCCGCCGGCCTGCTCGCGATCGCGCTCGCAGTCTGGGCGGCGATGACGCATGCGCCTCCGCCGTCGCAGCCCCAGCCTTTCGCCGTGTTCGTCCGCGCGCTCAGGAACCGCCGGATCGCCATCGGCGTCTGGCTCGTGCTCCTGCCGGCGATGCTCTTCGGAACGCTGGCCGTGCTCGCCCCGCTGCGGCTCGAGGAGCTCGGCTTCACCGCCGTCGCGATCGGCTCGCTCTGGCTCGTCATGGCCGGCCTCGAGGCGATCGTCAACCCGGTGATCGGGCGCGTCTCGGATCGCATCGGGCGGTTTCGGCCGATGCGCGTGTCCGCGCTTGCTTCAGCCGCCGTCGCCCTGCTCCTGCCCTGGCCGGAGTACGGCGCGGTGCTGGGGCTGCTCGTCTTCGCCGCCGGCGTCTCGTTCGGAAGCTTCTGGACCCCGGCCATGGCCCTCCTCTCCGACGAGGCCGAGGCACACGGCCTCGAGTACGCGTATGCCTTCGCCCTCATCAACCTCGCGTGGGCACCCGGGCAGGCACTCGGCTCCTCGGGTGGGGGCGCGCTCGCCGAGGTCACCGTCGACGCGGTGCCGTACCTGCTCCTGGCCGCGACCTGCCTGCTTACCTTCGCGCTCCTATGGCGATCGAGAAGCTTCTCGTAGCGAACCGCGGCGAGATCGCGCTGCGCGTCTTCCGCGCGTGCGGCGAGCTCGGGATCGGCACGGTCGCAGTGGTCGCGCCGGACGACCGCGGGTCACTCCATGCCCGTTCCGCCGACGAGACCGTCGAGATCGCCGGCTACCTCGACTCCGAGGAGCACATCCGCGCCGCGAAGGCGTCGCGCGCGGACGCGATTCATCCCGGCTACGGGTTCCTCGCCGAAAGCCCCGAGTTCGCGGCGGCGGTCGAGGCTGCGGGCCTGACGTTCGTCGGGCCGACGCCGGAGGCGCTGCGCCTCGGCGGCGACAAGCTCGAGGCGAAGCGGATCGCGCGCGAGGCCGGCGTTCCGGTCGTTCCTACCGGCGAGCCGGACGAGCTCGGCTACCCGTTGATGATCAAAGCGGCGGCCGGCGGTGGGGGCCGCGGGATGCGGGTCGTCCGCGACCCGTCGGAGCTCGACGGCGCGCTGGAGGCCGCCAGGCGCGAGGCGCAGGCGGCCTTCGGCGACGACCGCGTCTTCTGCGAGCGCTTCGTCGAGCGGCCGCGGCACGTCGAGATCCAGCTGCTGGCGGACGGCCAGGGCGCGGTCGTCGCGCTCGGCGAGCGCGAGTGCTCGATCCAGCGCCGCCACCAGAAGGTCCTCGAGGAGTCGCCGTCGACCGCACTCGACCCAAGCCTCCGAGCAGCCATGAGCGACGCGGCGACGGGCTTCGCCCGTGCGATCGGCTACCGCAGCGCCGGCACAGCCGAGTTCATGCTCGCCGGGCGCGACTTCAACTTCCTCGAGCTGAACGGCAGGATCCAGGTCGAGCACCCGGTCACGGAGCTCGTCACGGGCGTCGACCTCGTTGCCGCGCAACTTCGGATCGCAAGTGACGCGCCGTTCGACGCAAGTAACACAGTGTTACTAAGTGGCCACGCCGTCGAGGTGCGGCTCTACGCCGAGGACCCGCGGACGTTCCTACCCCAGACCGGCCGCCTGGAGCGCCTCCGCCTCCCGCAGGGAATCCGCGTCGACGCCGGCGTCGAGGAGGGCGACGAGATCGGCGTCTCGTACGACCCGCTGATCGCGAAGCTGATCGCTCACGGACCGACGCGCGACGAGGCCCTCGCGCGCCTCCGCGACGCCTTAGCCGAGACCGAGGTCGCAGGGGTGACGACGAACCTGCCGTTTCTGCGCTGGCTCGTCTCCCACCCCGCCGTCCTCGCCGGCCGGACGACGACTTCGTTCCTGACCGATTACCCGCCGCTGTCCGAGCCGCCGCTCCGCCTGCCGAGCGGCCCTTGGGACGGCGCGTGGCGCCTGAACCTGCCGTCGCCTCCGCCCCACTCCCCACCCGACGTCGACGAGGCCGCGCACGCCGGCCGCTCGGCCGAGACCGCCGAGCGCAGCCTGACCGCGCCGATGCCCGGCACGGTGATCCGGGTGCTCGCGAGCCCGGGCGACCGCGTCACCCACCGCCAGCCGCTGCTCGTCCTCGAGGCGATGAAGATGGAGACGCCGCTCGTCGCGCCTTACGACGCCGTCGTCAAGGCCGTCCACGTCGCCGAGGGCGACCGGATTGCCGGCGGCGCGCTCCTGGTCGAGCTCGAGGAGTGACCAGACCTCGCTGGGCGTCGATTCCGCCCCGGGGAGCTGTCGCGATCGTCCTCAGAAGAGCTTCTGGAGCTTCATCGCTGCGCCCATGTCGCCCTTGACCTTCAGCTTGCCGGTCATGTAGGCGGTCGTCGCGTTCGTGTCGCCAGAGGCAATCTGGCCGAACGTCTCGTCGGAGGCCGAGATCGTCGCGTCGGCGTCGCCGCCGCCCTCGGTCACCGAGACCTGTCCGTCCTGGACGTCGACCTTCCACGTGCCCGCACCGTCGATCTCGAAGACGTAGGAATTGGTCATGCCTGCCGTCTTTGCCGGATCGATCCTGCCCTCGAGACCTTCGAAGAACTCGCGCGCTGTCATAGCCATGGCATCTCCTCGATCGTAGGAACCGGCGAGACTACATCACCGGCTCGGGCGCAAGATTCCGCCGCGCGCGCGACGAAGGGAGCAGTAGGCCGAGCACCACGGCGGCCGCCGGGACGACGGCGCACGCATACATCGCAGCCTCCAGGTCGACGGCGTCGGCGAGCGCTCCGAGCGAGAGCGCGGCGATCCCGCCGAGGCCGATCGAGAAGCCGATCACGAGCCCGGAGGCGAGGCCGATCCGGCTCGGGAGGTACTCCTGGCTCATCACGCCGGTGACGCCAAAGGTGCCGACGACGCAGACGCCGACGAGCGCGAGCGCCGCCGCGCCGAGCGCCCCGCCGACGGCCACGAAGGTCAAAGTCAGGATCGGCGTTGCCGCCAGGCTGCCGACGAGCACGGGTCGCCGCCCGATCCGATCGGCGAGCGGCCCTGCGACCAGCGTCCCGACGCCGCCTGTGAAGAGCATGAGGGCGAGCAGGTTGTTCCCGTAGCTCTCGGAGCGGCCGAGCGACACGGCCCAGAGCGGCACGAACGTGAGCAGCCCGAACCACCCGACGCTCCTGATCGCGACGACCCCGAGCAGGATGCCGAGGGCGCCCGGCTGGTCCTCTCCGGCGAGCTCCCGTGTCCCCCGTCGCTCGGGCTCGAAGCCGCGCAGGTACGGCAGCGAGACGACGAGCAGCACCGCGACGACGAGCGAGGGCACCGCGATCAGCAGGCCTCCGGGGCGGCCGAAGATCAGGAGCAGCGGCGCGGTCGACAGCGCCCCGAGCGCAACACCGAGGTTCCCGCCGATCGAGAACAGCGACATCCCGCTCGCGCGACGGCCGCCGCTGACGTAGGCGGCGAACTTCGAGCCCTCGGGGTGGTAGGCGGCCGTCCCGAGGCCGGAGATCGTCACGAGCAGGAGGCACATGCCGTAGCTCGACGAGGCGGCGGCCAGTGCCATGCCTCCACCGGCCAGCGCCACACCGGCGGGCAACAGCCAGACCGCGCCGCGGCGATCCGACCAGAGACCGAACAGCGGCTGGATGATCGACGACGCGAGCGCCGAGACGAGCATCAGCGCGCCGACCTGGGTGTAGCTCAGGTCGAAGCGATCGTCGAGGAAGGGCAGCAGCGCCGGGAGCGCGCCGTTCGAGAAGTCGGTCGCAAAGTGCCCAGCGGAGAGCGCCGCGATGCCCGGCCTGTCGATCTCACGCGGCACCGCCGAACCCTAGCGGCGTCCTCCCGCGGTCAGGGGGGCGGGACTAGGCCGCGGCTTCGGCGGGCTTGGGGGGACAGTGGCGCTCGATCAGCGCGTACGAGAGATCGTGGTGCGCCCGGACGAGCTCCTGCCGGTTGTACTCGAGCATCGCGGTGTCGACGCCGTCGGCGCGCATGGACTGCCGCTGGAGGACGAGATCGGCGATCCGGCCGATCAGATCCTCGACGCTCAGGCGTGCGTCGAACCGCAATTCGAGTGCGCTCATGTCGTCAGTGTTCATCGTCGGCATCAGGAATTCGTTAAGCACGCGAAAAAGGTTTCTGAACCGACACAGAAACTCCTCGGGTAGCATCGCGCCGCCTTGGACGTCGCGACCGCGTCGGATCCGTCGGCCGCCGACGCGGGCATAGTCGCCGTGGCGGTCACGGGTGACCCTCCGGCCGAGCTCGGGGTCTCCGAGCCGTTGAAGGCCGAGGGGTTTCGCCCCGACGCCGGCGCCGCCACGCTCGTCAACAGCGACGGCAGGCTCGTCGCCGTCGCCGGGCTCGGGGACGAGGTCGACGCCGACGCGTACCGGGCCGCCGGCGCCGCCGTTGCGCGGCTCGTGCGCCGCGCGGGCGGCTCCGTCGCGTGGATCCTGGACGGATCGCAGCCGGTCGGCGTCGACGAGCAGGTCCGGGCAATCGTCGAGGGGATCATGCTCGGCGACTACGACCCCGGTCGCTGGAAGACCGGCGAACGCGACGGCGGCATCGAGCGGCTCGTCCTCGTCGGGGGCGGCGAGGAGGAGGCGCGCCGTGCCGCCACCGTGGCAGGATGGGTCAACCGAGCCCGCGGGCTCGCGAACGAGCCGCCGAACGAGCTGACACCCGAGCGGCTCGCAGCACGGGCGGAGGAGATCGCGGCGACCTCGCCGCGGCTCAGCGTCGAGGCGGGCGGGCCGGAGCGCCTGGCCGAGCTCGGCATGGGTGCCTTCGGGGCCGTCGCGCAGGGGAGCCACAATCCGGCACGCCTGATCGTCCTCCGCTACGACCCACCGGAGGCCCGCGACGACGTCGTCCTCGGCCTGGTCGGCAAGGCGGTCACGTTCGACACCGGCGGCATCTCGATCAAGCCCTCGCTCTACATGGAGGACATGAAGGGCGACATGGCCGGCGGTGCAGCGGTCCTCGCCGGGATCGGCGCCGTTGCCGAGCTCGAGCTTCCGATCCGCCTGCTCGGCGTCGTCGGCGCGACGGAGAACATGGTCAGCGGCGAGTCGTATCGGCCCGGAGACATCCTTCGGGCCGGAAACGGCAAGACGATCGAGGTGACGAACACCGACGCCGAGGGACGGCTCGTCCTCGCCGACGTGCTCTGGCACGCGCGCCAGGAGGGGGCGACGCACATTGTCGACTTCGCCACTCTGACCGGCGCCATGAACCGCGCGCTCGGCGACCTCTACGCGGGCGTCTTCGGCAACGACGACGAGTGGCGCGATCAGGTTGTCGCGGCGGGGAACCGCGGCGGCGACCACGCGTGGAGCTGGCCGATGCACCGACGCTACCGGCGGCTGATCGACTCCACCTTCGCGGACATGAAGAACTCCACCGTCCGCGGTCAGGCGCTGCCGGTCTACGCCGCCGAGTTCCTCAAGGAGTTCGCCGGCGACGGGCCCTGGGCACACATCGACATGGCCGGGCCCGGGTTCCTGCGCTGGACGCGGCCGGACTACTTCCTGACTCCGGGCGGGACCGGATACGGAGTTCGGTTGATCGCCGAGCTGGCCCGGTCGCTCACGTGACGCCGAACTACGACCTCTCGGAGGAGCACGAGCTCGTCCGGCGGACGGTCCGCGACTTCGCCAACGAGCGTGTCGCTCCGGTCGCCGAGGAGATCGACCGCGAGCACCGCTTCCCTTACGAGCTCGTCGCGGAGCTGGCCGAGCTCGGGCTGATGGGCATGACGATTCCGGAGGAGTACGGCGGAGCGGGCACCGACACGCTCTCGTACGCGATCGCCGTCGAGGAGCTCACCCGGGTCGACTCGTCGGTCGCGATCACCGTCGCCGCGCACCACTCGCTCGGGACGCTTCCGATCTACCTGTTCGGGACCGAGGAGCAGAAGCGCGAGTGGCTGCCGCCGCTCGCCTCCGGCGAGCGACTGGCCGCGTTCGGGCTGACAGAGGCGGACGCAGGCTCGGACGCCGGCGCGACGCGCACGCGCGCGGAGCTCCGGGACGGCGAGTGGGTGATCAACGGCTCGAAGATGTTCATCACGAACGCCGGCACCGACATCACCTCCTGCGTCACGATCACGGCGCTGACCGGCGAGGGTGAGGTCTCGAACCTCATCGTCCCGAACGGCGCGCCGGGCTACGAGATCGCTCCGCCGATGCAGAAGCTCGGGTGGCGCGCGTCGGACACCCGCGAACTGTCCTTTCGGGACGTGCGCGTGCCGGAGAAGAACCTCCTGGGCCCGCGCGGCAAGGGTTTTCAGCAGTTCCTCGAGATCCTCGACGGCGGACGGATCTCGGTGGCGGCGATGGGCGTCGGCCTGGCGCAGGGTGCGTACGACCTGGCGGCGCGCTACGCCAAGGAGCGTCGGCAGTTCGGCCGGGCGATCGGCGAATTCCAGGCCGTCCAGTTCGCGCTCGCCGACATGGCGACGGAGATCGAGGCCGGACGGTCGATGGTCTACAAGGCCGCCTGGGTGAAGGATCAGGGCCGTCCGTTCGGCAGGGAAGCGGCGATGGCGAAGCTCTACACGGGTGAGCTGTCGAACCGTGCGGCGAACGCGGCGCTCCAGATCCACGGCGGGTACGGCTTCATGGACGAGTTCCCGATCTCACGCCTCTACCGCGACCAGAAGATCCTGGAGATCGGCGAGGGGACGAACGAAGTCCAACGCCTGGTGATCGCCAAACACCTCGGCTTCTAGACGTTGACCGGGCGCGTCTCGACGACCGCCGTGTCCCTGAGCTTCGTGGTACAGCCGCCGACCGCGTACAGCGCACCGTCGACGTAGAAGAGCGAGAGCGCGTGGCGTGCGACGAGCGGCGGCGGGCCGTCGCGCCAGCGCTTCGTCTCCGCGTCGTAGATCTGGTACGTGTGCTCCCAGACTGCGTGAATCTCGTCACCGGCGACGGTCGCTCCCAGCAGCTCCATCGGCCTCGGCAGCGACGGCCCCGGGCGCCAGGTGTTCGTAGCCGGGTTGTAGATCCACACCTCGCGCAGCTGGCGCTCTCCTCGACGCCCGCCGATCACCCAGATCTCGCCGCGGAAGACGACCGCACCGAAGGCATGGACCGGGCGCGGGAGCGGCTTCACCGCCCGCCAGCGCGAGCCGTCGAGCACGTAGACGGTCCGGAGCTCTCCGCCTTCCGTGTCGTACCCGCCGAGGACGAAGATCCGGTCCCCGACCGTGACGGCTGAGTGGTTGTAGAGCACGCGAGGAAGCGGTGGACCCTGGCGCCAGCGCCCGGTCGCCGTGTCGTAGACGAACACCTGGCGCCCGCCGCCCGCCTCCGTCGTTCCGCCGAGCACGAAGAAGTCGCGGCCGCGCGCCGCGCCTGCCGCGGCGCGAACGGGCTCCGGCAGCCGCGGCAGCGTCGTCCACGCGTCGCGCTTCGGATCGAACCGCTGCACCCGGTCGAGCCGGGTCCCGGCGTCGCCGAACATCCCGCCGGCGACGTAGATCTTCCCGCCGATCTCGGCCGCCGCGACGTAGCTCCGCCGGTTGGCCATCGGGGTCGCGAACGTCCAGTCGGTTGCCGCCACGCGCCGCTCGTCCCCGTTTCCTCCGCCGCAGGCGGCGAGCAGGAGCAGTGAAACGAGAAGGAGGACGGCCGCGCTAGGTCTCAGCAATGACGTGGTGCAACTTCCGGCGCTCGGCGCGCCGTTCACGCATGGAACGCGGATCGGGCACCGGGACCGCGGTCAGCAGCGCGCGCGTGTACTCGTGCTTCGGCGTCTCGTAGACGTCGTCGGCAGTGCCCGTCTCGAGGATTTTGCCGTCCTTCATCACCGCGATGTGGTCGCTCATCGACCGCACCACGGCGAGGTCGTGGGAGATGAAGAGATACGTGAGGCCGAAGTCGCGCTGGAGGTCCTTCAGCAGGTTGAGGATCTGCGCCTGGATCGACACGTCGAGCGCCGAGACCGGCTCGTCGCAGAC
>Ga0081455_10006260_pt1 | contig 12806 bp, 12 predicted proteins | sample TabmetS3T2R1_FD_70207 | JGI IMG/M metagenome (GOLD analysis project Ga0081455, IMG submission 70207) | Tabebuia heterophylla rhizosphere microbial communities from the University of Puerto Rico - S3T2R1 | ecosystem: Host-associated > Plants > Roots > Rhizosphere ... | reverse complement strand
TAATTATTCTAGCGGCATCCTCTTCTAAACAGATACTCTGGACGCCTATCCTAATGCCATCAACGGACAAGAAGCCGTTTCTGCCTACTAGTATTGTCCTTTGAAATCCGGTAGTATTTGAACCGTCTATTACTATCTTTCTCATTACATGCAACTCATCTTCAATGCTACAGTGAAGCGCCAAGGAGACAGTTAATACTATTTCTAGGGCCTCTCTGTTTACAGTCAAGGGAGGTTCCTCGTCTGATTCTATCAAACAGTTTGATTTTTTAGAGGATTGATATTTTATTGTCTTAATTTTCTTTGATTCAAATAGAGCAGCTTGATCATAAGATCCCATCTCACTTTGAGTCGGACGCAGGTTCCTATTAAAAGTAAAATCATAACCAGTGGAATCTATTATTTTGCAATTGCAAAATAATTTATTTTTTGAATCTAACTGTTGATGAATTTCAAGTCCAATGCTTAGATTATTTTGAGTGGGGATTTCATTTCTGACCAATATGGAATTAATAAAACAGAACCTTATTATTATTATTTACAAATAGCCAAGAAATCTTTAATTTCCCTATATAGTTGTATATCAGTGATTCAATAATGATAGGTCATCTTTTCTCGATATTTTTTGCAATTTTACCAAAAGGTACAGTAAAAGATGAGAGTACTTTTTTCATATTAGTTACCATTCTTGTCGGATTGATAGTAACCGCATTCTTGATGAGATTGAGAAGAAATAGGCAAATTCAATGAGCCAGCTTATCATCCTAAGCAGTTTCAGTGTTCATCTATTGATAATTCCATTTTATACGATTATTATATTAAATTCTAAAGTTTGAAACCTTACTTGATTTAACCATATTTGTAACTTCTCTTTTTAATGAATCGATATCTACGTTATGGTATCTGCCATACGAGTTATTCAATTTAACCAGTGCTCTCTTCATAATAGAAATACAAATTGTGAGTTCCGCTTTTTGGTAATGTACTAAAGCAGCGGCAACAAGAATGATACCGTTCAACAGGTCTCTTTCATCACCCTGGGTATGTTTCCATATACCTTCAAGAACTTCATGCGTTTTCCAATATTTTTCATTGTTGAAAAGTTCACGAGCCAATTCTAAACATTCTCTTTTATCAAGTTCCTTTTCAATAATCCTATCAATATCTATAATTGGAGCTATCTGTGAAAGTTTGGATTTTATTTTTCCTATTCCTGATGAGGTAGCTATGCTTATATCAAGTTCAAGAAAGTGACTTGCGACCCTAACATCCCTAATTATAATTTTGTCATCATGTAAAATATTTCGAGATAGAGAAAGGATCGACGTTGCGTCATTTGGATTGTATTTCTCATTCTTAAGATATACCATGTACCTTATCAGCTTATTCACCAAATCCATTCATTTTATAATCTTTACGTGCTACATACCAAAATAGATTGTTGTACAAGGATTGAGATAGTATTCCTCTTGAGTTCTATTTTTGTTTCTCATAACACGTCCAACGTACTTACAGATACACAGATACTCAAAGCTTAAAGTTCAGCCAAATTGATAATAATGATAAATTCAAATGACTTAGTAAATTGTTTTGACTTTAGGTAATTAATATTTGAAAAGTGTAAATAAATATGGTGTTTCTTTTTTTTTCATCAAGCGTCCAAGAACTTGGTAAACTTAGACATTTTACTATTTTCAGCCCAGAGTCATCTATGAATTTTCCCCATCCCCACATGGATTTATCTCGTGAATATCGTTTGTAGGTATGAGTTCCCATTAACGTAATACCTACGTTATGCATTTTCGCTTTATATTTCTTAAATTGATCTATCATGCTGTACGATATCATTTCACCTAATTCAGGAAGTGCAGAAATGAAAATCATGGTATTTTCCATTCTGAATTGCGAGTAATCTATCGAATTCGAATCACTATTAATTACTTCATATTTTACTTTACTAGAATTAGATATTTCATTTTGTAGATTACATAGTTCTTTGTCAATCTCTACGCCTATAGAATTAAGACCAATAATGCTACCACAATAAATCAATCTTCCATCCCCTGATCCGATATCTATGATATTTTTGAATCCCAGATCTTTTGCAACCAAGATCAGTAAAAGAGCCGAGAGTCCCCATGTTGGAAAAAATGGTTGATAACTCGTATCATATTTTTTGGAACTCAGCCAAAATTGATTAATATCCCCCTCATAGGAAATGCACGGCATATTAGAGAGCCTTACATTTTGTTCTTTATAATATATCTTGTTATGCTTAAAGAAAGTATGCAGTTTTTCCAAAATAGTCATGTCAAATAAGCTTTGTTTATTTGGAACTGGGATAAATTCCCTGATATAATTGTACGAATGAAATTCCTGAAGATATTCGTCCTTAAGTTTAACCAAATGCTGTTCCAAATAGTTGAGATCCAACTAATACTCACATTGGTAAATTTTTAGTAAGAACTGAAAGTATCATATAATATACTTGACATAATCATCGTCTAATTGTCGCAAATAATTCATGATCTTCCGAATAAATCCAATTTGTATACAAATTTATTCTATTGCTATCGACCATATTTAATGGTAATATTGTTACTTGCGCAAAGATCATTTTATTTGAAGTGAGGAAAATAAAGTTGGCCGGCAAGGAATATCTGATTGACAATTATTCACTTCATCAATTTCAATAGAATACTAGGAATTTCGGCAGGTCTTTTTGCCACAGGAATATTCACTCTTGAGAAACTGGAAATTTTTGATTCTGCAGAGCCATAATTTCCATAAACAATTGCCCCTGCATGTCCCATTCTTTTTTCCTTTGGTGCAGATCGTCCTGCAACGTATGCTACAACGGGTTTACTGAAACCTGTTTTTTCGATATACTGAACAAGGGATTCCTCAGCATCTCCTCCTATTTCGCCAACTACCACAACTGAGTCTACCTCATCCCGATCACTTATGAGATCAAAAGCTTCTATCAAATTAGTCCCATTGATTGGATCACCTCCTATTCCTAGAGCTATTTTTTGTCCTATTCCTGCTCTCGACAAATGAAACGAAACTTCATACATTAGCGTCCCGCTCCTAGAGAAAACTGCAGTATTACCCTTCTTAAATGGTTGGGACGGCATAATTCCGATTTTATTTACTGAGGGGACAATTACCCCCGGGGTATTTGGCCCTATTATTCTTGCATTATTGGTCTGTGCGTACTCCAAAGATTCCATTGCATCACGTACTGGAACGTGTTCTGGAATTGCTACAAGTAATTTTATTCCACTATTCACTGCATCTTTTATTGCAGAAAGAAAGAATTGGGCAGGAACAAATATTCCGGATATCTGTACATTGAAACTCTTGCTTGCATCCTTTACAGAATCAAAGACAGGTATTCCTTCAAATGACTGACCCCCCTTATTGGGAGTTACACCAGCCACAATGTTTGTTCCGTATTCTCTCATCAGCCTAGTGTGAACAGAGCCAAAATTTCCTGTTATTCCCTGTATTACCACGGGCTTATTACCATAGTCAGGATCTTTCGGTTTACCTACTAGAATATCAAAAATATCAAATTTTTTATACATCTATTTGCTCAACCCTATATACTGGACTAATGATGAAATAGCTTCTTCTACTGTATCATATAATTTTGCATTACTGCTAGATAGCATTTGTTTAGCTTTGTCTGATTCTGCACCTGAAATTCTAGCGTAAATTGGTACACCAATCATACCATCTTTGTATGCATCAAGGATAGCTTGAGCTACCAAATCAGTTCTAACAATACCACCGAACAAATTTACCAAGATCCCCTTGACTTTTTTTAGTTTGCTTATGACCTCTAACGCCTTGAAAATTGTTTCAGTAGTAGCCCTTCCACCAAAATCTAAAAAGGCGCCCGGTTTTCCACCAGCATCATTAACAATGTCCAATGTTGACATGACAAGACCAGCTCCATTACCTATTATTGCAATGTTTCCATCTAATTCCACGAAGGAAAAGCCGCTTTTTTCCGCTTGTTCCTGCAATTCAGAAATTTGAATATATTTTCTTAATTCAGGATGTCTAAATATTGAATTATCATCAATAATTATTTTTGCGTCCAGTGCCAGACATGTTCCGTCTCTTAGTATGGCTACAGGATTTATTTCTGCCAACTCAGCCTCTTTTTCTCTAACTAGTTTGGCCAGTTTTATGACTATATTTGAAAATGATTCAGCAGTTACACCGCTTAGGCCCAGATTTTTTCCGATGCTTTCTGCAATAGCTTGAGTTATTCCGGTAATAGAAATGTCTTGGATTACTTTATTTTCAATACTTTCAATATCCATTCCTCCCTCTGCAGAAGAAATTAATGAATAAGTCCTTTTTCCTCTATTCAGGAACAGTGAAAGATAAAGTTCCTTATCTATATCTACAGCCTCTTCAATTAAGATTACACTTGGATATTCCCCCTTTACTTCTTTATTTAATAATTCTGTAAACCTTGGTTCAAGCTCTTCCTTTTTCATGCATTTTAATATAGCGCCAGCTTTACCTCTACCTCCAACAGTTAACTGTGATTTAAGTACTACAGGGAATTTGAGATTGTCTACAACTTGACTTAATTCCGAATGGTTTTTGGCAAGATATGATTTTGGAATAGCAATATCGTACTCAGTAAATAATTCTTTGCCCTGGTATTCTAATAATTTCATTCAGCAAGAATGTGAAGCCTATGTGGTGACTTATAATCTTATTTAAGCGAACGAATCATTTAGAAAATTTATATATCTACTTCTAAATCCGTATTCTATGGCTGAAAAAATGACAGCAGTCTGGCTTATCATTTTGACGATAATTGCATGTGCTACAATACCTGCTGTCATGATATGGTTGACAACAACACCCACTGCGTCCAAGCCTCATTTGATACTGGGTATAATTGAATTTCTGCCATCTGGAAATAGTTTGTTAAACTATTAAGTCAGTTTCTCTTTCATGACGTCATATATTGTTTCAAAGTATTTCTGACAGCTTTTTTTTGATAATTTGTACCTGACAGATTAAGTACAGATTTTATGAGAATAGAAAAAGTAGAAGCGAGTAATAGATAAAGGTGAGAGATTAAAACATAGTATTCATGACAGTTGCTTTAAAGGTGCATCCTTCATTCTTTAGAGAATTTGCTACAAAGACATGGGTTTCTCCTGCTGACGTAATTAAGGAATTGATTGAAAATGCCTTTGACGAAGATGCAACAAGAGTTCTGATAACTATTCTAAATGATTATTCCATCTCCATTGAGGATAATGCAGGAATGGATGAAAGCGAAATTCAAAAGTTCTTGTTACTTGGCTCACCCCATAAGAAAGTTGATTCTATTTCACCCAGATTAAAAAGGGTTAGGACAGGTAGGTATGGGACAGGCAGACTTTCATTTCTTACGTCATTTGAAAAGATGAAAATCAGAACGCGAAAGGGTAACTACAACAAATCATTTTTGATCGATACAAAATCTCTTGATGGACTATTTACAGGTGAATCAAATTTACGTGAGATTAGGGAACCACGCTTATCCAGAGATGGAACTGAGATAATAGTCAGTGATGCCAAATCGCTTGTAGACGTATTAAGATTGATAAAGGAAATTAGAAAATTGGCAGTACTCAGACACCCTCTTTTTGAGGTATATATTAAAAAGTCAGCCAATTTTAAAGAATGGAACTTTTCTGATGCTGAACTGATAAAGGTCCCTGAGATACAGGGCCACAAAATACCGTTAAGTCTAGATAAGGGGAACATAGTAGGTGAAGTAACTGTAGCTCGTAGACCTTTAACTGAGGATGAGAGAGGAATTGCAGTTATGGTAGGTGGCCATATAGTTATGAGGACTTTATTTGGTTTTGATACCAAGATACCCAGAGTGACAGGATTTGTAAGATGTGATTCACTGACATCAAGATTCGCTGATAAATCTGCAATAATAGAAGACAATGAGTTTGAGACCTTTACAAACCTAATGAAAAAGTTCATAATTGATACGGTCATACCTAGTCTAACACTCTATGAAGATGTTCTTGTCACTCGCGAAGAATCAAAAATTTACAAGCAAATTGATAAAGTTCTTGGTCAGGCAGTAATTGACACGCTTGAGCCATATGAAGAGATAGAAGGGTACGAGATAGTAGAAACCAAGAAAATAGTATCAAAACCTGGTAATAAAACGTCAGCTATTCCTACGGAAGATAATTTGTTTGATAAATCAATAGAAGATGAATACAAAGACATTACAAGGGATGAAATCAAAAGATCTAGAGATACTATAAGTGGTAAAGGCAGAAATCTGCAGACTGAGGGAATTGAGGATAATAGCTTACCTAATTATCTGTCTAGTGGAGAAAATATAGATAATAGAAATTACGAAAATGTAACAGTTACAGCTCAGATAAGAAAGCCGCTGATTAAGAAAACGTTCGCATTGAAAAAAATCGGATACAAGATCATTCCTTATGAAGATGAAACTGATTCCAGATATAGCTTCGTAAATGAAAATGTAGTATTTGTAAACAAGGCAAATCCAACGTATAAGGCGGAATCATCAAGGGGTGATGAGTTCCTTTTAAGACATATTATGAATATTGTAGCACAAGCTGTGGCTGAGTCAAGACATCCTGAAGGAAAGGAGGCATTAGAATTGCAGAACAGGCTAGTTTCAGAGGCAATAAGGATTCATGACACATTCTTATCTAAAACACCCTGATTTATTTCAATTTACACTGTTTAAGAAACCGACGAAACGACTAAATCTAACTACATTCACTACTATCCAATCATATGGCGTTTCAATTTATGCCTGGTGCTACCGCTATAGGTTTAACTTATCAAGATGGCATTATTCTTGCAGCTGAGAAGCGTATCTCGTATGGAAATTTTGTTGTAAATAAAAATACGAGGAAAATATTCTCGATAACAGATCAAGTTGCTAGCGCGTGTGCTGGAATGGTTGCCGATATGCAGGTTTTGACAAGACAGGTGGGAGCACTCGCGAAAATTAGAAAATTGGAAACTAGGAGAGAGATGGCTACCAATTCCGTTGCCAAATTAATGTCAGTCATTATGTTTGAAAGAAGGTACTTTCCTTTGCTGACGCAGGTAATCGTTGGAGGAGTACACACTGTGCCTGAGATTTATACCCTAGATCCGTTAGGTTCGCTTCTGCCTGACAAATATGCAGCAGTGGGCACTGGTGCAGAACTAGCTTTGGGACTAATAGATTCTGAGTATAACAAAAATATGACAGAAGATGCATCGAAGAAGCTCGCTATTAAGGCAATTAAATCGTCTGTACAAAGAGATTCAGCAAGTGGCGATGGTATTGATATACTGGCGATAACCAATAAGGGAACTAAAGAGGAATCTATTAATCTCTAACTAAAAAGTTCGATTCTTAAAATTAGCACTTCTTTAATATCGTCAAAATCGTCAGGTCCGGATAGTTTTTTTCATTTCCCAATAGATATCCCCAATATGGTGTATATTGTTCAAGACAACGCCCTTCTCCATTTTTCTTGCATTCACATCATCAACCAGTGATAGACATACGGCTAGTTCTTTTTTGTGAGTTTGATCTTTTACCAATACTATTTCAGATTCATTAAATGCAGTAAAATCAGTGATGCCAGGCCTCATGATATTGGCGCCATTGCATACAAATTTCACTGCATTCATATCGACCTCTACTGATGGAAAGTGATTCAATAATTCAAGGTTTGTCAAATGTGGAATGATGAGATCAGGTGCCAATTGTATTGCTATTAAGTTGTTTCCCACAAGAAGCCGTTTATTCACATCAATGACGTAGGCCTGCAGATTTTTAACGGCATCGATGGAATTTGTTGGCCAAGTTTTATTAATTTGGTCTGTGATGTCATGTATTTCTCTCTTTGATAAAGAATGTACCTTCAATTATTTTGTTCTCGTTTTTCAGTTATTTATCAATATCTTGGCTAGGCGAGTATAGTTAATCTGCATAAAATAAAAAAGGTTCAGGCTGAACTGTCCCCTCTCCCAAAGTAGATTCCTTCTCTACCATTGGAAACTCATGGGTGAAAAACTTATGTAGAGGCGGTCCAAAGTTCGAATGGATTTATTTTTATAAGGAGATAAATGTATACCTTAAGGCATGAGTGAAGTAGAAGACGTAGTAAACAAATTCAATATACTCGATAGTGCCTTTAAAAAAGTATATTCGAAGGTGGATCCACTTTTGGTCGTATCTCTCATATTCGATAGGGTTGCAAACGAGAAGCACATTTACACTCTTGAGGTTATACTCAAACCTGGACAAAACATTGAAGCAATCCGTGAGGAGGTCATAAGCAAGACTGGAATGGCCCCTTCCTTCTATCTTCATGGTACTAAACTGATAGTAAGTCATACCCTTGATTTGGACTTCTTGAAATGGATAAATGACAGGGAAGACACTATTAGTATCAAAGGCAGCAAATTCAGCGCCGGCGGTTCCAGTGACTTCTAGGCTTAATTGGTATTTATAAATCAAAGAAGAAAGAGGAAGATGGATTTAATGCAAACTGAGATATACTAAACATTTTAATTTTGAAATATATCTCTTCATAATTTGTCTATATCTAGTCAAATTGACATTTATCGAGTGTAAAATTTATTGTAAACCTTATGTGGTACGTTGCATATATTATCATTAATGTCAATCACACAGGGATCTGTGTATACACCAAATCCAAAGAAACATAGATGTGAGATTTGCGGTAGGGTGTTTGAAACCTCCTATATGCTTAGATACCATAAATCTGTTGAGCATAGCCTAGGTAAAAGAACACCGGTCGGTGTTTTGTGAAACGGACATCTTACATATTCAAGAATAGCAATTGCTCTTATTCAATTTCTAATAACAGAAATTCAATTTCTAACAACAGAAAAAGTTGCTTAAACAAAATAGTCGGCGAAAGTATCCTACACAAGTAGATGAGTGACTTTAAATCCTAAGTCAGTTTGACAGTGGTGTATCTTAACAAGTGTTTTTAGTCCTCTTCCGAGGTTTTTTTTAAGATCTTTACCTAATTTAGTAACCTGTCTGACACTATCAAACTGGATATCGTTTGTTCCGGTCACTATGGTACTTAGTTCGGGTTTGAGTAATTTGATATTTATATTGAAATCTTAACCACACGAGGAGAAATGTCAATATCGTGGTGGTTCAACAGAATGGCGGGAGGGGAAGACCCTCCGTATTAAGGCCTTTGGAAATTGCTCTGGAAGGGATTTTCGATTTTTGAAGATTCACCTGATTTGACTATCTCAAAAGAATTATTCGCCGACGTAGATGGGTATCCTTGACTTGACGCTTCTACCTCTACGACAAGGGGTCCCACGTCACCTTTCTTGCCGACGATCCAAGAATAAACAAATTTGCCCTCGACATCGGTACTTCCTTTAAATTCCTTCTCAAAATTTTTTCCTGGATAAATCAATTTTCCATCAATTTGTGCATTAGCTACTGCCCTACGGTTTGAATCGGTAACAGTTATTGTAGCATTTTGGGTGTCTCCTCTTGCCACTGGATTTTTTAGTGGCGAAATTGTAACAAGCAACTTGGATGGTTGAGTAGACTCTACTGGAGATGTCTCAGATACATTGGATGGTTGAGTAGACTCTACTGGAGATGTCTCAGATACATTGGATGGTTGAGTAGACTCTACTGGAGATGTCTCAGATACATTGGATGGTTGAGTAGACTCTACTGGAGATGTCTCAGATACATTGGATGGTTGAGTAGACTCTACTGGAGATGTCTCAGATACATTGGATGGTTGAGTAGACTCTACTGGAGATGTCTCAGATACATTGTTATTGGGAACACCATTGACAACTACGCTATACCACCGTGTGGGTGCTGTTTTACAAAGTAATTTTGCTGTTATCTTATTATTACCCTCGTTTAGATGTGTATATTCTTTATGTAGTACATACTTCCACTGAGAAAAATCTTTTGCACCTCCTGTACCACTTGCAACTGCGCTTTGGTAAGGTCGTATATTGTTAACTATAATGTAAACCGAACAATCTTTGGCAATAGTATCTGATGATTGACCTGAAATTTCCAGCTGTTTTTCTAAATCGACGTTTTGGTTGGGCGTAAGATTAACTATCTTAACCGATTCATTTTGCGTTTGTGGTGGTACTACTACTGAACTCTGGCTAGAAGCTTGTTGATTTGAAGGACATATCAAAACAATAAGCAAGACAGTAAAAAAGCTTATAATCAATAGAAATGGAATTTTCGACTTGGTTAACATCACAAAGTATTCATCCTGCTGATATATATTCCAAAGACAAATCCTTTGTAGAACGACACTACAGTCATAGGCTATCTAGGAAGTAGAACGATAAATTGGGAAAAAATTGTTAAACTATCAATATCTGCATATGATTCTGCCCATCTCTTTCTAGGGATGTCCAGATTGAGGTGTAAATATTAATCAATATCCATATTTTTGGTTTGCTAACCCTCGATAATAACTGAATCAAAAAGTTTGTTATGCCCTTAGGGTTTCAGATCTTATGATGAGATAGATTTGATATTTTTTTCACACGATCTGCTCCATTAATTCTTTCGATTACCTTTAACGTCTGTTCAGTAACAAGATGCACCCACTTAATACCTTCCACCATTCTCCTCCTGATTTCGGTTCCTGAAAGATCATTTCGATTTATTAGTTTTGGTTCTTTTACAGCGATATTTCTTTGACTAAAAAGGTAACCCGTGAATGCATTATTTGTAAACACAGTATCATATTGTGGTACTAAGATATCAACCCTATGAGTCCATGTTGAATGCACGTTTGTATCAGGAATCGGAATTATCAAGGTTTTTTTGCAATCTATTTTGGGATCAACATTCAGCGAATCTTTTATCATAGAAATTCTTTCTCCAGCAGTAAATGGATTGTCGGGTTCATAACTTGTCTGAGAACTGCCAATAATGATTACCAGTTCGTCAACATATGAGAAGGCAAATTTGATTGCTGCAATATGACCCAAATGGAAGGGTTGAAACCTGCCGATGAATAAGCCCCTTGTCAAATTGTTATAAAATATAACAAGAATGATTTAAATTTTGAACAAAGTGACTCAATATTTATATTATGTTTGAAAAACAAAGGAACTGTGGTTTTTTTAGAGGTACATAATCTGTCGGCTAACATAAGTGGTAAAGAGATACTTGATGATCTTTGCTTTGGAATAGACAGAGGTCAGGTTCATGCTATAATGGGTCCGAACGGCTCTGGTAAAAGCACTTTAGCAAATGTAATAATGGGTCATCCAAAGTATTCTGTTACATCCGGAAGTATTTTGGTTGACGGCGAGAATATACTTAAATTGAGTACGGAGGAGAGAGCTAAAAGGGGCCTATTCTTAGGTTTTCAATATCCCACAGAAATTCCAGGAGTCGGATATAGTCATTTTTTGAGGAACGCATACAATATACTGAATAAAAGTCTAAGTGGAAAACAGGAAAATAGGGAAGTATTTTTGACCGTAAAGGAATTTCATGAGTATCTGAAAAAGAATCTAGATAATGTTGGTCTTCAAACAACATTTTTAAGTAGATATTTGAATGAAGGCTTTTCTGGAGGAGAGAAAAAAAGATCTGAAGTTATGCAGATGCTTGTACTCAAACCAATAATTGCAATACTTGACGAACCAGACTCTGGATTGGATATTGATGCAATACAAGCAGTCGCAGAGGCCATAAACATACTAATATCAACAGGTGCAGGATTATTGATTATCACACACTATGCGAGAATTTTAAGGTATTTGTCGAAACTTGATAAGGTCCACGTCATGTCAAAAGGACAGATTATAAAATCGGGAGGAAAGGAGCTGTCCGAAGAATTAGAAGTTAAAGGCTACGGATGGATAGGTTTGTCTGACGATAGTAGTACCCAACAAAGTTCAAAATTATAGACTGGGCTCGTTTGTTGTTTGAGATTTAATTTTCATGACGTAGGGTCTTGATAATATTGGCGCCATGATTGTTGTAGCCCAGCCAATTGTTACTGTAATGGAGAATATAGTCGAATCAATAATACCGGTAGAAAACCCTATAGATGCTATGACTAATTCAACCATTCCTCTTCCGTTCATAATAAATGCGATGGCTAAACTTTCGTCCTTTGAGAATTTAATTAACCTCGAACCAATATAACCTCCACCAACTTTAGTGACAACAGCTACAATTCCAAGAATAATGAAAAACGGAAGGTTGTGGACGATCGAATCCATATTGATATTGATCCCTATTACGGCAAAGAATATGGGCGCGAAAAATCCGAATGTTATTGCAGAAATTATTCCGTAAACTCTCTCAAAATTTTCTTTCCTTATAATTTCCTTGTATACTATCAGTCCTGAAAAAAAAGTACCTATTATAAAATGTAAACCAATTACTACCTGGGCGATAACAGATACCAGGATGGTGGAAATTAATAGTATGCCAAACGCAGCTTCCTTTGTTTGCAGTTTTTCAAAAAAGTAAGCACCCCGACGTTGAAACCAGACGCTTGCTTTTCTAAATAATATATCGACAAGAAATATTGCACCGATAAATAACGAAATCTTAATTATAGTATTGATGGTCTGCTCCATAATATTCACAGGTACACCACTGGCTTCATGTAGGGATAATACAATTGATAAGAGTACAAGGGAAAAAATATCGTTGATTACAGCTGCAGTAATAATAGTATTACCTAGCTTAGTTTCCATTAGTCCGA
>Ga0081455_10006259_pt1 | contig 12812 bp, 9 predicted proteins | sample TabmetS3T2R1_FD_70207 | JGI IMG/M metagenome (GOLD analysis project Ga0081455, IMG submission 70207) | Tabebuia heterophylla rhizosphere microbial communities from the University of Puerto Rico - S3T2R1 | ecosystem: Host-associated > Plants > Roots > Rhizosphere ... | reverse complement strand
CACGCCGATCACCGCGGCCTCGGCGATCGCGGGATGCGCGACCGCGATGTTCTCGAGGTCGATCGAGCTGATCCACTCGCCGCCCGACTTGATGACGTCCTTGGAGCGGTCGGTGATCTGCATGTAGCCGTCGGCGTCGATGGTGGCGACGTCGCCCGTGGGGAACCAGCCGGCGCCGCTCTCGTCGCGGCGCAGCGGGTCGCCGCCGTCGCCCTTGAAGTACTCCTTCAGGACCCAGGGGCCGCGCACCAGCAGGTCGCCGAAGGCCTTGCCGTCGCGCGGCAGCTCCTGGCCGTTGTCGCCGACGATCTTCATCTCGACGCCGAAGGCCGGCCGGCCCTGCTTGAGGCGGACGTCGAGCAACTCGCCATGCGGGAGCTTCAGATGCTTGGCCTTGGGATGGTTCACCGAACCAAGCGGGCTCATCTCGGTCATGCCCCATGCATGCAGCACTTCGACGCCGTAGTCCTTGTCGAAAGCCTCGATCATGGCGGGCGGGGCGGCCGAACCGCCGATCACGGCATATTTGAGCGTCGAGAGCTTGAGCTTGCTGGCCTGCATGTGCTGCAGCAGCGCGAGCCAGACCGTCGGCACGCCTGCGGTGAAGGTCACGCCTTCGGTCTCGAACAGCTCGTAGAGGCTCGCGCCATCGAGGGCCACGCCCGGGAACACCAGCTTGGCCCCGGCCAACGCCGCGCTGTACGGCAGGCCCCAGGCATTGACGTGGAACATAGGCACGACCGGCAGCACGACCGAGCGCGCAGAGAGGCCGAGCGTGTCGGGCAGCGCCGCCGCATAGGCATGCAGGATGGTCGAGCGATGGGAATAGAGCACGCCCTTGGGATTGCCCGTGGTACCTGATGTGTAACAAAGCGACGACGCCGTGTGCTCGTCGAATACAGGCCATTCGTAGCGACCGGGCTTGTCCGCCAGCAGCTCCTCGTAGACCAGCAGGTTGGGGATCTTGAGATCCTTGGGCAGATGCGCGCGATCGGTCATCGCCACCACGTGCCGCACCGTCTTGAGCTGCGGCAGTAGTTTCTCGACCGCCGATAGAAGGTTGAGATCCACGAAGAGGAGTTGATCCTCGGCATGGTTGACGATGTAGGTGATCTGCTCCGGGAAAAGCCGCGGATTGATCGTGTGGCAGACCGCGCCCATGCCCGAGATGCCGTAGTAGAGCTCGAAGTGGCGATAACCGTTCCAGGCAAGCGTGCCGATGCGATCGCCTGCCTTGATGCCCAGCGCCAACAGGGCTTCTGCCACCTTCTTCGCCCGGATGCGTGCCTCGGCGTAGGTATAACGGTGGATGCCTCCTTCGATCGTGCGCGAGACGATCTCGGTGTCGCCATGGTTCAGGGCCGCGTGCTCGATGAGCTGCTGGATCAGTAGTGGGCGGTCCTGAATGAGGCCGAACATCGGGCGTTTTCTCCAAAGAAAGACGGTTGTTGTGGACGATCGAAACCTAGCAGACGGCTGTTTTCATGGCACGACCGAGAGCAGCAGGAATGTGCCGAAGATCCCGAGGTGGATGAGGCCGTGCAGCAGCGTCGTGCGGCCGGTGCCAAGGGTGAGCGTGCTGACGAACAGGGTCAGCATCAGGAGCACCATGCTCTGCTGGGAGAGGCCGAGCGTCAGCTTGCTGCCGAGGAAGAGCGAGAGAGCGGCGACCACCGGGATGGTGAGGCCGATGCTGGCGAGCGCCGACCCCAGCGCGAGGTTGATGCTGTTCTGCAGGCGATTGATCAGGGCGGCGCGCACCGAGGCGATGCCTTCGGGCAGGAGCACGACCGCGGCAATGACGACGCCCACCACGGCACGTGGAAATCCCGCCGCCTGGACCGCCGTATCCAGCGGATAGGACAGGACCTTGGCCAGCAGCACAACGGCGGTGAGCGAGATCAGCAGCAGGACGAGGCTCGCGGATGTCACTGCCGTGCTTGGCCGCTCGGCGGGATCATGCTCGTCGTCCGCCGCTTCGAGGAAATAATCGCGATGGCGGATGGTCTGCACGAAGATGAACGCCCCGTAGAGCACGATGGAAACAACCGCGACGTCGATCAGCTGGGCGACGGAGTAGACCGGGCCCGGCACGGCCTCGCTGAAGTTGGGCAGCACCATCACCAGTACCGAGAGCGTGCCCAGCACCGCGAGGGCGGCCGCAGCGCCGGGCAGCTGGAAGGACTGCTCGCCGTGGCGCTGACCGCCCAGCACCAGGCAGAGACCGATCACACCGTTCAGCACGATCATGATCGCCGAGAAAACGGTGTCGCGGGCGACCGCGTCGCTGCCCTCCGCGCCGGACAGCATGATCGAGACGATCAGCGCCACTTCGATCGCCGTCACTGCGATCGCCAACACGATCGAGCCGAACGGCTCGCCGAGCCGCGCGGCCAGGACCTCGGCGTGGTGAACGGCCGCGAAGACCGCGCCGCCCAGCAGGAGGGCGGCAATCCCCAGGGCAATGCCGGCACTGGTATCGAAAAGACCCAGCACGCCTGCCACGACCATGAGCGCGGCGGCCAGCGGAATGGCGTAGGTCCAGGCTGGGTTGCTGATGTGGGAGTGCATGTCGATGTTCCTAGCGGCTGAAAGCTCGCTACTCCAGCGGCGCGTTCGTCGCCGGCCAAAAAGATGCGGTCGGCGTGCTGATCTTGCCGCCGCCGGCCACTGGCAAGGCGACCGGTTCTGTCCTACCGTTTGCCGGAGGCAAAGGTTGATGACGATGGCGATCCGAAAGCTGGCTGTTTGGGCGGGCACCGCCGCCGCGATTGCGGTCGGTTTGGCGACGCCGGCATGGGCGCAGGTCGCCAAGGCCTTCGGTACCAACGGCACGCTCGGGACGTTCCTGAGCCAGCTGTCCGACAAGCTTGATCACACGATCCAGCACATCCCCAAGCTTGGCCGCTACCTGCTCGACCTGCCGCAGCAATTCGATCTGCGCACGACGCTTCTGCTGATCGGCATCGTCGTCTTCGGTCTGGCGGCGGAATTTTTTGCCCGCCAGCTCCTGCAGCAGGTGCGGCGGCGCATCTTTGTCCGGCATTCGACCGAATCGCCGCTGCGGGCCTTCCTGCACGGCGCCTTGCTTGACGCGCTGGCGCTGCTGGCGTTGTTCGTCGTGGCACGCTTCATCGCCAGCCAGGTGGGCGACCCGGCAAGCGATCAGGCCAAGGTCGCCCAGCAGATCCTGATCGCCTTGGTCTATTGGCGGGGATTCAACTTCGTGTTCCGCACCTGGCTGCATCCGGACACGCCGGAGGGCCGCATTGCTCCGGTCGACGACGCGACCGCCCGCCGCCTGCTGGTCGGGCTGAATGTCGTGATCCTCCTGCCGATGCTGGCGCGGCACATCGTCCAGTTCCTGGCGATTACCCACGCCGGATCGAACGTCATTTCGACCGCCGTTGTTCTTTATGTCCCGGTGTTCGGGGCTGCCCTGATCTACGCGATCTGGCACTGGCGGCACGACATGGCGACCTGGCTCACCGCCATGGTGGACGAGAAGGACCTGTTCCGGGCGTTGAAGCTTGCCATGGCGAAGGAATGGTGGATCGCCGGCATCGCCTTCTACGCGATGTCAGGCCTGGCGGCGATCTATGCTGCCATCACCGAGCGTGCGGCAGCGATGCGCGGGCTTGCCGCGGTCGAGTCGATGCTGATCCTCCTGCTGCTGCTGGAGACCCTCGTCCATCGCCGCACACGCCAGCTGCCGACGGAAGTGCCTACCGTTGGTGAGGTGGCTGCGTCCTGCCTGCGGCTGGCGGTGCGTCTGCTGGTGATCATCGTCGCCGTGCAGGGCATCCTGGTCGATGCGTTCGGTGTCATGACGGCCGAGGAGTGGGAGCCGCACCGCAGCGCGATCAAGCTCGCCGCGATCACGACTTTCGCAGCCTATGTGTTCTGGCGGTTCCTGAAGTTCCGGATGGATCGCTATATCGCCGACAATCCGCTGCCGACGGCGGGCTTTGGCGGCGACGCTTCGGACACCGGCGAAGTTCCTCCGGCTGCATCGAGGCTGCGCACCATCATGCCCGTCCTGCGGGTGACCGCGGGCATCACCATCCTGATCCTGGCCGGCCTGCTGGTGCTCTCCGAGCTCGGCATCAACATCACGCCGCTGATCGCGGGCGCCTCGGTGCTGGGCCTCGCGGTCTCGTTCGGCAGCCAGTCGCTGGTGCGCGATATCGTGTCCGGCATCTTCTTCCTGGCCGAGGATTCCTTCCGCGTCGGCGAGTATATCGACGCCTCCAAGGTCAAAGGCACGGTCGAGGGCTTCTCGATCCGCTCGATCCGGCTGCGCCACCAGAACGGCCAGCTGCACATCGTGCCGTTCGGCCAGCTCCTGCATGTCACCAACTTCAGCCGCGACTGGACGACGGTGAAGTTCAACCTTGCTTTTGCCATCAACACCGACGTCGAGCTCCTGCGCAAGACGGTGAAAAAGATCGGGCTCGAGATGATGAACGAGCCGCAGTTCCAGAAGGAGCTGCTGCAGCCGCTCAAGATGCAGGGTATTGTCGACATCAAGGACGCTTCGCTGATCGTGCGCTTCAAGTTCACGGCCAAGCCGAAGAATCCCAGCCTGATCCAGCGCACGGCCATCCGACGCATGTTCGACTCCTTGCCCAAGCTCGGCATCGAGTTCGCGAGACCGCCCTACGCTGCCTTGGGCTTCGGCACACTGGATCCCGCTGCTCGCGCCGCCGCGCAGTAGCGTTCACGGAGGAACGACATGGAAAAGCGTAAGCTCGGCAAATCGGGAATCGAGATCGCGCCCATCGCCTTGGGTGGCAACGTGTTCGGCTGGACGGCCGACGAAGCGACGTCGCATCGGGTACTCGACGCTTTCGTCGATGCCGGGTTCTCCTTCGTCGACACGGCCGACGTCTATTCGCGCTGGGCGCCCGGCAACAAGGGCGGCGAGTCGGAGGCGGTGATCGGAAGCTGGCTCAGGAAGGACAAAGGCAAGCGCAGCAAGGTGGTGATCGCCACCAAGTGCGGCATGGACATGCCGAACGTCGGCCAAGGCCTGTCGCGCGCCCATATCGTGAAGTCGGTCGACGCTTCGCTGAAGCGGCTCAACACCGACCGCATCGATCTCTTCCAGTCGCACAAGGACGACAAGGACACGCCACAGGAGGAGACGCTCTCGACCTATGCCGAACTGGTCAAGGCCGGCAAGATTCGCGCGATCGGCGCCTCCAACTTCGAGGCGCCGCGGCTCGCCGAGGCGTCGAAGATCGCCAAGGAAAAGGGCTTGCCGCACTACGACAGCCTGCAGCCGCACTACAATCTGATGGAACGCGGCCTGTTCGAGGGTGATCTCGAAAACGAGTGCCTGAAGGAAGGCATCGGTGTGATCCCGTACTATTCGCTCGCCAGCGGCTTCTTGTCCGGCAAGTACCGGTCCGACGCCGATCTCGGCAAGAGCAAGCGGGGTGCGGGTGTCCAGAAGTACCTGAACGACAAGGGCCACGCGGTCCTTAAGGCGCTCGACGACGCGGCCAAAAAGCACAATGCCAACAACACGCAGGTGGCACTCGCCTGGCTGATGCAGCGGAAGTCGATCACTGCGCCGATCGTGAGCGCGACCAGCGTCGAGCAGCTCAAGGACCTGATCGCCGCGCCCCGCATCACGCTCGACGCCCAGTCGATCGCGGCCATCGACAAGGCAAGCGCCCCGGGCTGACCGGGGCGAAAGTGGGGAAAGGGAAGGGAAGCCAATGCTCGTCTTTCGTCAGCTCTTCGATCCGACATCGTCGACCTATACCTATCTGCTGGGCGACCGTGTGAGCGGCGAGGCGGTGCTGATCGATCCGGTGTTCGAGCAGGTAAGGCGCGATGCGGCGTTGATCGCCGAGCTCGGCCTCACGCTCGGCTGGACTCTGGAGACTCACGTCCATGCCGACCATGTGACCGGCGCCTGGCTGCTGAAGAGCCGGCTGGGCAGCCAGATCGCGGTCGCGGGGTTAGCAGGCGCCACCGGTGCCGACCGCCTTTTGCAGGATGGCGATCACGTGAAGTTCGGCAAGCGGTCGCTGGAGGTGCGGGCAACGCCCGGCCATACCAACGGCTGCGTCACCTATGTCCTCGACGATGAGAGCATGGCTTTCACCGGCGATTGCGTGCTGATCCGCGGTTCGGGCCGCACCGATTTCCAGCAAGGCGATGCACGGGCGCTCTATCGTTCGGTGCGCTCCCGCATCTTTTCATTGCCTGAGGTCTGCCTGCTCTATCCGGCGCACGACTATCGTGGCCTCACGGTCACCAGCGTGGCCGAGGAGAAAAAGCACAATCCGCGGCTCGGCGGCGAAGTCGGCGAAGCCGACTACGTCGGATACATGAAGAATCTCGATCTGCCGCATCCCAAGAAGATCGATGAGGCGGTGCCGGCCAATCTGCGCTGCGGCCAGCCGGGCAACGAGGCGTCATTTGCGGCCGATCCGGGCTGGGCGCCGCTGCGATTCACCTTCAGCGGCGTGTGGGAGGTAGAACCGCATTGGCTCGAGGAGAACCTCGGCGCCGTGCGTGTCCTCGATGTGCGCGAGCCCGATGAATTCACCGGACCGCTGGGCCATATCCGCGGTGCCACGCTCGTGCCGCTGGGCGAGCTCGCCGCCCGAGCCAAAGAACTTCCAAAGGATAGGCCGATCGTCGCGGTGTGCCGCGCGGGCAGCCGCTCCGCCCATGCCACGGCCATCTTGCAGAAGGCGGGCTTCACCGACGTCGCCAATCTTCCCGGCGGCATGCTGCGCTGGCGCGGCGAGGGCCGCGGCGTGGAGGGCGGCGCGATCTGAAGCCGCTGTTTGCCGGCCCTATTCCTTCTCGATATTCCAGAAGATCGGGATCGGACTGGTGACGACCCCGCTGAGGCCGCGTGTGGCGGAGGGCAGCGTGTATTGACCGAGCGGCACATGCGTGCCGACCTCGATCGCCCGCGTTTGAAGCTCGGCCGCCGTCCTTTGCCGCGCCTGCAGGTCAGGCGCGAGGGCGAAGGCGTCGCGCAATTTCTCGACCTCGGTATCGCACGGCCAACCGAAAGCCGCCTTGTCGCATGAGGCATTGACCATGGTGTTGGCGAGCGGGTTCATCATGTCGGTCGAAAGCCAGGCCGTCATGAAGCCGCTCCAGCCGCCATCGGTCGGCGCGGTCTTGCGCAGGCGGCGCGAAACGATCGCCTGGAAGTCGAGCGGCACCATCTCCACCTTGAAGCCGCCCTTTTCCAGCAGCGACCGCGCGATCGGTCCGGCATTGGTGAGCACATAGATGTCGGTGGTATGCAGGAGCACGACCGGTGCGCCGTCATAGCCCGCCTCCTTCAGCAGGGCTTTCGACTTCGCGAAGTTCGACTCGAGCAGGCCGGACATTCCGGCGTCGGTCTCCAGCGGCGTCCCGCAGACGAACATCGCCTTGCAAAGTCGGTAATATGCCGGATCGCCGACGACGCCTTCGAGGAAGTCCTTCGGGTTCAAGGCATACAGCGCGGCGCGGCGGATCTTCGGGTTGTCGAACGGCGGCTGCAGCCAGTTCCAGCGGAAGACGTACTGCGCGCCGATGGTGTTGTAGACCTTCACCGCAATGTTTCGGTCGGCCTTGAGGAGCGGCAGCAGGTCGTGTGGCGGCGCCTCGATATAGTCGATCTCGCCGGCAAGTAGCGCATTGACCGCCGTCATGTGATCGGGGATCGCGAGCCACTCGACGCGGTCGACCTTGGCGATCTTGCCGCCGGCCAGGCCCGAGGGAGGTTCGGCGCGCGGGACGTAGTCGGGATTGCGCACATAGACGATTTTCTCGCCGGGCTTCCACTCATCCTTCTTGAAGATGAACGGACCCGACCCCACGATCTCCTTGATCTGCGTGCCGGGATCGGTCTCGGCGATGCGCCTCGGCATCATGAATGGCACCGAGGAGCCGGGCTTGGCGAGCGAGTCGAGAACGAGGCCATAGGGCTCCTTCAAGATCAGGCGGAAGGTCTTGTCATCGAGGGCCTCCATCCGGTCGACGAAGCTCAGCAGCTTCTGGCCCATGAAGTCCTTGGCGCCCCAGCGCTTGAGCGAGGCGATGCAGTCGGCGCTGGTGACGGGCTGGCCGTCGTGCCACTTGAGCCCGTCGCGCAGGGTGAAGGTGTAGATCAGGCGATCGGGGCTGAGCTCCCAGCGGTCCACCATCTGCGGCTGCACCTGCAGCTTCTCGTCCATCGCAAACAGCGTGTCCCAGACCATGTAGCCGTGGTTGCGCACGATGTTGGCGGTGGTCCAGATCGGATCGAGGATCTTGATATCGGAATGCATCACCGCGCGCAGCGTCTTGGCGCCGGCTGGACCGGTAACGCAAACGAGCATGGCGACAAACACCGCCGCGAGCAGGGTACGCAAACGAACCATCCGAATCACCAGCGGCCCGAGGCCCGCGCGCCAGGCGAGATCTCGGCCACGCTTGGCGCTTTGGTGCGCTCAAGGTGTTCATAGCGCTGTGCTGCGAACCAGAGCGCGTAGTCGCCGAACTTGATCGGCGGATATTTCGCCGGCTGGTCGACCGACTGGCAGCTCGGCAGGCATTCGATCATCGTGTCGTGGTCGGGATCGAAGAAGAAGGGGATGGCGTAGCGGAGCTGGCCCGACACGTTGCGCACGCGGTGCGGCGTCGACAGGAAGCGTTCGTTGGTCCAGCGATGCAGGATATCGCCGCCGTTTACGACGAACGCTCCCTCGACGTGAGGCGCATCCATCCAGCGGCCGTCGGGCAGCAGGATCGACAGGCCCTGGACCTTGTTGGGCGGGAGCAGCGTCATGAAGCCCGAATCGGTGTGCGGGACCAGGCTCGCGACCGACTCGTCGGCGCCGTCGATCATTGGATAGCGCGACATGCGCAGGATCAGATGAGGTTTGGCAAAGCAGGCATCGAGGAAGGTTTCGGGCAGGTCGAGTGCCAGCGCGTAGAGCCGCACCAGCTTGCGGCACAACGCCTCGAGCGTGCTCATGTAGGCGAGTGTGGTTTCCCGGAAGCCCGGCAGATCGGCCGGCCATTTGTTCATCGCGTGGAAGCGGCGCTGCGAGACGACGTCGGGATCGTCAGGCGCACGCTCGCGGCGCAGGAAATAGGCCTCGTTCTGGCTTGGCTTCTTGCCCTGCGCAGCAGCATTGGGCGGCGCCTTCTGCGCGATCGGCATGTAACCGATATTGTGCTCATCGACTTTGATGGCGAGCTTGGCCTCGAGCGGCTGGGCATGGAAGCGCGCTGCTGCTTCATAGGTCGCATCGATCAGCGTCGCCGGCACGCCATGGCCCGCCAGGTAGTAGAAACCGATATGCTCGAAAGCAAAACGGAGCTGCGCGGCGGTGCGTTCGGCGGCGCCCGGTACGCCGGCGAGGTAGTCCGCAACATCGATCAGCGGGATCTCGCCGCCGATCATGGTTGATGCCACTTGGGATGAAGCGGGAAGGATTGAGGGTGTTGGTGCTGGCGTCTGCATCGTGCACTCCCTGGTCAAGTGGTTCCGGTCGGTATTTCACGCGGGGCGGGCCATTGCAGAGTTCCGCTATTTCGAAGAGAGTTCCGGCAAACAGAACGCCAGAAAGCGGGACGATGAATGACCCATCGCTGACCTCGGTCGGCCGCGCGCTGGCCGTGCTCGACGCCTTCCGCGCCGGCGACCAGTCGCTGTCGCTGGCCGAGCTCGCGGCGCGCACCGGCTTCTACAAGAGCACCATCCTGCGGCTCGCCCAGTCGCTGCAGCGCTCGAACTACCTGGTGCGACTGGAGGGCGGCGGCTACCAACTTGGCGCGGCGCTGATCAGGCTCGGCGAGATCTGCAAGCGTGCGACGCGGATCGATGACCATGCCCTGCCGGTGCTGCAGCAACTGGTCGAGGCGACCGGCGAGAGTGCGACGCTCTATGTGCGCAGGGGTGACCAGCGCTTCTGTTTGCGCCGCGTCGATTCGCGACGCACTTTGCGGGATCACATTCGTGAGGGAGACCTGCTGCCGCTCACCATCGGTGCGCCGGGCCGGGTCTTCATGTATTTCGATTCTGGCGTGATCGCCGGCGCCGCTCGTGGCGAGGTCCCCGTCGAGTTCCGTACCGATCCGTCGCTGCCGATGCCGATCGTCACCCGCGGCGAATATGAGCCCGAGCTTGCCTCGATCGCCTGCGGTGTCTTCGGACCGCAGGACGAGCTGCTCGGTGTCATCTGTCTTACGGGACTCGGGATCCGCTTCCAGCGCAAGGCAGCACAGGAAATGGGCGCGACGCTGCTCGAGGCTTGCCAACGTCTCACCGGGGTGCTGGGTGGCGGCTTGCATCACTACGCCCCGCTCAAGACCGTTCGGACGCGCGCGCCAGTCCGGCGCTGATGGCGAAAACCGGATTCAGCCGTGATCATTCGATGCGGATCCCGGCCTTCTCGATGACCGCGGTCCAGGCATCGATCATGTGCTTCATCTGCGTCGTGTGTTCTTGCGGCGTGTTGGCGATCGTCTCGTAGCCGAGCTCCGCCAGGCGCTGCGTGATCTGTGGCATCCGCAGCACCTTCGCCATGTGCTGGTTGATGACCATCACCGCCTCGGCTGGAGTCGCGGCAGGCGCATAGAGGCCCCAGTATGTTTCGGCGTCGACGCCGCCCAGGTTCGATTCGGCGAAGGTCGGCACATCCGGCAAAGCGGGGTTGCGCCTGTCGCCGGTGAGCGCCAGGGCGCGAAGCTGGCCGCTCTCGACATACTGCCGGGCCGAGCTGATCCCCGAGAAGGCCATCTGCACCTGGCCGGCCACGAGGTCGCTCATGGCAGGGCCGGTCCCTTTGTAGGGGACGTGCACGATGTCGATGCCGGCAACCTGTTTCAGGAGCGCGCCGGCGAGATGCGTGGAAGAACCGTTGCCGCCCGATGCGAAGTTGAGCGTGCCGGGGCGCGCTTTGGCGAGTGCGATCAACTCGCCGATGGTCTTCGCCTGCACCGAGGGATGCACGAGCAGGATCACCGGCGCCTTGGCCATCATGATGATGCCGGTGAAATCCCGGGTCGTCTGATAGGGCAGGCTCTTCATCAGCCCCGGGTTTGTGAGGAAGGTGCTGTCTGCGGCAAGGATCGTGTAGCCGTCGGCCGGCGCCTTGGCGACGCTGTCCGTGCCGCCCACGGTGGCGCCGCCCGGTCGGTTGTCGATGACGAGCTGCTGGCCGAGACTTGCGGAAGCTTCGCCCGACACGGTGCGGATCAGGATGTCCGTGCCACCTCCTGGTGAATAGGGAACGACGACGCGGATTGCCTTGTTCGGGAACGTCTGGGCGCCGGCATTGCCAACCAAGCCAAGCAGCGCAACAGCGAAGAAAGCCAACAGCCGGATCATGATGGCGCTCCGAAGCGCCAGCGCAGGAAGGCCAGCACGTCCTCGACGCAGCGATCAGGAGCGGCGTCGCAGATGTTGTGGGGCATCCCTTCGTAGGCGATGGCTTGCGAATCAGGAATGCGCTCGATCATGACATCGTAGTTCTTGATCGAACCGACGGTCTCGCCGCCCGGCATCACGATCAGGGTGGGGCATTTGATCTCGCCGAGACGATCGCTCCAGTCGAGCGTGGTCATGAGGCCGATGAAGCGGCCGATATAGGCCGTGTCGTTCTTGGCCGCCTCGTCGAGGAACCACGTGACGAGACCGTCCGGCACTTTGCCGATCGGGAAGCGGTCGGAGATCGTGTCGGCGAGGAAATTGCGCAAGCCTTCCTTGGCGACGCGCGGCAACCAGGTCGCGGCCTGACTGTTCTTCAGGCCTGGCGTCGAGCCGAACAGCATCAGGCTTTTGACGCGCTCGGGCGATTTCATTGCCAGGTTCTGGCCGACATAGCCGCCGGCCGAGTTGCCGACGATATGGGCCGATGGACAGCCGAGATGATCGAGCAGTTCGGACACGTCGGCGACCAGTCGGTCCATGGTGAGGGCCGGTGTCGCCGGCGGCACTTCGGATTCGCCGTGTCCGCGCAGGTCGAGGCGAACGACTCGATAATGGCGGGAAAGTCTGGGGACCCAGGCGTAGAAGCGACGCGAATGGCCCATCGCGGCGTGCAGCAGGAGCAATGTCGAGGCCGGCGTCCAGGGATCGGTGTGATCGTCGATCGTATAGGCGAGCTTGAGACCGTCGCTGGCTTTGAACGTTCTGGCTTCCATTCATTTCCCCTGCAATCCCTGGCGACGCTATCAGGAGGGCATAATTCCGGCAACGGATATGCCGTTCTGTTGTAGGGAACGACAATCGATGATCGCCAGCGTCGCGCTGCGGTAGGACGTCGACGATGGTCTTGGCACGGTGTTTGTGCGACACACGGGCGGGCGAAATCTGGAGAGTCGGAGGAAGTATCGTATGGCGTCGCCGCTTTTCGACCTGTCGGGCAAGGTCGCCGTCGTCACCGGATCGAGCAAAGGGATCGGCAAGTCGATCGCCCTGCATCTCGCCCTGCAGGGCGCCAAGGTCGTGGTATCGAGTCGCAAGGCGCCGGTCTGCGAGGAAGCCGCCGCGGAGATCCGCAAGGCGGGCGGCCATGCCACGGTCATTCCCTGCAACATCTCCGACAAGACGCAGTGTCAGAACTTGATCGCGGAGACCAAGAAGCAGCTGGGACCGGTCGACATCCTGGTCTGCAACGCGGCCACCAATCCGTACTACGGGCCGACCGAGAAGATGCCCGACGACGCCTTCACCAAGATCATGCAGAACAACATCCTCAGCAATATCTGGCTGATCAATCTCTGCGTGCCGGACATGCGGGCGAAGAGGGACGGATCGGTGATCATCGTATCGTCGATCGGTGGCGTGCGCGGCA
>Ga0081455_10006258_pt1 | contig 12813 bp, 12 predicted proteins | sample TabmetS3T2R1_FD_70207 | JGI IMG/M metagenome (GOLD analysis project Ga0081455, IMG submission 70207) | Tabebuia heterophylla rhizosphere microbial communities from the University of Puerto Rico - S3T2R1 | ecosystem: Host-associated > Plants > Roots > Rhizosphere ... | reverse complement strand
CCATAGCTCAGCGTGTATTCGTTATTGTTCGTCCAATTTCGTGTTGCTGTTTTTCCTGTGATCGGATCGATCGTGTGATTGTTCAGCCACGTGTTTGGATCCATCGCGGTGTTGCGGATATTCCACACCGCAGCACCATTAAATGTGTTCGTCCCGGAACGCGTGAAAATTTGGACCTGTGCATTGCCTCTGCCGAGTTCGGCGTCGACCGGCGTCAGCACAAGACGAACTTCGCCGACCAGATCCGGATTGATGGTCGTGGTCGAAAAGACGCCATTGTTGAATCGTCCGTCCGTCACGCTCAATCCGTCACGAACCGTATTCACCGTGTTGGATGCCTGGCCGGCGAACGTGTCGAAGGCGTTGCCTCCCGGACTTTCCCGAAAACCTGGAAGGATCCGGACCAGATCGAGGACATTGTTGCTAGTGATCGGAAGGTCACCGACTCTTTTCTCAGTCAGTACTTCACCAATGGACGGAGAAGACGTAGCCAGCAGCGTGTCCGCTTCGACGGTGACCTCGACGGCCTGCGGCTGGCCGCGGCGCGCGGGCGGGTCCCGGGCTCGTACACCAGGGCCTCGAAGGTCACCAAGCGCGAGTAGGCGTCCGGCCCGAGGCGCCGGCTCAGAGCTCGCGGAGGACGTCTCCGAAGTACTTCGCGATGCCCGCGTGCCCCACGTCGTCCCACACGGTGAACGTGACCCCCGGGACCCGCTCGGCGACCAGCCGCATGCGCTCCGGCGGTGTGATCCCGTCGTTGGCGCCCGCCCATACGTGCACGGGGATCGCGATGTCCTCCAGGCGGAAGCCCCACGGCGCGACCTGGGCGACGAACTGCGGCGCCATCGCCTCCGCTCCCTGACGGACCGCCTCGCGGAAGGACTCGGCGAACGCGGTCCTTCGGGCGACATCCTCGAGGAACCACTCGTCGCCGGCATCGTCGTCCCCCTCGACCATCTGCTCGGGTTGCTCGGCGATGCCGCGCACCCACTCGGCCGCCTCGTCGGCCAGCCGGCGCTCCGCCGCCTCGCGTCCCCGCTCGTGCAGGATCTCGAGGATCTCGCGCTCCTCGTCGTCGATCAGCCGCTCGCGGATCTCCTCGTCCCGGTCGAAGAGGTACCGCATGGCCGCGGCGCTCGTCGTGCCCGCCGCCCCCGTCAGCCGCTCGGGGATCACGGCGGCGCAGGCGAAGACGTAGCATGTGCCCGCCGACCACCCGACGACGCCGAAGCGGTCGAGGCCGAGCGCGTCGGCGAGCGCGACGACGTCCGCCGGCCAGTCGCCGATCGAATGCCCCGGCTGCGGGTCGGACCGGCCCATCCCGGGACGGTCGGCGCTGATCAGCCGGACGTGCTCCTGGGCGGCCGCCTCGGGGTCCGGGACGAACGATCGCGAACCGGGCATCCCGTGGAAGAAGAAGACCGGGCGTCCATCGGGGTCGCCCCACTCGGCGTACGCGAGCGCGCGTCCGTCCGGGAGGCGGATCGTCGAGTCGCGCCTGGGTTCGTACGGCTCCATGGGCCCGGCACCGTACCCGAGCCGGTCGGTCAGCCGCCCGCCGAGAGGGGGAGCCACGCGCGCACCGACGTCCCGTGGCCCGGGTCGCTCTCGATCTCGCACCGGCCGCCGGCGAGCTCGGCGCGCTCGACCATCGTGGGCAGGCCGATGTGGCCGGGCTCGGGCACCACGACCACGCCCGCGTCGAACCCGGCCCCGTCGTCGCTCACGACCAGCCGAACGCCGCCGTCCTCCTCCCCGATCGAGACCTCGATCCGGTTGGCTCCCGCGTGCTTGCGCGCGTTGGCGATCGCCTCCTGCGCGATCCGGAACAGGATCGCCTGCGTCTCGCGCGGGGGCTCGACCGTCAGCTGGTCCTCGATCGACGGCGCGGGCTCGGCGTCGCCGGCCCAGGCGTGCAGCGCCGCCGCGAGTCCCTCGCGGTCCAGCGCGGGCGGGCGCAGCTCGAACAGCAGGTGTCGCAGCCGCTCGACCGACGAGGCGATCACCTGCCGGAGTTCCCTGGCCTCCGCCGCCAGCTCGGCGTCCTCGATCCGCTCCGCGAGGGCCTGCGCTCGCAGGTCCGCGGCGCTCATCACCTGGATCGTGTCGTCGTGGATGTCCGAGGCGATGCGTCGCCGCTCCTCTTCCTGCGCCTCCTCGAGCCGCAGCAGCAGGCGCCGGCGCTCCTCCATCGTCCGCCGGAGCGCGTCCACGCTGCGACGCATCCCCTCCTCGGCCCGCTTGGTCTGCGTGATGTCGACCATGAAGCCGCGCCAGAACATCGCATCGCCGTCCTCGGCGCGGACCAGGATCGCCTCGTCACGGAGCCAGACGACGCGATCGTCCGCCGTCCGGAAGCGGTACTCGGTTCCGAACGGCTCCCCGCTGCGGAGCGATGCGTCGTGTTCGGCCAGCACGCGCTCGCGGTCGTCCTCGTGGACCCGGTCGATCCACAGGTCGGCGTCCGTGCGCCAGCGCTCCACGGAGAACCCGAGCAGCGGCTCGACCTGCGGGCTCGTGTAGATGTTGGTCGAACGCTCGTCGTTTGCGTCGACGTACAGCACCGCCGGGATGCCCTCGACCAGGTGCCGGTACGTCTCGTGCGCCTCGCGCAGCGTGTCGGCGAACGCGGCCGGCACCGGGACCTCGCTCACAGCTTGTACCCGAACCGGCGCAGGAGCTCCTTGCGCTCGGCCTCGTCCTCGTCGGTCTCCACGCCGAGCGGCGGCTCGCCGTCGATCACGCCCAGCACGCCCCGGCCGGCGTCGGTCTCGCCGACCACGATCTCCAGCGGGTTCGCGGTGGCACAGAAGATGCGGCAGACCTCGGGCACCGCCTTGATCGCGTTCAGCACGTTGACGGGGAACCCGCCGTCGAGAGCGACCACGAACACGTGGCCGGCCCCGATCGCCCGCGCGTTGCGGACGGCCACGTCGACGAGCGCCGGCTCGTTGCCGCTGCGCCGGACCAGCCGCGGCCCGCTCGCCTCGTTGAACGCGATGCCGAAGCGCAGGCCCGGCACGTTGACGCAGGCCTCGTGCAGGTCCTCGACGGTCTTGATGAAGTGGGACTGACCGACGATCACGTTCAGGTCGTCGGGCTTGTCGAAGCGAACGGTGGTGATCTCCACCGCGAGCACCCTCCCCCGGATTCAGCGCGTGTCGAGCCTGGAGAGTATCCCGGCGAGCAGCGAGATTCGAGGAACCACGCTGGTCAGATCCAGCCACTCGCTGGGGCCGTGGTCGTCCCCGCCGATCGGCCCGAGCCCGTCCAGGGACGGGACGCCCGCCCCCGAGGTCGTGTTCGCGTCCGAGGCCCCGCCGGTGGCCGCGTCCCTCAGCTCGAACCCGAGCTCGGAGGCCATCCGGATCGCGAGCTCGGCCAGCCTGGCGCCTCCCTCCTTCTTCTCCATGGGCCGGTGCCAGCCGTGGCTGAACATCTCGACGCTCACGTCCGGGACGGTGTGGGTCTCCGCGATCTGCCGTAACGCCTCGCCGGCCAGCTCGAACGTGTCCTCGTGCGGCGAACGCACGTCGAGCTCCAGCTCGCAGTGCTCGGCCACGACGTTGGGGCGGGTGCCGCCGCGGAAGACGCCGACGTTGGCGGTCACGCCCGGCCACCGGCCGTTCAGCGCCTGGATCGCGATCGTCTTGTGCGCCGCCTCGAGGATCGCGTTGCGGCCGCGTTCGGGCTCGACGCCCGCGTGGGCGGCCCGCCCCGTGATCTCCAGCCGGACGTCCAGCACGCCCTTGCGCGAGGAGACGATGTCGCCGTTCTCGCGCGCGCCCTCGAGGACGAGCGCGACGTCGGCGTTCGCGGCCTCGGACAGGATGACCTCGCGTGACCAGGGAGAGCCGATCTCCTCGTCCGGGTTGTTGATGTACGTGATCGACCCGAACCCGTCGAACCCGGCCGCCTGCAGGGCCTCGACCGCGAAGAAGCCGGTCAGCAGGCCGCCCTTCATGTCCGTCACGCCGGGGCCGAGCGCGCGATCGCCCTCGACCCGGAACGGGCGCTCGGCCGCCGTGCCGGGGTCGAACACGGTGTCCGTGTGTCCGATCATCAGCACCCTGGTGCGCCCCGAGCCGGCCAGGCGACCGATCACGAGATCGCCCAGTCGCTCCTCGCCGTCGGCGGGCTGGTGCCGCATGCGTTCGACCGACCATCCCGCCCGCTCGAACCGCTCCTGGCACAGGTCCGCGATCGCGTTCACGCCCTCCGGCGTGTACGAGCCGCAGTCCACGTCGACCATCTCGCGGAGCGCGTCCACGAACTCGTCGTATCTGCTCGACACGTGCGGATGGATGTCCCGGGTCTCGAGCATCGCGTGGAGTATAGGAGCGGCCCGGTGGCGCGCTTCCTGGTTCCATCGGCCCCGATCCCCGCCGCCGCAGGATAGGATCGGCGGGTTTGTGTCCGAGAGGGGGGACTGGGATCCGAGCCGCGTCGCGCGTCCTCCGTTCGCAGGCCGCCCTCGTCCTGGTGGTCGGGGCGATCGCCTCCGTCGCTCCACAGGCGCTGTCGGGCAGGGCATCGGCGCAGGTCGACCAGGCCCCCCGAACATCGTCCTGATCTTCACCGACAATCAACGCGCCGACACGCTCCGCTACATGCCACACGTCCGACGACAGCTCGGGCGACACGGCCTCACCTTCGCCGACGGGTACGTCGTGAACCCGACGTGTTGCCCGAGCCGCGCCTCGATCCTCACGGGGAACTACTCCCATACGACGGGCGTCTACCTCAACCACTCGAACGAACGGTTCGGCGGCTTCGACGCGTTCGACGACCACGACACGATCGCCACGCGTCTGCACGACGCCGGCTATCGAACGGGGCTGTTCGGGAAGTACCTCAACGGATACAACCGCCACGTGGATTACGTGCCTCCCGGTTGGGACGAATGGTTCTCGACGTTCCGAGACGGCTACTTCGATTACAAGGCATCCGTGAACGGCGTCCGGACGTCGTTCGGTCACGCGCGATCGGACTACGGCGTGACCGTCCTGAACGAACGGGTCCACTCGTTCATCTCGACCACCGACCCGACGGTCCCGTTCTTCGCGTACATCGCACCGCACAATCCGCACGAGCCCGCGATCCCGGCGCCCGGCGACCGGGACCGCTTCGCCTCCCTGCCTCGGTTCCGGCCGAGGAGCTACGACGAGGCGGACGTCTCCGACAAACCCGCACACATGCGGTCCATCCGTCGCCTCAGCGCGGACGATACGCGCAGGATCGATGCGTTCCGGCTCGACCAGATCCGATCGCTTCTCGCGGTGGACCGATTGGTCGGGGACGTGGTGGCGGAGCTGCGGGAGCGCGACGTGCTGAGCAACACCCTGATCGTGTTCACGTCGGACAACGGGATGCTCTGGGGCGAGCACCGCCTGGACGGGAAGGGTGTGATCTACGAGGAGGCCACGCGGGTTCCATTCGTGATCCGGTACGACGCGCTGGTCCAGAGCGCGCGCCGGGACGCCCACCTCGTGCTCAACATCGACCTCGCCCCCACGTTCGCCGAGGCGGCCGGCATCGCGCTCGCGTCGGACGGCGTGAGCCTCGTGCCGCTCCTGGACGCCGGCGGCGGGATCGGGCGAGCCGCATTCCTGATCGAGCACCTGCGTGCCGACAACGACGACCCCATCGCGCCGACGTTCTGCGCCGTGCACACACGACGATTCGTCCTGGCTCGATACGAGACCGGCGAGGAAGAGCTGTACGACCTGAGCCGCGATCCCCTCGAGATGATCAGCAGGGCGGGGCGCAGGCAGTACCACGACGTCCAACGAAGGCTCGAAGGCGACCTTCGGTCCCTGTGCCGGCCAGCACCGCCCGGATACTCCTTCTGAGCCCGCTCGCCTCGGGGCCTCGCGACCGCTGGGCGGCACGACGGCTGGATAGCATGCTTCGATGAGCGATCGCATCGGCCGACCGGGCCGGCATCCCGGAGACCTGAACGGATGGTGGCGCTTCGGCGTCGCCGTCGTCGGGTTCGTCTGGCGGCTGCTGTTCCGAACGCGCGTCGAGGGGGCCGACCGCGTGCCGGGGTCGGGCCCGGCGATCGTCGCCGCCAACCACGTCTCGGGGATGGACGGCGTCGCGCTCGCGCTGGTCACCGGCAAGCACGCCCGGCGGATGACCCGGTTCCTCGTGGCGGCCGAGTTCTTCCGCAAACGGTCGTTCGGCTGGGCCCTCCGGCTGTACCGGCAGATCCCGCTGCGACGGGGCGAGGGTGACCGGCTCGCGATGGACGAGGCGCTGGCGACGATCCGAGGCGGGGCGCTCGCCGGGATCTTCCCGGAGGGCAGGGTGAACCCCGAACCCGAGGCGGGCGTGCGACGAGGACGCCGAGGGGTGGCACGGATCGCCCTCGCGACGGGGGCGCCGGTCGTCCCGGTTGGGATGTGGGGGACACAGCATCGGTGGCCGAAGTCGGGCCTGCACTTCCACCGGCCATGGCGACCCGTGTTCGCGGTCTCGTACGGGGACCCGATCCCGGCGCGGGGGGACGCCGGATCGCCGGAGGACATCCAACTGTTCGCCGAGCAGGTCATGACCGCGATCGCCAAGCAGGCGGACCAGGCCAGGGCGCTCGCCGAGGCCTAGCGGGGGGCTCGCTCCAGGTGGCGGACGAACCAGTCCGCGGCCAGTTCGGCCACGCGTTCGAGGGTCCCGCGCTCCTCGAACAGGTGGGTCGCCCCCGGCACCACCTCGAGCCGCGTCTCCGAACGCATCCGCGCCTGCGCCTCGCGGTTGAGCTCGAGCACCTGATGGTCGGCGCCGCCCACGATCAGGAGCGTTGGCGACGTGACGCGTTCGAGCGCGTCGCCGGCCAGGTCGGGCCGGCCGCCCCGCGAGACGACCGCGGCAACCCGCGGTAGGGAGACCGACGCCACCAGCGCCGCCGCCGCGCCCGTGCTGGCGCCGAACAGGCCGACCGGCAGGCTGCCCACGTCCGGGTCCTCGGAAACCTGCTCGACCGCCGCGGCGAGACGGCCGGCCAGCAGGCCGATGTCGAACACCAGGCGGCGGTCGTCGGACTCGGGCTCGGTGAGCAGGTCGAACAGCAGCGTGGCGAGGCCGTCGCGGTGCAGGCGCTCGGCCACGGCGAGGTTGCGCGGGGACAGTCGGCTCGACCCGCTGCCGTGCGCGAACACGACCAGCGCCCTCCGGTCGGCGGGCAGAAGCAGCTCGCCGGGCAGGGATATGCCGTTGGCCCGGATGTCGATCGTTCGTCGGGAGACGTTCACCTGACGGACCAGCGTAAGGCGGAAGGCCGGCCCGCGAAGCGGGCCGGCCCTCCGGTGTCTCCCTTCCCGAACCGCTCGGCTACATCGCCGCGACGGCGGAGATCAGGTTGGAGTCGCGCAGCTTGCGGAGCGCCTCGCGCTCGATCAGCCGAACGCGCTCGCCCGACAGGCCGAGCACCTTGCCGGTCTCGCGGAGCGAGAGCGGCTGGCCGTTCTCCAGCCCGTACCGCAGCGCGACCACGTGGCGCTCGCGCTCGTCGAGCACCCGGTCGACCGCGGTGCCGATCTCGTCGCGCAGCAGCGCGTCCTCGACCTCGTTGAACGCCGCGTCCGAGTCGACCTCCTCGATCAGGTCGCCGAGCTCGGTGTCCTCGCCCACGGGCGACTGCAGGGACAGCGGCTCGCGACGGCCCATCTCGGTCAGGTCGTCGATCTCGTCCACGGTGGTGTCCAGGGCCTTGGCGAGCTCATCGCGGCTCGGCTCGCGACCCATCGACTGCGCGAACTGGAACCGCGTGCGATTGAGCTTGCGCAGGCGGTCGTGGATGTGCACCGGCAGGCGGATCGAGCGCGACCGATCGGCGATCGCCCGCGTGATCCCCTGGCGGATCCACCAGGTCGCGTACGTCGAGAACTTGAACCCTCGGCGCCAGTCGAACAGCTCGACGGCGCGCATCAGGCCGATGTTGCCCTCCTGGATCAGGTCGAGCAGCGGCAGCCCCTGGCCCTGGTACTTGCGGGCGACCGAGACCACCAGCCGGAGGTTGGCCATGATGAATCGCTGACGCGCCGCCTCGGCCTTGCGGACCTCCTGACGCGCCTTCATGATCGATCTCTCCGAGCGAAGGCGGCCGGCACGCAGGCGCTCCTCCGCCTCCTTGCCGTGCTCGATCAGGATGGCGAGCTCGACCTCCTCCTCCTTGGTGAGGAGTGGCTCGCGCGCCGCCGCCTCCAGGTAGAGCCGGAGGTCGTCGGCGTCATCCGTACCGAGCGGCCGTGCAGGTTCTGGCATGAACTCACTCTCCTCCTCGAAGCCTCCGTACGGAGCGAGCTTCGCCCCGGGGGTCTTCGGGACCGATCAGCGTTGACAGGCGCCCGGGCGCACGAACACGGGCCTCCCCGGGCCACCGAGCGCCCATCGTATCTGCGTCCCCGTGTTCCTGTAAAGGCGCTGTACGTGGAGACACCATGGAGATACCCAGTATTCCCCTCGCGGGCACCTGCCTGGCAAGGCCGGTCGGCCGTTCGCCATCTCAGGTTCACATCCCGACCCGGCTGGGGCCTCCTTGCGGCCACCCTGGTGGGGTTCCATGAGGCCGAGCGTGCGCCGGAAGGAGGCTCTCATGGACCGCGACACGCTGGAAGAGGACCTGGACCGGGTGCTGGCCGGACTCGAGCCCGAACCCGTCGGCGAGTGGGACTGGGAGCCCCCGCTGGGCTCGGCGATGCCCGCCCCGCCGGCGGCCTCGGTCGAGCCGTCCGAACCCGAGGACGCGCCGAATGACGCGGACGACGAGGAGCAGGACTCCGAGGACGAGGCGTAGCCGAACGGCTTCCCCGGCATCGGCCGAGAGGGGGTGGTCCCCGCCGCCCCCTCTCCGCCGTCGCGGATCAGGCCACCCGAACCGACAGGACCGGCGCGAGGTCCCGGGCGGCGACGGTCCAGGTGGCGCCCCCGTCGCGGGATCCGAACACCTCGCCCGAGGTCGCCCCGAACCACAGCCCCAGCGGCTCGCCCCCGTCGTGCCCGAACGCCTGGCGCAAGATCGTGAGGTAGGCCTCGGACTGCGGCAGCCCCTCGGACCGGGCCGTCCAGCTGTCGCCCGCGTCCCGCGTCTCGAACACCCGCACGCGCCCCTCGGCCGACACGCGATCCCCGTCGGAGTTCAACGGGATCACGTAGGCGGAGTCGGGGTCCGCGGGGTCGACCACCATCGGGAACCCGAAGTCGCTCGGCAGCCCGGCCGCGATGCTCGTCCAGGTCCTGCCGGCGTCGTCGGATCGGTAGACGCCGCCGTGGAACTGCATGAACAGCCGCTCGGGCCTGCGGCTCGCCCGATGCATGTTGTGCACGCAGTGTGCGATCGCGGTCTCCCGTGACTCCTCGGGCAGGTACCGGGGCATGATCCCGTCGTTGCCGAGCTCCCATGTGCGGCCGCCGTCCTCGGTCACCCATACACCGACGGCCGAGATCCCGACCGCCAGTCGCTCGGGCTCGCCCGGCCACGGACAGATCGAGTGCAGGCACAGGCCGCCGGCTCCCGGCCCCCACTCGGGCCGCGAGGGCTGGTCCCACAGGGCCTGGTTCAGCTCCCAGGTCCTGCCGTCGTCGTTGCTCTCGAACAGGGCGGCGGGATCCACGCCCGCGAACAGCTGGTGTTCGCGCTCGCCGGGCGTGATCACCCACACCCGCTCGAGCGTCCCGCCGGTCTCCTCGGGGAACCGCGGGCCGTCGGCCTGCTCCCACGCGCCGGTCGGATCGTCCGATCGGTACACGCGCGGGCCGAATTGTCCGTGGGTCACGCTCGCCAGGTACATCCCGGAGCGCGGGTCGCGGATCGCGAACTCGACGTTGCTGCCCGGGAACGAGCGTGCCACCACGTCCATCTCGCCGTCCCCGTCCCCGCGCAGGACGAACAGGCCCTTGCGCGTGCCAACCAGCAGCTCCGTCTCCGACCCGCCCGACACCGCGCCGATGATCTCCAGCCGGTCGTCGGTCCGCACAGGGGCCCCGCCGTCGACCCGCTCGCCGGACAGGAACACGGCCACGTGCTCCCGAACGTCCCCGCGGTCGTCCAGGACCCACCCGCTCAGCTTCGGGTTCGAGCGCTCGAGCTCGCGCAGGATCGCGACGACGGTCCCGCCCTCGATCTGGACCTCGCGGCGGCCGTCGCAGAGCTCTCGGAGCGGTGGGCGCAGGCGGACGATGGCCACGCCGCGAGTCTAGCCGCGGCCTCCGATGATGCGGCCTCCGAGACGTCCGCGACGCTGTCGCGGGGCGCTCGCGACGGCATGATGTCCGGACCGTGCCGATCGAGCCGCCGCCCAGCCGCTTCGTGGACCTGGACGGCCCCGTCCACTACGTGGAGTGGGAGGGGCCGCCCGGGCGGACGTTCGTGCTCGTGCACGGGCTGGGCGGGTCGCTCCTGTCGTGGCTGGCCGTCGCTCCGGGGCTCGCCCGGCACGGCCGCGTGCTTGCGCTCGACCTGCCGGGGTTCGGGCGCACGGAGCGTGACGGCCGACGGAGCCGGGTGAGCGACCTGCGGGCCACGGTCTCCCGGTTCGTGGACGAGGTGGCGGGCGGGCCGGTCGTGCTGGTCGGGAACTCGATGGGCGGCGGGATCTCGATGCTCGAGGCCGCCGTCGAGCCGGACGCGGTGCAGGCCCTCGTGCTGTCGAACTCGGTCTTCCCGTGGAAGCGCGGGACGTTCCCCGCGCCGATCGTGATGCTCGGGTTCGCGCTGTACGAGATGCCCCGGGTCGGCGAGTGGGCCTCTCGTCAGCGCCTATCCCGGCTCGAGGCCGACCGCGCGGTGCGGGTCGGACTTCGGATCATCACCGCCGACCCCTCGCGCATCCCGGACGACCTGGTCCGCCTCCACGTCGAGCAGCTCGTGCGGCTCCAGGGCGACGCCGACGCCGGGCCGGCGTTCCTGGAGGCCGCGCGCTCGCTGCTCGCGCTCGGCCGCCACCGCGACGTCGTGCGCTGGATCGTGAACGCGGTCTCGTGCCCGGTGCTGGTGATCCACGGGCGCGAGGACCGGCTGGTGCCACTCGGGTTCGCGATGGGCGCGCTCGAGATGCGGCCCGACTGGGAGTTCCGCCTGATCCCGAAGGTCGGCCACGTCCCCCAGATGGAGGCGCCCGAACGCTGGCTGGCGGCGTTCGAGGAGTGGCTTGGGCGTCTGCCGGCGCCGGGCTAGAGCCCGGCCGCCTTGGAGACCTCGGCGATCGACTCCTCGAGCGCGAACGCCAGGCGTTGCAGGTCCGGCATGCCGTCGTAGTCGCCGGTCAGCCCGAACGCCATCGTGCCGCCGATCGACGTGCACGCGATCGACAGCGCCGAGTTCTCGCCGAGCGGCAGGGACGGGTACTGCGCGACGAGCCGCGCCCCCGCCATGTACATCGGCTGGGGCGGGCCGGGGATGTTGGAGACGACCAGGTTGAACCAGGGCCCGCGGCTCGCGAGGCGGGCGGCCCCCGCCAGCATCCCGCCGGGCGCGTAGGCGCCCAGGCCGATGATCGCGTCCGCGCTCATCGCCATCATCGAATCCTTCAGGTGGGCGGTCCCCTCGCGCACCATCGACAGGCGGCGCCTGGGCCCCATCGCGCCGACCGGCAGGTCCACGAACGCGGGCGCCACGCGGTTGCCGAGCGACGCGTCCCGGCCGGCCTGTACGGACACGGGCACCATCACCCGCAGCGTCCGGCCGCGGGTCGGCTCCTTGCGTTCGCGCAGGAGCCGGTGCATCGCGCCCCCCACGACGGTCAGGACCGCGTCGTTCACCGTCCCGCCCAGCGCGTCCTTGATGTCCTTGAACCGCTGCAGCGGGGCGTCGGCGATCGCGAAGCGGCGGTTGGGGCCGATCTGCACGTCGAGCGCCGAGGCCGGGCGCGCGCCCATGTCGAGGATGCTCCGGAACCCTGACCAGACGGCGTTCACGTCGATCGCCGCCACCGCGGGCGAGCGCCGGATCGCGTCCAGGCCATTCATCAGGCCCTGCACCGGGTGCTTGAACACCGTCTGCGTCGCGTCCTGCAGGAGCTGCTGGGAGGAGGGTTCGGGATCGGGGTGCCACGCGGGGGCCGGCGGCTCCTCGGGCACCTCGGGCGACAGGTCGAACAGGGCGGCCGTCAGGTGCATCCCCGACAGGCCGTCGATCATCGCGTGGTGCACCTTCATCAGGGTCGCGACGTGCCCGTCCTCGAGCCCCTCGATCACGTAGAGCTCCCACAGTGGCTTGGAGCGGTCGAGCGGCCGCGACAGGATCCGCTGGACCTGTTCTGACAGCTCGACGCGGCCGCCGGGGCTCGGCAGCGCCGCCCTGCGCAGGTGGAAGTCGAGGTCGAACGCGTCGTCGTCGACCCAGACCGGCAGCGCCAGGCCGAAGGGCACCATCTTCACCTTCTGGCGCAGGCGCGGCGCCATGTGAAGGCGAGAGGCGAACACCCGCTCGACGTCCTCGAACCGGAGGCGGCCGTCCGGCCGGGTCGACGGATCGAGCACGGACAGCCCCGCGACGTGCATGTGCATCGCCGGCCGCTCCAGGTACAGGAACGACGCGTCGAGCGCGGTCAGGCGTTCGGTCGGCATACGGCCAGTCACGGTACCGCTCCACGGTCCCGGTGGAAACCGGTGCTAGCCTCGCGCGCGATGCGCCCACGCGTGCGCGCCCTTCTCCTGCTCGCGTTCCTCGTCGTGCTCGCGTGGCCCGGATCGCGTGGCTGGGCACAGGAGGGCGGGCAGGTGGGACCCGGCCGCGAGCAGCCGCCGGCGCTGCCGGGCGGCGAGATCCGCGTGCCGCAGGACGCGCCCACGATCCAGGCCGCGGTCGACGCG
>Ga0081455_10006257_pt1 | contig 12815 bp, 11 predicted proteins | sample TabmetS3T2R1_FD_70207 | JGI IMG/M metagenome (GOLD analysis project Ga0081455, IMG submission 70207) | Tabebuia heterophylla rhizosphere microbial communities from the University of Puerto Rico - S3T2R1 | ecosystem: Host-associated > Plants > Roots > Rhizosphere ... | reverse complement strand
CCGGAAGACTGCCACACGTTCCAGAAGTTCGCCCTCACATCCTGAGCTGCCTCAGTCCAGAGGCCCAGGCTGCTGCAGAGCATATCTTTCAACGGCAGATTATCCCCCGCCATACGGGCGGGGGACTACTAGCAGCGCGCAGCCCCCGGGTACAGCGCCTGGCGGGGCAAGAGCTGTGGGCAGCCCTGCGTATCACGGCGAATCGCTCATGGCTGCTCAGACCGTTTCAGTACGTTCTTCCAGTGCCCCCTTGGCTTCGTCGACGAGATGCATGAGATTGGGGAAGACATCGCGGAAGAAACCGCATCGTCTCTCTCCTCCTTTGCTCCATGGGGCGAGGGAGAGACCATATCACAAATCATCTCAAACGAAAACTTGCGACAGAACCTCAGCTCCTAAGGGTCGCCTCTCTGGCGAGCCGCTCAAGGAACCAATAGATCGCTAGCGAGCCGATCCCGTAGGCCGGCAGGGCCGGCGCCCAACGAGGCCACCGGACAGGAAGCCTGCGCAGCGCCGCCATTGCGATGAGCACGACCGCCACGAAGGCCAGCTGCCCCAGCTCGATGCCTACGTTGAAGGCGAACAGGGCGAGCGGTATCTCTCCCTGGGGCAGCCCCACCTCCGCCAGCGCTCCCGCAAAGCCGAGGCCGTGGAGCAACCCAAAGGGGCCGGCCACGAGCCACGGCGCGCGCTGCACGGCGGTCGTCCGGCCGGCACGGCTCCGCACTAGCTCGACCGCCAGCAGGTAGATGCTGAGCGCGATAGCGGTCTCCATCGGCCCCTGAGGCACGCGCACGAGGCCCAGCGAGGCCAGAGCCAGCGTGATGCTGTGGCCGACCGTGAAGGCGGTGATAGTCCAGAGCAGGGTCCGCCCGCGGCCCACCAGGAGCACCAGGCCCAGAACGAAGAGTAGATGGTCCCAACCGGTGAGGATATGCTCGACTCCAAGCCGCGTGTAGCCCCGCACGACGCCGAGCTTACTCTCCACCCCGGGCACGAGGAAGCTCGGCTGATCGGCCGTCAGCACGTGGCGGAACGAGCGGCCGTCTGCCAATGCGATCCGCAGCAGGACGTCGGCTCGGCTGGTCGCGATGCCCTCGACGCCGAGCGTCTTCCCGACGAGCCCGCCCGGGCATGTGATCTCCCAGCGCGCCAGGATGCCTTCGCCCGCACGGGTGACGGTCGGCTTCCCGACGCCCTGGCAGCTTCCTGGGAGGACGGGGCGAAGCCGGCTTCCTTGCACTCGTATCGCCGGCTGCTTCCAGCGCACGGCCGCCTGACCCAGCTCCAGCTCCTGAAGCTCGAGCAGCGCGGGGGCGAACTGGTGGGCGGCGAGCGGTATCGGTACGACGAGCGCTGCCGCCAGCAGGAGGAGCGCGAGCGCCCGGGCACGGCGGACGAGCGCGCTCACGGGGTGGACCTCGGCACGACGATGTCAAACTCGGCGCGCAGTTGCTGCAGGCGGAGCGCCAGCCATTCGTCGGCCACCTTGTGCAGGAGACGTTGTTCGACCCTCGCGCGGATCTCGTCGAACGGCGGCAGACTCGCCTCCTGGCGCTCGTGGACCCAGACCAGGTGGTAGCCGAAGCGCGACGCGACGGGGCCGAACCAGGCGCCCTTGGGAGCGTTCTTTATGGCCTGCTCGAAGGTTGTGCCGAAGCGGGTCTGCAGGTCCTTGGGGCTCAGCAGCGGCAGCGTCGAAGGCACGAACGGCTCGTCGCCCAGGGCTGGTGCGGCCTCAGGTGCGATCGACTCCTGCTGGAGTCGCTCAAGCAGCGCGGCAGCCCGCTCTTGCGCATCTAGCGGCCACTTAAGCCCGTCCACCGCCACGTGCGTGATGCGAATCCGCGCGGGCTGCATGAAGGGCTCGCGGTTGGCGGCGAGGTACTCCTCGACCATCACTGGATCGGGTTGCCGCATCAGCACAACCGCCCGGATCAGGCGCCGGGCCCCGTCGATGAGGATCCGTCGCACCACCAGGTCGCCATGATGGAGGCCGAGGCTGACGGCCTCGGCCGCGCGTTCCTCGTCCGAGCTCGGCTTGTGCGGATTCGCCTCGACGAAGCTCGCGATCTGGGCCAGCCGCCGCTGCGCCACCGGCTGCTCGTGCAGCCCGAGCTTGAGGGCGTATTGATAGAGCACCTCCTGGTCCACGAGGTAGTCCAGGAGCGCCGCCGCCTCCTCCGTCGTGGGGGGGCGGCGGTTCTCGGCCAGGAAGGCCTGCCGCATGATCTCGAGGCGTTGCGGGGGGATCACGATCCGGGGCCGCTCCCTGGATGGGGATCCCCTCCAGAGCAGCACACCCCCGAAGAGCAGCGCCCCGATGACTACCATGTGGAGCGCTGGGGCACGCAGCAGGCTCACGGCTGAGGGCTGTACCAGATTGGCGACGTCCATGCTCGCTCCTGAATCACCGGCTGCACGAATGGGAAGGTCGTCTGGTTGCTGCAACACGAAGCCCCCCGTTCCGCGTTCGCCTGCTGGACTGGGTCGTTCGAGTTCGCCATCCTGTCGAGGTCCTGCTGGCACTGGCTGAGGTTGAGCGGGTCGACGCCGATCCGCTCCCGACACCAGAGCGTGCTATATCGGCAGACGGGCTTCTCGAGCACGCGGGCATAGTAAAAGGCCCGCTCATCCGGGTTGAAGTCCGGATCTGTCCACACCTGGCATAGACGCTCGAACCCGCCCGGCCTGGTCTCACAGGTGCTCGGGTTGATGCCAACTCCCGGGTCCTGCGGGTTGCCGGCCTCGCCGACGACCCGGTAGACCTTTTCCTCCTTCTCGCCCTGTGCCGTCACCCAGCCCTTGATGATCTGGATCTGCTCCAGGTTCGTGCCGATGAAGTCATCCTTCCAGGCGGCGACGATGAACCGCGGCGACGCGTCTGCGTTGGGCCTCACTGGCAGGTCGCCGCCCATTGGCACGCCTTTCGCGTATCCGGTGGGCACAAAGTTCGTGCCGCACAGGTGCTCGGCGAAGTCCCAGCCACCAAAGAACCGGACGATGGGCCGGGTACCGCTGGTACCGTAGGTCTCCTTGCGCTTGAGCGCCTCGAAGATCGCGTCGCGGGAGTTCTCCTCGGCCCACACCACGGAGTGTCCGCCCGAGCTATTCTGGATGGTCGAGGGCCGCTGCATAGGCCACGCATCGTCGATGCCGAGGTGCCCCGGCCAGTCCTGGGTCTCGGGGTGCCAGCCCATGACGCCGGTGTGCGAATCGGACGAAGCCACCACGCCCATCTTGAACGGATTGACGCCCTGCCACTGCTCCTGCGCCTGTAGCAAGCCGTCCTTCCAAACGTTGCGGACGAATGCGCGCTCGTTGAAATCTTGAGGCGGGATGGCCCCACCCTCGGAGCCGCTGCCGACGCCGGAGGCCCCCGTGAGGCTCGTGGTGTCCAGGATCTCGAAGCTGCAGAACTCGTCTGTGGTCTCCACACCGCGGTTGAAGCGGGGGTCCCACCGGCACTCGCTGCTGCCCTTGTCCTGGTAGATCTCGACCAGCGGCTCGAAGCGCGCGTGGCGGCGGGCGTCCTCCTGGTTGAACGGGTCGAGGAACAGCGGCGGGATCACCGCGACCCCGCCCCCCAGGTTGCTGTTGTGGGGGATGGTGATGAAGTCGCAGCGCCGCGCCGTGCCGTCGGTGATGTTGGCGCCGAAGGTGCAGTCGCGCTCGAGGCGGTTCCAGAACCGCTGGGGCAGCGGATGCGTGACGAAGGTGCCCGGCGGCACTGGGAACACGTCGGGATCGTCGGGGACGATGTCGCCAATCCAGGTCGGGGGAAGCCCGACGCCATCCGGACCGCCCGTCGTCGGCGAGTCGTTCGGTCGCACCGCCATGTCGATCGCGTTGATCGGCTGCTTGACCACCCGGTCGTTGCGGAAGATGACGTTGCGGTGCCAGTTGGTGCCGCCGGGCGTCGAGCTGTTCTCGTAGCCGATGAACGTCGTGAAGGTGCAATTGCGGCTGCGGTCGTACTCCTCCTCCGCCGCCATCTGCATCTCCTGCCACACGGCCAGCTCCGAGGCGGTGCACTCGGTCGGGTTGTTCACGCAGAGCGGCAGACGGGTGTTCCGCGAGTTCGGCCCGAGGTTCATCATGGTGAGCTGTGAGAACGCCTGGGAGGCGAGGTCCCGATCCAGGGTGTTGCTCGGGCTCGTGCCCGGCTGATAGTAGAAACCGTTGAGCATGCGGCACTCCATCGACAGGACCCCCGGGGCGTCCCTGCCGAGGAAGTTCTTGCAGATGCCCATCTCACCGAAGTGCTCGGAGTGGTCCGTCACCGCGCCCCAGTCGCTCGGCCGATCGATGCGGGGGTTGCGTAGCGGATCCGGGCCCTGGAATCCGAGCGGGTCCGGCAGCTGGATGCTGCTGAGACCCTTGGCGAAGCGATAGGCGCCGCGCGGGTCGTTGCCGGACGCGTAATCCACGAAGCGGATGCTCGCGTCGAACGAGAGCCCCGTGTGCAGGTGGGTAGTCCCGAAAAACGGCAAGCGGTTGGGATCGTAGTGGTCGCAGCGCTCACGGTTCTCGGTGCGCTCAAAGGGTTCGCGAGGGCTCTCGATGGCGCGGGCCGTCGAGGCGGCGGTCATCAAGGACAGGAGCGCGGTGAGGACGATCGAGGGTGGTACTCGCATGTCACGTACCTCCTAGGAAGCGGAACAAAGTATGGTGCTGATAGGTTGTTGGAAAGCGTCAGCCTAGGCCGTACTTTGGGCACTCGGGAGCCAGAGCCCTCCTGAGCCACACCTGCCCCAGACGTCTCAGGAGAGCCGAGTGCGTATCCTAGACGCCTTTTGCTCCATGAACAACTAATTTTTTTAGTGAAAGAAAAACAGTACCATATTGTTGGTGAGTACTATACCCATCTCTTATAGGCAGTATAGAACACAAAAAAATGCATCATGATCCCTTTTCCTCCCGCAAGCTTCCCAGCAAGTGCAGCACCCTGTGCAGACGGACACCCTTCTGGGCCTCCCATCCCAGAGGGGAGGTGTTCCAGATCAATAGATTCTGGAATCCTCTGTTGGAGGCTGAGGGCGACCCACTTTGTATGGAGATACCGTGATTACCCAAGTGCTGCTTTATCCCTCCTGTCTGGGGACTGATATTGTGAGCCATGGGGACAAGAAAGCGGAGCCGTAGTGGTTATAGCATGCCATCAATCCTCACAGTCTTGGTTACGTAGCAGATGCCCAGATGTCCTAGAGGTAACGGTGGTTCGCCATCAAGCCGGTGAGCCAGGCCTGGGCATCTGCCTTCGAAGCGCCGGTGCGCTGCTGGAACACGCCAGCGAACGCCTTCCGGACGTCCGGCGCCATGCGAGACGCGTCCCCGCAGACGAAGATCACCGCTCGGCCGGCACGTCGACCGTATCGTCAGGGTTGAGCCGCTCCCATTTCTGCATGAGCTGCACGGCGATATCGAGCATCATCGGGTGGTAATTGCGCATGGCGTCCATGCTGAATGTGGGCAGGAGAATGTGGTGTGCTTTGTGCCAGTTCGGGTCCGCCGTCTCGGAAGTAAACAGGCCCCGACCGAGGGGGCTCGCACTCAAAGTGCGCAGACCCGGCCCAGCATCTTGTCGAAGCGAGACTCGTCGCACAGCTCATTGACCAGGTCGAACCCGGATACAACGACTCGCGAGTTACCACCCGGCATGTCGATCTGGGAGATTGGCCCATACGTGCGGGCAAGGTCCAGCATGCTTTCGATGGGGTGGTTGGCATCCAGATCGAACAGGTTACCGACGAACAGGTGGCCAGGGGGATGCGGGATAGGCTCCAAGCGGGCAGTGGTGGTCATGTGAGTTCTCTCCTCGAAGTAGGGAGACATGAATGTTCATATTCCCTTGGATTGACAGCAGCTACCCCAAAGAGGCGAAGAGGCCAAGGACCTCAGATCATGGCGACAACCGCATGGTTGTTTCCCCAGGCGGCGATTGTGCCTCAAACTTTGGCGGTGCTGCTCACAGGCTCAGCCTATGAGCAACTCTCGTGTGTCAGGAGAGCATGTCGTACAGCATTCCCAGGCGATGCGTGAGTTGAGGCAGTACTGCCCATGCGGTAAGCTCCTGGCCTGGAGCACCCTTGGCCCAGCGAGAAGGCTTTGGCACTACAGTGAGGGAGTAGAGAGACAATGAAACGGCTGCTGATATTAGGAGGAACAGGAGAAGCGGCAAAGTTGGCAACGCAGGCTGCTCAGCTGCAAGGCGTGGAGGTGATCACGTCGTTGGCAGGGCGCACGCACTGGCCTGTGACACCATCAGGCAGAGTGCGGATTGGTGGATTTGGAGGTGATGCGGGGTTGGTAGACTACATGCAGGAACAACGCATTGATCTCCTGATTGATGCAACCCATCCCTTTGCGGCGCAAATCTCCTTCAATGCAGCAACTGCAGCCCAGATTTGTAGCCTACCGCATCTGCTCCTCGTGCGTCCCGCGTGGGAACCTGTGGCGGGCGATCACTGGATTGCAGTCGAGAGCATTGCCGCTGCCGTCTCCATTCTGCCAAGTGTAGCCCGGCGGGTGTTCCTCACCACTGGCAGACAAGACCTGGCGGCGTTTGCTCCTCTCACAGACCTCTGGTTTCTGATGCGCATGATCGACCCGCCCACCCCTGATACCCCGGTCCCGCCAGGAACGCTTATCCTGGAACGCGGCCCCTTTGCCCTGGAGGATGAGCGGGAGTTGTTGCAAACATATACCATTGAGGCAATCGTCAGTAAGAACAGTGGTGGGGAGGCCACCTACGCCAAAATCACAGCAGCACGAGAATTGGCATTGCCCGTAGTGATGATCCAGCGTCCTCCGACACCAGTAGGTGAACAAGTCACCGACGTGGAGGCAGCGTTAGGGTGGTTAGCACGACACCTCTAAAATTTGTACGTCAAGTAGAAACGCACCGTGCGTGGCTCGACGGGATGAAAGTGTATGTCTGCTACCCCGTCTGTCGGTTCGCCTTGCAGGCGGGAGACATAAAAGTAGTCGATGTCGTGCTGATCAGAATTAAACAGATTGAGGACATCGATCTGCGCCCGGAGATTTTTATACTGATAGCCAGCCTGCAGGTTGACCAGGGTGGTCGCCTTGGAACGCACACTATTGTCCTCAATGAGCGGCCGTGGGCCGAAATAGCGGGTACGGAGACTGCCGAACAGGCCGTTGGGCAAATCGATCGTAGCGCCGGCGGCAATTGTTGTCTCAATGGAACCTGGAATATAGTTGCCAGCGGGGTCATCTCCGGTAAATTTCGCATGGGAATAGGCAATGTCGAAATCCAGGGTCAACCAGGGGAGCGGTTTATAAAAATTGGTCCACTCCACTCCGTACCGATTGCTGGCCCGGCTCGGCTCTGTGATCCCGGCATCGCCGACGAAGAGGAGTTCGGAGTCCAGATGCAGATACCAGAACGCCAGGGTCGAGTTCAGACCGGGAACCCAGGTACTGCGCACGCCGATTTCGGCGCCTTTGGACCGTACCAGGGGGTTCACCTGCAAGGCTGGATCACCCGTTTTCGGATCCACCGTGATCGTGGTTCCTCGCGCATCGTTGCTGTGGAACCCAAAGCCACCGTTGAGATACAGCTCCGTACTGGCCCAGGGGCCGAAAATTAAGTTGAGCTTGGGGCTGAAGATAGAAGCGGTTCTGTTGCCAGAATTGACGGGGGTATCACTGTTGACGTCAAAGACAAACACATCTCCCCGCAAACCGAGGACGCTACGCACCTTGGGGTACCACTGCGTCTGGTTCTGGTAATAGAAGCCCACACTGGTTTGGTGGACCTCATCATTCCGCGTGGTGCCGATGCGGTCGCGCCGCAGCGTCTGAAACAGGGCCACCTCGGGAATCGCATCATGGCGGACCTGCAGACCGAGGGTATGATCCATCGCCCTTCCGAGCCAGGTAGTGAACCAGGTCTGGGCCACGTTCCCCCCGAATACGAACCGCTTATCAGATTGCTCAAACTGATCTCCATTGTCGGGATCATCGAGGAAAAAGGTGAAGTTCGAAAACAGATGCAGGCGGTAGTAGGTCAGATAGGCATTTGCCTGGGTGAGGCTTTTCTCGCTCTTGCGTGACCACTCACTGTACAGGCTATAGCGCGAGGTGGTGCCACCGTCGGACGTATCGATGGCTCCAAGTCGGGAAATCAAACCCTGGTCGACGGCCCGTTGGGGGATTTGATCCGTTGAGTCCCAGGTGTTGGAGTAGGCTACAAAGCCAAGAGAGAAAGTCGATGGGCCACGCGTGAGCGAGTATTTGAGGACGCCATTGAATTTGCGGACGTGCTCGTTATGATCCCAGGGCCCATTGTAGAAATTCGCCTCAAAGGCGTAGAGCAGATGCCCGGGGCCGATTTTGGGAGTCTGGGCGACGAGGACGCGATAATAGTCGTCCTGGCCTATGCCGACTTGAGCCAGGCCGGCAGGGAGAGTCTTGACGAGGTGAAACGCTGCCGTACCAGCAGAAGAAAAATCGCCGACATCGGCATAATACGGTCCCTTCCGGAACGTGACATAGTCAATGAGCTCTGGAATGAGCCAGTTCAGGTCCATGTAGCCCTGGCCGTGGGCATGGGTAGGCAAATTGACCGGGACACCATCCACAAAACTGGAGAAATCTGTGCCATGGTCGAGATTAAAGCCACGCAGAAAATATTGATTAGCTTTCCCACTGCCACTGTGCTGCGTCACGATCACGCCAGGCACGACCTCCAGCACTTCTCCTGGACGTAGAAATGGACGGGCTTCGATTTGTGCCTGGCCCACCCGCCCTTCAGAAGCAGACTCGGCAATCCCCGTGAGATCATCAGCCCGACCCGTCACTACGACAGGCTCCAGGGTCTGAGGGGTGCCAGCAGACGGCTGTCCCTGGGTTGTGGGGGATGGGGTTTGGGCCCGCAATGCCTCAGGAGCATAGGGGCCGAGGACGAAGCAAAAGCTCCCCACCATCACAACAAACTTGGCAATATCCATCCTGGCCTCCTTCATTAATACGAATAAAAAATTTTGCATACCTCAGAGGCCAGCAATCTAGCATAGGTGAGCGATTAATACGAATGAAAAATTTTGCATATACCAGAAGCCACAAACGAACTGATGTGTCGTCATGTTTTGTAGTCAGTGATAAGGCATATTACAATCTTGCCATGAAGGGGGGGCAAGCGTTTTATAATCCTGCGCAGCACTGCTGGGGTCCCCTCACCCTGGTCCTCTCCCGGTGGGAGAGGGCACTGAGCCTGCGCTATTGGAGCTATCCTTGTGCACAAGCTAACAGGCCTTGAGTGTGACACCATTGCCTATCTTCGGTCACCAGTGGCGATTCGCGAACGCTGCCAGCAGATGCTAGAGTTGGCGTGTGCCGACCGGCTGCGCCACTTCGCCTATCATCCTGAGAAGCTTCCGGAAGTGGCTGCCTATGTGGCCGAGGTCACGCGTGATGCCTATCCTGAGCTGGATGTGCCGTTCCATAGCCGCTGGCGGCATTTTGACGTGGGCGGTCTCGACCGGGTCGCTCAACTCGACGAGCAACTCGGCGTCTGCACTCCTGCCGAGCGCGCCCGCTGCTACTTTGACCTGGTGATGACGAGTGTCCTCCTTGATGCTGGCGCTGGCGAGCACTGGCATTACCACGAGGCGCAGAGCGGCCAGACTTACGCCCGTTCAGAAGGTCTCGCTGTCGCCAGTTTTAACGCTTTCAGCACTGGCCTGTTTTCCAGTCGGGGAGACTACCCCTGGCAGGCAGATGCGAGAGGCTTACAGAGTGTCACAGAAGCCGCCCTGGCAGACGCCTTCCAGGTCACCGCTGACAATCCTCTTACTGGCCTGGCTGGTCGTGCGGCTCTGCTACATGCCCTCGGGACAGTGGTCGCAGGCGCGCCGCAGTATTTTGGCACAGGCGGTGCGCGTCTGGGGCATTTGTTCGACTATCTCTGGGCCCAGACATCAGCAGGGGCTTTGCCGGCCGGCCGGATTTTGCTCGCGGTGCTCGAGAGTCTCGGTCCTATCTGGCCAGGGCGTATTAGCGTGGGTGGAGTCAACCTCGGTGATGTCTGGCGTCATAGTCAGATTTCCGGCCCAGGCATTACCGCCGGCCTCGTGCCTTTCCACAAGCTGTCCCAATGGTTGACCTACTCGCTCATCGAGCCCATCCTCGCAGCGGGTATAACTGTCACTGGAGTTGACGAACTCACCGGTCTGGCGGAATATCGCAACGGGGGTTTGCTCCTTGACCTGGAGCTGTTGACGCCCAGGCACGACGCCATGCTCACCCAGACATACCCTCCTGAGGCTGAAATCATCGTGGAATGGCGTGCCCTCACCGTCGCGTTGCTCGACCGTCTGGCTGTGCAGGTGCGCGACTACCTTGGTGTATCGGCCGAGGCTTACCCGCTCACGAAGATTTTAGAGGGAGGTACGTGGCGTGCGGGGCGACGGATTGCCAGAGAGAAACGCCCTGATGGCAGTCCGCCGCTACGTCTGGTAAGTGATGGAACCGTATTTTAATAGAGGGAAGGACCATGACTGAGCTGCTCTGTCACACTGATAGCTATGTACAGGAGTTCGATGCGACGGTGGTCGCTGCTGACGCCGCCAAAAGCGCTGTCGTCCTGGACCGTACGGCCTTTTACCCCGGTGGCGGTGGCCAGCCACACGATCTCGGTTGGTTACAGACCAGCGTGGAGAGCCTCGCCGTCACCAAGATCGCACGTCAGGATGGCCAGTTGTGGCACACTATCGCTGGCGCGTTGCCCGCCGTGGGCACAGCGGTGCACGGACGCCTTGATTGGGAACGGCGTTATCAGCTCATGCGGACCCATACGGCCCTGCACGTGCTGTGCGGCGTCGTCTGGCGTGACTACGGCGCCCTGGTGACCGGCGGCAATATGGAGCCACTCCAGGGCCGCATGGACTTTGAATTTGAAGCGTTGCGCCGTGAGTTGGTCGACGAGATCGAGGCCAAGGTGAATAGCGAAGTACAGCAAGGGCACGAGGTCCGCGTCCGCATCCTGCCGCGTGCTGAGGCGTTCCAGATCCCTGATTTAATTCGCACCAAGATTAACCTGCTGCCAGAGGGCATAGCAGAGGTGCGTACCATAGAGATCGTTGGTCTCGATTTGCAAGCGGATGGCGGCACACATGTAGCCAACACGCTTGAGGTGGGGCGCATCCGCGTAGTCGACTATCAGAGCAAGGGGAAGATCAACAAGCGTATCTATATTGCCGTCGAGGCGTAAGAGGCGAGGCAGCCGCACGCATGAAAAAAGCCATAGGCCTGGTCGTGGTTGTGCTCGTCATTGTTTGTGGAGTTGCGCCATATGGGTTTGGCATCCGCACCGAGGAGACGCTGACCACGCTGGTACAATTGGCAGAGGGTGTCTTGGACATTCCCGTCTACACCACCCGGTATACGCGCGGTTGGTTTCGTTCGACGGCTGAGACATGGCTCGTACTCCCACCGGAAATTACCAAGGCCTTACGAGCCTATGTGCCCTTCGTGCTGACGCATTCGGCCAGGGCAGAAGGGCTGACCATGGTGCATCGTATCCTGCATGGGCCTTTCCCCGTTAGCTTGCGTCCGGGCAGCACTACGTCTTTGCTGCCAGTACAAACCATACTTACGAGCTCGCTTGTGCCTGGCGCGCCACGGGTGTCCAGAGATGGACAACCCGCCAAAGCTCTGCCCATCCTGCAAGTCTACACGACGGTCTTTCTGCACGGGGCGGGACAGGGGCATATCTTCATGCCAGCCTTCACCTTCCCACCCGATGCGCAGCCAGAGGCCGATATCGTGTGGGACGGCTTGCAGGGAGACGTCGCAGTCGATACACAGGGGCACCACATCACGGGCGCCTTCCGGACCCCTGGTCTGCAATTGGTTGGGGCAGATAAAAAGTTCGCCCTGCATGATGTCAGCCTGCGCGCCGACGTCTCGACCAAGCGCCGCTTCGTGGGCCACAGTGATACCTTCGTACGCGTTGGCTCCATGGCGGTAACGCACCGCACGAATGCGCAAGCCACCTGGGCTGTAACCGGCGCAGAGTTGCGCGCGACCACGGCGACCGCAAGTGGGACGCTGCAGGCCGTGGCAGATGGACAGCTCGAAACCTTACGTCTGGCCGATGTCTCATACGGCTCAGGCACGTCACACCTGGAACTCCGTCGTCTCCATCTCCCAACCCTGCTGAGCCTCCTGCAAGAGTTTAGAGAGCTGCAACAGGACGAGCCAGATCTTGCCTCCGTCTGGCTGCGTCTGTGGCTTTCTGGTGACCTCGCTCGTCTGCTGTCAGATCTCGCCAGGTCGAGTCCAGAATGCTTACTGACCCGGCTATCTCTGCACACCGCTGATGGTGAGATCCGTGCCAGCGCCCAGATACGTGTCGACGGCAACCGTCTGCTCGCTCCCGGATATCTCTCGCAGCTGTTACAGGTCATTGATGCAGAAGCGGAAGTCGAGGCCCCGGCGTCGTGGGTGCGGACGACGGCCATAGCCCAGGTGCGTCAGGTCGTACGTGCGCGCAGTCGGTTGGCTGCCTGGCTCCCTGATCCTGCCCTCGACGTGCTGGCGGCCACGATAACGGACCAGCAACTCCGCCGCCTCGTAGATCAGGAATATCTCGTACTCGACGGTAACATCTATAAGAGCAAGGCGCGCTATACCCATGGTCAGTTGCTGGTGCATGGTAAGCCAGTGGACTTGCCGGCGCTGGCGCCATAATCCCCTGAGAGGGCTGCTCAGCGTGGTTCCCGTTGCGCAATGGCTCGAATCTGCTCATACTGGGCAATGGCCCACATAAACGCACGTTGCGATTT
>Ga0081455_10006256_pt1 | contig 12815 bp, 13 predicted proteins | sample TabmetS3T2R1_FD_70207 | JGI IMG/M metagenome (GOLD analysis project Ga0081455, IMG submission 70207) | Tabebuia heterophylla rhizosphere microbial communities from the University of Puerto Rico - S3T2R1 | ecosystem: Host-associated > Plants > Roots > Rhizosphere ... | reverse complement strand
GGCGGCGACCGCGTCGAGGTGCGCTCCAAGCGCGGGCCCGGGGTCGATGACCCAGGCGGGATCGCGGCCGACCACCCACGTGTTCGTGCCGGTCAGCGTCAGCGGGCTGGGGTTGTCCGCGCGGATGCGGGCGATGCCGAGCTGCTCGAGCCACTCGGCCACCCGCGGCGCGGTCCGGTCGCGCGCGACGCCGCGGAACCGGAGGCCCAGTGCCACGTTGTCGCGGACGGTGGTGTCGGTCAGCAGCGGCTCCTGGAACACGCTGGCCATGCGCCGGCGGATCGCCAGGCCGTCCGCCGGGCCGACGCGCTCGCCCTGGAAGCGCACGCTGCCCGCGGTCGGCGTCTCCAGCAGGGCCATCACGCGCAGCAGCGTCGACTTGCCGGCTCCGTTGGGGCCGATCACGCTCAGGACCTGCCCCCGGTCCACCGCCAGCTCGGGCACGTCCAGCACGGTGCGCCCGCCGCGGACGACGCGGATGCCGTGCAGGGCGACGACCGGCGGGGTCATCACGCCGACGGCAGCACGTGCATCGCGCCACGGTGCAGGGAGAACTGCCAGTGGCGGTCGCGCTCGATCTCGAGGATCTCGTACACGAGCCGGGGCACCTCCAGCTCGAGATCGTAGTCGCCCTGGGCCGGCTCGCCCGGCTCGTCGAGCCGGAGGCAGAGCGTCCACGAGGTGCCCTGGTCCACCTCGCGCACCACGGTGCCGGACATGAGGTTCATGTGGTGGGCGAAGTCGACGGCACCGCGGTCCTTGCGGATCAAGCGCACGTACTCGGGCCGGATGTAGAAGGCGATCGGGCTGTCCGGGGTGGGCAGATACGAGCGGGTGGGCGAGTTCACCGCCTCGAGCACCTGCCCGCGCCAGCGGAGCTGGATGCGGTCGGCGGTCGCCTTCAGCGTGACTCCCTGCAGCAGGTTCCGGATCCCCATGATGCGGGCCACACTGCGCGACGACGGCTGCCAGAGCAGCTCGGCGCGGGGCGCAGCCTGGATCACGCGGCCCTCCTCGTAGACCACGATGCGGTCGCCCAGGCGGTAGGCCTCGCCGAGGTCGTGGGTGACCAGCACCGCCGCGATGCCCCAGTCGGTGAGCACCGCGCGCAGCTCGTCGCGTAATGCCTGACGCAGCGGGAGGTCGAGGGCGGAGAGGGGCTCGTCCAGCAGCAGCAGCGCGGGGTCGGTGGCCAGCGCCCGCCCCAGGGCCACCCGCTGACGCTGGCCGCCCGACAGCTCGCGCGGGTGGCGCTCGGCCAGCGCCTCGAGCCCGAGCCGGCCCAGCACCTCCTCCACCCGCCGCGTCCGGTCCGCCCGGCGCCGCCCGCGGAGGCCGAACCCGACGTTGTCGCGCACGGTCAAATGCGGAAACAGCGCGTAGCCCTGGAAGACATAGCCCACGCGCCGCTGCTGGGGCGGCACGTCGATGCCGGCCGCGGCGTCGAAGAGCACCTGTGCGCCCACCACGATGCGCCCGGCGTCGGGACGCACGAGCCCGGCCAGGCATTGCAGCGTGAGCGTCTTGCCCGCGCCCGAGGGGCCGAACAGCGCGGCGACGCCGTCGCCCGCGCTCCACTCCACGTCGAGCGTGAAGCCGGGGAGCGATTTGCGCAGGGAGACCTCCAGGCGGCTCGTCACGACGCGCGGGCACCCAGGCGATTGGCCGCGATCAGCACCACGCACGACAGCGCGGTGAGGGCCGCCACCAGCGCGACCGCCTCGCCGCGCTCCCCGGTCTGCACCGCGGTGTAGATCGAGAGCGGCACGGTGGTGGTCTTGCCCGGGATGTTGCCGGCCAGCATCAAGGTGGCCCCGAACTCGCCGAGCGCGCGGGCGAAGGCCAGCACCATCCCGGCCAGGATCCCGTTGCGAGCCAGCGGCAGCGTGACCTCGAGCGCGGTGCGCCACTCGGAGCGGCCGAGGGTGTAGGCCGCGCGCTCCAGGTCGCGGTCCACCGACTCGATGGCGGCCCGGACGGTTCGCACCAGCAGGGGCAGCGCCATCACGGTGGCCGCGATCACCGCCGCGTACCAGGTGAAGGCGACCGTCCAACCGGTCAGCTCGTAGAGGGGACGGCCCAGCACGCCGCGGCGACCCAGCAGCACGATGAGGTAGTAGCCGACCACCGTGGGCGGCAGGATCAGCGGCAGCGTGACCAGCAGGTCCACCAGGCTCCGGCCCCAGAAGCGGCGACGGGCCAGCGCGTAGGCGATGGGAATGCCGATCAGCGCGTTGATCGCGGTGGCCGTCACCGCGACCTGGAGCGACAAGCGGAGGGCGGAGATGCTGTCCGGGCTCACGATGGGGGTCCTTGGGGCTCGCGTAGTATGCCACGGGGAGTGTTCGTGCTCGGCCTGGGGGCGCGCGTCACCTCCGGGCGAACGCGCCCGCGATCACCCGCGCGATCAGTCCTTGCCGATCATGACGTCGGAGGCCTTGATGACCGCGTAGGCCGAGTCGCCCGCCCTCAAGCCGAGCGCCTCCACCGCCTCGTTCGTGATCGACGAGAAGATCACGGTGCCGCCGCCGACGTCGATCTTGACGTGTGCGGTGGTGGTGCCCTTGGTCACTTCCAGGATCTTGCCCTTGAAGATGTTGCGAGCGCTCAGGCGCATGGTCGCCTCCTCGCCTTCCGATCGGTTCGGGTGCCCTCCGACGATGCCGAGGACAGCTCCGGCATCTCAACGGGAGCCGGCCGGCGGCGGCTGAAAGCCGAACCGGCCCAGCACCGTCCGTCCCCGAGGACTCTCCAGCAGCTCGAGGAAGGCCCGACCGAGCGCTTGCTGCTTCGACGCGGCCACCACCGCCCCCGGGTAGATCACGGGACGATACGTGTCCTCGGGCGGGCGAAAGGCCTCCTTGACGCCCCGGGTCCGCGTCGCCGCGTCGGTCGTGTACACGAAGCCGGCCTCGACTTCGCCGCGCGCCACGTAGTCCAGGACCTGGCGCACGTTCTCCGCGAACACCAGCTTGGGCAGCAGCCGATCCCACAGGCCGAGCGCTCGCAGGCTCTCCTCGGCGTACTGGCCGGCGGGCACGCTCTTGGGATTGCCGACCGCGATCTTGCCGACCGGCGCTTCGAGGAGGTCGCCCGCCCTGGCGAGGTCCACGCGCGAGTCGGCCGGCCCGACCACCGTGAGCACGTTGCGGGCGACGGCCCGCCGCGTCGCCACCACGATCAGATTCTTTTTCTCCAGCTCGTCCATCTGCCGCTGCGCGGCCGAGAGGAACACGTCCACCGGCGCCCCCGCCTCGATCTGCTTCTGCAGATCCCCCGAGGCGCCGAAGTTGTAGCGGAGCGCCACGCCCGGGTGCGCGGCGGTGAATCCGCGCCCGAGCTCTTCGATCGCGTCCTTCAAGCTGATGGCGACCGACAGCGTCATCTCCTGCGCCGAGACGACGGGGGCACCGAGCAGCAGCACCGCGAGGCTCAGCGCGAGCATCATCACGAACCGCATTCGTCGGCCTCCTGAGGGTGTCGCCCGGTCGTGCTACTGTAGGGCCCGTCATGGCCACCCGCCCTTCGCCGCCCAATCGTACGGATCGCGCCGCGAGACTTCAAAATGCTCACGAGAACATAATCGCCGCCCAGGTGAAGACCAAGGTCTGGCTCGAGCTGGGCGGTGAGTTCTTCGCGGGCGACGGCGGCATCCACCTGCTGGGCGGCATCGTCCGCCTCGGCTCGCTCGCCCGCACGGTCCGGGAGATCGGCTGGTCGTACCGTCACGCCTGGGGCTACCTGAGGCGGGCCGAGCACGCGCTCGGGACCCCGGTGGTCCGCAACCGGCCCGGGCGGGGCAGCGCGCGGGGCATGGAGCTGACCGAGACCGGCCACCTGCTGCTCGAGCGCTTGCGCGCGCTGCGCGACCGCATCGACGAGGCGCTCGGGCCGAGCGGCCCGACCGCCGAGGACGTGGCCGCGCGCGGCGGCGTCACGCGGCGGAGCGCCCGGTCGCGGCCGGCTACCGGGACTTCTCGGCGGTGACCGGCCGCTCGCGGTAACGGCCGGGGAACATCTTCTTGAAGTTGTCCAGCTTCGGCAGATCGTGGACCACGATGTAGGGATACGACGGGTTCCGGATCATGAAGTCCTGGTGGTACGCCTCCGCGGGATAGAACGCCTCGAGACGATCCACCCGCGTGACGATCGGCCGGCCGAAGACCCGGGCGCTCTGAAGCTGCGCGACATAGGCCTCGGCGACCCGCTTCTGCGAGGCGTCCGCGTAGAAGATGTTGGATCGATACTGCGGCCCGACATCGGGGCCCTGGCGATCACGCTGGGTGGGGTCGTGCACCACCGAGAAGTAGATCTGGAGGATCTCGCCGTAGGAGATCTGCTCCGGGTCGAAGCGCACCTCCACCGACTCGGCGTGGCGCGTCCCGCCGCGGCTGACCGTCTCGTAGTCGGCCGTCTCGCGGGTGCCGCCCGCGTAGCCGGACAGCGCCTGCTGCACCCCGCGCACGTGCTGGTAGACGCCCTGGACGCCCCAGAAGCATCCGCCCGCGAGGACGGCGACCTGGGTCGGGCCCGCCGCCTTCGGGTTGTCGACCGCGGGCGGCGGGATCGGCACCGCCGGCTCGGCGCCGCGGGTCGCCCGCGGAGCGCTGGTGGCGAGAGCTCCCGCGAGCCCGAGGGCCGCCGTCACCGCCATCCACCGTCGAATCGTCGACACGCGCGTGGGCTCCGTGCCTTCTGCCTACCAGTGCGACCCGACCCTGTCAACCGATGGTGGTAGGCTGCAGAAGACGGCCATGAGCACCTCCCTCCTCCCGGCCGGCCTGCAAGCGGCTCTGCGCGAGCGCGGATCCGGCGCCTACGTGATCACCGTCGGCCACGACGGCGCGCCGCACGTCGTGCTGGCCGCAGTCACCGCGGGGCCCGACGGCCTGATCGCCGAGGTAGGCTCGCGAACCGCGTCCAACGCCGGGGCCCGCAGCCACGTCTCGCTCCTCTACGCCGCCCGCCACGCCGACGACTACACCCTGATCGTCGACGCCGTCGCCACGCCGGACACGAGCGCCGAGACGCCCCGGCTCCGGCTGACGCCGACCCGCGCGGTCCTGCATCGCCCGGGACCCGGCGCCGATCCGCCCGCCTCCGCCTGCGGCTCGGACTGCATCCCGATCTGGCCGTAGCCTCCCCCAACGCCGGGCGGCGCGGGCGAGCCGGGCGCGAACGGTTGCCCAGACGCGCCTTGGCGGCCGCCGCCGGGGACCGGCGCGACTACAGCCGGCGGCGCTGCTGGATCCAGCTGAGCGCCCAGTTCACCAGGAAGGTGATCACGAGCAGGATCACCGAGAGCGCGATGGCGAGGTCGAAGTTGCCCTTGCCGGTCTCGAGCACGGTCGCGGTGGTCAGCACTCGCGTCGAGCCCTTGATGTTGCCGCCCAGCATCATCGACGCGCCGACCTCGGAGATCACCCCGCCGAAGCCGGCCATCACCGCCGCCAGCATCGGCAGACGCGCCTCCTTCAGCAGCACCCAGGTCATCTGCAGTCGCGAGGCCCCGAGGCCCAGCATCTGCAGCCGGAACGCCTCCGGCACCTGCTGGACCGCGGCCAGCGTCAGGCCGGTCACGATGGGCGCCGCGATCACGAGCTGGCCGACGATCATCGCGGTCGGCGTGTAGAGCAGCTCCAGGAAGCCGAGGGCGCCGTTACGCCAGAGGACGATCGTCACGAAGAGGCCCACCACCACCGGCGGCAGCCCCATCCCGGTGTTCACCAGGCTCACCGCCAGGCCCCGGCCGCGAAAGCGCGACAGCGCGAGCAGCGCGCCCAGCGGCACGCCGATCAGCAGCGAGAGCAGGGTCGCGGTGGCCGAGATCTGAAGCGACAGCCAGGTGATGTGCCAGACCTCGGGATCGCCGGTGACGAGCAGCCGCAGGGCCTGGAGGAGTCCCTCGCCGAACAGGCTCACCGGCGCCTCGACGCAGCCCTAGAGATCCTCGTCCTTCTTGCCCGCGATCGGCACGAACAGCGGCTGCCCGTACTTGTCCACTCCGAAGGTCTTGATGACCGCCTGCGTCTCGGGGGCCAGCATGAAGTCGGCGAAGGCCTTGCCGCCCGCGGCGTTGACGCGCGGCCCGTTGGCCGGGTTGACCTCCATCACCGAATAGATGTTCAGCAGGGGGCGATCCTTCTCGACCAGGATCGGCAGGTCCACTCGCTTCTGGAACGCCAGGTACGTCCCCCGATCGGTCAAGGTGTAGGCGCGGCGGTCGTTGGCGATGCCGAGGGTCTGCCCCATGCCCTGCCCCGACTCGATGTACCAGGCGCCCTTGGGCTCGATGCCGGCCTGCTTCCACAGGCCCTGCTCGAGCACGTGGGTGCCCGACTTGTCGCCGCGTGAGACGAAGCGCGACTGGCTCTCCGCGATGCGCCGGAATGCGTCCACCGCCTTCGGCAGGCCCTTGATCCTGGCCGGATCGTCGGCCGGGCCGATGATCACGAAGTCGTTGTACATGACGAGGCGGCGGTTGGACATCTGGCCCTCCGCGACGTACTTCTTCTCCAGCGACGGCGCGTGGGCCAGCGTGACGTCGGCCTCGCCGCGGGCGGCGAGGGCGAGGGCCTGCCCGGTACCGATCGAAATGGGCTTCACGGTGAGCCCCGTCTTCTTCTCGAACATGGGCACCAGCACGTCGAGCAGGCCCGAGTCCTGCGTGCTGGTGGTGGTGGACAGGATGACCACGTTGGACTGGGCGAGCGCCGGCGAGGCCGACAACAGCATCGCCACCGCCAGCCAGAGTCCCGCGAGCGATCGGGCGGTCATGATGAGCCTCCGGAACGGGTCACTATGCACGCGGCAGCATACCGGCTCCTCGGAGCACAGTCAACGCGAGGCTCGGCCCGTCCGCACTCGGTGTATCATGACGGGCGCGCGCCAAATCCCCCGGGAGACGACATGCGACGATTCGATCTCGTTCTGCCGAACACCGTCGAAGATTGCCTGAAGATCCTCGCCGAGCGTGGCGCTCAGGCCAAGCTCGTGGCCGGAGGCACCGACCTCTTGCCCCAGATGAAGAACGGCGTCCTGAAGCCCGCGGTGGTGGTGGACCTCTCCGGGATCGCCCGGGTTCGCCAGGTCGACAACGGCAACGGCCTCCGCATCGGCGCCGCGGTCACCGCGCGCGAGCTCGAGGTGAGCCCGGCCCTGCGCGGCGCGTACGCGGCGATCGCCGAGAGCGCGGCGCTGGTGGGCTCGCTGCAGGTTCGCAATCTCGCGACCGTCGGCGGCAACCTGTGCAACGCCGCGCCGTCGGCGGACATGGCCCCGCCGCTGGTGGCGCTCGAAGCCCTGGCGGTCATCGCCGGCCCGAAGGGCGAGCGGCGCGTGCCGATGGCCGACTTCTTCACCGGGGTGCGCCAGACGGTGCTGGCTCCGAACGAGCTGCTCGTCGAGCTGATCGTGCCGCCGCCGGGCCCGCGCAGCGGCGGTCAGTACCTGCGGCACACGCCGCGACGGGAGCTGGACATCGCGGTGGTCGGCGTGGCCTCGCAGCTGACGATGACCGACGGCCGCTGCACCACGGCGCGCATCGCGCTCGCCTCGGTCGCTCCGACGCCGGTGCGCGCCACCGCGGCCGAGCGGGCGCTGGAAGGCCAGGCGGTGACGCCGGAGGCCATCGAGCGCGCCGCGACGCTCGCCATCGAAGCGGCCCGGCCCATCAACGACCAGCGCGGCTCCATCGAGTTCCGCAAGCACCTGGTCCGTGTGCTCACCCGCCGCACGCTCACGACCGCGCTCGCCCGCGCGAGCGCCTGATCCGGAGGCCGATCACCGTGCCGAAACAACTGCTCAGCTGCACCATCAACGACCAGCCGGTCGAGGTGCTCGTCCAGCCCTACACCACCCTGCTCGACGCGCTCCGCGAGGACGTGGGGCTCACCGGGCCCAAGGAAGGCTGCGGCACCGGCGACTGCGGCGCGTGCACCGTGCACGTGGACGGCCGGGTCGTCGCGAGCTGCCTGATGCTGGCCATGCAGGTGCGCGGCCGCAAGGTTCGCACCATCGAAGGGCTCGCGGCCGCCGACACCACGCTGCATCCGCTGCAGGACGCCTTCGTCCGCCAGGGCGTGCCCCAGTGCGGCTTCTGCATCCCGGGCGTGCTGATGGCGGCGGCGGCCCTGCTCGAGCAGACGCCGCGGCCCTCCGAGGAGGAGATCCGCTACGGCATCGCGGGCAACCTCTGCCGGTGCACCGGCTACACCAAGATGGTGGCGGCGATCAGCGAGGCGGCGGAAACCCTGGCCGCGAAGGGGAGCGCTCGATGAGCACGATGAAGACCACGCGCGACGTCAAGGGAGTGGGCGTGTCGATTCCGCGGCCGGACGGCCCCGAGAAAGTGACGGGCCGGGTGCAGTACGTGGCCGACATCCAGCCCAAGGGACTGCTCCACGCCAAGCTGCTGCGCAGCCCGCACGCGCATGCGAAGATCGTCTCCATCGACACCAGCGCGGCCAAGGCGCTGCCCGGCGTCCGCGCGGTGCTCACCGCGAAGGACATCCCGCATCTGAAGAAGAAGGCCCCGACGCGCGCCCACGCGGTGCTCGCCATCGACCGCGCGGTGTTCATGGGCCAACCGGTGGCCGCGGTGGCCGCCGACGAGCTGGCCATCGCCGAGGAGGCCCTCGACCTCATCCAGGTCGAGTACCAGGTGCTGCCCGCCGCGATCGATCCCCTCAAGGCCATGCAGCCCGGCGCGCCCCCGGTGGCCGACGCGGGCACCGAGGCCGACACCAGCGAGGCGCTGGCCCACTCCGCAGTCGCCATCGCCAAGAGCGAGGCGCCTGCGAAAGCGGTGAACATCTCGCAGCAGGCGCGCCTGCAGCGCGGCGATCCGGCCAAGGGCTTCGCCGAGTCCGACCACGTGCTGGAGAAGACCTACCGCGTCCCGATGGTGCACCAGGGCTATCTCGAGCCGCACGCGGTGCTGGCCGAGTGGGATCGCAACGGCCTGCTCACCATCTGGGCCAGCACCCAGGGCTCCTTCAACACGCGCTCCGAGGTCGCGGACGTGCTGGGGATCCCCGAGAACCAGATCCGGGTGATCCCGGTGGAGTGCGGCGGCGGCTTTGGCGGCAAGATCCGCGCCCTCTGCGAGCCGATCACCGCAGTGCTGGCGCAGGTCACCAAGCGGCCGGTGCGCTACGTCATGACCCGCCGCGAGGAATTGCAGGCGGGCATGCCCGCGCCACAGGTCATCATCAAGCTCAAGACCGGGGTCAAGCGCGACGGCACCCTGATGGCCATCGACGCCGAGACCGTGATCGATTCCGGCGCCTTCTCGGGCGCGGTGCTCGCGGTCAGCGCGGTGTTCCTCGGCAGCATGTACAAGTGGCCCTCGTTCGACATCCGTGGCTTCGAGGTCTTGACCCACAAGCCGAGCGTGGCCGCCTATCGCGCCCCGGTGGCGCCGCAGACCATCTTCGCCCTCGAATCGCACATGGAGCAGATCGCGCGCGATCTGGGCCTCGATGCGGTCGAGTTCCGGCGTCGTCACTTGATCAAGCCGGGGGATCCGATGGTGAACGGCCAGCCCTGGCAGTCCAACGGGGCCCACGAGGTGCTGAGCCGCATCGCGGAGCACCCGCACTGGAAGACACGGAAGCAGTGGGTGGCCGCGGGCCAGAACGGCAAGCGCCGCGGCGTGGGCCTGGCCCTCGGCGGCTGGCTCGGCGGGCTCCAGCCGACCGGCGCGACCGTGCGCCTGAATCCCGACGGCTCGCTAGCCGTCCTCACCGGGCAGGTGGATATCGCGGGCACCAACATCTCGCTGGCCCAGATCGCGGCTTCCGCCTACGGCGTCGACACCGACCTGGTGCGCATCACCACCGGCGACACCGACACCGCGCCGGTGACCGGGTTGAGCGCGGGCAGCAAGACCATCTACACCGTGGGCGCCGCGGTGCTGCAGGCGGCCGAGGACGCGCGGCGGCAGACGTTCGAGATCGCGGCCGCCGAGCTGGAGGCCTCGGTCCACGACCTGGAGCTGGTGGACGGCAAGGTCACGGTGCGCGGCATGCCCGACAAGGGCATCACGCTGGCCACCATCGGCAAGAAGGGCAACCTCTACATGTCCAAGACCCCACCGGTTCTCGGCAAGGCCAACCCCGCGTTCAGCCAGCAGGCGCCCGGCTTCGCGGCGCAGCTCGCACGGCTGGACGTGGATCCGGACACCGGCGAGGTGACCATCCACGATTTCGTGATCGTGCAGGACGTGGGCAAGGCCATCAATCCGCTCGGCGTGGAGGGTCAGATGCAGGGCGGCGCGGTGCAGAGCCTGGGGATCGCGCTGACCGAAGCGCTCATGTTCGACGACAGCGGCCGGCTCACCAACCCGAGCCTGCTCGACTATCGCAAGCTGACCGCGGCGGACCTGCCCAACCTCGAGACGATCATCGTCGAGGTGCCCTCACCCGCGGGCCCGTTCGGCGCGCGCGGCGTCGGCGAGCCGCCGATCGTGCCCGCGCCCGCGGCCATCGCCAACGCGGTGCACGACGCGGTCGGCGCCCGCATCACCGAATTGCCGCTGAGCCCGGAGCGCATCGCGCTGGCCGTGGCCAACGGCGACAAATAACGACCCATCGACGAGATGGCCGGCATGGAGCCGACTGGCGGATTCGAGCGCCGGCTTTGCCGGCGGCATCGGTTCGGAGGGAGGTTCGGAAGGGGGGCGAGAGCCCCGCTCCGAGTCAACTAGGAGGGTGTCATGAAGGCAGGCGAGATCTTCGTCGCGGGCAAGTGGCAGGCGCCGCGGTCGGGCGAGACCTATCAGCCGATCAACCCGGCCAACGAGGAGCCGGTCGGCACGGTCGGCAAGGGCGACGAGCACGACATCGACCTGGCGGTGAGCGCGGCCCGCAAGGCCTTCGACGAGGGCCCGTGGCCGAAGATGACGCCGCACGAGCGGGGGCGCATCGTCTGGCGCCTCGGCGACCTGATCCAGCAGAACCTGGACGAGATGGCCCGGCTCGAGAGCCTCTGCACCGGCAAGACCATGTTCGACTCGGGCAAGGTCGAGATCCCGTTCGCGGCCGAGGTCTTCCGCTACTACGCGGGCTGGGCCACCAAGATCCACGGCGAGACGCTCGGCCTGCGCGACAACGCCTTCACCTTCACGCTGCGCCAGCCGGTCGGCGTGGTCGGGGCCATCGTGCCCTGGAACTTCCCGTTCCTGCTCTCCTCCTGGAAGCTGGCCCCCGCGCTGGCCGCCGGCAACACGGTGGTGATCAAGCCCGCGTCGCAGACGCCGCTCACCGCGCTGCGCTTCGCCGAGATCTGCCAGGAGGCCGGCGTGCCCGAGGGCGTGTTCAACGTGGTGACCGGCCCCGGCGGCAAGGTCGGCATGGCCCTGGTGCGGGACCCGCGAGTCGACAAGATCGCCTTCACCGGATCCACCGAGGTGGGCAAGCAGATCATGCGGGAGGCCGCCGGCACCCTGAAGCGGCTCTCGCTCGAGCTGGGCGGCAAGTCGCCCAACATCGTGTTCGCGGATGCGGACATGGAGGCGGCGGTGCGCGGCGCGCTCACCGGCATCTTCTACAACAAGGGCGAGGTGTGCGCCGCCGGCTCGCGACTCTTCCTCGAGGACTCGATCCACGACCAGTTCATGTCCAAGCTCACCGACCGGGTCAAGAGCCTGAAGGTGGGCGACCCCATGGACAAGTCCACCCGCATGGGCCCGGTCGTCTCGAAGAGCCAGATGGAGACGGTGCTGTCGTACATCGAGTCGGGCAAGCAGGAAGGCGCGCGCCTCGTGGCCGGCGGCGGCCGGGCCGACGTCGGCACCGGCAAGGGCTACTTCGTGCAGCCCACCATCTTCGACTCAGTCACCAACGAGATGAAGATCGCCCGCGAGGAGATCTTCGGGCCGGTGCTCTCGGTGATCCCGTTCCGCTCGGTCGAGGACGGTATCGCCCAGGGCAACCACACCTCGTACGGCCTGGCCGCCGCGGTGTGGACGCGCGACGTGGGCAAGGCGCTCCGAGCGGCCAAGGCGATCCGGGCGGGCACGGTGTGGGTCAACGCCTACAACCTCTTCGACGCGGCGCTGCCGTTCGGCGGCTTCAAGGAGTCGGGCTTCGGGCGCGAGATGGGGTCGGTGGGGCTCGACAACTACACCGAGGTCAAGACCGTCTGGGTCGATTTGTCGTAGCCCGGCATCACGCGGGCCATGCGCTCGCCGCCCTCTAGGAGCGCGTCTGAGTAACCTCCGTTCGAGCGCGGGCTTTGCCCGCGCCGCCCTGCTGTCGGGGGAGGCTCGGAGGGGGCCGGCCAGGCCCCCTTCGAGTACTCACGACCTCGTGCTGGTGGGCGGCGGCCACGCCCACGTCCAGGTGCTGCGGCGCTGGGCCATGGCGCCCGTCGCCTCGGCGCGCCTCACCCTGGTGGTGGACCGCACCGTCGCTGTCTACTCCGGGATGGTGCCCGGCTTCGTCGCCGGGCAGTACGCGCGAGAGGATCTCGAGATCGACGTGCGGCCGCTGGCCCTGCGCGCCTCCGCCCGCTGCCTCGTCGCGACGGCCACCGGTCTCGATCCCGACGCCCGCCGCGTGCTGCTCGAGGGCCGTCCGCCCATCGCCTACGACACGGTGTCGTTCGACGTCGGCTCCACCGTCGCGGGATGGGACGTCCCGGGTGTCCGCGAGCACGCGATCCCGACGCGCCCGATCGGCTCGTTCGTCCAGCGCGTCGACCGGATCGTGGCCGCCGCGCGGGCCCGCGACCGGTTCCGCGTGGCCGTGGTCGGTGCCGGGGCGGGGGGCGTCGAAGTCGCCTTCGCGCTCGCGGCCCGCCTGAGCCGCCCA
>Ga0081455_10006255_pt1 | contig 12818 bp, 11 predicted proteins | sample TabmetS3T2R1_FD_70207 | JGI IMG/M metagenome (GOLD analysis project Ga0081455, IMG submission 70207) | Tabebuia heterophylla rhizosphere microbial communities from the University of Puerto Rico - S3T2R1 | ecosystem: Host-associated > Plants > Roots > Rhizosphere ... | reverse complement strand
GCCATTTTGTCGCACGACCCCAGTGTAATCGGCGAAGGCGCCTTGCTGGGTGATCGCGCTACGATGATCAATTCGCAAAATGATCGCGTGTTCATGCGCAGCATGGCCACGCGCGGACAAGCCGGCGGCCTCTCGCCAGCGACGCACGATTGTCTCGCGTTGCTGGCGCAGTCGAATTTCGATTACGTCATTATCGAGACGGTCGGCACCGGCCAGGAGGCGATGCCATTTCAGAAAAATGGAATTGTCGATTCAACCGTGCTGGTGATGAATCCCGACTACGGCAGCCGGTTGCAATTGCAAAAGATTGTGATGCTCGATCTGGCTGATATTGTGGTGGTGAACAAAAGCGATCTCCAGCGTGCGCGCACGGCGCACACGGAAATCGAGCAACGTCTTGAACAGAATCGCAGGGACCAGCAACTGGTCGATACCGTTGCGAAACGGCACCGCGACTCTGGCGTGGACCGGTTGTTTGAGTTAATCTCTGGCGGTAGGGACGGCGCGCTGCGCCGTCCGGTCGCCGCAGCGCGGCGACCCTACCAACAAAAACGGAGGAAAAGATGAGCAAGCTCGGACAAGTCGTCGAATCGGTTGAAAATCATAACAAATTCGTTCTCGATCAGGTAAAGCGGGCGCGCACCGATCAAAAATTCGGACGCGATTTGCTTGGACGTTGGAACGATACAAAAGCGAAGATCCCTTTTACACGCACACCGACCGGTTTGCCGCTGCCGCGTCTCGCGTTACCCGAGATCGATGAGCCGGGCGAGATTGCGCGTTTCATTTTCGGTGAAGGTTTACCGGGCGAGTTTCCTTATCTCAATGCTGCGTATCCTGAAATGTATCTCGAGCCGATCCGCGAGATTGAGAGTTTTGAGAAGAACGGCGGTCCGAGCCCGACTGGCACTGATTCCGGCAAGAAACTGACGCAACCTGAGGAGCCTACGCGTTTGTTCTCGGGGCTGATGCTGGCTGAAGACACGAATGAGCGGTTCCACTACTTAACTCGCCACCAGCGCACGCATCGGCTCAGCACGGCATTTGATGGGCCGACACTTTACGGACTGGATAGCGATGCCGACGGTGTTTTCGGGAAGATCGGCGAAGGCGGTGTGGCGATTGACACCGTCGAAGACATGGTGCGGCTGTACGACGGATTCGATCTCGGATCGCCAAACTTTTCGGCCTCAATGACCATCAGCGGTCCAGCGCCGATGATCATGGCCATGTACATCGCCGCTGCCAAACGACGGTTCGGTCCGAAAGTTGTTCCAAAATTGCGCGGCACGGTTCAGGCAGACATTTTCAAGGAAGTCCAGGCACAAAACGAAACCATTTTCCCGATCGAACCGTCGCTGCGGTTTCTCACCGACATGGTGGAGTTCACTACGCACGAAATGCCGCGCTGGTATCCGATCTCGATCAGCGGTTATCACATCGGCGAGGCCGGCTCGACGCCGGTGCAACAGGCTGCTTACACGCTTTCCAACGGTTTTGCGTACGCGGAAATGTTCGCCGCGCGCGGAATCCCGGTTGATCAATTCGGGCCGCGCCTTTCGTTCTTTCTCGATTGCGGACTCGACGCGGAATACATCGCGCTCGCCCGCGTATCGCGCCGTATCTGGGCGATCGGTATGCGCGACGTGTTCGGCGCGGGTCCGAGAGCGCAGCTTTTCAAATTGCACACGCAAACCAGCGGTCGCTCGTTAATCGCCGCCGAGTTCAAAAACAATCTCACCCGGACGGCGACGGAACTCATTCTGTCGTACATGAACGCCACGAATTCGTGCCACTCAAACAGCGCGGACGAACCTTTCACGACACCGAGTGAAGAATGGATCCGGCTCGCCGCACACGGCCAGGCGATCCTGCTGGAGGAATCCGGCATTTTCAAACATACCATGAACATGTTGAGTGGCTCGCCCGGGATGAAAGCAGTCGAGCGCGCAGTGGAAGCGGCGATCCTGAATGAGTTTCGCGAGATTGAACGCCTCGGCGGCGTGCTTGCAGCGGTGGAAGAACGGTATCAGCGGAGCCAGATTCAAAATGCGGCGCATCGGTACGAACAGCAAATTTACGACGGCACGCGGCCAATCATCGGCCTGAATAAGTACCGCGACGGCGATGACGAAGCTCCCGAAGTAAAGCTTGTGCGTACGGCGCGGGCGAAACAGCAGTTGCAAGTCGATCGGCTTCGCAAATTCAAAAAGAAAAACGCCGACAAAGCGAACCGCGCGCTTGATAAGCTGGCCGAGGTCGCTGACCAAGGTGAAAATATTTTTCCTGCTCTGCTGGAAGCAGCCGAAGTCTGTTCGTTAGGCCAAATCACCGGACGTTTACAGGAAGTCGTCGGTCGTTTTCGCCCGATGGTGTGACTGGCGCGAATCTCCCAATGTGGGGCCTCAGCGCCTTACCTTCATGGACCAAAGCCTGACTCCCGGAGTGATTGTTATTAGAATTTGCCTTGCGTGGCGTCGCGGACGGCCGTTCTACGAATCTGCGTCAGTTTTTGGTACTGCTCAGGTGTCAGGATCGCCTTCATCTGCGGATCCGTCTGCTGATGAATAGCCCTGACTTTTTGCATTTTCTGCATATTTGAAAGCGAATTGTCGTTCTTGATGGCGTTCACTTTTGGTACTTCGTCGACAAGAATGGGGAGAATTTTCTCCTTTTGTTGCGGCGTGAGATTGAGCTGTTGTGCTATCGCCTGAGCCTTTTGCATCGCGGCTCCCTTTTGAGCAAACGAAGTAGGTACCAGCAGCGCAAACGTCGCGATCGATAGCACTGAGATCATGAGGCGAGTGTGGTTCTTCATATTTTCTCCTTTGTTTTTGGCGCGCCATCGTCGTGAGGCCGGTTCAGTAAGTCAAGCCCAATTGCGGCAGACGGATCGTTCGAAAGAATTTTTGAAGAAGGATGCGGCGCAGATTTCTGCTACAACAGATGCCACTTCAACTCGCCCGAGTTGCGTTTCCTTTCCCATAAACGGATTCCGCCGAGGAATGCGTTTTCATTTTGACCGCGTACGATTCCCCTGGGCAATCGATCGAACCGATGCACCAGGCCGCCGCCAAGAACGATGTAGTCGGCGATGAACGCACGGTTCAATTGGCCGATGGCATAAAGGACTTCGCGTTTCCATTTTCTCTTGCCCAACTTCTCCAGGCCGGGAACACCGAGATAGTTCTCAATGATCTTCCCGTTCGGGTAGGGGAGGTCGCCCAGTTCGAGTGACATGAGATTCCTATCCCACACCAACGCGGATCCGAGCCCCGTTCCAAGCCCCAGAAATAGCATCCGCCCCCCACCGCGATAACTGCCGAGTGCTTGCATGGCTGCGTCGTTAACGATGCGGACGGGTATTCGCAACGCCCGCGCAAAATCAAAATGCACCCAATCTTTGCCCAGATGCTTCGGGTTTCGAAGAATTCGTCCGTTGCGCACAGGCGCAGGAAAACCGATCGACGCTACGTCAAATTTCCAGCCCCTCACGGTCTCCTTAAACTTGGCGAGAAACTGCTTTGGAGTCATTCGCGGACCGGATGCGAATTCGCGTTCAACGCGCTGGGACATGAGCAGTTTGACAAATGTGCCGCCGATATCGACGACGAGAATTCTTCTCTTCATGAATGCGCGTCCGGCGAGGACGCGAACTTATCGGCCGCGCCCAAACAATCGCCCCATGCTCCCCTTCGGTTCGGGCTTGGCAGCTGTGGCGCCAGGCCAGCACTCTACGATTTCAAGCGCAAGGAACCGGAACAGCAGTTGCCGGGCAGATTTCAAATCGAGCCGAAGATTTTTTGCAATTTGTTGCACGGAGCGGACGCCATTGAATTGTGAGCCAAATTGGGCCTCATCCGAAGTCAGTTTCAACTTCTGGACACGATCGAAGCCTTCTCGTGTGTAAGCCGGGATCGACGCCGGATCGAAACCTCGTGGTTGCTCCGGGTTCTGGACGAGACGCAACGTTTCCAGTGACCAATCGTCTACATCGGGGTCGCCGGTCACATCGCCAAAGCCGCCTAACAGATCGCCGTTCTTTTCAAACATGATCCACACATTTGGCGCAGACCACAGTTGCGAAAAGAGCAGTTGGCCCTGGCGTCGAATTAAGTCGAACGCCGGCTGCCGCTCTATGGACTCGTTGCGTGCAAGCGTTAGGAGAAACGGAGTTCCGTTTTCTTTCTGCTGGTCGCGCGCGTTGGCAACGACCTCTGGATCGACGTTGGCGAGAATGGGCAACCTCTCCGGACAGTAGAGATCCGGGTCCCGAGTCGTAGCCAAAACAATCTCACCGTCACGCGCGAGAACGTCGATCGGTTCCTGGTCCCAGCAGGCTCGCAGCAGCCCGGTCAGGTTTTCTTTTCCGATCGCCCGTATTGCAAGGTTCAAGGGAAACAGATTCGTGCGCCCGCAAAAATAAACATCAGCTGTGCCGGGGGCCTTCCGCAGTCCGATTTCCGTGGCTGCAGCGTTCGAGGCCGGCTCGACCCAGTCCGAAGCGGGAGCAGACGCGCGCCACCAGTCGTCGGTGTGGAAAGTCTCTGCACTCGAAGCGCGTTCGGACGCTGCCTCGTCCTCGTGCGGAACGGGTGACCGATCGGCCTGCTCGCGCTCTTCGCTGTTCGAACTTTCCATTTGGGCTTTAGTAGCTTGGGTTTGCGGGCTGCTATCCCCGTAAGTGTCCTGTCTCTCTAAGCAAATCCCATATCAAGGCTTTATCAAGAAGCCAATGTTCGCAACGGAGAACTCTCATGCCGTTCTGAGAATCGCCGCGCCAGGTCGCGTCTGCTGATCTTGCCACGCTCGTTTGTGGGAATCATGTCCACGACAAAGATTCGTTTCGGCACCTGCCAACCGCTCAACGCAGTGTGGCAAAATCGCAAAAGCTCGCTTTCGCTTACCGGCGTCGATGCCAGCACGCACGCCGCCACTTCTTCATTTCGTAATCCTGCTCCTGTTGTACGACCGAATACAACCGCCTGCCGTACACCCTCAAAGCGAAGCAAATGCGCTTCTACTTCGGCCGGATTCACTTTCTTTCCGGCGACGTTGATAACATCCGAAACCCGGCCAACGATCTTCAGCGCGCAATCGTGCAGCGCGAGCAGATCGTCCGGAACAAAAAGACCGTTGCCAAGCTTCTGGTCGGCCGGCTCGGGAAAATAGCCGTCGCTCACTGACGCGCTGCGAACGCGGATTTGACTGGCGGAATCCATTGGATCGATAAGCTGAACTTCGACACCTTGCATCGGCTGTCCCACAACACCGTCCTCGAACGTCATGCCGGACCGATCGTAGCAGATTCCGCCGCATTCGGATGCACCGTAGAAGGAATGAATCGGCTGCCCGAATTTCTCGAAAAACTTTTTCGCGACGGTGCGGGAGAGCGGCGCACCAGCGGAAATGCAGAGCCGAACTTTTGGTAACGGTGGCACATCATCCATCTCACAAAACGCCTGGTAAAAGACCGGCGTACCTGGAAAAACGGTCGCGCCGGTTTGCGCAAGATCGGCAAGGACGGCTCGCGGTGTTCTGTCGCGGCTCACAACCATTGACACACCGCGGGCCACCAAGGGTGTAAGCAAATTACCGAACCCATATGAGTGCGACACGGGGATCACGCCAAAATTCAGGTCGCGATCTGAAATCTCCATCGTGTCGCAAATCTGATTGCAATCGGCCAGCACCTGATGACTGCGAAATCGAATCGCGCGCGGCGCAGCTGTTGTGCCGGAGGTAAGTTTTAGGAGCGAGGGCACGTTTTCGCCCCAATCTGCGGTAGTTTCGGCTGGCCGCAGCCGAACCATCTGCAGAGAATTTTCGCTGGAAACAGCGGATATTAGAGCGCTCGCTCTGCAAATCTCCAACGCTACGTCGCGTTGTCGCTCGCCGATGGACTGATCCAGGGGCAGAACAACCAGTTGCTTGCGCAGACAGGCGATGAAAACTGCAGGCCAATCTTCATGGTTGCCAATCTGCACACCCACGACCGCTCCGGGAAGGAGTTCAGCCATTTTTGCTTCAAAAGAACGGGAATGCCCTTCGATGTCCCGAAAGCCCCGCACGACCCTTCCAGCTGTATCGAAAATCGCGGCGTCATCGCCCTTGTGCGAGATCGTCGTCTGCCACGCGAGCAACAGTGGATCGTCATGTTTCATCGCTTGCAAAAACCGGCCTTCACGAATACATTCCGCGCTCCATTTACAAGATGAAAGCAGGCATTCATCCAGAATACTACGAAACTGATATGGTGTGCGCATGCGGCGCGGTGTATCACACTCGCTCCACGCGTCGCGATATTAAGATCGGGATTTGTGCCGCTTGTCATCCCTTTTTCACCGGCGAACAAAAATTCGTCGACACCGCGGGCCGAGTCGAGAAATTCGCCCGCCGTTACGGCAGCACCAAAGCTGCCCGCGCCGAGAAGAAGGCTTAGCTGAACTTGGCTGTAGCGGCTGTCTACGACTGCCGCCCTCCTTCGGCGCTCACAGAGCGCCGCTACAAATGGACCTAAATTCCCTTATCCAACTCAAACGCGAACGCTTCGAACAGCTCGAGCGCGAGATTGCGGACCCGCGACTGTTCGATAATCGCAAGCGCGCCGAGGAGATCATGCGCGAACACGCGAGTCTAAAGGACCTGCTGGTGAAATGGCAGGCGCTCGAAACAGCGCGCAAGCAATTAGACGATAATCGCGAGCTGGCGATGTCGCGCGATGTGGAGATTGCAGCCATGGCTGACGATGAAATTCCCGAGCTTGAAAAACGCGTCGTCGATCTTGAACGCGACGTTCAATTCGCGCTCCTACCAGCGGATCAAACGGAAGAGCGCGATGCGATCGTGGAAATCCGCGCCGGAACGGGCGGCAATGAAGCCGCCATTTTTGCCGCGGATATTTACCGGATGTATCATCGCTATGCAGAAGCGGCGGGACTGAAAACCGAGGATCTTGAATCAAGTCCCTCCGAGCTTGGTGGATTCAAGGAAGCAATTTTTCGCGTTTCGGGCCAATCGGTCTTCCGGAAGCTTCGTTACGAGAGCGGTGTGCACCGCGTGCAACGCGTGCCTGCCACTGAGGCTCAGGGCCGCGTTCACACATCCACAGCAACCGTAGCGGTTTTGCCGGAGGCGGAGGATGTCGACGTTGAGTTAAAACCGGAAGATTTGCGGATCGAAGTCTCACGCGCAGGAGGTCCGGGCGGACAAGGTGTGAACACAACAGACTCAGCCGTACAGGTGATGCACATTCCGACTGGCATGATTGTTCGCTGCCAGGACGGTCGCAGCCAAATTAAGAACAAAGAGCGCGCGTTATCGATCCTGCGAGCGCGGTTACTGGAGCACAAACGGCGCGAGGAAGCGGAGAAATACAGCGCGCAACGCCGAGGACAGATCGGTACCGGCGGACGCGAAGAAAAAATTCGCACCTACAATTTTTCACAGAACCGCGTCACGGACCACCGAATTGGGTTGACTCTTTATACTCTGGATCGGGTGATGGACGGCGATCTGGGTGAATTGATTCAGGGATTGCAAGCCGCCGATCTAGCCGAGCGGTTGAAGCAATCAGCGGCGGCCGCATAATCCGGTGTCAGGATTCTGGAAGGAAACCGGAGTTTCAGCTGAATCCGGGACCCTCAAATCGTCGCCGCTCGCGCTTCGATTACAGTTTGAACTCTGCGGCAAGCTGCTCGCGTTGTTTTTGTAATTCTTGCGGCACCACGTTGCCTAACGAATCAAAAAATTCTTTGTGCGCAGCGATCTCTTTTTGCCATTCCTCGTGATCCAGGCCGAGCAGCTCGTCAACGGCGTTGCGATCGACGTCGAGCTCGGCAAGGTCAAGATCGTGCGGGCTGGGTAGCCAGCCAATCGGCGACTTGAGTGCGCCGCCGCTTCCCTCGCACCGGTCGATCATCCATTTGAGCACGCGCATGTTTTCACCGAAACCGGGCCAGAGGAATTTTCCGTCTGCGCCTTTGCGAAACCAATTTACGTTGAATATCAGCGGCGGATTAGTGAGCTGCTTTCCGATGTCCAGCCAGTGCTGGAAATAATCGCCGATGTTGTATCCGCAGAAGGGCAGCATTGCCATTGGATCACGCCGTACTCTCCCAACGGCACCGGTGGCGGCTGCGGTGGTTTCCGACGCCATCGTTGCGCCTAAATACACGCCGTTGTTCCAATCGAACGCCTGATAAACCAGCGGCACGGTATCGCTGCGGCGGCCACCGAAAATGATTGCGCTGATTGGCACGCCTTCACCTTCATCGACGTCGGGATCAAGCACGGGGTTGTTGCGCATCGGCGTGGTGAACCGGCTATTCGGGTGCGCGGCTTTTTCGTTTGATTGCGGTGTCCAGTCGTTTCCGCGCCAGTCAATCGCGTGCTCGGGCGGTTCGCCATCTTTGCCCTCCCACCATACATCGCCGTCGTCGGCGAGAGCCACGTTGGTGTAAATTGTATCGTGCGCGATCGATCGCATGGCGTTTGGATTCGATTTATAGCTTGTCCCAGGCACGACGCCGAAATAGCCGTTCTCCGGATTGACCGCATACAAACGGCCGTCGCGAATTCGCATCCAGCCGATATCATCCCCGACCGTGGTCACCTTCCAGCCTTTGAAATGCGCCGGCGGAATGAGCATCGCGAAATTCGTCTTGCCGCAGGCGCTCGGGAATGCAGCAGCGACGTAATGTTTGCGTCCTTCGGGCGATTCCACGCCGAGGATTAGCATGTGCTCGGCCATCCAATTCTGTTTGCGCGCCAAATACGACCCGATACGCAACGCCAGGCACTTCTTGCTCAGCAAAACATTGCCGCCATAACCCGAGCCCACCGAGATGATCGTATTGTCCCGCGGAAAATGACAGATGAACCGGCGCTCAGGATTGACGTCCAGCAATGAATGCACGCCGCGGTTCCATTCCGCACTCGGATCATTGCCCAGCCGTTTGAGTGCCACGTCGCCCATGCGCGTCATGATCCTCAAGCTCAGCACGACATATTTGGAATCGGTGATTTCGAAACCGACCTTCGTAAGCGGCGAATCTGCCGGCCCCATCATGTAGGGAATAACGAACATCGTGCGCCCGCGCATCGCGGCGCTAAGCAGCGCTCGAAGTTTCGCGTATGTCTCGGTTGGCTCAGCCCAATTGTTTGTTGGACCGGCCTCCTGTTTTGTTGGTGTGCAGACAAAAGTGAATTGCTCGACACGCGCAACGTCATTCGGATTCGAGCGGTGCAGGTACGAGCGTGCAACTCTCTTCTGGTTCAGCTCGATCAAGACGTTTTGCTTGAGCGATTCAGCGATCAGGAACTCGCTCTCGTGCTCCGAGCCGTCGCACCAGAAGATGTTCTCGGGCTGTGTGAGCTTCGCAATTTCGTCCACCCAATCGAGGACTGCTTTGTTGGAAGGCTTTGTATCACCGATGCCCTTGGGCGGGAATATGGCGGGCGCGAGATTCTTCATCGGACGAAACTGCCCATTTTAACCAGGAATCCACGGCCGTCGAGGCTACGATTGGACAAGTGCACACCGATAAGCCTTACAAAATCATCAGGCACAGATACTGACGAAATTTGAAACGCAGTATATGTCGTTTGACTTGCACAAGCATAGCCCGCGGCATTAATTGAAATCATGTTCGGGGTGACCACGTCCGATGATTATCGGCCGGTTGCGTGGATGGGTCGCTATCCTGTCGATGTGACCACGATGCTCGTTGGGGTACATGTGGCGGCCGCGATTCTCGCCGCGATTCTGGTAGCGTTCGGAGCCGGGTCTGTTCTGACTTGGTTGCAGTTCGACAGTGCCGCGGTCTGGTCAAGCGGCCAAGTGTGGCGGCTGTTTACGTACGCTTTCGTTCATGTCCCGTCGGGGCTGCTCTGGTTCGCTGTCGAAATGTACCTTCTGTTTGTATTCGGGCGAGAAGTGGAACGTTTTCTCGGCCGGCGCGCCTACATCGCGCTTTACGGTTTTTTGCTGGTCACGCCAGCAGCGCTCCTGACGATTTGGGGACTGTGGGAACGGTGCGCAATTGCCGGTTCGCCGGAGTTGCACTTTGGGATATTCATTGCGTTCGCTACGATCTACCCGCGGGTTGAATTGTTGCTGCGGATAATGGCGAAGTGGGTCGCGTTAATTCTTGCCGCCGTCTATACGTTTCAACTGCTCGCTTACCACGCTTGGAGCGCTCTGATGGTGCTCTGGACAAGCATTGGCGTCGCATTCCTTTTCGTCGAACTGAATGGCGCCGGCCCGGAGCTCGCCTGGTGGAATGCAGTGAAAGCGCGCTTCGCCCCAAGGCCGAAGTATCACGTCCTTCCCAAACCTCGAGCGCGTGCTGGAGACAGCCGGTCAGAATCGGAAGACGTTTACACTTCAATCGATCCGATCCTCGACAAGATTTCCAAATTTGGCATCGGAAGCCTCACCGCGAGTGAGCGACGACAGTTGGATCGCGAGCGCGAACGGTTGCTGAAAAATTCGGAGTGAACTATGGACGACCTCTTTGCGAAGCCGTCGATCTGAAAGTGGCTGGCAACCCGTTAATCGTCGATCCGCGACTCGATTATCTCGCACAGCACATGAATCAGAAGCTGGTGCGCTTCCTGGATCCTCGCGGTTGAGTTGTCTTTTACCAAAAGCTCGATATCTGCGATGCCGGTTGTCGCTCCGCCATCGCGCCCGAGCAACGTGATCGTTTTCAGCTTGCGGGTTTTCGCTTCTTCCAACGCGCGCAGCACATTTTTGGAGTTGCCGGAAGTCGTGAGGCAAATAAGCACGTCACCCGCCTGACCGAACGCGGCTACCTGACGCGCGAAAATCGTATCGAATCCATAATCGTTTCCGCCGGCGGTGAGAATACCGCTATCGCTTGTGAGACAAATCGCCGGAAGCGCTCGTCGGTCTTTGGTAAAACGCACCACAAGCTCTGTTGCAAAATGGGAAGCGTCGGCGGCGCTGCCGCCGTTGCCGCATACCAGCAACTTGTGTCCCGAGTGGAAACATTCGCCGATCAAATCCGCGGCTTTGCAGACTAGCGGTTCAAGATGCTTCAGCGACTCCAGCGTCCGCACTGATTCGTTGATGGCCCGGGTGAGACTTGAAGAGATGTGATTCATGCTAAGAGATGGTGCGCGATAGAGGGTTCGAACCTCTGACCCCTACCGTGTCAAGGTAGTGCTCTACCACTGAGCTAACCGCGCATGGAAATCATAACTGATCAGTGATCAGAAATGAGTCAAGACCAGCGAAGGTTGATCGGATCAATGATGACAAATCAGATCGACACTAGACAACGGGAACGGCTGCGACGAACGTTCGCTTCCCGTGAGCACACTTTTTTTCAAGCGTTTCCTGAAGCGTCCGTTCCAGATCGCATCGATTGTGCCCAGCTCCAAGGCACTGGTGGAACGCGTCGCGAGCAAAATGGATTTCACCCAGCCGCGCGTGCTCGCCGAGTACGGCCCGGGCGAAGGCGTGCACTCGCGTGAAATCGCGCGACGGATGACCTCCGATTCGCATTTGCTCCTGTTTGAGCTCGACGCGGCGCTGGCGCGCGCACTGGAAAGGCAATTTGCGGGCGATCGGCGTGTGCACGTGATCCATGGCGATGCGGCATCGTTACCGTACGAACTGAAACGGCGAGGATTCGATTCCTGCGATTACATTCTCTCCGGCATTCCGTTCAGCATTCTCAAGATCGACAAAAAGCGCGCCCTGCTGCGGAAGACGTACGATGCGCTTAAGTCGGACGGCAGGTTCATCATTTACCAGGTCACCAATGAGTTGAGGCAGCACGCCACCGTTTTTCAGCGCGACGAATCGGAATATTTTCTGCAAAATATCCCGCCAATGTTTATCACGGTATTTCACAAAATACCGTCGGCGCAGGGCGCTGGACGCGCGTCTACGAAAGGCCGTTCGCGCCTCGCCGGCGTCGGCGCTGAGCGTTCGGCATGACGGAAAAACCGACGCGAATCGAAAAGGATTCGATGGGCAAGATGACTGTGCCCGCGAATGCTCTCCACGGCGCGTCAACGCATCGAGCAGTTCTAAATTTTCCCGTAAGCGGATACCGGTTTCCCCGGCCATTCATTCGCGCGTTAGGTCTGATCAAGTGGGCGGCGGCGAAGACGAACCAGGATTTAGGTTTGCTCGACGCCAATCGAGCAGCAACGATCACGCAGGCTGCCGAAGAAGTCGCCGAAGGAAAACTCGACGACCATTTTCCGCTCGACATTTTTCAGACCGGCTCAGGCACGAGTACCAACACCAACGCGAACGAAGTGATCGCGAACCGATCGGCGCAACTGTCAGGGAAATCAATCGGGTCGCACGACCCCGTTCATCCGAACGATCACGTCAACATGGGGCAATCGAGCAACGACGTGATTCCCTCGGCGATCCACATCAGCGCCGCCGAGGAATTGAAGAATCATTTGATTCCGGCTCTGGAAAAATTACACAGCGCCCTCGAAGCCAAGGCCAAAGAATTCTGGCACGTCACGAAGATTGGGCGCACGCATTTGATGGACGCGACGCCGGTGCGGCTCGGACAGGAATTCTCCGGCTACGCTCAGCAGGCTGCGTATGCCAAGGCGCGCGCACTAAAAGCTATCGAAGCTTTGCGCGAGGTTGCGCTCGGCGGGACTGCCGTCGGCACTGGTCTGAATCGCCATATCGATTTTCCCAAGAAAGTGCTGCGCCATATTGAGCAGCGCACCGGGATAGCATTTTACGAGGCGAAAAATCATTTCGAAGCGCAGGGAGGCAAGGACGCTGTTGTCGAAGCGAGCGGCCATTTAAA
>Ga0081455_10006254_pt1 | contig 12818 bp, 11 predicted proteins | sample TabmetS3T2R1_FD_70207 | JGI IMG/M metagenome (GOLD analysis project Ga0081455, IMG submission 70207) | Tabebuia heterophylla rhizosphere microbial communities from the University of Puerto Rico - S3T2R1 | ecosystem: Host-associated > Plants > Roots > Rhizosphere ... | reverse complement strand
CGCTCCAAGGGTTTTCATGGCTTCGAGCTGCACCGCTCGATCGAAAAGCCGCAGCGCTACCGGCTGATGGTGAAGTGGGAGACGCTGGAGAATCACACCGTCGACTTCCGCGGCTCGGAAAACTTTGCCGAATGGCGCGGCCTGGTCGGCCAGTATTTTGCCGCGCCGCCCGATGTCGAGCACACCAACACGGTGGTGACGAGCTGAGTTCGCTCTCGCATCGCTCAAGCCGCGATCGCCTCAGGCGAGCCCGGCTCGGCCTTGAAGTGATCGATCATCACCTTGACAATCGCCATCAGCGGCAACGCCAGCGCCAGCCCCCAGACGCCGAAGACGACGCCGAGCAGGATCTGGAACGCGAACAGTGTGGCCGGCGGGATGTCGAGCGCCTGGCGCTGGATGATCGGCGTCAGCACATAGCTTTCCAGCGCGTGCACGCCGAGGAACAGGATGAAGGCGCTTAGGCCAGCGACCCAGCCAGAGGCGAGGCTCGCCAGCACCACGATCAAGCCGCCCAGAATGGCGCCGATGGTCGGAATGAAGGCGAGCAGGCCGGCCTGGATGCCCAGGATAAACGAACTGGGAATGCCGATGACGGCCAGACCAATCCAGGTGACGAGGAACACCGCGGCCATGGTGATGATCTGCGCGATCAGCCAGCGCTCCAGCGTGTAGCCGATGCGGTCGATGATGACGGTAGCGCGGTCGCGGTGCTTTGCCGGGGCCATGAACAGCAAGCCGTCGCGATAGACGCTCGGCTGCACTGCAAAGGCCAGACCCAGAAACAGCACGATAAAGAAGTTGCCGACCGCGCTCACGGTGCCGAGCAGGACCTTGAAGGTCTGGCCCAGGATCGCGCCGCCGCCGGAGGCGATCGCGCTGGCGCTCGGCAGATTGTGCGGCGTCGAGGCTGCGGGGGGCGATGTCTCCGACGAACTCTGCGGCGGTGTCGTGAAGGAGTTGATGTCGAAGAAACTGGTATCGACGCCGTGGCTTTCCAGAAACGCCTTCACGTTTACGAGCTGCGACTTGATGGTGTTGCTCAATATGGTCGCCTGTTGCGCGATGGTGGTGCCGCCGAGGAAGACGATGCCCGACAACATGGCGGCCACTGCCAAACAGACGATGGCGAGCCGAACCGGTTGCGGCAGCGGCACCACACGGCCGAGCAGGCCGGTCATGGCGTTGAGCGCCACGCCGAGCAGCATGCCGGCGAAAATCAGGAACAGGGTCGCCGCGAAATGCCAGGCGAATACCAGCAGCGCAACGAACAGCACGATGCCGATGCCGCCGACCGAGATCGACCACGCCAGATCGTTGCGGGCTTGAAGACGCTGTTCGCTCGAAACTGGCATGACGATCCCTTCCTGCTGCCTGCCAGCCACTCATTCGCCAAAACGCGGCCGGGATCAAGCCGCCATCGCGCGCCGGTTTGACGCTGATGCGCCTGATGTGCCAAGCGAAACCGGGGCGCCGAATCGCGGGAGAGGGCGGGGCGATATGAAGTTGTGGAAATGGATCGGGCCGCTGGGGCTGCTCGCCGCGCTCGTCATCGGCGACTACATCAGGGTCAACCGGCCCGGCCACAAATACCGCATGACGGTCGAGGTCGAGACACCCGCAGGCGTCAAGTCCGCCTCGCACGTCCTCACTGTGACGCCCTACCGCGGCTACACGCCCGGCGGCAACACGCGCACCTCAGGCGACGCCATCTATGTCGATCTCGGCGGAGCCAGGAATCTCGTCGCGCTGCTGGCTCATCTCGACAAGACGCTCGATCCGGACGGCATCAACTATGTCGCGCTGCGCGCCTATCCGGCAAGCGGGTCAATTTCAACGACTTGAGCAAGCAGAGCGGCGTGGTGCCGGTGAAGGGCGCCCTGGTGCCGGTGCTGGTGGCGTTTGCCGATCCCGCCAATCCCGGCACCGCAAAAATGGTATCGCCCGACGATTCCGAGGCAGCGCTCGGCAAGGGATATCGGCTGCGCGGCATCACCGCGGAAGTCGTGCCGAACGGATTCTGGCCGATCGATTTCGGTGGCGCGCTCGGCGAGCCCGTCACGCGCGGCATCGCGGACAAGCTGCCATGGCTCAAAGGCGCGGATGCATCGGCCGCCGCCGTAACAGCGCTGAAGGCCGCTGGCCTTCCCGGTGCCGAGAGCATCGACGCGAAGGCGGCCTTCACCCGCAACTAACGCTTCACGCCTTGGCGAAGGCCCGAGCCAGCGCCTGCTCGGCACCGCGGCGGGCGAGCGGCTTGATGATCGGCGAGTTGAAATAATCGGCGCTTTGCTGCTGCGCGCTTGCCAGATCACTCATTCGATAGAGCTTGCCCGCGGCGATGACCGCTTCGAGGCTGGCCAGATTGTCCAGCGTCGTCGTCGGATCGCGCCGGAACAGCAGGACATCGGCAGGCGCGCCGGCCTCGATGCGGCCGAGCCCGGTGACGCCGAGCCGTTCGCCCGCATCGCGCGTGGCGAGCCGCCAGACTTGCTCCACGCCGATCCCGGCCTCCGCAAACAGCCGCATTTCCTCCTGCAGGCTGAGGCCGGGGAGAACGAAAGGCTGTGCGACGTCGGTGCCGAGATAGAGTCTTGCCCCGGCGTCGAACAGCATCTTGGCCAATTGCTGTTTCCTGGCGATCGCGGGCACTACCTGCCGCTCGATGTAGTCGCTGCTGATGCGATTATTGAGCCGGCCGCGCGAGGGATGCCAGACCACGTCGGGATAGAACGGTGCGACGTATTTCATGTCGTCGCGCCGCCGCGCGGCGTCGAAATCGCGATAGCAGATCATGCGGTGGTTGGTGACGATGGTCGGCGTGTTGGCGATGCCGCGCTTCAGCGTCGCTTCCACGATTCTCTCCATGCGGCGCTGATCGACCTTGTGCCAGTCGCAGGAGCGGTTGACGAGGGTGTCGCGCTCGAGCGACGATGGTTCGGGCACGCCGAAAAAGTGCTGCACTTCGGCGATGCGGGCGTCTTCGTAGCAAAATCCCGCCGGCACGTGACCCATGATCTTCAGGCCATGCTTGGCGCAGGCCTGCTCCAGCGCGCGTATCATCGGCTCGGTGAGGCCTTCGTAGAATTTCATGAAGGTCGCCCCCAGCGCCTTCACCTGAAGTGCCACGGCCTCCGCGGCTTGCTTGCTCGCGTCCGCAAGCAGGATGGTGTTCTTGAAGCTGGCCTTGCCGGCGCCGACGAAGGGGCCGCACCAGGACAGCCGCGGCACCGGATGGATGCCACCGTCGCGCAAAGCCTTCGCGGCATTGACCGCGGTGCCGTCGAGATCGCCGGCATCGCGGACCGACGTCACGCCATGGGCGAGATAGGACAGTGCTGCGCCGGCCGTCAGTTTCAGCGCATTGTCCGGCGGCAAATGAACGTGCATGTCGATCAGGCCGGGCAGGGCGAAGCAGCCGGTGAAGTCAGCCATGTTTTCTAAAGATTTGGCCTCCGACGATCCATCGGCGATGTCCGCTACCGCGCCATTGGCGATCGCCAGCGTCGCGCCGGCGCGCCTTCCGTGCATCGGGTTGATCACGGTGATGCCACTGAGGCGGAAGCGCCCTTGCGCAGAGGCCCTTGGCGGCGACGGCCGGCGCAGGCCGAGACTCGTGAAGATACCCATGGCGGCCTCCCATCCGTTCTTAAGATGAATATGAGCATATATTCATATTAACCATAATATGAGCGCTTGCTCATGTTGTCAACGGCCTGCTACCACAACCGCCATGGCAAAACCGGCAACCTCCCCGCGCAGCGGCCTGCGCAAGCTTCCGACCCAGGCGCGCAGCCGCGCGCGGGTGGAGGCGATCCTGAGAGCCGCGGGCGCGCTGCTGGGAGAGGTCGGCTACGACGCGGTGACCACCAACCTCATCGCCGAGCGCGCCGGCGTGCCGGTCGGATCGATCTATCAGTTCTTCGAGACCAAGGACGACATCATTGCAGCCCTGGTCGAGCGCTTTCAGGAGCGTATCCTCAAACTCGCAGGCGAGGAGCTTGATGCGGCCTGTGCCGTGCGCGATCGCCACGCCTTCGTTGCAAAGCTCGTCGACGGCATTGCCAGAATCCAGACGGAAGCCTCCGGCTTCGTCTGCGTGTTTTCCGGCAGCCAGTCGCATGCGCGGTTCGATGGATTGGCGCGCGAATTGCGAGCGACGCTGATCGGTCATCTCGACCGGGTGTTTGCGGAAGCATTTCCGCAGCTCGCCAAGCCCGAGCGGAGCCGCATGCTGGCGGCGTGGTCCGACATCACGGGCGCGATGATTGCAAGCCTCGATCGCGGCAAGCCCGGCGAGCGCGGCAAGTTCTTGGAGGAGTTGAAGACCATCCTGTCGGCCTATCTCGACGCCAAGCTCGCGGCCTTGAGCTGAGGTTCTTGGGCTGAGTTTATTGCAGGGGTATGGCGCGCCGGGTGCAGGCAACACATATTGATCCGCCTGACGGCGGAAGGCATGATCTGCTCCGGAATCGTGGCCCAATGAGAAAAGAATTCTTGCGCGAGACGTTCATACTATGAGACGGCCCATCGTCGGCATCATCGGCAATTCGCACCGCATCGAAAATCGTTTCCCGGTTCAGGCGGTCGGCGAGCGCAATTTGCGCGCAGTTGCAGAGGTGTCCGGCGCCATCCCGGTGATGTTTGCGTCGATCCCCGAAATCACCGATGTCGGAGCGCTGCTCGACGTGGTCGATGGCGTGGTGCTGACCGGTGCGCGCGCCAATGTGCATCCGACGCGTTTCAACGTCGACCCCTGCGAAAAGCACGAGCCCTACGACATCCATCGCGACGACGTCGCGCTGGCGGTGGCGGAAGCCTGCGTCGCCCGCGGCGTGCCGCTGTTCGGGATCTGCCGCGGTTTGCAGGAAATGAACGTCGCCTTCGGCGGCTCGCTGCATCCGGAAATTCGCGAATTGCCCGGGCGCATGAACCACCGCATGCCACGGCTGGAAAACGGCGAGATCCATCCCGATCCAAGAGTCATCTTCGCCGATCGCCATGAAGTGCGCCTGACGCCGGGCGGCGCCTTTGCCACGATTTTGGGATGCGAGACCATTCGGGTGAATTCGCTGCACGGCCAGGGCATTCTCGAGCCCGGCGGGCGGGTGGTGATCGAGGGCATCGCCGAGGACGGCACCATCGAGGCGATCCGCATCGCCGATGCATCGAGCTTCGCGCTCGGGGTGCAATGGCACGCCGAATACGATCCGCAGAAGAACCCGATCAACCGCGCACTGTTCGAGGCGTTCGGCCAGGCGCTCGGGCAAAAGCGGGCGAGCTGACGGCTGCGGAAGGCCGGGCTCAAGCTGTGAGCGATTTCACGGCTCGCACGCCGTCCGGGTTGTTGTTTGAAAGCCGTTTTGCAGCCTTTTTTCTGGGGACAGGCCGTAATTTTGCGGGGTCGAAAAGTGACGACCGATTGCCTGAAGCCGGATATGCATCACTGATTGGCTGACAGCACTGCACCCTTGCCGCAGGAGCCATCGGTATTATGACATTATGGGGCCGCCTGGCGCTTGCGATGGCGTTGCTCGTCGTGGCGACGGTCGGCGCGGTTGGCGTGTCTACGGCGTATTTCACCGGCAGCGTCGATCTCAGGGTGCTGCTCGCAGGCGGCGCGGGGACCCTGCTGTTGGCGCTTCTGCTCGCTGCCCTTATCGAGCGGTCGCTGGCGCAGCGCTTTGCCGTAGAGGCGGCGCGGCAGGAAGAGGCGCGCGTAGCTCTGAAGGAGAGCGAGCAGAACGCGCAGGCCATCATCAAGACCGCGCTCGATGCGTTCTTTCAAACCGATCTGGACGGCGTCATTCTCGAGTGGGGGCCGCAAGCCGAAGCCTTGACCGGCTGGACCCGGCCGGAGGCGATCGGCGCCAATGTGGTGGAACTGCTCGTTCCGGAGCGGCTTCGCGAGGCGCACCGCCAGCGCCGAAAGAGATTCCTGAGTGAGGAATTAGGCACGTCCGCCGGCATCCGGTTCGAGGCGAGCATGATGCACCGGGATGGCCGCGAATTTCTGGTCGAAGTCTCCGCCACCGCGCTTCGCCGCGGCGACGGCTATGCCCTCAACAACTTCGTCAGGGACATCAGCCAGAAGCGGCTCGCCGAGGAGCAATTGATCCAGGCGCAGAAGATGGAAGCGGTCGGCCAGCTCACCGGGGGCATCGCGCACGAATTCAACAACATGCTCACGGTGATCACGGGGACGATCGACATCCTCGCTGATGGCGTGAAGAGCAACCCGCATCTTGCGTCCATCGCCAAGCTGATCAGCGAGGCGGCCGACCGCGGCGCGCGGCTGACGTCGAGCCTGCTTGCCTTTGCCAGGAAGCAGCCGCTGCAGCCGGCCGAGATTGACGTCAACGAGCTCATCAAGGAAGTGGTCCAGCTGCTGTCACTGACCTTCGGCAAGCACATCGACATCGTGACTGATCTCGCGAGCGAGGCATGGCCGGCCCTGGTCGACCGGGCGCAGTTGAACTCGGCGCTGGTCGACCTTGCCATCAACGCCCGCGATGCGATGGAAGGCAGCGGCACGCTGACGCTCGCCACGCGCAATGTGGTGTTTGGCGTCCGTGAAGCGATGGACATCGGGGTCGAGGGCGCAGGCGACTACGTCGTCATCGACGTCAGCGATACCGGGCCGGGCATTCCGCCATCCATTCGCGACAAGATCTTCGATCCGTTCTTTTCGACCAAGGAAGTGGGAAAGGGCACCGGCCTCGGGCTCAGCATGGTGTTCGGCTTCGTGAAACAGTCCGGCGGCAGCATCGAGGTCTGCGGCGAGCAAGGGCAGGGTGCGAACTTCAGGATCTATCTGCCAAAGGCCAATGCCAACGCACTTCCCTTCGCCGATGGTGATGAGCGGCCGGTGATCGGTGGGCACGAAACCATCCTCTGCGTCGAGGACGACTCCGAGGTTCGCCGGTTTGTGACCATGCAGCTCGAAAGCCTCGGGTACAAGATCATCGTCGCCACTGATGCGGCCGAGGCTCTCGCCGTCGCCGGCCGCGGCACGCCTTTCGACCTGCTCTTCACCGACATCGTGATGTCCGGAAGCATGAATGGACGGCAGCTTGCCGAACGGATGATGGCCGAGCGGCCGTCGCTGCGGGTCCTTTTCACGTCGGGATATGCCTACGCCGCGCTCCACGCACAGGGCCGTGCGGGCCAGGGCATTCCGATTTTGACAAAACCCTACCGCAAGGCAGAGCTGGCGCGGATGGTGCGCCGTTGCCTCGATCCGGCCGTGGACTTTGCGGGCGATCCGATCCCGCTGCCGTATTCGGTTCAGCCCGAGCTCGCCCGTTTCCTGCGCAACAATCGGCAATAGCCTGCTGCTTGCTCGCCGCCCGACGGATTTCCGCTATAGTCGTTGCGGGAGACAAGGAGGCGGCGATGCGGTTCCGGCCATGGTCGAGGCGCGAGCTTCTGAAAGCGTCCGCAGCATCGGCGGCAGGCGTGCTGTTTGCTGGGCCGTTGCGGGCGGCGGCGCCAGCGGCTGCTACGGTGACGCCGGCGCTAATCGAGGCGGCGCGGAAGGAGGGCAAGCTTTCCTTTTACAGCGCGCTAGAGCTCAACGTCGCCGAGCGCGTCGCGCGGACCTTTGAGGCGAAGTATCCGGGCATCGCGGTGCGCGTCGAGCGCTCCGGCGCTGAGCGGATCTTTCAGCGCATCGCCCAGGAGCAGGGCAGCGGCATCAAGGCGGTCGATATCGCCAACTCCACCGATCCCGCGCACTATCTCGACTGGAAGAAGAACGACTGGCTCGAACCGTATCTGCCGGAAGAAGTCGCAAAGAACTTTCCGGCTGACCAGATCGATCCCGACGGCATGTACGCGACGGTGTGCGCCTGGATCGAGGCGATCGGCTACAACACCGATCTGGTCAAGCGCGAGGACGCGCCGAAGGGCTATGCCGACCTGCTCGACCCCAAATGGCGCGGCAAGATCGTTAAAGCCCATCCCGGCTACAGTGGCGCGATCCTGACCGCGACCTACATCCTCTCGCGCGATCTCGGCTGGGGCTTTTTCGAGAAGCTTGCGCAGCAGAAGGTGATGCAGGTGCAGTCGGCGGCCGATCCGCCGAAAAAAATCCTGCTCGGCGAGCGCGCCGTGATGGCCGACGGCAATGATTACAATCTGGTGCTCCTGAAGGACCAGGGCAAGCCCGTGGAGGTGGTCTACCCCGCCGAAGGCTCGCCGCTGATCATCGTTTGCTCCGGCATCTTCAGGGGCGCGCCCAACCCGAACGCCGCAAAGCTGTTCCAGAGCTTCTTCTTCAGCGCCGAGACCCAGCAGATGCTGGTCGACACCTACGCACACCGCTCCTTCCACGCCCAGGTCAAGGAGAAGGGCGCGCATGTGCCGTTGTCGGAACTGAAGCTGCTGAAATCCGATCCTGCCGTCGTGCAGGAGCAGAGCGAGGCCATCAAGGCGCGCTATACCAAGCTGTTTGGTGTGTGAGCGCGGCGGCGTGGAAAAGCCGGCTGTGCAGGCGAGGATATTGACGCCATGATCTAGAACGGGAATTCTCGTTCCATGGGTCACCCCAAGTTCAGCCAGGAAGATTTTTTCGCAGCAGCGCTGGCCATCATCGCCGAGCAAGGCCTGCCGGCGGTGACGGTCGCCTCGATCAGCGCACGCCTGAAATCGCCGACGGGATCGTTCTATCACCGCTTTGCCTCACGCGACGTGCTGCTCGGCGAGCTCTGGTTGCGCGCCGTGCTCGATTTCCAGGCCGGTGTCGGCAAGGCGCTGGACACTGGCGACGGGCTTGCTGCCGCGCTGCATACGCCGGCCTGGGCGCGAAAGCATTTGGACAAGGCGCGACTGCTGTTGCTCTACGATCGCAGTGATTTCGTGCAGGGCGATTGGCCGGAGCAACTGCGCGAACGCGTCGCCGAGATGACGAAGCGCATGGAAGCCGGATCGCGGCGGCGGGCACGGGTCATCTTCGGCAAGGACGGGCGTGAGGAGGTCCGCCTTGCTCAGTTCCTGATATCAGAGCTTCCCGTCGCGGTGGTGCGTCAGCATCTGACGCGCGGCGAAAAGCCGCCGCCGCTGGTAGACGATCTGATCCGCACCACCTACGCCGCGGTTGTCGCCGACTACCGCTCGCGCAAGCGCCGCCCGCGAAGCACGAAGCGATAGAGGCTCGAACTCCGCGCTCCAGTTATGCGACGACCCCGACGGGCCCGGATATCGGCACATATCGCCACGATCCTCCCGCCTGGCGTTCCAGCAGGGTTCGACCTGTGCCGAACGGTTCTGCGGTCAGGCCGCGGGCATGGACCTCAATGCGGTCCACATCGACCCGGATCACGATCATGTTGGCGTCGGCAAAACCGGGCGGAAAGCGCGGGTCCATTTCGGCAGGCCAGAGGCTGCGCATTTCCACGACGTCGTCGATAACAGTGGCGCGACCGGCGAGCGCGACCCAGCGGTCGCCGGAGGGGTGCTGATAGGCGAGCGTGACTGCAGGCGCCGCCCGCATTTCCGCGACCTTGCGCGAATTCCGCCGCACCAGAAAGCGGCGGGTCCATTCGTCGGATCCGGGTGCGCCGGCCCTGGAATTGACGGCCCGCGCGTTGGCGCCGCCTTCGAGCGAGCGGGTCGCAAGCCAGCAGATCGGCACGGCAGCGATCGTCTCGCGTGCCGCGACAAGAAAGCTGGCGATCTGGGCGTCGGTGTATTCGGGAACCAGTGGCTTCATCGTCATGAGCGCCTCCGCCGTAAAGGTAAGGGCAGCTTAACCCATGACGAGCTTGGAGTCTAGAATATTAGTTCTAGATCGCTGGCGTAAAGCCCCGTAGGGCGCCTTTCGCGAGCCGTGATGTCAGTGGGGTGCGAGAGCTTTCATGGGAAAATCTCTGGTGTGCCACGCCGCTGGGCGCGATCAAGGAATAGTCCACATGCAATCAGTTCCCGCTTTTCTGCATTTGTGATCCGCTGACTCTACTCGTTTCGCAGGAACTCGCGGCAAAGCAATAGCGTTGGTTGAAGGGAATTGTAGCAGCCGTTGGAGGCCGTCAAGCAAGTCGATTACTAGCGTCCTGGCAGGTGAATCTGCCGCTCGCCCGAGCTTGGCGCTGCGAACGGAGCATCGATGAGCGAAATTGATGGAGTTGAAGACAGGGGCATTGAAATTACCGCCACCCAATGGCGCCAGATTGTGAATGGCGCCACGGAAACGGCGATCATCAGCACGGACGCACATGGCCTGGTTACCAGCTGGAATAGCGGCGCACGCCGCATCCTGGGCTGGGAGGAGCGGGAAATGCTTGGGAGATCGTTAAGCTGCATCTTTATCGAGCAGGACCATCACGGACAGTTGCAGCGCGAGATGGAAGATGCGACGGCGCATGGGAGGGGCGGTGGCGAAGAAGGCTGGCGCGTTCGCAAGGACGGCAGCCGCTTCTGGGCCGTGGGCGAACTAAGCCCGATCCGCGAGAACGCAAAGATCATCGGGTTTGTCAAGATCCTGCGCGACCGTACCACTCAGCGGCATACAGAGGAGGTCATACGCGAAGAGCGTCGCGCCCTCGAAATCTTGAATCGCGCCGGATCAGCGCTCGCGGCCGAGACTGATCTTCAGCGCCTGGTACAAATCGTCACCGATGCCGGCGTCGAACTGAGTGGCGCCGAGTTCGGAGCTTTCTTCTACAATGTGACGAATGAAATCGGCGAAAACTATATGCTCTACACGTTGTCTGGTGCTCCGCTGGAGGCGTTCGCCAATTTTCCGATGCCTCGCAACACCGAAGTCTTTGCGCGCACCTTCACCGGCGAAGGCATCGTTCGCGCGGACGACATTACGAAGGATCCTCGCTACGGAAGGAATGCGCCGCACAACGGGATGCCGGAGGGTCATTTGCCCGTGCGCAGCTATCTAGCGGTTCCTGTTGTCTCGCGTTCGGGTGAGGTGATTGGCGGGCTGTTCTTTGGCCACCATAGGCCTCACATGTTTTCCGAACGCTCAGAGCGAGGGCTCACCGGTCTGGCGGCGGAAGCTGCCGTCGCAATCGACAATGTACGCCTTTCTCAAGCGACGCAGCGCGAGATCACGCAGCGCGAGCGCGCACAGAACGCTCTGACCGAATTGAATGCAACGCTCGAAAGGCAGGTGATCGAGCGGACGGAGCAGCTCAAGCGCAACGAGGAGACGCTCCGCCAGTCACAGAAAATGGAAGCGGTCGGACAACTGACCGGCGGCGTCGCCCATGACTTCAACAATCTGTTGCAGGTGATCATGGGAAACCTCGATACTCTGCAACGCAACATGCCGACGGATTCGGCGCGCCTCCAGCGGGCCATGCGCCACGCGATGAACGGCGCGCAACGGGCGGCGTCGTTGACCCAGCGGCTACTCGCATTTTCGCGCCGCCAGCCGCTCGATCCCAAGCCGATTGACGTCAACGTGCTTGTGAACGGGATTTCCGACTTGGTCCATCGCACGCTCGGCGAAATGATCGCTGTCGAAACCGTGCTCGGCGCAGGCCTTTGGCGGGTGGAGGCCGACCCTGGCGAACTTGAGGCTGCCATTCTCAATCTCGCGGTCAACGCCCGCGACGCAATGCCGAGAGGCGGCCGGCTGACGCTGGAAACGGGTAACGGCCATATCGACGAGGCTTATGTCGCAACTCACACCGAAGTAGTGGCAGGACAGTACGTCGTGATCTCGGTCAGCGATACCGGCGTCGGTATGGACGCGCAAACGGTCGCGCAGGCCTTTGAGCCGTTCTTCACGACCAAGCCGGTGGGCAAGGGCACCGGCCTCGGCCTCAGTCAGGTCTACGGCTTCGTCAAGCAATCAGGCGGCCATGTCAAAATCTACTCGGAGCTTGGCCAAGGCACTGCCGTCAAGTTGTATCTGCCTCGTTTGGCGGGTGACGCGGCGGGCGAGACCGACTCCGAGACGCCGCTGAACCCGGAGGCCGCGCAGGAGGAGACCATCCTTGTTGTCGAGGACGATGACGACGTGAGAGCCTATTCGGCCGACAGCTTGCGCGACCTCGGCTATCGCGTGCTGGAGGCGCCCGATGGTCAGGCGGCACTGCGGCTTCTCGACCGACACCCGCGCGTGGACCTCCTGTTCACGGATGTTGTCCTTCCGGGAGGAATGACGGGTGCGCAAATCGCCGTCCAGGCCAAGGCGCTGCGTCCGTCCCTGAAGGTTTTGTTCACCACTGGCTACGCCCGCAACGCGATCATCCACCATGGCCGCCTCGACAAGGGCGTGCAGTTGATCGTCAAGCCATTCACGTTCACCGAGCTGGCAGCCAAGATTCGCGACGTGCTCGACCTGCCGGAAAAGCCAGGAGACGCCTAGATGGCGAGCTTGTCGCTTTGCAACGGACAAAACAAAAGGCGCCCGACCGGGCGCCTTTTGCATTCCGTGGAGCGTGATGGCCGGCGGGCGGGCGCCCGCAAAGCGCGTCACTGCGAGTAGTACATCTCGAATTCGACCGGATGCGGGGTCATCTCGAAGCGCTCGACCTCGGTCATCTTCAGCTCGATATAGCTGTCGATGAAGTCGTCGTCGAACACGCCGCCGGCCTTGAGGAACGCGCGGTCCTTGTCGAGGTTCTCCAGCGCCTCGCGCAAGCTGCCGCACACGGTCGGGATCGTCTTCAGCTCTTCCTTCGGCAGGTCGTAGAGATCCTTGTCCATCGCCGGACCAGGATCGAGCTTGTTCTTGACGCCGTCGAGGCCCGCCATCAGCATCGCGGCGAAGCCGAGATACGGATTGGCCAGCGGGTCGGGGAAACGCACCTCGACGCGCTTGGCCTTGGGGTTGGCGGTGTAGGGGATGCGGCAGG
>Ga0081455_10006253_pt1 | contig 12820 bp, 7 predicted proteins | sample TabmetS3T2R1_FD_70207 | JGI IMG/M metagenome (GOLD analysis project Ga0081455, IMG submission 70207) | Tabebuia heterophylla rhizosphere microbial communities from the University of Puerto Rico - S3T2R1 | ecosystem: Host-associated > Plants > Roots > Rhizosphere ... | reverse complement strand
GAGCCACGGGCGAATCCGGCCAAAAATAGGACACGTAGAAATCCAGCGACATGAGATGCGAGAGCGAAACCTCGCGTTCTTCGTAGCGCGCGGTGAAATCATCGCGTCTGCGGTATTCGAAATTGCGGACGCCCGTGATCCGTATGCGGTCGCCGTCGATGAACGCTCGCGGCATCACCGCCACTTCAGGACGCCAGGGGCGATCATGGGAAGGTTTGATACTGCTGAACCAAACCACCACACCTAGAAAGAGTGCCGCAAAGATCGAGATGGCCCGCCACGTACGAGAGTACCAGAGAGCCCAGATTCCGACCGTCAGAAAAACCAGCGCCACCGCTACGCGCATACTTTCCCAGGGCAAGTTGTAGTAAATCGACAAGCTGCCCCAGGCGAGGAGCAGGATCAAAAAAAGCGACTTAATCCCGACGAGTAGCCATCGGAGCAATTTGGACATAGGTTGATTCTTGGCCGTATCCGCGCTTTCAACTTCTCAAGCCTGGCTTCAGCATTCAAGTACCATCATAGCAGGGGTATTCGATCACGGGAAAATAGTCTTGACGGGAGCGGCAGACCCAAAAGCGCCCGCGATCCTCAGCCGGGTGAAGTGATTCTGTGGCCGTGGATTGAATCGTCAGGATTGCCTTTCCATTTGTTCCCACAGTGACCCCCCCGCGGTCCCTTCTGCGCACAGGAGCAAGCAAAATTTTCTACCACAACCATGGCCAAATAAACATAGGATCCGGCAGTTATGATAGGGAGCTTCCGCTTTTGCGGTCCGAAGATTGCTGATTTCCGAGGTTCAAGAATCCTTACCCTTATTGCTGGAATTGTTTATTTATTAAGGAGTTCATTTATGTAGACAACTTGGTTCGGGAAAAGCCCAAGGGACGAGCCCTTCCGCGTGCGGCAATAAGCCTGTGGCTTGATGGTCACCACCCGATCCACTCCAGGAGCGGTTATTCCAGCGGCTACGGCCCGAACGCTTCCTTTACGTTCGGGTGCCCGCGCTTTCCATGACTCGCCCCTTGGGTGGTCTTATGTCTACTAACCAATGAACACTATAGTATTACAGGAAGGGAGACCGCGCCGGTATTCTGAGCAGATGCTAAAACTCGGCCTGATCCGCGAGCTCATTTGATCCGATCCAGGTAGACCAACAAGAGCCGGCGCACAAACCCGGTTGATGTCAGGATGCGGTAAAGAAATACGCTTATAAAGCCAACGAAAGGAATGAAATATGAAAAACCACGCAAGCAAGTCTTCTCGTGAACCTGGTCATTCGCCTGACTTTGTTAAAGTCGCGGTAATCGTCTTATTAACAATCTTGGCGGTGATTATTGTCGCCAGGTTTATCGTTGGCGTTAAATTGACTGTACTTGGTTTATAGCGTCGAGGGAGGTAACTCTCCGTCCACGACACTCTTTCGTCCGTGAGTGCTTGCCTATTACTTCATCGTAATGCTCAGTCCGGCGGGGCCTAATGTCAGGCTAGCGCCTCGTGATGTCGAGCGTAGATTTATAATCACGCCCTCAGAATTGCGCATCGTTATACCGCCCGCGCCGCCAGCCAGAGTAAACCCAGCTTCAGCGGCCGCATAGGTTCCCGCGAACTTCGACACGTCGGTCAAGTTATAAACATCACCAACCGCACTCGCTCTACTGATCCCCCAATCTACGACGGACAGACCGTTGACGGAGAACGGGTAGTCTTTCCCTTTGAAGGTCAGCTTCCCATCGCCCCAGGTAACGCCGATGCCGGCGGCTATCGACCTGCTCTCGATCGTTACTCTGGCTGACGGCTTGCGGGCTTCCCCGGAAATGGCGGTGGTTGCAAAGGCTGCCACAAATAAAAACAAAGCGAACCTCGAAAACGTTCGAACCTTAGACATACGACTTCCTCCTTGACGTGATGGATTTTGCTGAGACCATATACAAACGTATCGGAGCTTGTCTATTGGACCTTGGTCCAACAGAAGGCATATCCGTGCTTGCATCATTTGTTTTCCTACTACCGAATATTCGGGGTAAAAAGTCTTATCGCCTCAAGTGGTAAGCCAAGGATTCGCACCGGAAGGTGCAAAAGTTCGGATCCGACGTCGGTCGGTGACAGGTACGTAACCGTGGGACGTGCAAGAGGGCCGACCACCCGCACCGGAATTCCCAGTAGCGAGCCGCCGAGGCCGAGGATAGGGCCCAGGATGGGTATACGGCCAATGATTCTTTGCCCCGGCACCCGCATTGTGATCAGCCCTTTTGCATCGATTTGTTGATGCTCTAAATCGATCTTGCCGTCGCCGCTAATGAGGTATAGCGAAGACTGGAGGACCAGTTGATCGTTGGCTAAGGTCATACCTTGGACTGTTCCCTGGATTCTGAGCGACCGGAACGGAAACGATTCCTTGTCCAGGTCGGGAAACTCCACGTTGAAGTCACCCTTTTCATTTAAGTATTTGAAGGTGCTCTCCAGGGCGGTGTCGACGTTCGGCGAGGGTTGTAATTGGCCGTCCCGGGCGCTGAAATCGAATTGGCCTCGCAGGCTCTGCAATATTTTTTCCGGGGCTCCCCGGCCGGTTACCTGAGCCGTTAAAGAATAGCTACCGCTGAGGGCGAGTTTGTTTTCCGACAGACAAAGGCTGGTGGACTCCAGTTGACCGTCCGTTACAGAGAACGACAGATCCAGCCCAAGCTCTCGGTTTGTAAAGTCGACGCTCCCAATCGCAGCGATGCCGCAAATATCTCCCTTTTCTATTGTTCCCCTGATTCCAAGGGAGGAGAGCGAAGCCGTAGCTTGCAACGGGGTCAAGCTAAATCTAGCAAAAGTAAAATCGTCCGTTTTGAGCCGGACGGTACCCTCCAGGGGCGGAAGCGCCATTCCCAAGATGCCTTCGTTGTTTCCACCAGCCTTGCTTCCACGGCCGACCAGCTCATCCAACTCCTCCCACACGACCCGGTCAGCGGAAACATCCATGTCGAGCCGCAGCGCTTTGGCTTCTGCGTGCAATGTCCCCATGACCGACAAACGGCTACTCCGCCAGCTGAGCTCGGCGGATCGAACGTTGAGACCGCCCTGATTCGCTTCCAGGAAAAAAAACTCGACAACGGCGGGCTGGTCCTTCAATGACACCCGGAGCCCTCTTCCCGACAGCCGTCCACGGGCGTTGAAGCGCAGGGGCCCCTCTAAAAAGGCGCTAACTTCAATGTCGCCCTGGAGCAGGCTTCCCTCGAGGGGCGGCACTTGAAAAATTCGGTTTAAGGTTTGTTGATCGAGCGAGCCATTAAAAGAAAAAGCGAAGTTATCCTTCTTTAGATTAAGGGTCATGAGAGCGTTTTGCCGGCCGTCCGTGATCGCGATCTGTCTCGCCTCAAGGGTTTGGAAACCCTGCATTAGATCAACAGAGAGTTGCGGCCCACCGGCGACGGTGAGGTTGCCTTGAAAAGCGACATCGCCTCCATCTTGCCAAATGACGCGGCCTTTGCTCACCTGCAGCGGCGAACGAAGCATAAGCTGCTTAGGCAATTGGATTTGCTGGCTGATCCATTCGGTCATCTGAGCGCCGATAGCCCCTGATCCGGTAGCATCCAGACTCAGAGGCGCTTTATCGGGACTTTCCAGCGATCCATCGACAGTCACCGAAGCGTCCAGTAGATCAACCTTGGCATTAGAGACCGTGAACTTTGCGGGTGTCGCACTAAACTTTCCGCTAGACAAATTTATGACTCCGGGGAGCTTGGCATGCTTCACGGCGATCTTGCCAAGGGTGCCGATGCTGTTAAAATTCCACCGGCCCGGTTCATCCAGTGGACCGTTGAGAGACAGCGAAGTCACATCGAGATTGCCTCGGGCAAAATCAATCTCGCGAAGCTCTTCCTGGAGCATTGCAAAGTGGTTCAATAAATTTTTGCTCTGTGCCAGATCGAGAGAAAGTTTTGCCGAGCTGATCTCGATTTGTCGGGCCCCTTGGTAGTTCAGAAAGCCCGTGACGTCAGAGAATGAGGAAAGACCGACAGCTCCACTGACCCCGTCTAATCCAATCTTGCCGCCGCCGTAGTCAAACCGTCCGGCTTTGATCGCGATGGGGTATGGGATCGAATCGTAGGAGCCTTCGACGGCTGCCTTGAGGACCGAGACGTTGGCTGACAAAGAATCAATTCTCTCACCGAGTATGAGTCTTCCTGACAGATCCCCCGTCACATTGCGAAGCCTCGAGAGCTGCTTTTGGAACCCTTCGTCGTTGATCACGCGAGCCAGCAAGGAGTGCAACTCCGCCGCATCGCTCTGAACCATCACGTCGAGATGAAAGGGCGCGCTTTCGCCTTCGAGTCCCAGCCGAATGCTGCCATCCGTTCCTTGGATCTTGCCGAGTCGCGCTGAGAGTTGTCTACCTTCAATCACTCCGCCTGAGACAACGAAGAGCCCGCTCACGTCTTCCAGATCGATATCCAGAACATAAGTTAAGATATTTCCATCCCGGAGAGTTCCATTTACGCCGATGTTCTTCCACATCTCAGCCACCGACCGCCCGCTGCTCTGGACACTGATTTCCGGTATCGCTCCGGTTTTAAGATGGCGAAATATGTCATCGACGACTCCAACATCACCAGCGATCTTCTGAGTCCAGTCCCGGACTTCGACAACGTTGATCTCCTTGCCCACCAACTTCAACTGTGATGGTGAGGCCGCACCCACCGTCAATTCTCCAGTGGTAGTCAAGCGGGGTGAGACAAGATCAAGGCGTTCGATGACGGTGTTTACGATTCCATCATCACGGTTGACAGTGCCTTTAAAGGTGCCTCCTTCGATGGCCGCGCTTCGGTTTCCGCGCATGAGCTCGAGCGATGGCACGGCTCCGTCGATTTCGGCTTTGATATTTTTGAGGCCCACGGAGGTGAGCGAGAGATTTAGATTTAGTGTTCCCGACTTCACGTAGCCGTGCAGCCAAGGCACGAGCGAAGCCAGCGATTCTTGCAGGCGGAGATTTTCAACATTTATCTGTCCCTTCGTCGTGAGGGTCTCGCCGTTAATCCTCCCCTGAACACGCAACGAATCGAAGACATCGGCGCGGGATCCGAACTGTAATTCCATCTCACCGGGCGGCGCCACAAGAAGCCCCTCCAAGCCGGTGATCACGACCGGGGGCCTATCTCCGATCTTGATCTCGGCTGAACCACCTCTGACGCTTAGGATCATGCCGGGAATTTGCGCCGCCATTGACGCCAGCAGGGAGCGGATCTGGCCCTCGATCTCATCAATGTTGAACGGCTCCCCGCCCGGCTCGGATAGGCGCACCGACAGCGCCGGGCTCGCCATCTCCACCCGCGAAATGTCCCATTGCCCCGTGAGGAGACCCCGTATCGCTGGGTAAACTTCAACCGACTCGATCTTTCCGCTGATCTTATCGTCGAAGGAGAAAGATGCTCGGCGAACTACCACCGTCGGCCGGGGGAGCCACTTGAGATCGATATTTTCAAAGGCCACGTTCCCATTTGTCCTGGCTAACAAGAACGCCTGGATCTTGTCTCTCACTGCTTGACTATCGAGAATTCGAGGGAGAAGAAAAGCGGCAGCAACGAGCAGGATGACACAAAGCCCGCCGAAGCCGGCAAGCCATCGGATGATGCGCCGCTTGCTCATCTATTCGTCCAAATCCAGCCACAGTTCTTTTTGTGGCAGGTGCAATCGCCGAACGACATTCAGTCGTTCTCTGCCTGCCGCCGCCGGGGACGATCGGATTGTTTGAGGATTTTTTTTCGCAGGCGAATCGACTCCGGCGTCACTTCCACCAACTCGTCGTCGGCGATCCATTCGATGCCCTCTTCCAGCCCCATCTCCCGGTGCGGTGAGATGATGATATTTTCATCGCGGCCCGCGGCGCGAATATTGGTCAGCTTTTTTTCCCGGCAGATGTTGACGTTGAGGTCGACATCGCGCGAATACTCGCCTATGACCATCCCTTCATAAACACGCGCACCGGGCGGGATGAAAATAATGCCACGTTCTTGCAAGTGAAACACGGCATAAGGCGTTGCGACCCCTTCACGATCGGCAACCATCGCGCCGTTGCTCCGGGCTTGAATCGCGCCGTGCCACAGCGCCCATCCGTCGAAGAGCGCGTTCATGATGCCTGTTCCCCGCGTGTCTGTCAGGAACCGGGAGCGAAAACCGATGAGTCCGCGCGACGGGACCGAGAACTCCAGGCGGACTCGGCTCGACCCGGGGTGGATCATCTTGGTCATTTTCCCTTTGCGCATTGCCAACAGCTGTGAGACGACACCGATAAAGTCTTCGGGAATATCGATGACCAACAACTCCACTGGTTCGTGGAGCGCGCCGTTGATCTCGCGGGTGACGACCGTGGGTTTGGAGACCTGCAGTTCGTAGCCCTCGCGACGCATGGTCTCGATGATGATCGCGAGCTGAAATTCGCCGCGGCCCGTGACCTGGAAGGAGTCCGGTTGCTCGGTATCGACGATGCGCAGGCTGACGTTTTTTTTCTGCTCGTAAAAGAGCCGCTCTCTGAGCTTACGCGAAGTAACAAATTCCCCGTCGCGTCCTGCCCAGGGGGAATTGTTTGCGCTGAAAATCATGGCGATGGTGGGCTCGTCGATGCGCAGGGCAGGAAGCGGCTTGGGATTGTCGCGGTCCGCGATCGTATCACCGATGCCGATGTCCTCAATGCCGGCGACAGCGACGATGTCGCCGGCTTCGGCAGAAGGTAATTCAATCCGTTTTAGCCCCTGCCAACCGTAAATTTGGGTTATTTTTGCAGGTTGCTGCGTGCCGTCAACGCGGCAGAGGGTGTAGGTGCCGGTCGCCAAGGAACCGTTTTTGATGCGCCCTACGGCGAGGCGACCGACATAGTCGTTGTAATCGAGGTTGTTGGCTTGAAACTGTGTTGGCGCGGTTGGGTCCACCAATGGCCCCGGTAAGGTCTCGACGATCAGATCGAAGAGCGGCTTCAGATTGCCAGCCGTTTGTGTCAAATCGCGGGTGGCGGTTCCGGCGCGGGCATTCGAGTAAACCACCGGAAAATCCAACTGGTCTTCGGTGGCATCGAGGTCGATGAACAAGTCATAGATCTCGTCCAGGACTTCGGCAACGCGGGCGTCGGGACGGTCGATTTTATTGATGCAAACGATGGGGGGCAGTTTGGCTTCCAGCGCTTTCTTTAACACGAAACGGGTTTGCGGCAGCGGCCCTTCGGAAGCATCCACCAGCAACATCACGCCATCGACCATCGCCAGAGTGCGCTCAACTTCGCCGCCGAAATCGGCGTGGCCCGGCGTATCTACAATATTGATCTTCACCTTGCCGTAGTGGATGGTTGTGTTTTTCGCCATGATCGTGATGCCCCGTTCGCGTTCCAGCTCCATGGAGTCCATCACGCGCTCGACGACTTGTTCATTGGCCCGGAAAATACCGCTTTGGTGCAGCATGGCGTCGACGAGGGTGGTCTTGCCATGGTCGACGTGGGCGATGATCGCAATATTGCGGATGTCATCACGTCGGTTTGTCACTGACGAGGTCATTTATCTGTTATTAGGGAGTGTTGCAGTATTGTCAAGTTGTGGTTTATCTCCCCGTGAAGTAAATTTATAGGTTAATGGGCCGACTTAAGACCTACCTCTGGCGCTATTGGCGGCGTTATCTGGTGGGCGGCATTTGCTTGCTCGGTACCGCTACCTTGGTCATGTGGATCCCGTGGTGGATACGGGATGCCGTCCGCGTTCTCGAGAATGGCGGATCGCTTCGCGACGTGAGATTTTACGCCGTGGTGATCGGAGCGGCGGCGCTCGTGCAGGGAGTCGTGCGGATATTTTCCCGCGCCCTGATCTTCAACGCCGGGCGCGACGTCGAGTACGATCTACGCAACGATCTGTTTGCCCATCTCCAGAAGCTACCGCTATCGTTCTATCACTCCCAAAGAACCGGAGACCTGATGTCTCGGGTGATCAACGACATCTCCGCGGTCCGGGTGATGCTGGGTCCAGGCATCCTGAATTTTGTCAATGCGCCGGTCTATTTCATCTACGCCGTCGTTTTGATGCTTTCGATGGATGTCCGCATGACATTGGCTGCTTTGGCGCCTTTCCCGCTGTTGATATTCGCCGTAGCCAAGTTCCGCGGCAGAATCCTCAAGAGCTCCCTCGAGGTGCAGCAGCAGATGTCGGCCCTTAGCAGCCACGTGCAGGAAAACTTGAGCGGCATGCACGTCGTGAAGGCCTATACGCAGGAGCGGTTTCAAACCGGCCAGTTTGTCGCCTTGAACGAGGACTTTCAGGCGAAGAGCCTGGAGTTGGCCAAAATGCGCGGCATCATCACCCCGGTCATGCAAGGCTTCAATGCGCTGACGGTTTTGATCGTCCTCTGGTACGGCGGCGTTCGGGTCATTCGCGGCGACTTGCTCGTCGCCGACATTGTTGCCTTTGTCGCTTATCTCAATGTGCTGGCGTGGCCCACCGCGGCGTTCGGCTGGATGCTTTCGCTGGTCGAGCGAGGCCGTGCCGCGATGAAGCGTCTCGAGGAAATTCTAAAAACCGAACCCGAGATAGCGAGCCCTAAAACATCGCTGCCAGTCCGGGGACTGAAGCAAGGAATCGAATTCCGTGATGTCTCTTTTGTCTATGGTCGGCAGCATAATGGCCGTCCTACCCTCGAAGGTATCAATTTTTCACTTCCCGTCGGCCGGTCAGTAGGTCTGGTGGGTCGAATCGGTTCAGGAAAGAGCACGGTGGCCCACTTAGTTCCGCGCCTCTTCGATGTGTCATCCGGTGAAATTCTCATGGACGGAAAGGATATTCGAAAGTTCTCCCTGCGCGACCTACGGCGGACTCTCGGTTATGTGCCTCAGGACCCGTTTCTATTTTCGACATCGCTGCGGCGGAATTTAGCCTTTGGCCGAGACGAAGTGTCCGATGAAGAACTGGCGAGAGCGGTGGGGATCGCCAAGCTGGATCGTGATTTGGAGATTTTTCCGCAGGGGATGGAGACCATCGTCGGCGAACGCGGCGTTACACTCTCCGGCGGCCAGAAACAAAGGGCCACACTGGCGCGCGCCCTGGTCATGGATCCACCGGTTCTCATTCTCGACGATTGTCTTTCCAGTGTCGACGCGCAAACTGAAGCAGAAATTTTGCACGGGCTCAGGGCGATTCTCAAGGAGAAGACCTGTCTCATCATCTCGCACAGAATTTCAGCGGTAAAAGAGACGGACGAGATTTTGGTCCTGGACGAGGGAAGGATCATCGAGCGGGGCACTCATGAGGAGCTGGTCAAGCGCGGCGGCGTTTACGCCGACCTCTATCAGCAGCAACAGCTGACTGACGAGCTGGAGCAGATTTAAATGGCCGAACCTTCCCAGCAAGAAGAGGTCCTCGGCAAAGCCTACGATATCCGGCTGATCCGTCGGCTGTGGAAATTTATCGTCCCCTACAAGCGTTTATTCTGGATGGCTATGCTACTTCTGCCCCTGCAACAGGCCTTCGGCCTGGCGCAGCCCTATCTGATGAAAATCGGCATCGATCAGTATATCGCCGGCCGGGATCTCAAGGGACTCCAAGGCGTGGGACTGCTTTTTCTCGCTGCCGTGGTGGGAGAGACCGTCACTTTATTTTTCCACTACTATCTTTCCATGCTCGTAGCGCAGCGCTGCCTGGCTGATTTGCGCGTCGCGGTTTTCTCCCACGTCCAGAAACTGCCGATGAGTTATTTCGATCGCAACCCGGTGGGCCGGCTGGTGACGCGCATGACCACGGACGTCGATGTCTTGCAGGAGATGTTCTCGTCGGGAGTCATGACCCTGATCTCGGACTTTGTCATGGTGTTCTGGATCATCGGCATCATGTTCTATCTTCACGTGGAGTTGGCTTTGGTTTCCCTGGCGCTGATCCCGCCGATGGCAGTGGCGATTAATTTCTTTCGGGGCAAGGCCCGCCAGACCTATCGCCAAATCCGGGAAAGGATCGCGCGGATCAACGCCTATCTTGCGGAAGCGATCTCGGGCATGGGAGTGATTCAGATCTTCGCCCGCGAAGAGAAGACTTATCGCGAGTTCGACAAACTGAACTCGGACCATCGGGAAGCGTACCATCTTTCGAATCTCTATGAAGCGTCGCTTTACTCAATGGTCGAAGCCGCGGGTTCGGTAAGCGTGGCGCTGCTGCTTTGGTACGGCGGGGGGGAGGTTCTCCACGGGATTATCGGCATCGGTACGTTGGTTGCGTTCAAAGAGTATGTCAACCGGTTTTTTGTGCCGCTGCGCGACTTCAGCCAGAAATACGCCGTCATGCAGTCCGCGATGTCCTCGGCGGAGCGCATTTTCCAGCTTCTCGATACGCCGGTGACGATCGAGAGTCCCAAGAACGCGCTGATTCCGAAACCGTTCCGCGGCGAAGTCGTCTTCGACAACGTGTGGTTTCAATACAAACCGGATGATCCGGTGCTCAAAGGCGTGTCGTTCCGAATCGATCCCGGAGAGAAGGTAGCCGTGGTCGGGGCCACGGGCGCCGGTAAGACAACGACCATCAAGCTGCTTAACCGCTTCTATGATATCCAGCAGGGTTCAATCAAAGTCAGCGGCGTGGACGTGCGCGAGTGGGACCTGCAGGCGCTGCGCCAACACATCGGCGTGGTTTTGCAGGATGTCTTTCTCTTCTCGGGGGATGTGCGTGCTAATCTCGCCCTTGGAGACCGCTCAATTCCGCTGGATCGAATTGAAAAGGCGGCCCGATTTGCCAACGCGGACCGTTTTATTCAATGGCTGCCAGGCGCTTTTGAGGCTCAAGTTCGGGAGCGCGGCAGCAATTTTTCCGCCGGCCAGCGACAACTGTTGTCGTTGGCGCGAGTGCTGGTGTTTCAGCCTGAAATTTTGGTGATGGATGAAGCCACTTCCAGCGTGGACACGGAAACCGAGCTGTTGATTCAAGACGCGCTGGATAAGGTTATGAAAGGTCGGACGTGCCTCATCATCGCGCATCGTCTTTCGACCATTCGCAATGCGGACCGCATCATCGTCTTGCATCACGGCGAAGTGCGCGAGATCGGCTCGCACGCGGAGCTGATGGAGCGCCGGGGAATCTATTATCGTCTCTATCAACTTCAGTACGAACGCGAGGAGTTAAGACTCGCAACTCATGATGCTGCAGCGAAGATCCATGATTGATCAAAGCAAAAATGGCCGGAAGTCGAGGTCATCATGCCTGCCGTTGGAACTATTAAGGAGTTCATTGGTTAGTAGACATAGACAACTTAGGGATGAGCCGTGGAAAGCGCGGGCACCCGAATCTGAAGAAAGCGTTCAGGCCCTGGCCGTCGGAATAACCACCCCTTGGAGCGGATCGGGCGGGGCCTACAAGTCACAGACCTATTGGCCGCGCTTGGAAGGGCTCATCCCTTGGTTCTGGAAACCGAAGTTGTCTACATACTTATGAACTCCTTGATAAATCTTCGTAAGATTCTGTTGCTCATGGCTGTGCTCGCCGTTTTGGGTTCTGTGATCGCAGGCTGTTCTCCGTTTTACGTTATCCGCGCTGCCTATGAGGAAGGAAAAATTCTATGGCGGCGCGAACCCATTCCCGAGTACCTCGAGAAGCCGGACCTGACTGCGGAAACTCAGGACAAGTTGAAGCTGGTCCTGGACGTACGCGAGTACGCGCGCGATGTGCTCAAGCTCAATGTCGGCGGCAGCTACTCCAGCTATTCTTATGTCGATCGGCCGGACCTGACTTATATTCTGACCGCGGCGCCCCGGACCGAGCTACGGCCATACACCTGGTGGTTCCTCATCGTCGGTCGGGTTCCTTACAAAGGATACTTTTCCAAGGAAGAGGCCGCGGCCGCAGCCAAAGCGCTTGAAGACGAGGGCTACGATACCAACATACGAACGTCCGCCGCCTTCAGCACGCTCGGATGGTTCGATGATCCGCTGCTCGCCCACCTGCTGCGCTACGACAAAGTCACCTTGGCGGAAGTCGTCTTTCACGAGCTGTTTCACAACACGTTATACATCAAAGGAGCCGGCGCGTTTAATGAAAGCGTCGCCAATTTCGTCGGCGGGCGTTCGGCCATCGATTTTTTCCGCGACCGCTTCGGCGCGGGAAGCGCAGAGCATGAACGGGCGATCCGTGCCTGGGAGGAGGAGCTGCAGTTTTCAGAGTTTATTGAAAAACTCGGCGCGGCGTTGAACCAGCTCTATGCGAGAGCGATTCCCGAAGAAGAAAAGCTGCTGCTTCGACAGCAAGTCTTCACTGAGGGTAAAGAGGAGTGGTCCGAATGGCTCACCAAGCATCCGACACACCGGTTCCGGAATTTTTCCAAGCAACCGCTCAACAATGCCGTCATTATCCACTACATGCTCTATCTTAAGAATCTCAAACTGTTCGAAGCGCTTTACGACGCCGAAGGCAAGAGTCTTATGCGCACCATCGCTTCGATTCGAGAGGCCGTGGCGAAGGGCGGCGAGCCGTTCAAGGCGGTTCAGAATCTGGTCGACAAGAGGAATCAGGCGGTGGTGAAGACTGGAGTACTTGAGTGAAGGAGTGCTGAAAATCGAGGATCGGGGATGGAGGGTTGAGGCTCGCCACTTCGATCCGCGATCTCGTAACTACTATTATCCAAAAACTAAAAACTATTAAGGAGTTCACAAGTATCTAGACACTTTCTGTTCTTCAAAACCTTAGGGACAAGTCGTTCCAAGCGCGGGCAATGGGTCTGTGCCTTGTCGGCCACCACCCCATCCACTCCAGGGGCGGTTATGCCAACGGTCCGGGCCTGAACGCTCCCGATAGGATCGGATGCCCGCACTCTCCACGACTCGCCCTTAAGT
>Ga0081455_10006252_pt1 | contig 12820 bp, 9 predicted proteins | sample TabmetS3T2R1_FD_70207 | JGI IMG/M metagenome (GOLD analysis project Ga0081455, IMG submission 70207) | Tabebuia heterophylla rhizosphere microbial communities from the University of Puerto Rico - S3T2R1 | ecosystem: Host-associated > Plants > Roots > Rhizosphere ... | reverse complement strand
GGCGCCCTTCTTGGCCGATGATTTGGCGACGATGGGCTTGGCGACCTTGACCATGGCCGGCTCCTCCGCTTCCACCTCGCGCGCCGGCTTGTCCTCGCGCAAGCCCTTGAAGGCGGCCTGGCGGATATTGCCGCCCTCGGTCCAGCCGGCGAATTCGATCTCGGCTACCAGTTTCGGCTTCAGCCAATGCACGTCGCGCGTCTTCGGCGGCACGTTCTCGCCGCTGAACGGATTTTTGTCCGACGCATTCGCCTTGAGGTGAGGCAGCAGGCGCCGCACCTTATCGGCTCCGTAGCCGGTGCCCACCATGCCGACAAAGGCTAGACGACCGTCGCGGTAGACGCCCGCCATCAGCGAACTGAATTTGCCGTTGGTGGATTTCCAGCCGCCGATTACGACCTCGTGGCCAGCGCGGACCTTTGCCTTGGTCCAGCCTTCGGAGCGGCCCGAGTGATAGCGTGCATCGAGCTTCTTGGAGATGATGCCTTCCAGCGACAGCTGTTTTGCCGACTGCAGCACCGTCTCACCGTCCTCCTCGAAATGCTCGACATAACTGATCAGCCTTGCCTTGCCCTTGCGCGCTTCCAGCAAGCGCTTCAGCCGCTCCTTGCGCTCGCGCAACGGAAGCGCCCGTAGATCTTCGCCATCCGCGAACAGCAGATCAAAGGCGAAATAGGTGAGGTTGTCCGTCTTGCCGTCGGCAATCGCCGCCTGCAGCGCGGAGAAATCCGGCAGGCCCTCTTTATCGACGGCGACGATCTCGCCGTCGATCAGCGCGTCCGGCAGGCCGCGCCCCTCTTTGGCGATGGCAGGAAACTTGTCCGCCCAATCGAGCCCCTTGCGGGTGTTCAGCGCGACGTCACCATCCTCGATGCGCAGCTGCACGCGGTAACCGTCGAACTTGATTTCGTGGCACCAGGCTGCACCGCTCGGCGGACGCTCGACCGAGGCGCAAAGCTGCGGCGGCACGAAGTCCGGCATGGCGGAAACCTTTTTCGCCTTTGCCGGCGCGGCCGCTTTGGTCTTCGCGCGCGCCTCGGCTGCGGTGCCGCGATTGGAATCCCAAGTCGCATCCGCCCTGGCCTTGCCGCCCTTCGCCAGCATGAAGGGTTTTGGCGCCCGCCCCTTCCCCGCAGCGATCTGCTGCATCGAACGGCCGGAGGCGACCGAACGATCCTCGTCCAGAACGTTGTTTTCCTCGCCCTCGCGCGCGTAGTCGTCGCGGTGCTTGATCAGGAGCCAGTTGGTGCGCTTGCCGCCATAGCGGTCGCCCCGCATGCGCACCAGCACCCAGCTGCCGTGCAGCTTGTCGCCGTGCAGGTTGAATTTCAGATCTCCCTTCTTGAAGCCGCGCTCGGGATCAGGGGAATCCCAATAGCCGCGGTCCCAGAGCTGCACCGTGCCGCCGCCATACTGGTCTTCCGGAATCGTGCCTTCGAAATCGCCGTAGTCGAGGGGATGGTCCTCGACCTCGACTGCGAGCCGCTTGTCATGGGGATCAAGCGAAGGGCCCTTCGTCACCGCCCATGACTTGAAGACGCCATCGAATTCGAGACGCAGGTCGTAGTGCAGCCGCGTCGCATCGTGCTTCTGGATCACGAAGCGCCGCTGTTTCGACGGCGCTACCTTGACGTCGCCTGAGGGTTCCGAGGTGATCTCGAAATCGCGCTTCTTCCGATAAGTGGTCAGTCTCTTGTGCACGAACGATCCTCGCGAGCCCTCCGGAACCAAAACGGTTGGCATCCGTTCAGGTTCCAGAACCCTAAAGCCCATGCCGGAGATTGCAATGGCTCCCCGCGCCTATTGGAAAGGCTCGCTAAAACTGTCGCTGGTGACGTGCCCGGTTGCGCTGTACCCGGCCTCGACCGCCGCCGAGAAAACCCGTTTCCACATGATTAACCGGGAGACCGGCAATCGGCTGAAGCAGCAGATGGTGGATGCCGAGACCGGCGACATCGTCGAGGGCGAGGACAAGGCGCGCGGCTATGAGCTGAGCAAGGGGAAGTATGTCGAGATCGAAAGGGATGAGCTTGAGGCGGTGCAGATCGAGAGCAACCACACCATCGATATCGACAGCTTTGTGCCGAGGGAGGAGATCGACAAGCGGTATCTCAACCACCCCTACTATATCGTCCCCGACGGCAAGGCCGGCGTCGATGCGTTTGCGGTGATCCGCGACGCCATGAAGGACCAGGCGCGCGTTGCGCTCGCTAGAATCGTGCTCACCAACCGCGAGCACATCATCGCCATCGAGCCCCTCGGCAAGGGCCTGCTCGGCACCACGCTGCGCTACCCCTACGAGCTGCGCGACGAGGCCGATTATTTTGACGATATCAAGAGCCCGAAGATTTCGAAGGACATGGTCGAGCTCGCCAGCCATATCCTGGATACCAAGGCCGCCCATTTCGATCCCACGGAATTCAAGGATGAATACGAGAATGCGCTGAAGGCGCTGGTCCGCCGCAAGGCCGCCGGCAAGCCGGTGAAGGCGGCCGAGCGCGAGGAGCGGCCAAGCAACGTGATCAACCTGATGGATGCGCTGAAGCAGAGCCTCAAGGGCGGCAAAGGCGGCGGCGGAAAGCGGCGCGCCCATTCGACCGCCCGGCGCAGCACCTCGCACCGCCGGCCCGCGCGGAAGGCGCATCGCTCGTCGGCAAGACATCGAAGGGCTGGCTGACACGCGCTAATGCTTCGTCATGCCCGGGCTTGTCCCGGGCCATGAGGGGAGAGCGTCAGCCCGCTTGCATTGATTTCATACCAAAGGCATTTTGCCTCCCTAAGGGACGCCGCCCGATACCACAAGAGCGGCCGCGGGAGGACAACATGGCCTTGACGATGTCGCATGTCGCGGGACCGACCACGCCTGCGGTACGGGAAATGACGTTCGGCGACCTCCTGCGCAAGGCGGCAGAATCGGCACCCGATCGCCTCGCCTTGATCGCGGGCGTGCCGGATCCGGCGCTGCGGCGAAAATGGACCTACGCCGAGTTGTATCGCGAGGCGCAGCGTACCGCCCGCGCGCTGCTGACCCGCTTCAAGCAGGGCGAGCGCATCGCGGTATGGGCGCAAAATATCCCGGAATGGATCATGCTGGAGTTCGGCGCCGGTATGGCGGGCATGGTGCTGGTCACCGTGAACCCGGCCTTTCGCGCCAACGAGGTGCAATATGTGCTGAAACAGTCGCGCGCAGCCGGCGTCTTCGTGGTCAACAATTTTCGCGGCAATCCGATGCTTGAGACGGTGCGGGCGGTGAAGCCGAATTGCCCGGAGCTGCGCGAGGTGATCTGCTTCGACGACTGGGACAAGTTCATCGCGGCGGGCGACGATAAGAGCATCAAGCTGCCCGACGTCAGCCCGGACGATCCCGTGATGATACAGTACACCTCGGGCACCACGGGCTTTCCCAAGGGCGCCCTGCTCCGCCATCGCGGCCTTCTCAACAACGGCGCCGATACGGCGGACCGGATGGGCGTCGATCCTGGCGACGTCTTCATCACCACCATGCCGCTGTTTCACACCGGCGGCTGCGTCTGCTGCGTGATGGGCGCGGTCTCGAAGGCGGCGACTCAGGTGCTGGTCGAGGCCTTCGATCCCGCCATCGTGCTGGAAATGTTCAACAGCTATCGCGGCAACGCCATGCTCGGTGTGCCCACCATGCTGATCGCGATGCTGGAGCACCCCAATTTTGCGAGCACCGACCTGTCGGGAGTCAAGGCGATCTGCTCCGGCGGCTCCACCGTGCCGGCGGCGCTGGTGCGGCGGCTGGAGGAAAAGCTCGGCGCGCCGTTCACGATTGTTTTCGGCCAGACCGAGTGCTCGCCGGTGGCAGCGCAGACCCGCACCAATGACAGCGTCGAGGACAAGGCCGGCACCATCGGACTGCCGCTGCCGAACATGGAGACCAAGATCATCGATCCCGCGACCGGCGAGACAGTGCCGATCGGCACCATCGGCGAGTTCTGCACCCGCGGCTATCACGTGATGCTCGGCTATTTCGAGATGCCCGACGCGACTGCGGCCGCAATCGACAAGGATGGCTGGCTGCACACCGGCGATCTCTGCGCCATGGACGAGCGCGGTTTCTGCACCGTCGAGGGCCGGCTGAAGGACATGATCATCCGCGGCGGCGAGAACATCTATCCGCGCGAGCTGGAGGAGCTGCTGTTCAAGCATCCCAAGGTCGGCGAAGTCGCCGTCATCGGCGTGCCGCACGAGAAATGGGGCGAGGAGGTTGCTGCCTTTATCCGGCCTGCGCCCGGCGCGACCATCGAGAAGGAAGAGCTGATCGACTACATGCGCGCCTCACTCGCTCCGCACAAGACGCCAAGGCACTGGTTCGTGGTGGACGCATTTCCGCTGACGGGATCGGGCAAGATCCAGAAGTTCAAGCTGCGCGAAGCCTGGACCAAGGGCGAGATGACGGCGATCTAGCTCATCCCTTGAAGGTCGGCTGGCGCGGGTGGATGCAGTCCTTGAAGTCCGCAAAGCCCTTCCACGCCGGCTCCGGCGGCTCCTCCCCGGCGCGAGGCGCATAGATCGACGGCTCGATCGACTGCATGGTTGGAATGTAGCGCGGACAGTTCGGGAAGATCGCGCGCGCGGTGACGCGGACGATGAGCTGCGCGCCGACGGTCTCGGACAGCAGCGGGTCGCGATCGCTCACGCTGGCCGAACCGTTGACGCGCAGGCGCTTCGGCTTGCCATGCATTGCGATGAAGAGCAGGCCGACATTGGCGTTGGCGACGATATTGCCCAAGCTCTTGAACATGCCGTTGCCGTCATAATCCGGGAAAGCGATCTCGGAAGGGCCGGTCACACGCACAAAGCCTTCTGGCCCGCCCTTGAACGAACAATCCGGCCGTCCCTGGCCGTCGCTTGTGGCCAGGAAGAAATATGGCAGGCTCTCGATGAACGCCTTGTCGTCGGCGGAAAACTCCTTGCGGGTGAGTTTTTCTTCCAGCCGGTCCGAAATGCGGCGGCTGTCGAAGCGATCCTGCAGCTGCCGGTTGCCGTCATGAAACATCACGCTTTCGGGCATGGCGATGCTTTCTCCTGTTGCGCCGGTTCAGACCGGGATCGAGCATACCATCATGTGACCAGGCCTGATACGGAACCGCCCGCCGGCCGCGACACTTCGCCCGCTGTCAGGCTATGATCGCCATTCCTGCCACTGTCCGGGAGTCCCGCCGATGCTGCAGCTTTATGGAAATCCAAGGTCGCGCGCATTGCGATGCCTGTGGATGCTCGAGGAGGTAGGTCAACCCTATCAACTCCTGGACAAGAGCACGCGCGCAGAAGATCTGCAGACCTCCGACTATCTGCGGCTCAATCCAAACGCCCGGATACCGACCCTGGTCGATGGCGATCTGGTGCTGTGGGAATCGATGGCTATCAATCTCTACCTCGCGCAGAAATACGAGGGACCGATGCACTGCGCGGATGCGGCCGAGCTTGGCCTCGCCGCGCAATGGAGCTTTTGGGCTGTGCTGGAGATCGAGCATTTGCTGCTCAATCTGCTGGAGCACCGCGCCTTGCTGGCGGAATTCTCCCGCGATCCCTCCGTCGTGGAACGGAACGAATTGCTGCTGAAGCGGCCGCTCAAAGTGCTCAACGATGCGCTTGCCGCGCGCGGTCATCTGGCCGGCAACAGATTTACGGTTGCCGACCTTAACGTCGCCAGCATCCTCACCTGGGGCAAGATGGCACGGCTGGATTTGTCGGCCTGCCCGGACCTACAACGCTGGCTGGACGCATGTCTGGCGCGGCCTGCCTATGCGCGACTGCGCGCGGCCCGTAAGTAGGTTGCAACCGCTTCGCGTCCCTATTTTGCCAGCGGATCAGGTCGTACCTGGATATGAACCGCGCGCGGCTTCGAGCCCTTGCCGCCCTCCATCAGCCAGGGTGTGCGGTCGCCGCTCGAACTCCAGAGCCCGCGGCCTTTCCAGCCCGCGCCCGGATCGTCAATCCGCCCGTCGAGGCCCTTGGCAAAGAAGCCAAGCGGATAGGGAATGCGCAGCATCACCATCTGCCCGTCCTTGAAGGCGACGAAGCCGTCGTTGAGGTTGGCGGTGGAGATCGGAATGTTCTCGCCGAGGCCGACGGTGTTGTGGTGATCGACCCAGGTGTAGTAGCTCGCCTCGGCGCTCGATCTCTCGAACCCTTCGAAGCCAGGGCCCGGATATTTGAAGTAGGAGAAGCCCTCCGGGCAGTGGTTACCGGTCGCGCTCGGCCCGTTCAGCGGGTTCATGCACTTCTTGCGATCGAAGCGGATCAGGCTACCGTTCGAGCCCGAGCCCCACAGTACGCCGTCCTTGTCGATGTCGCCGCCGCGAACGCCGATGCCTTCCTTCGGAATGGCGTAGAATTCCGAGAGTTTGGTCTTGGGATCGAAGCGCAGGAAGCCGGGTGGACCGACGAACACGTTGACGGTGTACCAGACCGAACCGTCGGTCGGATGCGGCATCACGGCGTAGGGGCCCGAGCCCGCGATCCGCATGTCCTTGTCCGCCTCTGCCGGCTTGCCCGGTTCGGTGTATTCGTCGACCTTGCCGTTGCCGTTGGTATCGAGAACGAACGGCGCCCAGCCCTGCGCTTTGACGGCATCGCCGGTCTCGTCCCATATCCTGGTGTTGACCCAGCCGGCGACCGGGCCAGAGCCCGAGAGCCAAAGCGTATCGTCGGAATCGTAGCCGAATTGCGGATGATGGGTGCCGAAGCAGGTATCGATGAAACTGTATTTCGAGGTTTTTGGATCGAACACCGTCACCTGCCGACCTGAGCGTTCGAGCGGGAAGGCCTTGGCTGACGGGTGGTCAGACCCCTTGCGGCAGTAAGCCGGATTTTCGATGCCGCGCACGGCCGCCGCCAGCCACACGCGGCCCTTCTTGTCGAACATGCTGTTGTGATTGTTGGCCCGCTGGCTCCAGATCTTCTCTTCACCCCAATAGGCCGATGGGCTGACCGGATTGAGCACGGCCGTGCCATGCAGCGGCGGGCCGAAAGACTCCGGCGCATTGGGATCGGCGACCGGCATTTTGGAGAACGTCACCTTGTGCGTCTTCGGATCGAGAATCGGCATGTCGTCGGACGAGTATTCATTCGCTCCGAACAGCGGGCCGTAGGCATTGACGGTCGGATAGCGCCGGTCCGAGGAAATCAGATCGTGGACGAAGTGCTTCTCCGTCGCCCATTCCCAGGACGAGATCACGACGTTGCGCTCCAGCCCGGTAGGTCGCGGCGGTTTGGCTTTCGGCAACTCGCCCTTGGCCACGCGGTCGGTCCAGTCGCCGAAATATTTGAACGGCACGCCGCCCATCTGACCGGCGAGCCGGTTCACCATCCATTCCCCGGTCTGGCCTGAAGAGACGCGGCGCATCCAGGCTTCCTCGCCGGATTTGAATTCGCCGAACGCACCCGGAATCGTGCGCGTGGATTCCTGGCCGAGTTGATGGCAGCCGATGCAGTCGACGTTGTTCATCCGCTGGCGCCAGATGTCCTGCGTGATTTCCTTCGGGATGTCGGTAGTTCCGCCGAAATCCTTCGCCGGCGGAATCTTCATCATCGTGTACCAGTAGATCGCCGAATAGTAGCGGGCAGCGGAGGCCTCATTCGGCGCCGGCACGGCCGTGAGGTCGACGATCTGGCCGGGCTTGGTGCGCTGCTTTGGCGAATCCACCAGCCCATAGCCGCGCACCCAGATCTGGTAATTTACTTTGGGCGGCAGATCAGGGATCACATAGCGCCCTTGGTCGTCGGTGACGACGATCTTGGCAAACTTCGTCGGAAGCTCCGTCGTCTCGGCAATCACCCAGACGCCCGCCTCGGGTCCGTTCGGACCGCGCACCACGCCGCCGATGTCGTCATCGTCGATTGCGACCGCCTGCTGCGCGAGGGCCGATGGTGCCGGCAGAGCCACCGCTGCCGCAGAACCCAGGACAGCCAACGCAAAAAGATCGACGCGCCCAAAATTCATCGGTGCCTCCCTGATGGCGTGAACTTGCTGCTCCCTGCTTGGGCTGCGAGCCTACACAAGACAGCGGCCACGCGGGAGGGCTGCAGCCCTGTCACTTCAGAGCGTGAGCAATGCCGAATTCGACGACCTCACCGCCGGTGAGAGCCGGCTATTGCGGTGCGGTCTCACCCCTTGAAAGATGCCGGCTGCCGCGAGCGGACAGTCCGCCATTAGCCGAGGCACCGCCGCTCAGGGCGACGTGAAGATCGCCATGGCGCCAATGGCCGTCCTGTTCTCGTCACGGAGAACGTGAAGCTGCCCGCGCAGGGTCTTGATCTCGCCGCTGCTGCACAAGCCCGGCGCATCGAAGAATGTGCCCTCGCCGCTCGCGATTCCGGTCTTCATCGCATGGCCGAACCCGTGCCAGTGGGCCTCACGAAACTCAGGCGGCACCACGAGATCAAGCTTCCTGCCAACGGCATCCGCCGCCTGATGGCCGAACAGCGCGGCTGCGCCGGCGCTCCATAACTGAATCACCCCGCCGGCATCCGCTATTATGATCGCGTGCTGATCCATCTCGAACTCCAAAATGGCTGGGAACCCCGGGCGATCCCCGCAAAGACGATACGGACCCTCCGGCGCACACGTTACGCTCGCGCGGTTGCCTTATGCGATTGTGATCAATCCGCCGCGCGCAGCCGATAGCCGATGCCGGTCTCGGTCAGCACGAATTGTGGACGTTCCGGATCGGCTTCGATCTTCTGGCGGAGCTGGCGGACATAGACGCGTAAGTATTGCGCGTCGGTAAGCTCGTCCCATAGCTCCTTCAGGAGGAATCGGTGGGTCAGCACCTTGCCGGCGTGCTGCACCAGCACGCGCAAGAGATCGTACTCCTTCGGCGACAGTTTTATTTCGCGCTCGCCGACCTTGACGATGCGGCGGACGAGATCGACCGAGAGGTCGCCGGTGCGGAAGATCGGCCGCTCGCCCTGCACCTGCAACTGGTGGCGCAGCGCGGCGCGCATGCGCGCCAGCAGTTCGTCCATGCCGAACGGCTTGGTCAGATAATCGTCGGCGCCCAGATCAAGCGCCTGCACCTTGCCACCTTCATCCCCGCGGCTCGACAGCACCACGATCGGCACGCGGTCGTTGCGGGCACGGATCATGCGCAGGAGATCGTGGCCCTGGATATCGGGCAGGCCCAGATCAAGGATGATCAGCGCCGGCTCCTCGGCAAGCTTCTCCAGCCCGATCTTGCCGTTGGAGGCCTCCAGGATGTCATAACCCTGCGTGCTCAACCCCATTCGCAGCAGCTTGCGGATCGGCGGCTCGTCGTCGATGACAAGGACCTTGATGGCGGGAGCATTCATGCGGCGGTATCCAGCCGGTTGGCATCTGCCGGCACCGGCAAACGAATGGTGAGCACCGCGCCCGAGCGGTCGGCGCGATTGGCGGCCGAGATGGTGCCATGCATCGCCTCGACAAAGCCGCGCGAAATCGCAAGTCCCAGCCCGGTGCCGGGCCGGACATGATCGCCCTTCTCGACCCGGTAGAACTTGTCGAACACGCTGTCGAGTTCGGCCGGCGGAATGCCGCTGCCCTCGTCCATGATCTGCAGCAGGATCGTGTTCCTATCCCTGATGGCACGGATCGAGACCGTTGTCTCGGCCGGCGCATATTTGGCGGCGTTGTCGAGCAGGTTGAAGATCACCTGCTCGAACAGCACGGCATCGAGCTCCAGCATGGGCAGATCGCCGGCAAGCTCGAGCTGCACCTTGTGATGGACGAGGATCTTGCCGGCGCGCCGCAAGGCGCTGCCGACGATCTCGCCGACATCGTGCCGCGCGGTATTGGGCACGATCGCGCCGGATTCGAGCTTGGTCATGTCGAGCAGATTGGCGATGAAGCGGTTGAGCCGCTCGGATTCATCGATCACGGTCGCGAGCAGCTCACGTTTCTCGGCATCGTCAAGGCCGTCGCCGAGGTCGCGCAGCGTGCTGGCCGAACCCAGCACGGACGCAAGCGGCGTCTTCAGATCGTGCGAGATCGAGGTCAGCAGCGCGCCGCGCAGCCGGTCGGATTCCACCGTGCGCTTGACGCGGTCCATGTCCTCGACCAGCAGCACGCGCTCGATGGCGAGCGCACCCTGGTCGACCAGCGCATCGAGCAGCCGCCGCTGGTCCGGCGTGAACAGCGGTCCGGTCTTGTCGCTGTCGATGCCGATCGCGCCGATCAGGCCGCGCCCGGTACGCATCGGCAGGAACAGCCGCTTGGCGCCCGGCAGCGTGTCGGCGCCGCGGCCTGCCGGGCGGTCGTTCGCCCAGGCCCAGTTCGCGGCGGCAAGATCGGCCTGGTCGAGTTCGTCCTCCGGCGGGTAGCCGGCCATGACCGTCAGCACGCCATTCTGCGGCAGCAGCAGCACCACGCGAACTTTCAGCATCAACGCGATCTGGTAGGCGGTCGCCCACAAGACGTCGTCGAGGGTCGCCGTTCCCGCGAGCTTGCGGCTGAAGGCATAGAGCGATTCAGTGGTGCGCACCCGGCCGATGGCGGTGTCGGCCTGCGAGCGCACGCGGCCCGCGACATTCGAAACCAGGATGGCGACCACCATGAACAGGACAAACGCCGCGACGTTGGTTGGATCGGTGATGGTGAAGGTATAGACCGGCGGCAGGAAGAAGAAGTTGTAGGACAGAGAAGCCGCGACGGTGGCAAGCAATGACGGCCACAGGCCGTAGCGAACGGCAACGCCGACAACCGCGGTTAGCAGGACGAGGTCGACATTCTCGATGCCGAACCAGGGCTGGATCAGCACGGCGATGCAGAGCCCAATGGCGACGATCAACAGCGACATCAGATAGGGCTTTGGGTCGAACGGGTCGGTCCGGACCGCGGTCTGCACGGCCCCCTTGCTGACGCCTTGCTCGTCGCCGGCAATGACGTGCACGCTGATATTGCCGGCGCGGCGCACCAGATCATGCACCACCGAGCCGCGCAGCAGTTCGAACCAGCGCGACCGGGTGGACTTGCCGATGACGATCTGCGTCACGTTATTGGCGTGGGCGAAATTGATCAGGTCATCGGCGATGCGGCGGCCAACGCCGGGGATGGTGATGGCCTCGCCGCCGAGCGCTTCGGCCAGACGCATGGTATCGGCCAGACGATCGCGCTGCTCATCGGTGAGCTGCAGGCTGCGCCGTGTCTCGATGGCGATCGCTGTCCATGGCGCGTGCAGGCGGTCTGCCAGTCGCTTGCTGTAGCGCACGAGACCCGCGGCGCGCGGATCCTCGCTGATGCAGACCAGGATGCGCTCGCCGGCGGCCCAGGGGCCGGCAATCGCATTGGCCTGCATATGGGTGAGCAGTTGCTCGTCGACCCGCTCGGCGGTGCGCCGCAGCGCCAGTTCGCGCAGCGCGGTGAGATTGCCCGGGGAGAAGTAATGCTCCAGCGCGCGCTCGGCCTGCCTCGGCACATAGACCTTGCCCTCTTTCAGGCGCTGGATCAGATCGTCGGGCGTCAGATCAATCAGCTCGATGGCGTCGGCGCGGTCGAACACGGAATCCGGCACCGTCTCGCGCACCCGCACATGGGTGATCTGCGCGACAACGTCGTTGAGGCTCTCGATGTGCTGGATGTTGACGGCGGTATAGACGTCGATGCCGTGCGACAGCAGTTCCTCGACGTCGAGATAGCGCTTGGGATGGCGGCTGCCCGGCGCATTGGTATGCGCGAGCTCGTCAACGAGCGCGAGCTGCGGACGGCGCGCGATCAGCGCGTCGATGTCCATCTCCTCGAGCGTCTGGTCGCGGTAGGCAATCCGCTTGCGCGGCAGGACTTCCAGCCCCTTGAGCAGCGCTTCGGTTTCGGCGCGCCCGTGCGTCTCGACGACACCCACCACCACATCGACGCCGGCCTTGAGCCTGGCGTGGGCGCTCGAGAGCATCTCATAGGTCTTGCCGACGCCGGGGGCGGCGCCGACAAAGATCTTCAGCTTGCCGGTGCGGCTGTCCTCGCGCCGGGCCGCTTCCAGCAGGGCTTCCGGCGAGGGACGGAGATCGGTGTTTTGGCGCTCATTGGCCATGAGGCAATATAGTCACCGATCGCGCCGAGGCTACCTCGCCGTTGCGGAATCCAGCGCCATATTCAGCGCCAAAACGTTAACGCGAGGCTCGCCGAGGATGCCGGCCAGCCGGCCTTTGGCGTTCTCGGCGACGAGTTGCCGGACGCGATCTTCCGGCAGGCTGCGCGCCTTGGCGACGCGCGGCACCTGGAACAGGGCTGCTTCCGGCGAGATGTCGGGATCGAGGCCGCTGCCCGAGGTGGTGACCAGATCGACCGGGACCGGCGAGTTCGGATTTTCGGCCTTCAGCTTCTCGACATCTTCCTTCAGACGATCGGCCAGCGCCTTGCTGGTCGGGCCCAGATTGGAGCCGCCGGAATTGGCGGCGTTATAGGGCGCGGATACGGTCTTGGTGGAGTCGGCAGGATCAGGTGCGAGCGTCGCTGACGGGCGGCCATGGAAATACTTGTCTTCCTTGAACTCCTGGCCGATCAGCGCCGAGCCGATCACCTTGCCGTCCTTTTCGATCAGGCTGCCTTGCGCCTGCTTCGGGAAGATGACGCCTGCGATGCCGGTCATGGCGAGCGGATAAGCAAGGCCCGTGATCAATGTAAGCACGACCAGGACGAGGATGGCGGGGCGGATTTCTCTCAACATGACGGGTCTCCTCAGGCGAGATTCAAGGCGGCGACGGCGAGGTCGATCACCTTGATGCCGATAAAGGGAATGATGATGCCGCCTAAGCCGTAGATCAGCAGGTTACGGCGCAGCAGCGCACCGGCGCCGATGGCGCGGTAGGCCACGCCCTT
>Ga0081455_10006251_pt1 | contig 12824 bp, 8 predicted proteins | sample TabmetS3T2R1_FD_70207 | JGI IMG/M metagenome (GOLD analysis project Ga0081455, IMG submission 70207) | Tabebuia heterophylla rhizosphere microbial communities from the University of Puerto Rico - S3T2R1 | ecosystem: Host-associated > Plants > Roots > Rhizosphere ... | reverse complement strand
TCGTGCTGTCGGATGCGCTGGCGGGCGAGCCGGTCGCGGCACGTGTTCACGACGAGCCGGTGGAGCCATGTCGCGAACTGCGCGTCGCCGCGGAACTGCTTGAGGCGGGTGCAAAGCTTCACGAGCGACTCCTGGGCAGCGTCACGCGCCTCCTCGATGTCGCCCAGCACCTGCCCGGCGAGGCGCTGCACGCGCGGCGCATGCCGCTCGACGAGGGCGTCGAGCGCCCGTCCGTCGCCGTTCGTCGCCTTGCTGACGAGGTCCACGTCGCTGAGCTTTCGGTAGGAGAACGCCAGGGGAGGCGTTTCCTCCTGCTCGATCAGACGGACTGGTGGGGCGGGTGGTTGCACGGCGGCGGTAGTCTAGCTTTCCCGCTAGCCATGCCGGATTCGCTCGCATTCGAAACCATGGAACCGCTCCTCGAGGGGCGGTTCGGCCGCCCGTACCGCTACGAGGAGGCCTGCGAATCGACGCAGATGCTACTAACAGACGGCCTGCGTGAAGGTGCCGCCGCCGTGTGCGACGTGCAGACGGCGGGCCGGGGACGGCTGGGGCGCGGCTGGGAGGCGCCGCCGGGGGCGGCGATCCTCTGCTCCGTCCTCCTCGAGCCGCCGCAGGGCAGCGACCTTCCGCAGCTCTCGCTCGTGGGCGGCCTCGCCGCAGCTCATGCGGTCGAGCGCGCGACCGGGCTCGCCGCGCAGATCAAGTGGCCGAACGACGTCATGCTCAACCGGCGCAAGGTGGCCGGCGTTCTCGCGGAGGCAGACGGACGAGGGGTCGTGCTCGGGGTCGGCCTAAACGTGAACCAGGCCTTGTCGGAGCTGCCCACGGAGTCGAAGGTCCCGGCGGCCTCGCTGCGTACGATCGACGGCGTCACGCGGGCCCGGGCCCCGATCCTGGCCGACCTCCTCGGAGCCCTGGAGCGCGCGTACGACGCCTGGCGAGAGGGAGGGTTGGATGCGGTCTACGACGACCTCGGCGCGCGCGACTTCCTCCGCGGGCGCCGCATCGTGGTCGACGGCCGGAGCGGTATCGGGATCGCCGTTGACCGCACGGGTCGCCTCGAGGTCGAGCTCGACGGCGAGCGCCGCCGCATCGAGAGCGGCGAGGTTCTGTTCGAGCGCTGAGAGCCCCTAAGGCGCGACGAGAGCGCCGGCGGCGCGGCTCGCGTTGTCCGCGGCATCCCACGCGACGATCCGCACCACTCCGTAGACGCCTCGGCGCCGGATGATCTGTTCGCCTCGCGGGCGGCCGAGGTACAGGAGCGAGTCCCCGTCGCGCCAGGTCTCGGTTCCGTACCAGATGCGCACCCTGGCGGACTCCGTGAGCGTCAACCGCACGCGCGTGACGCCCTCGCGGGCGCGGGCGGACAGGATCCGCACGCGTGGCCGGGTCGTGTCGATCCGGAACGTTCTCGTGAGACTGCGCGTCCCGAGACTCGTCGTCGCCTGCACGGAAACGGCGTAACGCCCGTCCGGGAGGAGACTGCCGCGCACTCGACCGTTCCAGACGCGGGCGTGCTCGCCGGCCGACACGGCGGAGGACGTGAAGATCGTGCCGCGAACCCGCCCCGCGCGTAGGATCTGGATCCGTACGGCTGCCGGCTTCGTGAGCTCATAGGAGAACGAGATTGTCTCCCGGAGGCCGTCGCCGTTCGGCGAGAAGAGCCGCGGGTGAGCACCTGCTCGTAGAAGTGTCCGATCGACCACGACCGGGCGGGAGCGAACAACCTCCTCCGTACCCGACCTGGCCGTGATGCGCACCCAGTAGCGTCCGTCGGCGACCGGTGCACCCGCGTCGCTCGTGGCGTCCCACCTCGCGACGGCTCGGCCGGCCGCCAGCTCCCGAGCGTTCGCCAGCGTCTTGACGTGCACTCCCGACCTCCGCACTGCAATGCTCACGAGCGCCCGGCGTGAAAGCTCGAAAGAGATTCGCGTGCGGTCATCGACCCCGTCGCCGTTCGGCGTTAGCGCTCTGGGAACGACCGTGAGCCCGCCGATCGCGAGCGGCGGCGGGCCGGGAACGACGCCGCTGGCGGGCCGAACGGCGGAGCCGGAGGAGATCGTCCAGCGGTACCTGTCGATGGGGACCGCGGAGGAGTCCCACGTCCACTCGATCGCCGTCCCGGTGCCACGGCCCTGCGCGGCGACCGCGCCCGCCGAGTTCCGCACCGTCACCGTCCAGGCGCGGCGGCCCGACAGCCGTCCGGTGAATCTCACGGGCCCGCCGAGCCTGCCGCTCACGGCCGGGGAGTAGAGCTTCGGCAACCCGATCCCCGCCACGGTCCTCGCGACGGCGCCGAGCGAGCCGTAGACGGTCGACCCGGGACAGCTCGTCAGGCCGGTGTCGCGGTGCCCCGAGATCGCCCGCAGCCGGACAAGCTGCCCTTCGCGAAAGCGCTCGTTCCCGAGCGACCGCATCCACAGGACCGAACGTGGGTCGACATGGGCCACGTCGAGCCGCCACGCGAGCAGGCGGTTCAGCGCGGCGCGCCCCGCGCGCGGCAGCGCGACGCCGCTGTACGTGCCGAGCAGCGCGACTCCGGTGCTCCCGGTGTTGAAGCCCCGGGCATGGGCGCCGATGACGGCGCGCTCGATCCCCCCGGCCCGGCCTTCGAAGATCTGGCCCTGCTTGGAGACGAGGAAGTTGTAGCCGATGTCGTCCCAGCCGTTTCCCTGCACGTGGTAGCGCTGGATCCCCCGCACGATCGCAGCCGCCTGCGCCGCCGTGTAGCTGTTCGTACCGGCCGTGTGGTGGACGCTCGCGAATCGAACGGCCGGGGCGTAGGACGGGCTCCCGCGCACGATCGACTCGTTCGCCCCCCACTGCCGGCGGCGAATGATCGTCGGCCTGGTCGCGCGCGCCGCAACGCCGGACGTGGCCGACACGCCCGGCGCGGCCGACACGTCGCTCGAGATGAAGTGGGCGCGAAGCTGCGTAACCCGGCCCGAGAGGCGGTACTGGATGCGCTCCGCGGCACCGGTCCAGTAGGGGCTGCCGAGCCTCCAGCCGACTGTCGCCGAGGCCTCCGGGCTCGAGGCGTCCGGCGCATCCTCTTCCTCCTCCCCCGCCGCCTGCCAGGCGCTCCAGCGGCCGGATGCGTCCTGGGTGCGGAACGAGACCGTGCCGGAGCCACGCCAATGGAGGCCCACCATGTTGAAGCTGAGCGGAGCCGGGCGGGCGGCGAGTGCCCGTGTGGGCCCGGAGGTTGCGCCGACGGGAACGTCCCGGGTCACCATGCGGACGTCTGCGGCCGCCTGGGCGGGCGCGAGCGCGGCCGCGAGAAGCACGAGAGCGAGGGTGCGCGGAATCGGCATGCGACGGACGGCGGTCCTTCGGCGCTCCGGGCGGGGAGTCCTCCGTTCCGGGAAGCATCGATGGTGCGGGCGGTGTTCTCAAGGTGAGCGCGCCCACCCTGATAGAATCTTTACAAGCGAAGTGGCGTCTGTGCGGGGACTTTTTGCTCTCTGCGTGCTCCTTGGAGCCGCCCTCGTCCCCGTGGCGGGCGCGCTCGCGGGAGGGGACGACCGTCCGCGGGTGCTCGCCGTCGAGTTCGAGAACGACATCAACCCCGTCACGCAGGACTACGTCACCGGCCAGATCGACAAGGCGAACGAGGAGAACTACGACGCCGTCGTGATCGAGCTCGACACACCGGGCGGGCTCGACTCCTCCATGCGCGAGATCATCAAGAGCGAGCTCGCGTCCGATGTGCCGGTGGTCGTGTACGTGTACCCGCAGGGCTCCCGAGCAGCCTCCGCCGGTGCCTTCGTCACGCTGGCGGCCGACGTCGCCGCCATGGCGCCGAACACGAACATCGGTTCTTCGACCCCGGTGGCGGTCGGCGGCGGTGACATCCCCGACGACCTGCGCAAGAAGGTCGTGAACGACGCCGCGGCCTACGCCCGCGAGCTCGCCGAGTCGCACGGCCGGAACGGCGACTGGGCGGAGCAGGCGGTACGGGAGGCGGCCAACCTCGGGGCCGAGGAAGCGCTCGACCAGAACGTCGTGGACGTCGTCGCACCCGATCTGCCCACGCTCCTGAACGAGATCGACGGCATGCGCACGGAGCCGAAGGGCCTCGTCCTCGACACCGCCGGAGCCGAGGTCGACACCGTCACGATGTCGCTCTGGAAGCGGATCCTCGACACGCTCATCGACCCGAACATCATCGTCCTCCTGATGACCCTGGGCGTGCTGGGGATCACCGTCGAGATCCTCAACCCGGGCCTCGTCTTCCCCGGGACCCTCGGCGCCATCTCGCTCATCGTCGGGCTCTTCGGGCTCCAGGTGCTGCCGGTCAGCTGGGCGGGCATCCTCCTGCTCTTGCTCGCCCTGGGGTTCTTCGCGGCGGAGGCGTTCGTCACGAGCCACGGCGCCCTCGCGCTCGCGGGGGCCGCCAGTTTCGTCGTAGGGGCTCTGATGCTCTTCGACCCCGCCGGGCCCGCCTACCAGGTGTCGCTTCCGGTTGCGCTCGCCGTCGGCGGCACGCTCGCACTCTTCATCGGCTTCGCGGTCACGAAGGTCGTGCAGGCACGGAGGGCGCCGACGAAGACCGGTCAGGAAGAGCTGCTGGGGGAGGTCGGCGTCGTGCGCGAGCCCCTCGATCCGAGCGGCCTGGTCTTCGTGCACGGGGAGCTCTGGCGCGCCCGTTCAGACGGCGAGCCGCTCGGCATCGGAGAGACCGTCCAGGTCGCGGCGATCGAGGACGGGCTCGTCCTGAGCGTGCGCCGCGTCGACCAGCCGGCGGCGGTCTCCGCGTAGGAGGCCTAGGATGGCGTTGCCCTCCCTGAAAGGAGCCCGTTGACCGCCGCACTCATCGCCGTCGCCGCCATCGCCGTCCTGGTCGTGCTCGTGCTCGCCGCGTCGGTTCGAATTGCGAGGGAGTACGAGCGGGGCGTCATCTTCCGCCTCGGGCGGCTGCACTCGCCCCCCAAGGGGCCCGGCCTCTTCTTCCTCATCCCCGTGATCGACAAGATGGTGCGCGTCGACCTGCGCACCGTCACACTCAACATCCCGCCGCAGGAGGTCATCACCAAGGACAACGTCCCGGTGCGGGTGAACGCGGTCGCCTACTTCCGCATCATCGACCCGGAGAGGGCGATCGTGCAGGTGGAGAACTTCATGGTCGCGACGTCGCAGATCTCCCAGACGACCCTGCGAAGCGTCCTCGGCCAGCACGTCCTCGACGAGCTCCTCTCGGAGCGCGACAAGATCAACGCAATCCTCCAGGAGATCATCGACGAGGCGACCTCGCCCTGGGGCATCAAGGTCTCCATCGTCGAGGTGAAGGACGTCGAGATCCCGACCGGGATGCAGCGGGCCATGGCCCGCCAGGCGGAGGCGGAGCGCGAGCGGCGGGCGAAGGTGATCGCGGCCGAGGGCGAGTTCCAGGCCTCCGAGCGGCTCAAGGACGCCGCAGAGGTCCTGAGCCTGAACCCGGTCTCTCTCCAGCTGCGCTTCCTCCAGACGATGCTGGAGATCTCGTCCGAGCGCTCCTCCACCCTGATCCTGCCCCTGCCGCTCGACCTCCTCACCCCGCTGCTCAAGTCGACCAAGCGGGGAGAGACGACCTGAGCCGGCTCGAGGGCTCGCCGCCCGAGTTGCGGCGCGACCCCGTCTCCGGGCGCTGGGTGGTGATCGCCCCGGCGCGGGCACGCCGGCCCGGAGCGCCCCGGCCCGGAGCGCCGTCCGAGCGGGAGGACGACGTCGCGCGCTGCCCCTTCTGCGAGGGGCGCGAGTCCGCCACGCCACCGGAGTCGTTTGCGATCGGGCGGCCTGGCCGCGCGGCCGACGCGCCGGGCTGGTGGGTGCGCGTGGTTCCCAACAAGTTCCCCGCCTTCGGGCCCTGGTCGCGGGAGGGAGACCGCAGCGACGGGCTCTTCGCCCGGCGGGCGGCCGTGGGGCGACAGGAGGTCGTTGTCCACACCCCGCGGCACGTGCGCTCCCTGGCGGATCTCTCGAGCCGCGAGATCGCGCACGTCGCGGAGGCCTGGCAGGCACGGGCCCAGACGGCGCGGGGGGAGGGATTCGGGTACGTGCACGCGCTCGTCAACGAGGGCCCCGGCGGAGGCGCGAGCCTCCCGCACTCCCATTCCCAGCTCGTCTGGCTCGAGGAGGAGCCGCCGCTCGTCGAGCAGGAGCGGCGCGCGCAGGGAGCTGCCGGCGGTTGCCTCCTCTGCCGCATGCTCGGCGAAGAGAGGCAGCAGAGAATCCGTGTCGTCGGCGAGCGCGACGGCATCGTCCTCCTCTGCCCCTTCGCAGGCCGGCAGCCCTACGAGATGCTTGCCGCGCCGGCGGAGTGCGAGCACGATCCCTTCACGAGCCCGCATCTCGGAACCGCCCTCGGCCTCGTTGCCGACGGGTTGCGCCGCCTGCGGATCGCCGAGGGCGCCGTCTCCGTCAACGTCTGGCTCCACGCCGCCGGGCACTGGCACCTGGAGGTGATGCCCCGCTTCACCGTGCTCGCCGGGCTCGAGCTCGGCTCCGGCTACTTCGTGAACACGCTCGCACCGGAGTCGGCAGCCGGCGTGCTGCGAGAGTCGTGAGCTAGCGGAGGGCGGCGGCAGCGGTGTGCTGCTCTGCCTTGAACTTGCGCGCAGCCTCGATGGCGGCGGAGAGGTTCAGCCCTTTGTCCTTCCCCTGCTTGATGAGCATCACCGTCTCGACCGCATCCATGTCGTAGATGCGCTGCTTCTTGCCTTTCGTCGGAATCTGCGCCTTGTTCGTCCAGTAGTCGAGCTGCATCTTCGAGATCCCGGTCACCTGACAGACCTGGCCGAGGTAGAGCTCGATCTTGGCGAGGTGCTCCGACATGTCGATGGGATCGAGCAGATCGACGTGGCGGACAGAACTCATAGTCGCACCCTTTGCGATTGGGCCGTTGTCGCCCGTAGAACGCTAGCACCTGGCCGCCCGAAAACGACTGAAACGATGGCGAAATCGGCCGGCCGCTTTAGGCCGTGGTGTCCGATCCCGGCGCCTGGCCGTTCGTCTCCGGGGCGGCGCCCTCCGCCTCGGCCTCGCTCTCGGAGCCGTTCGCGGCCTGTTCGACGACCGGGGCGATGGTCGACACGAGCTCGCCCTCGCGCGGGCGCATGACGATGACGCCCTGGGTGGCCCGGCCGAGCCGCTTCACCTCGTCGGCCGGAATGCGGATCACCGTGCCGCCGTCGGACATGAGCATGAGCTGGTAGCCGGGCCGGACGACGAGCGCGCCGGCGAGCTGCCCGCGGGCCTCGGTGAGCTGAACGGTCTTCACCCCGAGGCCTCCGCGGCCCTTGATCGGGTACTCGTCGATCCGCGTCCGCTTGCCGTAGCCGTTCTTCGTCACGACGAGGAGGTCCGCGTCGTTCCGCGCGATGCTGGCCGCGATGACCTCGTCGTCCGACCGGAGCTTCATGCCGATGACGCCGCCGGTCGCGCGGCCCATCGGCCGGGCCTCGCGCTCGTGGAAGCGGAGCGCCTGGCCCTTGCGCGAGACCATGAGGATGTCGTCGTCGCCCGAGGAGTGGAGCACCGCGACGAGCTCGTCGCCCTCGCGAAGCTTGACGGCGATGATCCCGTCCGCTCGCAGCGGTGTGTTGTACTCGGCGAAGCGGGTCTTCTTCACGATGCCCTTCCGCGTCGCCAGCACGAGGTACTCCGCCTCCTTGAAGTCACGCGTCGCCATCAGCGTGCGCACCGACTCGCTCTGCTGCAGAGGAAGGAGGTTCACGAGCGCACGGCCCTTGGACTGCCGGCTGCCGAGGGGGAGCTCGTGCACCTTCAGCCGGTAGATCTTGCCGACGGAGGTGAAGAAGAGCAGGTAGTCGTGCGTGGAGGCGACGACGAGGTGCTCGATGTAGTCGTCCTCCTTGAGCTCCATGCCCATGACGCCGATGCCGCCGCGCCGCTGCTCGCGGTACGTGCCGACAGGGAGACGCTTCACGTACCCGGAGCGCGTGATCGCGATGACCATGTCCTCCTCGGCGATCAGGTCCTCGAGCTCGAGCTCCTCCTCCGCGGCGACGATCTCGGTGCGCCGCTCGTCGGCGCGGCCGTAGATCTGCTTGATCTCGAGCAACTCGTCCCGGATCACCTCGTCGATCTTGGCCTCGTCGGAGAGGATCGAGCGGAGCTCGGCGATGCGCTCCTGGAGATCGGCGTACTCGTCCTCGATGCGCTTCCGCTCCAGGCCGGTGAGTCGCTGGAGCCGGAGGTCGAGGATGGCCTGCGCCTGGATCTCCGTCAGCCCGAACTGCTCCTGGAGGCCGGTGCGCGCCGCGTCCGGATCGGCGGAGCCGCGGATGAGCGCGATGATCTCGTCGAGGTTCTCGAGCGCGGTGAGATAGCCCTCGAGGACGTGCGCGCGCTCCTCCGCCTTGCGCAACTCGTACTTCGAGCGGCGTGTGACGACCTCGCGTTGGAAGTCGAGGTAGTGGCGGACGAGCTCGAGCAGCGACAGCGTCCGGGGCACGCCGTCCACCAGTGCGACGGCGTTGTAGCCGAAGGTTGTCTGGAGCGGCGTGTGCTTGTAGAGCTTGTTGAGGACGACCTGGGGGACCGCCTCGCGCTTGAGGTGGATCTCGAGCCGCATCCCGGTGCGGTCGGAGAGATCGCGGATGTCGGCGATCTCCGGCAGCACCTTGTCGTTGACGAGGTCCGCGATCTTCTTGATCACCCCTGCGTCGCCGCCCTTCTTCACGCCGTAGGGAAGCTCCGAGACGACGACTGCAGTCCGGCCGCCGCGCAACTCCTCGACGTGCGCCCGCGCCCGCATGACGATGCGCCCGCGCCCCGAGCGGTACGCGTCCTTGATCCCGCTCCGCCCGACGATGATGGCGCTCGTGGGGAAGTCCGGCCCCTTCACATGGCGGGAAAGGCGCTCCACGTCGATGTCCGGGTCCTCGATCATCGCCAGGATCCCGTCGATCACCTCGGTCAGGTTGTGGGGCGGGATATTCGTCGCCATGCCGACGGCGATGCCGGAGGCGCCGTTGACGAGCAGGTTCGGGAAGCGCGAAGGAAGCACCGCAGGCTCCTTGCGCGACTCGTCGTAGTTGGGAACGAAGTCGACGGTGTCCGCGTCGATGTCGCGGAGGCTCTCGGTGGCCAGCCGCGTCAGCCGGCACTCCGTGTAGCGCATGGCCGCCGCCGGATAGTCGTCGATGTTGCCGAAGTTCCCCTGCCCGTCGACCAGCGGATAGCGCATCGAGAACGGCTGCGCGAGGCGCACGAGCGTGTCGTAGATGGCCGTGTCCCCGTGCGGGTGATACGAGCCCATGACGTCGCCGACGATGCGCGCGCACTTCTTGTACGGCCGGTTGGGCTGCATGCCGGCCTCGTGCATGCCGTAGAGGACCCGTCTGTGCACCGGCTTGAGCCCGTCGCGCACGTCGGGCAGGGCGCGCGCGACGATGACGCTCATGGCGTAGTCGAGGAAGCTCGAGCGCATCTCCTGCTCGAGCTCGCGCGTCTCGATCCGTCCCGGTCCGAGCGGTTCCACGCTAGACACAGCCGGCCTGCCTAGACGTCAAGGAATCGCACGTCCTTGGCGTTCTGCTCGATGAACTCGCGGCGCGGCTCCACCTGGTCGCCCATCAGCATCGAGAAGATGCGGTCGGCGTTGGAGGCGTCCTCGACCTCGACGCGCACGAGCATTCGGCGGGCCGGGTCCATCGTCGTCTCCCAGAGCTCCTCGGGGTTCATCTCGCCGAGGCCCTTGAAGCGGCTGACCTGGATCCCGTCCTTGGCCAGCTCCAGCGCCGCGCGGCGGAGCTCCTCGAAGGTCTCCGCGCGCCGCTCCTTCTTGCCCGCCGAGATCGTGAAGGGCGGGAGGCCGATCACGTCCGTCACCTTTCCGTACGCCCGTTGCAGGCTGACGAATGCGCTGGACTCGAAGAGGCCCTCCGGCACGTCGACGTGGTGCGCGGCGCTCGTGGCCCGCTCGATCACCTTGATCCGCACCGTGTCGGCCTTGGTCGGAGGCACGTTTTCCAGCTCGTAGCCGTTCTTGGAGAGCTCGGGCAGCGCGCGCAGAGCGTCGTCCGGCGCCTCGATCGCCGGCAGCTCGACGAAACGGTGCTTGACCACGAACCCGGCCGCCGCCGGAAACTCGGCGTTGAGCTTCGCCGACCATCCGTCGAACTCGAGCAGCGCCTTCGTGAACCGGGCCCAGCGGGCCTCGCTCAGCTTGAACGCCTCGCCGGCCCGGTCGGAGACCTCCATGTTCTTGATCCGCTCGCGGACGAGCAGATCTTCGAAGAGCGACTCCTTCTCGACGTACTGCTCCTGATTCCCGACCCGGACGCGGTAGAGCGGGGGCACGGCGATGTAGACGTGCCCGCCCTCGACGAGCTCCTCCATGTTCCGGTACAGGAAGGTGAGGATGAGCGTCCGGATGTGGGAGCCGTCCACGTCGGCGTCGGTCATGACGATGATGCGGTGGTAGCGGAGCTTCTCGATGTCGAACTCGTCGCCGATGCCGGTCCCGATCGCCGTGATGATCGACTGGATCTCCGCGTTCGAGAGCACCTTGTTGATGCGGTTCTTCTCCGAGTTGATCACCTTGCCCCGCAACGGGAGGATCGCCTGGGTGTTCCGGTCGCGGGCGTCGACGGCCGAACCGCCGGCCGAGTTGCCCTCGACCAGGTAGAGCTCGGCCTCCGCCGGGTCGCGGGTCTGGCAGTCCGCGAGCTTGCCGGGCAGAGAGCCGGCGTCGAGGGCGCCCTTGCGGCGCGTCAGGTCGCGGGCCTTGCGTGCCGCCTGCCGCGCGCGGGCGGCGGAGACGGCCTTCTGGATGATCTGGCGAGCGTCCGTCGGGTTCTCCTCGAGGAACTCGGCCAGCCGCTGGTTGACCGTCTGCTCGACGGCGCCCCGCATGCCGGGATTGCCGAGCTTGGTCTTCGTCTGCCCCTCGAACTGCGGCTCGCGCAGCTTGACGGAGATGACTGCGGCGAGGCCCTCGCGGACGTCCTCGCCCTCGAGGTTGTCCTCCTTCTCCTTCAGGAGCCCCTTGTCCCGTGCGTAGCGGTTGAGCGTCCCCGTCAAGGCCGCCTTGAAGCCCGAGAGATGCGTGCCGCCCTCGTGCGTGTTGATGTTGTTGGCGAACGAGAAGACGGACTCGACGTAAGAGGTGTTCCACTGCATGGCCACTTCCACGGTGCCGCCGTCGCCCTCGCCCTCGAAGTAGACGACGTGCTTGTGGACGGAGTCCTTCTTCTCGTTGACGAACGCCACGAAGTCGCGGATGCCGCCCTCGTAGTGGAACTCGTACGTCTCCTCGCCCTCGCGCTCGTCGACGAGCACGATGCGAAGCCCGCGCGTCAGGAACGCGGTCTCGCGGAGCCGCTGCACGAGCGTCTCGGTCGAGAGCTCGAGCTCTTCGAAGACGTCGGCGTCGGGCAGGAAGCTGATCGTCGTCCCCTGCTCGCCTTTCTCCGCCTTCCCCGTGGAGGTCAGCTCGGTCGTGGGGGCGCCGCGGGCGAACTCCTGGCGATAGGCCTTGCCGTCCCGGCGCACCTCGGCCACGAGCCACTCGGAAAGCGCGTTCACCACGGAGACGCCGACGCCGTGCAGACCGCCCGAGACCTTGTATCCCGCTCCGCCGAACTTGCCGCCGGCGTGCAGCTTCGTGAGCACGACGGTGAGCGCGGACAGACCCTGGTCGGCCATCACGTCGACCGGAATGCCCGAGCCCCAGTCCCGCACGGTGACGGAGTTGTCGGGATGGAGACGCACCTCGATGCGCTCGTTGCGCCCGGCGAGCGCCTCGTCGACGGAGTTGTCCACCACCTCGTAGACCAGGTGGTGCAGGCCGCGGGGACCGGTCGAGCCGATGTACATGCCCGGCCGCTTGCGGACCGGCTCGAGACCCTCGAGAACGGTGATGTCCTTGGCGCCGTATTCAGTCTTGGCCATTAAAAAAATCCCTGCTCGTGAGGGGATTTCGCTTCAGCCACAGTCTACCAGATCGGCCTGTCGGAGGACCGCTCCTCCGGGGCCGCGAGCGAGGCGGCAGCGGCGCGCGCGACGGCCTCTCTGAGGGCCGGATCCGCGATGCCGGCGGCCATCCGCTCGCCCACCGCGAGATCCGCCGGCGACGGGCTCGGCACGGTCCGCGCGGAAGTCTCCACACCGTCACCTCCGGCCTCCGGCAGAGGCCCGGGCGCGAACCGGAGCGAGGGCGGTGGATCGATCTCCAGACGTTCGGCGAGCTTTGCCCGCACGGTGGGCTCGAGCTGCGTCAGCTCGAACGCCCAGGCGCTCGAGCTCGCCGCCACGTGCAGCGTCCCGTCCCGGGCGATGCGTGCCGGCCATGCGTTCCGCGAGATCGAGTCTCCGACCGCGGCGGGCCACACATCCACCACGTCCGCGATCCCTCCAGCAGGGCCGAACCGCTCGAGCTCGCGGCGCACGTCCTGGTCGATGCGCTCGGGCTTCACGCCGCCACCGCCGAGCCCGGGGTCACGGTGATGAGCTGGTCAGGCGTGTCCGGCAAAGCCGCAGAGGAGGTGGCGGTGAGCAGGGCCTGGCCGCCGAGTTTCCGTACGCGGGCGGCGAGGATCGCGCGCCGTTCGGGGTCGAGCTCGGAAAGCACGTCGTCCAGCAGCAGGAGCGGAGGCGCGGGCCCCCGCTCGGCGAGGAGATCTGCTTCGGCCAGCAGCAGCGAGAGCACCGAGAGCCGCTGCTCACCCTGGGAGCCGAAACTCCGCAGGTCGCGCTCCCCGGCCACGATGGCCACGTCGTGGAGGTGCGGCCCGGCTCCGGTAAAACCCCGGGAGAGATCCTGCTCGAGCCGGGCGTCGAGCTCCTCGGCCGAGGTCGGCTCTCCCTCGTACCGC
>Ga0081455_10006250_pt1 | contig 12826 bp, 4 predicted proteins | sample TabmetS3T2R1_FD_70207 | JGI IMG/M metagenome (GOLD analysis project Ga0081455, IMG submission 70207) | Tabebuia heterophylla rhizosphere microbial communities from the University of Puerto Rico - S3T2R1 | ecosystem: Host-associated > Plants > Roots > Rhizosphere ... | reverse complement strand
CCCGCCGATGATGATGCCGACGATGCCCACGCTGACGATTGCCCACAGGGCGAGCCCGATCAGCGAGAACACCACCACTACCGCAAGCAGCAGACCCAACAACAGGAGCACGACCACGGCGTTGACGGTACGCCGCGAATCTGGGCGCGTCCCGGATTCGCGGCTGGATTTCGGCGGACGCCGGCCGCGCGGAATGAACCACGCATCACCGCGGCCGAGATCGCCCTGCACGACGGCGACGCCCTGCGGCGGCGGTAGGGTGTCGGCAGCGCGGCCGGGGCCGCGTCTGGTCCGCAGATCGGGCGTCACGCCCACCCCGGACGAGCATTGCCGGCAGCACACCACCCTCCTGTGCTCGACCTGACGCGGACCTGTCGAGCCGTCAGGAAGGTGGTCGATGTGACCCCGGTTCTGCCCGCCCGACCCGACCTGGAACACCTGCGCCGCGAGGCCCGGCAGCTGCTGCGGCAGTTGCAGGCCGACGAGCCGCGGGCCGTCGCCCGCCTGGCGGCCCACACGCCCGGGTTGACGACGAAGCTGAGTACGGCCCAGCTCATCGTTGCCCGGGAGTACGGCTTCGCCACCTGGGGGCAGCTGAAGACGCTGGTGACCAGCATGTCCACCGGCGGGGTGCGCTACGACGCGATCGGCCGGGGCTACTCGGCCTACCGGCGCCCCGATCCGCGCATCGCCGCCGCCGTGCTCGACGCGCTGGGCGACGCGGCCACGGTGGTCAACGTCGGGGCCGGCACGGGCTCGTACGAGCCGACCGACCGGCCGGTGATCCCGGTCGAGCCGTCGACGGCGATGGCGCTGCAGCGGGACCCGACCCGGCCGCCGGCCGTCCTGGGCGTCGCGGAGAGCCTGCCCCTGGCCGACGGCACCGCTGATGCCGCGATGGCCATGTTGACGATGCATCACTGGGCCGACGTGGACCGCGGGCTGGCCGAGCTGGTGCGCGTCGCGCGGCGTCGCATCGTCCTGCTGACGATCGACACGCAGGTCCAGGCCGAGATGTGGCTGCTGCGCGACTACTTCCCCGACATCGCCGAGCGCGACGGCCGGACGTTCCCGCGGATCGCCCACGTCGCCGAGCAGCTGGACGCGCCGACCCGGGTGGTCACCGTGCCGGTGCCCGCGAACTGCACCGACGGCTTCGGGCTGGCGTTCTGGGACCGGCCCGAGGCCGTCCTCGATCCCGGCGCCCGGGCCGCCACAAGTGGCTTCGCCCTGCTGGACAAGGCTCGCGAGGCTGACGGGCTGGCCCGCCTCGCCCGCGACCTGGACACCGGTGCGTGGGACCGGGCCTACGGGCACCTGCGCACGCTGCCGGCCCTGGACGTCGGCCTGCGCCTGCTCGTGACCCAGCTGGGCTGACGCCGCACCCAGGGATGCGTCGACGGAGACCTCGAGCGATCAGCTCCCAACGGCGATAGCGAACACGTGGATCGCGGGCGTCCCGCTGACCGGACCGCCGAGGTTGGGCAGCGTGACACCGGTCGGTGTCTTCCCGGCGAGGAGCGGCACCTTCACCACGAACACGTTGATGCCGTGGGCCTGCTGGGTGTTTCCGCTGCGGTTGCGGTAGGTCATGGTGATCGCCGGGTCGCTGCCGGACGGCGGGTTGGAGTACCAGTCCGGCACGGTGAGCGTGTACTGCTGCGTCGTGCCGTCGCTATAGGTGACGGTGCCGGTGCCGATGGCTGGTCCGTACGTCGCGGTGGTCAGGAAGCCGAGGTTCGCTCCGGTGCCGGAGAGCTGGAACGACTGCCCGGCGGCGACGACGTTGTCCTTCTGGCCGGCGGCGGCGTTCGGCCACGCGAACTGCATGCCGCTGTGCGTGATGGCCGAGCCGGGGGTCACGCCGACCGAGGCGAGGGCCTGCGCGGACAGGCTCGACCCCGCGCCGTCGATATTGCCGACGCTGGTGCTCGTGTCGTCGGTGATGCCGACGTTGTTGTACGCGGAGCTCAGGTCGGTCGACGGGACGACCGCGGTGATCGTCGTACGGCTCTGCACCGCGTGCCCGCCGTCGGTGTAGCTCGCGACGACGTCGAGCGGCGTGGGCCCGGGGGGCGCGTCGGCCGGCGCGGTGACCTGCCACGTCGCCTTGGCGTTGCCGCCCGCCGCCACGGTGCCCAGCTGCGCCGGCGCGGACGGGCTGACCGTCCAGCCGTCCGGCCCGGACAGCGTCACTGCGACACCGGAGACGTCGGACGAGCCGTGGTCGTAGAACGTGGCGGAGACGGGCGTCGCCTGTCCGGGCAGCGTGACCGTAGTGCGCGCGGCGTCGATCAGCCCGCTCGGCGGGCCGACCGTGAGGCCGGAGAAGTCGGCCTCGCCGACGGTGGTGGAGTGCGCGGTCGTGAACACGCCGGCGTCCTGACTTGCCGCTGCCGACGGGACATTCGCCGATCCGATCGGCGTCCACGTGCTGCCGTCCGTCGAGTACGAGCCGGTGAACGTGGTGCCGGAGCGGGTCAACCGCAGCCAGCTCGGGTACGTCACCGGAGCGGTCGCCGGGCTGCTGCTGTCGAGCTGGCCGTCGCCGTTCGCGTCCCATTGCAGGACGTACCCGTTGCCCGGCGTGGCCGCGAGGATCACGAAGCCGGGCGACGTGCCGGACTGCGCGGCGTCATTGCGCACGATCAGGCCGGCCTTGGCCGAGGCGTTCGTGTTCGCCTGCGCGTCGACCTTGACCGTGTCGACCGTGCCGTCCTGTTCGGCATTGGGCAGGTAGATCGCGCCGTACTGGTTGGTCGCGCCGGACACGTCCGATCCGGCGGCGCGGATGGCGAGCGCGTCGCCGGCCTCGCCGAACGTCGCTGCGGGTGATGTCGACGAGAAGGTGTGGTACGGCGCGGTGACCGGCGTCGGCAGCGTGACCTGGGTCGTCGTCGACGCGGTGAGGGGCGAGTCGCCCTGCGGCCAGGTGTAGGTGGCCGATCCGTTGACCGTCTCCGTGCTGAACGGCTTGCTCGGCGGCGCGACGGTGACCTGCCAGCTGGCCTGGACGGTCTGGCCGCTCTCGACGGCGCCGAAGCTCGTCGGCGTCGTGGGCTGGGCGTGCCAGTCTGCCGGCGCGGCGAGCGACAGCCGCACGTGCTGGGCCGGCAGAACACCGTTGTCCGTAAAGGACTCGGTCACGGTCGCCGGCTGCCCGGCGGTCACGTTGTCGAGGCCGGTCGTGGTGAACACGACGCTCGGCGGTGCCTGCGTCGGATTGCTGATCGGCGTGACGCGGTAGAGGGCGACGCCGTGCGCGGGGACGTTCGCGCTGATGACGCCGGCGGTGTCGGTGTGCTGGTGGGTCCAGAGGTTGGTGAGGTTGTAGCCGCCCTCCGCGGATGCGGGCAGGCCGAGGGCGGTAGCGGTGGTGGTGACGGGTTGGGGAGTCGCGTTGGTGTTGAACAGGCCGACGACGGCGTCGCCGTTGGGTTCTTGCTTGGTGAACACCTGCTGGCCGCCGGTGTTGACGATGCGAGTGGCGTCGATGGCGTCCTGGTCGACGGCGAGCACGTCGGTGTTCTTGAGCAGCGCGAGGTCGGTGGGGTCGAGGTCGGTCAGGTCGGTGCCGAGGATGAACGGCGAGGCGGCGAGTGCCCACAGGCTCATCTGCGTCATTCGTTCGTCGAGGGTGAGTCCGTCGTTGGTGCCGTTGCCGACCTCGATCGAGTCGTAGTCGTTGAACGCACCGGGCCCGCCGTAGGGGGCCCAGTTCGCGACCTGGTTGAACCGGGACGAGACGTGGCTCCAGTCCGTCAAGGGGTAGGAGGAGCCGCCCGGGCCGCAGTAGCACTCCACGTCCCCGCCGGTGCGCCACCCGTTCGAGTACTGGGCCCAGGTGGCGGCGGAGTTGATGTTCAGATTGTTCGACAGTTCCAGGTGGATCGGCCGCCCGGTCGACTTGAGCGCGTCCGACCACGCGGCGATGTCAGGCACGTCGCTGGTGCCGACACCGTCGATCTTGACGTAGTCCACCCCCCACCCGGCGAACTGCTCGGCCCAGGAGTCGACGAACGCCTGCGCGCCGGGCTTCGTGTAGTCGATGCCGACCATGCCCTTGCAGTTGTAGTTGTTCTCCGCCGTCGTGGTCGCGATATCTGCCGCGTGATACGGAGTGCCCTCGATCGCCGTGTCCTGCGCGACGGCCTGCTTGGAGATCCCTGGCGTCACGTACAACCCGAACTTCAACCCCTTGCTGTGCACGTAGTCGGCCACGACCTGGATGCCGTTCTCCCCGTCCGGCCCGGCCGGGAACTTCGCGGTGTCGGTCACCCACCGCCCGAACTGATCAACGTTCGGACCCTGCGAACCCGGGCACACGTACCAGAAGTCATCCACATTCACGTACTCGTAGCCGACCCCCGACAGGCCACTGGCCACCATCGCATCCGCCGTCGCCTCGATATTGGCCGCGGTCGGGTTGTGCCGGATGAAACTCCAACTCGACCACCCCAACGCCGGCGTCGAGCCCACCCCGTTGTCCTCGGCGGACGCAGGAGGGTTGACGGCGACCAGGAAGGCCGCGGTTACGGCGACAACCGCGAGCAGTCGTTTCAGCATGATCAGCTCGCTTCCTGCGCGACCAGGATCCGGTCGATGTCGGGTGCGTTGGCGGACGGGTTCGCGAACTCGATGGTGTTGGCCCCGGCGGTCAGGTGCACCGAGATCACCATGACGCCGAGCGTGTTGAAGTCGGTCGTGACCGCGAACGTCAGGGTCTGCGGGTCGGCGCCGTTCACCGTCACGATCGCCTGCCGCGACGGCGGGCCGTTGAGGTAGGCGATGGCGACCGAGTAGTCGCCGTCGGACGGGGCGTTGATGCCGTTGAACGTCAACGTGCCGCTCTTGCCGATGAATCCGATCTTCTGGCCGCCGGAGCAGGCCGTGCAGCTGGAGATGCGGGCCTGGCCGCCGATCGTGTTGGTCGCGGCCTCGGCCTCAAATGACTGCGCGGCCGGCGGAGGTGTTGCGCCGGGGGAGGCGGACAGTCCGTCGAACGTGACCGTGGCCGGCGAGCCGGACGCGTGCGAGGTGACGAACACCCCGGCGTCCTGCGTGTCGGCCTGCCCGGGCACGGTCGCCGAGCCGACGGTTACCCACGACGTCCCGTCGAAGGAGTAGTAGCCGGTGTAGGTGTTGGCGCTCGTGCGCTCCAGCTTCAGATGTATCGGCAGGATCGTCGGAATCTTGTTGTTCGCCGGGGTAACCGAGTCGACGTGCGTGCCGCCGCTGCTCGCCCACGAGAGCTGGACGCCGGTGCTCGGCGACTCGGCGAGCACGACGCCCTCCGGACCGGTGCCCGACCCGGTCATGTCGTTGCGCACGATGATGCCCGCGCTACCCGAACCGGTGAGGTTCGACTGCGCACTCACAGTCGTGTCGACCGTCGCGGACGTTCCCACCGCGCCAGGGAGGTAGATCGAGCTGTACGCGTCGCCCGTCGACGACAGGCTCGAACCCGCGCCGTTGACGCCGAGCTGCTGGCCGGACTGGGCGAAGCGGGCCGGTGCGTCGGTCGCGGACGAGAACGTGCGGTACGGCGCCTGCACCGGGGGACTCGTCGTCACGTTCTGCGTCTGCGACGCGCTCGCCGATTCGGTGCCGTGCCACTCGTAGTCGGCGCTCGCCGTCACGGCATCCGTCTCGAACAGCTGCTGCGGCACCGGTGCCAGTACCCGGAACGTGGCCTGGACGGTCTGCCCGCTCTCGACCGCGCCGAAGCGGGTCGGCGAGCTCGCCTGAACGGTCCAGCCGTCCGGCGCGGACAGGCCCAGCTGCACGTTCTGCGCGGGCAGCACGCCGTTGTCGGTGAACGTCTCGGTGGCCGTCGCCGGCTCGCCGGCCGTAAGCGACAGGCCGGCGACGTTCAGCGTCACGTTCGGCGGCACCTGCGTCGGGTTGTCGACCGGCGAGACGCGGTACATGACGGTGGCGTGCGGCGGCACGACCGCGCTGATCGCGCCGGCCGTCTCGGTGCTCTGGTGGGTCCACAGGTCGCGCAGGGCATAGCCCGTGGCGGGGCCGAGGCCCGCGGCCGACGCCGTGGTCGCGATGGTGGCCGGGCTGTTCGTGGAGTTGAAGAGCGCGACGGACACGTCACCGTTGGCGAGCGGTTTGGCCAGCGTCCACAAGCCGTTCTGGCTGTTGACGATGGCGGCCTGCTTGGCGAGCGGGTCCTGGTCGACGGCGATGACGTCGGTGTTGCCGTAGATGGCGAGGGTCGCCGGCGTCGCCGTGCGCAGGTCGGTACCGGCGATGAGCGGCGCGGCCATCTCGGCCCACAGGCTGAACTCGGAGCGGTACTCGGCGTCGGTCTGCCCGCCGTTGCCGATCTCGAGCATGTCCGGGTCGTTGAACGCGCCCGGCCCGGCCAGCGACGCGAGCTGAACGTTCTTGGTGAAGTTCGACAGCATGCTCGAGAACTGGTCGTGGATGTCGCCGGTGGTGCGCCAGATGTTGCCGATCGGCGGCCACGTCGAGTTGGGCACGCCGAAGTCGGTCTTCTCGCAGATGCTGAACAGGATCGGGTGCCCGGTCGCCTGGGTCGCCTTCGCGAGCGCGTCGCGCATCGCCGTGTAGCGCGCGATCGTGGCCGGGATGTTCTGCTGGTCGGCCGGCTGGTTGCAGTCGTCGTACTTGAGGTAGTCGACGCCCCACTGCGCGAACTCGAGCGCGTCGGCGTCCTCGTGCCCGAGGCTGCCGGAGAATCCCCCGCTCTTCGAGCACGTCATGGTGCCGGAGTCCTCGTAGATGCCGAGCTTCAGTCCGAGCGAGTGGACGTAGTCGGCGAGCGCCGGGATGCCGTCGGGGAACTTGGCCGGGTTGGCGACCAGGTTGCCGTTCGCGTCGCGGTTGGGGAGCGCCCAGCAGTCGTCGATGTTCACGTACTGGTATCCCGCGGCGGCGAGGCCGGACGACACGATCGCCTGCGCCGTCTGCTCGACCAGCGCCTCGCTGACGTTGCAGCCGAAGGCGTTCCAGTCGTTCCACCCCATCGGCGGGGTCAGCGCGAGCGCGTTGTCGAGCGCCGCGGCCGGCGGCGCGGTCGCGAACGCGACGGCGGCCGCGCCGGACACGGCCACGAAGAGCGAGGTCAGCAGGGCGAGCGGCTTGCGCATCGTGGGCTCCTGAGGGCATGGCCGAGACAGGGCGGCGGAGCAAGACAAGCACCAGAGATCGGAGGAGTCAAGAGAATCCAACGTTTGATTCTGACAAGCCATGGGGGAACCTGCGTGACTATGTAGGAATGCCAATCCGGCATCGAGGCGAAATCGTCCGACCTGCTCGGGCCAGTACTGGCCGAATCCGTTGACAACGGTCGCCGAGGCTCATAACCTCCTGCGCCGAGACATCCGATGTATCGCGGTAACTTTGGCCCGCCTGCCCGGAGGCAAACATGGCCCACCCCGCCCGCCGTCTCGCCCTGGCCGCGACCCTGGTCGCCGCGTTCGGAACGCCCGCCGTCGCGGCGGCCGACGCCCCGCCCGCGCCGACGACGATCTACGTCTCGCCGTCCGGATCGGACGCCGATCCCGGCACGCTGACCCAGCCGATCCGCACGCTCGCGCACGCGCAGCAACTCGTGCGCGGGATGGTCCCGGACATGTCCGCCGACATCACGGTCGCGCTGGAGAGCGGCACCTACCGGCTGAGCTCACCGCTCGCCTTCGACGCGAGCGACTCGGGCGCCAACGGCCACCGCGTCGTGTGGACGGCCGCACCCGGCGCGCAACCGGTGATCAGCGGCGGCGAGCAGATCACCGGCTGGCATCTGGCCGATGCGAGCAAGGGGATCTGGGCGGCACCGGCCCCGGCCGGGCTGCAGACCCGCCAGCTCTACGTCGACGGGGTGCGTGCCGATCGGGCCGCCGGACCGCTGCCCGTCCACCTGACGAAGACGTCGACCGGCTACACGGCGGCCTCGGACGTCATGGCCAACTGGCGCAACCCCGGCGACATCGAGTTCGTCTACACCGGCGGTGCCGCGTACTGGTCGCTGCACACCGGCGGCGAAGGTGCGTGGACCGAACCGCGCTGCCCGGTCGCGTCCATCTCCGGTACGTCGATCACGATGGCCGAGCCCTGCTGGGACAACTCGACGCTGCGCATCCAGCGCACGGACGGATCCGGCCGCAGCTACAACCTCGTGCACAACGGAAACCTCGGCAACGGCTCGATCCCCGCGTACGTCGACAACGCCTACGAGCTGCTCGACCAGCCGGGGGAGTGGTACCTCGACCGGTCGGCGAACACGGTCTACTACGTCCCGCGTGTCACCGAGAACCTGAAGAACGCCGACGTAGAGGCCCCGGTGCTGCAGCAGCTCGTCGAAGGCGACGGCGTGCACGACGTGACCTTCTCCGGCATCCAGTTCTCCTACGCGACGTGGCTGACCCCCAGCACCGGTGAGGGATTCTCCGAGGTGCAGGCCAACTACACGCTGACCGGACCGCACGGCTACGACCAGCAGGGCCTGTGCCAGTTCATCGACGGCGGCACCTGCCCGTACGGGAACTGGACGAAGGAGCCCGGCAACGTCAGCTTCAGCCACGACCAGCGCATGCAGTTCCTCGACGACGCGTTCGTTCACCTCGGCGCGGCCGGGCTCGACCTCGGCGACGGCTCGCAGGACGCGATCGTGCAGGGCAGCGTGTTCACCGACATCTCCGGCAACGGGCTGGAGATCGGCGGCGTCGACAACCCGCTGCCGGCGACGCAGGCCGACCACACCAGCAACGTGCAGGCCCTCGACAACCACCTCTACCAGCTGCCGGTCGAGTTCCACGGCGGCGTCGCGATCGACGTCGGCTACGCCGAGCACACCCTGATCAGCCACAACCAGATCGACCACACCGCCTACACCGCGATCTCGCTCGGCTGGGGCGGCTGGCCGGACAAGATCCAAGTCGAGGCGACGCCGAACTACTCCAACAACAACACCGTCTCCGACAACGTCATCGACGATGCCATGCAGATGCTCGCCGACGGCGGTGGCATCTACACGCAGGGCATCACCGGCTCGTCCCTCGCCGACGGCGAGCACCTGACCGGCAACGTCATCACGAACACGCTCGACAACGGCCACGCCCTGTACTGCGACAACGGTTGCACGTACTGGACGGCGAGCGGCAACGTCCTGGTCGGCAACGTCGACAACGACTGGGGCGCGCGGCACACGGACTACCGGCCCGGCCACACCGGGCAGGATCCGCTGGTCGTCAGCAACAACTACTGGTGGCAGGGCGACGGCGACTCGTCGTCGAACAACACGGTCGTCTCGGGCAACCACGTGATCTCGAGCGTCGCGGACGCGCCCGCCTCGATCGTCGCCGCGGCCGGCCTGGAACCGCAGTACCGGCACATCCGGGGTGAGAACTTCGGCCTGGCCGTGCCGGACGCGCCGACGCAGACGACCGCGTTCGCCGCCAACGGCACCGGGTACGTCGCGTGGAACCCGACGTTCGTCGACCACGGCGAGCCGGTTACCGCGTACACCGTCACCGCGTCGCCCGGCGGCGCGACCTCGACCATCTCGGCGAGCGACTTCGCCCGGCTCGGCTACGCGACGCTGACCGGTCTCACCGACGGCACGGCGTACACGTTCACCGTGACCGCGAGCAACGACCGCGGGACGAGCGCGCCGTCACTGCCGACCGCGTCGATCACGCCGGCCACCGTCGCGACCTCGCCGGTCGATCTCACCTGGCCGAACGTCGCGGCCGGGCAGCCGGACAACGTGACCGCGGGCGGGCAGACCATCGCGGCGAACGCCTCGGGCAGCATGCTCGGCGTCCTGCTGACCGGGACGCACGGCCCGGCCAGCGGGACCGGGGAGATCGACTACACCGACGGCACGACGCAGCCGCTGCCGCTGACCGCGCCGGACTGGTTCTCGACGCCCCCCGCCGGCAGCAACCTCGCGTTCACCATGACCTACCGCAACCGGCCGAACAACACGCAGCAGACCCATCAGGTCACGATGTTCTACGCCGGCGTGCAGATCGACCCGAGCAAGACGGTGGCGCAGGTCGTGCTGCCGAACGTCAGCACCCCGACGTCGTCCGGGCCGGCGCTGCACGTCTTCGCCATGACGGTCGGCACGACGCCGCTCGACCTCTCGGGTGCGTACGACAACGTCGGGATCACCGACGACAGCAACACGAACGTCGGCAACATCGACGGATCCGGCTCCAGCCTGTCAGCGCAGGCGCTGGTCGCGGCCGGCGTCATGCCCGGCTCGACGGTCGCGTCGCCGGCGCCGGTGCCGGCCCCCCCGACCTCGGTCAGCGCGCACGTGGGCGACGGCTCGGTCAGCATCCACTTCACGCCGCCCGCCTCGCCCGGCGTCACGCCGATCATCGGCTACACGATCAGCGCCCCGGGAATCACGCCGGTGCACGTGACCGGGCACGACTACCTCTGGGCCGGCAGCGGCGACGGAATCTACGCCGTCATCGGCGGATTGACGGACGGGGAGAAGTACATGTTCCAGATAACGGCCGACAACGTCGCGGGATCGAGCCGTCCCGCGTCCGTCAGCGCAACGCCGGTGGCGGCGTCATGAGGCCCTTCGCAGCAGGCGTCGCCACTGCCGTAGCGCTCGTCGGGTTCGCGGTCGCCGTACCGGCCGCGGCGAGCGACGAGCCCAGCACGGCATGGACGAACGGGCGGTTCGACGTGGACGCGCGCGGTGTCGTCGGCCGGTCCGACGTCGTGCTCGGGCGGCCGAATGCCCAGGCGGGGCAGGCGCTTCCGCTCGGCAACGGCAGCCTCGGCGTCGGCGTCTGGTCGGCCGACGGGCTGACCGCGCAGCTCAACCGCGCCGACACGATGCCGGACCGCCTCTCGCCCGGGCAGGTCGTCGTGCCGGGGCTGGAAAAGCTGACGTCGGCGCCCGACTACCAGGGACGCCTCGACCTGTACGACGGCCAGTTCGTCGAGTCCGGCGGCGGCATGACCGCGAAGACCTACGTGCAGCCGGGCAGCGACGAGCTGATCGTCGACGTGACGGGCGCCGACCCGTCCGTGCCGCAGACGGCGCAGCTGCATCTGTGGCAGCAGCGCACACCGACCGCGCAGGCCGACGCGACGATCGGCACGCTGTCGCAGTCCTGGGCCGACACCGGGCGCCCCGGTTCGAGCGGCGAGACGTTCGGCGCGATGGCGGCGATCACCGCGGGCGGCCGTGACGTCGCGGCGAGCGTGACGGATCCGCTGAGCGTGCAGGTCAGCTTCCGCCCGCACGCCGACGGATCGTTCCGCGTCGTCGTGGCTTCGCCGACGTGGCCGTCCGGTGACGACGCGCTCGCCACGGCCAAGGCGATGCTGGCCGGCGACGCCGAGCGTGACTCCCAGGCCCTGGAGAATCCGCTGCTGCGCTGGTGGAACGACTACTGGAACCACGCCGGCCTGATCCGCCTGAGCTCGCCGGACGGCGCGGCCCAGTACCTGGAGAGCATCCGCACGATCAGCCTGTTCGCCGCGGCGGCGGAGCGGGGCACGGTGCGTCCCGGGTCGCAGGCCGGCGTGGCCGACCTGTTCGACTCGGCGGAGGACTCGCACAACTGGGACCCGGCCTCCTACTGGGGCTGGAACCTGCGCATGCTCGTGACCGAGAACCTCAGCGCGGGCACGTTCGCCAACAACGACGCCTACTTCGCGATGTACCGCGACGACCTGCCCACGATCAAGGCGTGGACGGCCAGCCAGTTCGACGGCGTGACCGGCGCGTGCACGGCCGAGACCATGCGGTTCAACGGCGTCGGCGAGCAGGTTCACCAGGACAGCAACGGCAACTGGGGCGCGAAGCCCTACCTGGACTGCAGCTCGCAGGGCCCGTCCAACTACAACGCGCGGACGATCTCGACCGGCGGCGAGGTGGCGTTGTTCATCTGGGAGACCTACCAGGCGACCGACGACCTGAACTTCCTGCGGCAGAACTACCCGGTGATGGCCGAGTGGGCGAAGTTCATGCTGAGCTACGCGAAGGTCGGCGCCGACGGGCACCTGCACACCGACCCGTCCAACGCGCACGAGACGCAGTGGGACGTCCACGACCCGACGACCGACATCGCCGCGATGGACGCGGTGTTCCCGGCCGTCGTGCAGGCCGCCACGCTGCTGCACCGCGACGACGACCTGGTGAGCTCGATCCGCGCGGCGCTGCCGAAGATCCTCCCGTACCCGCGGACGGACGCCGCGACCCTGACCCAGCAGTTGCCGCCGTCCGCGGACGCCACCGGCCAGGACGTGATCGGCATGTCGTACGCGCAGGCCGCGACGCGGCACAACGTCGAGAACCTCGGCCTCGAACCGGTGTGGCCGTTCGGGCTGGTGGGCGACTCGGGGCCGCTCTCCGACCTCGCGAAGCGCACCTTCGCCGACCGCGCGTACCCGGCGACGAACGACTGGAGCTTCGACGCGATCGACGCCGCCCGGCTGGGCCTGGCGAGCGACGTGCAGACCGCGCTGGTCGGGCTGACCGAGAAATACCAGCAGCGGATCTCCGGGCTCGCGTCGTTCGCGTCCGGGAACAAGTACCTGGAGCAGTACGCCGAGCAGGGCGGTGTGGTCGCGACCGCGCTCTCCGACTCGCTGGTCCAGGACTACGACGGCCTGCTGCGCATCGCCCCGGCCTGGCCGAGCGGCTGGGACGCGGATGCCACGGTCTACATCCAGCACGGCAGCAAGGTCGACGTGCAGGTGCGCGACGGCGCCCCGACCACCGTGGCGATCGAGGCGGGCGCGGCCGGGTCGATGCAGGTGCGCAACCCGTGGCCGGGCCGGGCGGTCCAGGTCGTGACCGGCGACCCGGGACGGC
>Ga0081455_10006249_pt1 | contig 12827 bp, 9 predicted proteins | sample TabmetS3T2R1_FD_70207 | JGI IMG/M metagenome (GOLD analysis project Ga0081455, IMG submission 70207) | Tabebuia heterophylla rhizosphere microbial communities from the University of Puerto Rico - S3T2R1 | ecosystem: Host-associated > Plants > Roots > Rhizosphere ... | reverse complement strand
TTCAGAAGGCATGACAAGTGGGATTACGAATAAGATATCTATAGGATCTTGGGAAGTAGTATCACTAGATTGAAATATGCTGGATAAATAATCTCGTACGGATATACCTAAGCCACCAATTTCTAACACAAAAAATATTCAATTCAACCGCTTGGATACATGCTCGGTATTGTAATCATATTATTTGGCTTGTTCACATTCATAATACCTTTTATTTTGGGCCTCCCATCAAATTACGAACAAAATATGCCATTTCCTATTATGGGTGTCTGGAGTATCTAGATTAGGCTTGCAATTTATGATAAACTTCATAAACTTTATCACAGTGCTATGAAGAGTAATAACCTGCTTAGAATTGTAATTCTCGGAGCTGGTTATGCCGGGATATTTTTAGCTATTAACGTATATCAATCATTTAAAGAAATGCATAAATCTGATAAAATGGGACACAGAGGTTCAGCTGATGCTAATGTCGAAATTATTTTAGTGGATAGAAATCCATATCATCAGTTGTTACAAGAAATCCATTTAGTTGCTGCGGGCTATAGAACACCAGAACAAATAAGTATCCCGATAAATTCTTTGATTGAGGGAACTGAAATCAGATTTATTCAATCAAATGTAGAAGAGATATGTGCCGATGAAAATAAAGTTATCCTTGATGAATCAATCATTGACTACGATCTACTTGCAATCTGTTTGGGATCTAATACAAAGTACTTTGGTATAGAAGGAGCTAAGACAAATACCATCCCTCTTAGATCGGTTGATGATGCGAAATTAGTTCATAACACGATCCAGCCCTTATTATCGTCTAAAAGATCAATAATAAAAGATAGAATTAAAACAAGTGACGATAATGCTAAGAGGAAGCAGAGCAATCGTAACCATAATGTCAATATTGTCATAGTTGGCGGAGGAGCAACTGGAGTAAGTTTAGGTGGCGCAATTGCTGATTTATTAACTGATCAAGCAAAACTGAAAGCGTTATTAGGTACTTCCACGCCTGTTGAAACAGATTTAAAAGTTACAATAGTCGAAGCGTTGCCAAATATTCTTGTAGGTTGGAATCCAGAATTGGTTAGTAGAGCACAAAAGATTTTAGAGTCAAAAGGCGTAAGAATCTTAACAAATTCAATAGTGTCTAAGGTTGAACGCAATAATTTAATATTTAGAGATGGTTCAAAAATCGACTCATCTCTTATCATTTGGACAGCAGGAGTAAAAGGCTATGAAATTAAAGTAATGCCACAAGTAGACAAAACTATAGATGGCAGAATTATTGTAAATGGATTTTGTCAAATCGATAAATTTCCGAACGTTTTTGTAATTGGAGATATTGCTGCCGTACAAGATAACCATGGAAATGAATATCCACCAATTGCGCAGATCGCGGTAAGGGAGGCTAAATATTTAGCAGACCTAATAGCCAAACAAATTGGCGAACTCGATAAAAGAAATCCAAGAAGCAAAAACGTTATAACACTAGAGGATCAACATATCTTCAATTACGATATCAAGATACAAATACTTTCATTGGGAATAGATGACTATGTAGGCTTGTTTGGTAGCCATGTTATAGATGGCAGCCTTGCTGAATTGATTGACGAATTTGGGAAGCTTACTTATATAACTTCTCTCAAATCTAAAGGAAAAGATATGTCGTCAAAATTGTATGATGATGACCTATTATCAAAGATGATTGCAGGTTTCTCCTTCGCAGGTTTCGCTTTTGCAAGATGGTTAGGCACAAGATCTTTTTGAAAAAAAATAGAAATTATACAATTTAAACTCGATTATTTATTGTGTTGTGTCTTTTCATAAGTCTATTATAATAAAGAACGTCTATTAATCAGGTTAACTATAATATTATTATTGTTATTATCATAGAGAAAAAGAACCCATTGAACGAGATCAGGCTCTAAATGATGCAACCAGCGGACAAATGGGTGAAGAACCAAAACCGGAGCCTCTAACGGATCCGTTACCTGATTCTGATCAAAGTCTAGAAGATTCCAAACGGAAAGCGGCTCGTAGGATTTCTAGGGACGTATAATCTATTTTGAAAACATTAACTTACCTGTTGCATTGGTAATGCATTAAACACAGGAAATATTACCCCGTATCTCTGCATGAGGCGATACTTACTACACAAGTTATAATACTGTCTGATCTATGTCTACTTATGGATATCTAAAGCTCTTTTTTAATGCACTTCGGCATTTCTCATCTTTCATACTCCCAGCGATTCCATTGGATAGGACTAAGTGTTGTTATTTTCAATATTTGCGAATACTCAGTTTAAAATATGCGAACTGCGATATGCGTTAGCTGAAGTATCATGAGTGAAACCAGTATTTCACAGGAATGCCAACAAGGAAGACACACACAATGTTCAATTCAAATTCCTTACGGGGGAGGACCGCAAACTACTAACTGCCAATGCCAATGCCATCAGGCTGGACTAGTCACGTTTGTTGGCGAAACCAAAGCGGTTGAAGATAAGAAAGTGCTCTAATATTTTATTTTTTTGCATACTGGTATTGCCGACAGAGCTAGCCTAGACTGGCAGGACACTTGAAATTATAAATAGCAGTCCAGCCACCATGACTGAAGCTAAAACTAATAGATTTATCCTGAATATTTCTATAACTTTTCATAATACTGACTCTTACCTTACCATGAGTATTATATACTAATATTGTAGGATAGACTTTTAAAACAGTGATATAATCAGATAGTAAGGAAAAGAAGTAGTACAGGCAGAACAACATGACGGATAGATTAGAAGCAGCTATAAAAACTCCCTTCGTTCCCTGTGGAAGTACTATTTGCTGCGAGTCCGAGGAATGATATTTAAGTACGTAATTGCTTCTATTCTCCTCCAGGCCTACCGGCAGGTTAATTTAGTGCTAGCTCGTACAACAATCAGTTATCAATATAGGAGGAAAGGGGGAAAGACTTAAGAATACTGAAAGCGACTTCAGCGCGCCTGTAATGTTATCACTAGAAACAACTCAGTAAAAAAGATGGCGGATTTTGAGTTAATCTACGGAAATCTGTGATGGTATATACAGCGTTTCTTTTCCTGAACCGATTTGTTCCAGTTTGAGAAGTATATGCCCTTCTTTGAGTTTGGATACGATTATCCTTGCGGAACTTAGTATACAAAACAATTAGTTAGAACTTGCAGTTTCCCAAATACGAGGGGGTTGAAGATGCACTTTGGAAGTCATTCTAAATGAACGTATATGAATTTTGTTCAGGAGACACAAATGCATAAAGCTGATTTTCGTTAATGGAATACTGTATACTTGGCTGTGCATAAATTTAAAATCGAAGATCGTAGCAGAAGAGTTGCCGTATGCTAGCACGATCAATGACAGAATCAGAGATAGCACAAAAACTATGTGTTGATCGGTCCACTCAGTAGAGATATCAAAGCGTACCTTTATTGTTTCTAATACTAAACGCCTTTTTGACTGCAGTTCTGGCACTAGGGTGTTTCTTCTTTCCACTATATTCCTAAGTCACTTATTTGATTTCTTCCGTCACGAAGGTCTTCAATCAGTCCCTTTATTGCTACGTCATCTATGTCTAATTCTATGGCTCTCGCGCCCGCATTTAGAGCATTAACTATGCCTCTTCGGCAAACATACGAGTGAGAGGTCCCCAAACTAGTCGAATGTAAGGAACCTAAAAAGCACCGTATTTTATAAGTGTCCAAGTTATCTAAGACTTAAAATGCCGAATAAAAAAGAGTTGGAAGAGACCATAATTAACAAAGGGGAAATGGTGTACAAAGAGTTGGTGGAGCGTGAAGGACGTGAAAGTACAGTAAGGGGTATACCAGTAGAGTCATATGTATACGCTTACCTAAAAGCGGTTGACAGTGCATATAGATATCTTATCGAAACTCACCAAGACGATAAAAGAATGGGTTCAAGACTAGATAGTCTACAGAATAGGTTTAAGATTGTCATAGAAGACCTATGGTCTTATTATAATAAGAGTCAATCGTAGAAGAACCTAAAAAATAATGCCGATAGCATTAGTTACCAATACAATGACATTACAGTTAATAAGAATAGTAGAAGGATAGTGTAGGCCAGGCCTGTGAAACTGTGAAACCTCTAGAAGAGGTATGGGGCCAGGCCACCTTCATCCTATCTTTGTGAGATCATGAAGTTGAAATTCTATGTTCGACAAGATATTTCTATGTATTCAACTATAGGTTATGTGGCCGCCTATGACAAATACGCGACTGCGTCTTCCAGATATTTCTATTGGATGAGAAAGTCATTGTTCAAACTTTAATAATAGTAAATCTATTTCGAATAGACACGAACGAATAGAGGACGAATTGGAATAGCCTAATCCTTCATTATACTTTACTCGCATACCATGAGTAACGGTATCTCAATAAGCATAAAGAAGAGTTAAAACTACTCTACTTCTACGTTTTAAAATTACAGTAAGAAATATATATAATAAACACTTTCCGTTAGTAACGGAGGAGATATATAGGAGATATGTCTTCACTACAAACACAACAACCACAGGTACCCATTTTATTATTAAAGGAGGGTACAACTGAGACAAAGAAACAAGATGCACAAAAAAATAATATTACAGCCGCAAAGTTAATAGCACAAATTCTGAGATCTAGTCTTGGTCCGAGAGGGTTAGACAAGATGTTAGTCGATCCACTAGGTGACGTGACTATCACAAATGATGGTGCTACAATTCTCAAGGAAATTGAAGTACAACATCCTGCTGCAAAAATGATGGTTGAAGTCACTAAGTCCGTTGATAACGAGGTTGGGGACGGAACGACATCTGTTGCAGTTCTTGCTGGATCACTTCTTGAGAAAGCTGAGGATCTGATAAATAAGAATGTTCATGCAACCGTTATTGTGGATGGATATAGAAGAGCGTCAGAAAAGGCGACTAAGATATTACGAGAAATAAGTACCGAGATAGATCCACAAAATAAGGAAGACCTCGCAAGAATAGCGAGAACAACCATGGCGTCAAAGATGGTTTCTGGTCAGTCTGAAATATTAGCAGATATTGTCGTTGATGCAATTCTAAAAGTTGCCGAAGAAATTGAATCCGAAGAAAATAGTACTAAAAGAAGCGGGAGTACCACCATAGGAAGGAGCAAATACAGAGTAGACATGGATAATATTAAAGTGGAAAAGAAGGCCGGAGCATCAGTACATGATTCAAGCTTAATAGAAGGGATCGTATTGGACAAAGAAGTTGTTCATGGTGGAATGCCTAAGCGAATTGAAAATGCGAAAATTGCGCTAGTCAATAGCGCTATGGAGGTCGAAAAACCTGAATTCGATGCGAAGCTAAATATCAATAATCCAAGTCAGATGCAGAAATTCTTAGACGAGGAAAATAACATGCTCAAATCAATGGTGGATAAGATTTTGTCAGCTGGAGCTAATGTAGTATTATGTCAAAAGGGCATTGATGATATGGCTCAGCACTATTTAGCTAGAGCAGGAGTAGTTGCGGTAAGAAGGGTTAAGGAAAGTGATATGTCCAAGCTAGCAAAGGCTACAGGCGCAACTATGATCACGAACATAGACGAAATTACCGGCAGTGACATAGGTAATGCGCAGTTAGTGGAGGAGCGACATGTTGAAACAGACAAATGGGTTTTCATTGAAGGCTGTAAGAATCCTAAAGCAATATCAATCCTACTAAGAGGAGGTTCCCAAAGAGTAGTTGACGAAGCAGAGAGATCGGTACATGATGCGCTGATGACAGTCAAAGATGTTGTTGAATATCCTTACATAGTACCAGGCGGTGGAGCTCCAGAAGCTATAGTATCCCAACAAATAAGAGAATGGTCTAATTCACTTGAGGGACGTGCCCAATTAGCTGCTGAACAGTTCGCCGATAGCATCGAGACTATTCCTTTGGTACTTGCAGAGAACGCAGGTATGGATCCAATTGATACGCAGGTTCAGCTAAGAACTAAAATTAGCAATAGTGAGAAACCCAAATACGGTATTGATGTGATCAATAAGAAAATTGCTGATATGACTGCAAGAAATGTCTATGAGCCGCTCGCTGTTAAAGAAAACATCGTGAATGGAGCGACAGAGGTTGCATCTATGATTCTGAGAATAGATGACGTTATAGCTGCATCTAAATCTCAAGCACCTGCAGGTCCTCCTGGTGGTGGAGGTGCAGGAGGATATGGCGGTGGAGACTATGGAGACATGTGAGTAGAATAGCTTCCAAATATTTTTCTATAGCATATCCTTTTTTTGTAGAGGATCATTATTAAAGCTAATTCAAGAGCTATTGAATAGAAATGAGTGAAATTGAATTATGATCAGAAAGAGCAGGAGGACTGGTTCATCATCAACTCTAGGAGATACTGATGTACTCCTAGATGTTCTAGGTAATGAAACAAGAAGAAGGATTTTGAACTTAATTTCACATGAACCTATGTATTTTAACCAACTAGCCAAGGAGATACGAACAGGTCAACAGGCAATTTTGCGCCATGTGAAGATCCTGGAAGATACAGGCTTGATCGAATCTTATTCTGAGAAAAGCGATCTAGGTGCTCCTGACAGAAAATATTATAAAGTCAATTCCTCTTTCAATCTCAGCCTTTCAGTTTCTAATGATAATTTTACCATAAGAAATGAGGACATTGAGGAATTGAGATATAAAGAGGCAGATATTCTTTACAAGAAATTCGACGAACTTCATTCTATCACTTTCTATCAAAATGACAGATTGGATCAATCTGTTAATAAAGATAAAAATACAAAAGATACCAAGACTAGACAAATAATTTCATTAGGTCAAATACTTTCGAAGCTGCAAAAGAATTTAGAAGATACAGAAGGACAGATTTTACATCTAGAATCTCGTCTTAATGATCTGCGAGCATTAAAACAAGCCATAATTAAAAGAATGCATGACATAGACAAAGAAAATTTTGACTATATAGAACGAAAAATCATGTGCCTCCTATTAGAAGGACCGATGCATCAAAATGAGGAACACCTAACTATTTCAGAGCTGGCTGAAATATTGGATAAGAATGAAAGAACAATTAAAAATGCAATGTCCAGTATTACCGATAAACTAGAAAATGGGAGTAGCATCTACGAATTATTCAAAAATATAAGTTAATTGTTAGTTTCCCGACTGTTCATTTAGAAAAGACGCTAAGATAGGCATCGCTGGAACCTTAGGATTTACTTGTCTACTCCCATTTTCCAATAATCTAACTTTAGTCTTCATGTTTCTTGGCCTTGCTCTCAGTCTATAGCTACAGCACGGACACACTAACCCATCCCACTGAATAAATATCTCACAGATTTGACACCTCTTTTGTCCGGTTGCGTATCTTCCTTGTCCGAATGATGGTTTTCCAACTTTGTATCTCACACATATGCCTCTGCAACTCATATTGAGTCTTTTCACCTTTTTGGTTTTACTCTATTTAGGATTTAGAGTTATTTTAAGGTTACTCTAATAACCTTTTACTACTCGGCTACTCAAATACTTATGTAAGCATTTTTTGATTAACATTGTGATTGAATAAATTATATAGATGAATAATAATAGTGAAAGGTAAACAGATATGAGTGAAGAAGATATGCAATGGTTAAATGGGGAAGGACAGAACTATCGCGCGAAAAGCGCAAAGAAAGTTAGTTCTGTTGAAAATGGTGGTGGTATGGAATATCATCTACAGTACCAGACAATATTGAATTTGTATCATTCTGGAATTCCAAATTATATAATAGCATTTCAATTGGATATGAGTGAGGACGATGTTCCCATGCACCCTGGTTCGCTTCAGGTAGAATTTATTTGGATGAAATAGCTGTACCCAATTCCATATAGCTACATGACTTCTCTTTTCCACAAATGGATCCAATGCCTTTGATGTACTTCTGAAACTCAGTCCTAGAAAGTATAGGTACAATGCATACATGATTAGCTCGGTGGATGTTCTCTTCCATTGAAGAAATAGCATACATAGGGAAAGGACATTCACAGCTAAAGCTCTACCGGCTTAACTTAACACTACCCTGAAAACAATGATTAGTCTTTTTTATTAATGATCTTCAGTTCAGATGACATACTTGCTGAATACTTCAATCACTCACACTCACCAACTGTGGGTAACGAATAAATATTTTTTCTAGTATTATTATATACGCCTAAGAGATGTGGGCGCCAAATGAAAGCAACATTTGGAAGATACTTTAATAAGGGTGTGAAAGCGCTAGACGCTCCACACATCGGATTTGTTGTCCGGGAGACAGATGACAAGATAGTAGTATTTGGTGATGGAAAAATACGATACGACATACCTATATCAGAAATACGAACTACCGGAAAGAATGTACTGATTGGCTTAAATTTACGAGATATAGAAAAGAAATACAAAGTGGACAGAGACGCACCACTACCTACCAGGAAGCCCACAGTACCATGGACTCACGACATAGATCTTTCTTCGTATGAAGGAAAATATCCTAATTCATTATTCAATAAAGGTGTTCGAGCTCGAAATGAAGATCATGTTGGACATGTGATGAAGGAAACAGATGATCAGATAGTTGTATTTGGACATGGGGATAACAGATTCGATATTCCTAAATCTAGGATTGTAGCAGTAGGCAGAAATGTAATATTAGACATGAATTTTCCAGAAATCTTCGACTATAAAGTTGATAGAAATGCTGCTTTACCCACAGGAGAACCAGTAGAGACATTGGACAACGAAGAGTTAGTGTAAACGAATAATCGTAAGAAAATATTAATCCTTCATTTTATTTATTTATTAAGGTGTAAAATCACGTCGATAATGACCCATACCTAATCTAGCCGAAAACTGATTGGCTTAGGGTGCTGTCGAAGTTAGATCTTCTTGGTAACTGTAATAGTAGGTTCATTACTAGCAGGAATTTTAGCAGAACTAGTAATACTATTGTATAGCTCAATATGATTTCTTGCTACTATATCCCATTTTAATAATTTCGTGATGCCTTCAATAGCTTTTTGATACTTATCATAATTATTATCTAGCTCTAAGAGTGCATCGGTAAATGCATTTGGTGTTCTTTTTGTTGCTATCCCTAGACCTTTTGATGCAAATTCTTTAAAGAAAGGAAGGTCTGAGGCGATGAATGGAATTCCATGTCCTAGAGCATCAAACATGACTCCTGATCCAGAAGTTAACTTATAAGGGAGAAGAACCGCATCTGAGGCAAAGAATAGTGCTGAAAGATCTTCTTCTGAGAGATAGTCCTGGCTAAGGTTTATTTTTCTATTTACACCTTGTGCACTCGTCAGGTTGTCTAATCGAATCCTTTCACCAGTAGTATGATTTACTGACGAATTGATTACAATTGTCCAGTTATCTGGTACTTCCATTTTTTCTATTATATCCCAGCCTTTACCAACAGTCATGAATCCGAAGGCTAAGGCTACTCTATCCTTCTTGCTTTGTGGAAGAGAAGGGAATCTCGCTCTAGCATCCTTCTTACTAATTCCCTTAATGGAAGCTGCAGGTTCTGCACCATGATATAATAACTTCACTTTACTACTGCTCTGACTTTTATTGATTCTCTTTGTGTCAATGATTGCTTTCATATAATCAGAAAAGACTATCCCAGCATTGCTCTTTAGCAACTTTTCCTTATTTTGATTTTGAAAAGCTTCATAGTTAATAATATATTTCCAGTATGTGTTAATGTTGTCCAAACTGTCCTTTAGGCTTGATAGCAGTTTACTTTTTTTATCGCTCGTACTCTTTTCCGAGTTCGACAAACTTTCCTTCTTGTTTATCTTTATTTGAGGTATTCTCATCCATTGTCTAAAATTATATTCAGAATGAAACGTTGTAACTATCGGAATCTTACATTTGTTGTAAAATGAATCAATCGTAGTATGAATACTGTTTGGTCTAAGTGAATAGAGCTCTAGACCATATAATCCAGGTTCATATTGTATATGCACAACGTCAGGTTTAATTTTATTTACCAAATCTAAAAGGATTTCGAAATTATGCATATTCTTAGGATAGAGTCCTACGAAATCTCCTTTTCCTCTATTATCACATGCAATATAGACTTCTAAACCCTGTCTCTTGAGTTCATTTACTAGATTGTGTGTATACCGACCAACTCCGCCATTGATTGGAGGATATTCAGGTGAAACCATCAGAATACGAATCTTTCCAAATAATGATGATTGAGGAACACTTGAAATATTCTTCTCACTTGTTGAGTCAGTATTGTTTGATTTAGTGAAGTAGCCTATTTCTGCACTCATGTTACTTCTGATCGCATCCTTTTGCGATCTACATAATTTGACAGAATGATATTTATTCTTTACTCACAAGAGGTGAGTATTTAAATGGAATATTAGTAATGTATTCTATATCATTTGATTGACAAACACCTCATGTTAGTAACGAATAAATATCTGATCTGTATAAAATGAAAGCGGTGATATCGTGAATGTGGAGAGATCCATGGAGATATACATCAAGAATTTTTGAAGATGCTGACAGAGAATTCGCAGAAGCTGAAGAAATGTTGAATAGAATGTTTAGGACTGTAAAAGAAGGTTCGACAGCAGGGGCAGCTACTTCGCAGTTGCCGTACTACTACGGGTACCAAATTAATGTAGGTCCAGACGGGAAGCCTCACATAAGGGAGTTTGGAAATGTAAAACCAGCTGCTAGAGGACTCATAGAACAAAGTGGGGTAAGGGAGCCACTGGTTGATACGTCAGTAGACGAAAAAAACAACCAACTTACCATTACAGCTGAAATGCCTGGTGTAAACAAAGAAGATATCAAAGTGAATATTTCTGATACATATATTACGATTCAGGCAGAAAAAGGCGACAAAAAATATCACACAGATGTCCCTATAAATCTGGCACTGGAAGACGTTTCAGCAAAAGCCGCCTATTCAAACGGAATTCTCGAGCTGAAAATTAAATTGAAGCAAGCTCCGAAACCTAAAGGCAAAGAAGTAAAGGTAGAATAGTAGCTTCGGAATAATTAATCACACCCATTTTTTATCACTAGGCTATGATGAGAGGTGAATGACAAGTTTGACAAATGAAACCAAATCAGGTTCAGATGGTTTTGTATCGTTAAAGGTATCTGAAACTAGTCCAAAATTTGTCGGAAAGGGTATGGCGCTTATAGACCCTGCAGTACTGGAAGAAATGAAGCTCAACACAGGCGATGTAGTAGAAATCTCTACGTCTAGCGGCAAGAAAAAGACTTTTGCTTTGCTATGGTCAGGCCAACCTGAAGATTATGGTTTAAGAGTAATTAGAATTGATGGCTACACACGTAATAATCTTGGAATTGGAATAGATGATCATGTAAAAGTACGTAAAGCACAAGACATAATGAAAGCAGAGCAAGTTGTTATTTCGCCAACAGAAGAACTCAACATTGTCGGAATAGAAGAGTATCTAACTGAAATACTGGAAGGAAGGGTTGTATCAAGAGGGGACATTATTCCACTTAATATTATGGGTAGAAAAACAGGATTGGTTGTAAATAGCATAATGCCATCTGGAACAGTGTCAGGTCCGTATTCTATTAGTAAGGAAACCGAGTTCATACTGAGCTCTTTATCCAAAGCAGGACCTAGAGGTGGAATTCCTAGAGTATCTTACGAAGATATCGGTGGGTTACGTAATGAAGTGCAGAAGGTAAGAGAAATGATAGAGCTTCCTCTTAGACATCCAGAAATATTTGAAAGAATTGGAATTGAAGCACCTAAAGGTGTTCTTCTGCATGGACCGCCAGGGACAGGCAAGACATTGTTGGCCCAAGCTGTGGCCAATGAAACAAATGCAAATTATTATTCAATTGCAGGTCCAGAAATAATGAGCAAGTTTTATGGTGAAAGTGAGGAGAGGCTGCGTGATACATTTAAGCAAGCTCAGGACAATGCCCCCTCTATTATATTCGTAGATGAACTCGATTCTATAGCACCAAAAAGAGATGAGGTTTCAGGAGATGTAGAAAAAAGAATAGTTTCTCAGCTGCTGACTTTGATGGATGGCCTTGAAGCAAGAGGTAAGGTTGTAGTGATAGGTGCAACAAATAGAGTAAATTCAATTGATCCTGCTTTGAGAAGACCAGGTAGATTTGATAGGGAAATTGAGATAGGGATACCAGATGAAGAAGGTAGGCTTGACATACTTCATATTCATACTAGAGGGATGCCCTTAACTGATGATGTTAAATTAGAATACTTCGCAAAAATAACTCATGGCTTTGTAGGTGCAGATTTGGAATCTCTTTGCAAAGAAGCAGCAATGCGTTCTTTGACTAGAGTCATTCCAGAAATTAACCTTGATCAAACAAAAATACCTATTGAAGTTCTCAATAAAATCAGAATAGGGAATAAAGACTTTGAAGATGCACTCAAAGATATACATCCATCGGCAATGAGAGAAGTGCAGATACAGAAACCAAATGTAAAATGGGAAGACGTCGGAGGACTGGCTAATGTTAAGGATGAATTATCTGAAGCCATAGAATGGCCATTTAAGCATGCAGACCTTTTTGATGAAGCAGATGTAAAACCACCTAAAGGTATTCTACTGTACGGATCTCCTGGCACAGGAAAGACTATGATTGCAAAAGCAGTTGCCACTAATTCCGAAGCCAATTTTATTAGTATAAAAGGTCCTGAATTAATATCAAAATGGGTTGGGGAGTCTGAGAAAGGGATAAGAGAAGTATTTAGAAAGGCCAGACAAGCAGCTCCATCTGTAATTTTCTTCGATGA
>Ga0081455_10006248_pt1 | contig 12827 bp, 3 predicted proteins | sample TabmetS3T2R1_FD_70207 | JGI IMG/M metagenome (GOLD analysis project Ga0081455, IMG submission 70207) | Tabebuia heterophylla rhizosphere microbial communities from the University of Puerto Rico - S3T2R1 | ecosystem: Host-associated > Plants > Roots > Rhizosphere ... | reverse complement strand
GTGGGGTTGACGCGCGCCGCGCTCTCCGCGCAAGGCGACAACGACGGAACCTCGATTTTGTTCCGCGACGTCTTTTCACCGCTGCTCAATACGCGCACACAAAACCGTACCAACCCAACATGGAACATTACGGACGACCTGACCTGGGTGAAAAACTCGCACACGGCGCAGTTCGGCGCGAACGTCCGCGTCATCCGAAACGACCTCGTCTCGCTCGCCAACTCCTTCGACTCCGCGCTGGTCAATTTTCAGTTCTACGAGAATGGCGGCGCCTCGCTGCGGGCGCCGGGTGAGATCGCTTCCACACTCGCCAACAGCTTCCGCGCCGACTACAACCGCGCCATCGCGGCGGCGCTGGGGCGCTTCAGCCAATACAGCATCAATTCGATCTTCGACAAGACCGGCCAGGCGCTTGCCGCAGGGTCGCCCGCAATTCGCACATTCGCCACCGAAGAGTACGACTTCTACGCGCAAGACACATGGAAGATCCGGCCCAACCTGACGCTGACCTTAGGCCTGCGCTACGGCTTGAACACGCCGGTATACGAGAAGAACGGCTTCCAGCTCGTGCCGAACGTCGTGCTGGGCGATTTCCTGGCGCGGCGGTTGGCCAGCGCCGAGCAGGGGCAGCCTCTCAACGATTTGATCAGCTTCCAGCTAGGCGGCAAGGCCAATGACGGGCCGGATTTTTACAAGCTGGATAAGAACAACTTCGCCCCGAACGTCTCCATCGCGTGGTCTCCCAACTTCGGCGACAACTTCTTCGGGCGCGTCTTCGGCCGCGGCGCCCGGTCGGTGATCCGCGGCGGCTTCCGCATGCTCTACGACCGGGTCGGGAGCCAGTTGGCCGTCGCCTCGGAATCGGAGAACTCTTTCGGCTTCTCATCCACCGCGACCAACGGGGCCAATTCGACCAATGTAACCGACAACCTGGGGCCACTGGTGGGGCTCAACCCGAATGTACGCCAGTTCCCACGCATATCGGCGCCGAGCTCGTTGGTCTTCCCGCTCGCCTTCCCGGATGACGAGACAGACCGCATCATCGCGGGCATTGACCAAGCTATCACCTCGCCCGTGCAGTACACTTGGAACTTCTCGATCGCCCGCGAGTTGCCGCGAGGCTTCTCGTTCGAGATCGGCTACATTGGCCGCGCGGCGCGCAACCTGTTGCTGACGCGCGACGTGATGCACCTGAACAACCTGCGCGACCCGGCGTCAGGCCAGGACTGGTACACGGCGGCGCGCATCCTCAACGAGATGCGCAATGCCAACACGCCTATCACCGGGGCGCAGACGATCCCATTCTTCGAGAAGTTCTTCCCGGGCCTGGCCGGCGCCTTCAATGTGCTGGGCGCGCCGACACCGCTCACGGCTTCGCAAGCGGCGTACCGGCTGCACGCCAAGACCGCTGTCGGCGGCCGCAACTTAACTGACTTCACCGACATTCAATTCAGAATTGACGATATTGGCATCTTCCCGAATGCCTTCTTCCACCCGCAGTACGCGGCGCTGCAAACGCTCTCTTCGGTGGGGCGATCGAATTACCATGGAGGCTTCTTCACGCTGCGCCAGCGCTTCGGCTCGAGCTTCCTGCTCGACTTCAACTACACGGTCTCGAAGTCCATGGACAACGCGTCCACGCTCGAAACGCAGCGCGTGCTGAGCACAGTGATTCGCAACGCGATTAATCCTGACCTTGAATATTCTGTCTCGGACTTCGACGTGCGGCACAACATCAACGCCAACTGGCTGCTGGCGCTGCCCTTCGGCAAGGGGCGTAGATTCTTCGGCGGCGCGCATTCGGTGGTGGACGGGGTGATCGGCGGATGGCAATTGACCGGCATTCTGACCATGCAGTCAGGGCGACCGTTCACCGTCCTCACCGGGAGTGATCAGAGCAATACATCCGGGCTTAATACCGACCGTCCAAATCTGATCGGCGATTGGCGCGTCTCAGACCCGGGGCCTAATCGCTGGTTCAATCCCTGCACCCTCGTGCCGACTACAACAGCTGACGTCTTTACACGGCGCAATTGCAGGGAGGGCGACACTCCAGCCTGGCAGCAAAACGCTCCTGGCACCTTCGGCAATGCCGGACGTAATATCCTGCGTGGCGATGGTTTACATAACTTCGATCTGGGTGTGTCGCGGTTTTTCCACATCACGGAGCGCCATCGACTTCAATTCCGCGCTGAAGTCTTCAATCTGACCAACCATCCAAACTTTTTCTTTCCGACCGCGAATATTTCCAGTGTACCTGCTTTCGGCACGATTACTCGAGCGGCCAATGCCGGGACTGGAGCGCAAAGGCAGATTCAGTTTGCCTTGAAATATCTGTTCTAATTTATAGAAAGAAGAGAAACACGAAACAAACGAAAAATAAAGAAACAAACGGAAAATCTTTGACTTTTTCGTTTGTTTCGTTAATTTTCGTCTGTTTCGTGTTTCTCTTCCAGAAATCTTACACTTTTCTTTTTTCTCACAGCAAAAGGAGGTCACCGTGAAAGCAGTGAGCCGTTTGTTAATCCCGTTGTCGTTATTTACTCTCATGATCTTTTCTGCGAATGCACAGGAGCAGAAGCAGAATCCACCACAAGAACAAAAGAAAGCCGAGAAGCCTGAACCGTTCTCAGCCCCCACTTTTGCCGGCCTGCGCCTCCGGTCGATCGGACCGGCGCTCACCGGGGGGCGTGTGAGCGCCTTCGCGGTCGACCCGGATGATCGCGCCAAGTATTACGTGGCGGTCTCCTCGGGCGGCGTCTGGAAGACCGTTAACGCGGGTACCACCTGGACGCCTGTTTTCGACAATTACGGTTCCTATTCGATCGGCGCCATCGCGCTTGATCGGAAAGACCCGGCAGTAGTCTGGGTCGGCACCGGCGAGCTCAACAGCCAGCGCAGCGTCGGATACGGCGACGGGCTCTACAAATCGGAGGATGCCGGGAAGAGCTTCCGCAAAGTTGGGCTCGAGAAATCGGAGCACATCGCCCGCATCGTCATCGATCCTCGGGAAAGCAAGATAGTTTATGTCGCCGCGCAGGGGCCTTTGTGGGGATCCGGGGGTGATCGCGGATTGTTTAAGACGACTGACGGCGGCAAGACCTGGAAGAACATTCTCAACATCAGCGAAAACACCGGCGTCACCGATGTCGTCCTCGATCCATCAAACCCCGACATCGTTTATGCCGCAACCTACCAGCGACGCCGGCACGTTTGGACCTTGATCAACGGAGGTCCTGAGAGCGCCATCTATAAATCGACTGATGCCGGAGCGACCTGGAATAAGCTACGCTCGGGATTGCCGGCTGGAGAGATGGGACGCATCGGGCTCGACGTCTCCCCGGTCGAGCCGAATCTGGTTTATGCGACGATTGAAGCGGAAGGGGATCAGAGCGGAATATATCGCTCAAGAGATCGCGGCGCGACCTGGGAGAAAATGAGCCCCAATATCGCCCAGGGCATGTATTACGGCCAGATTATCTGCGATCCGAAAAATCCCGACCGCATCTATATTCCCAATGTCGTCTTTCAGGTTTCGGATGACGGCGGCCGTACGGTTCGCCCGCTGGGCGAGAAATCGAAACATGTCGACAATCACGCAATCTGGATCGATCCGAAGAATACCGATTATTACCTGGTCGGATGCGACGGCGGGGTCTATGAGAGTTTCGATCGCGGCCAGAACTGGCATTTCAAGGCGAATATGCCAATCGTGCAGTTTTACGATGTAACCGTTGACAATTCGGCGCCTTTTTACTTTGTCTATGGCGGTACCCAGGACAATTTCAGCCTCGGCGGCCCATCACGCACACGCAGCGTGAGTGGGATCACGAACGGGGATTGGTTTGTCACAAACGGCGGCGACGGGTTCCATTCACGCGTTGACCCACAGGACCCGAACATCGTTTATGCGACGCTCCAATACGGGTCGCTGGTGCGCTTCGATAAGCGCACGGGGGAGCGGATCGGCATTCAGCCCAAGGAAGGGAAGGGCGAGCCGGCTTACCGCTGGAACTGGGATTCGCCGCTGATCATCAGTCCCCATTTACACACCCGCTTGTATTTTGCCGCGAACAAAATATTCCGCAGCGATGATCGCGGCGACAGCTGGCGAGCGATCAGCGGCGATCTGACCCGGCAACTGGATCGCAACAAGCTGCCGGTCATGGGCAAAATCTGGGGGCCCGATGCCGTTGCCAAGCATCAATCGACCTCCGCCTACGGTAATATCGTTGCGCTCTCTGAATCGTCGAAGAAAGAAGGGTTGATCTATGCCGGCACCGATGACGGATTGATTCAGATAACCGAGGACGGCGGCAAAACCTGGCGGAAGGTCGAGACATTTCCCGGAGTGCCCGAACGCACCTATGTCCAGCGCATCTTTGCCTCGCAACACGATGTGAAGACGGTCTATGCTGTTTTCAACAATCATAAAAATGCGGATTTCGCGCCCTACCTGATGAAGAGCTCCGATGGGGGGACGACGTGGACATCGATTTCGAGCAATCTCCCCAAGAACGGACCTCTCTGGGCGATCAACGAGGACCATATCGATCCGAATCTGTTGTTCGTGGGGACGGAGTACGGCCTTTTTTTCAGCATCGATGGCGGGCAGAAATGGATCCAGCTCAAGGGCAACTTCCCGACGATTACCGTCCGTGATCTGGCGATACAGAAGAGGGAGAACGATCTGGTCGCCGGAACCTTCGGCCGGGGAATTTACATCCTCGATGACTACACACCGCTGAGGTCGCTCAAACCGGAGACGCTGGCTGCGGAGAGTCATCTTTTTTCCGTGAAAGACGCGATGCTTTACGTTGAATCGCAGCCTCTGGGCGGGCGTGGAAAAGCTTTTCAGGGTGAGAGCTTATATACCGCGGCCAATCCGCCGTTCGGAGCGACGATGACTTACTATCTGAAAGAGCCATTGAAGACCAGGAGACAGATCCGAAAGGACGCGGAAAAGAAGGGTGGGGAAGTTCCGTACCCGACGAGTGAAGAGCTGAGTTCCGAAGCGGAGGAAGAGGCCCCGAGTGTCGTACTGACCATCTCCGATAGTACCAATCGAGTCGTGCGAAGGATCAACGGGCCGATTACAGCGGGAATGCATCGCGTCGCCTGGGACCTTCGTTATCCGGCGACACAATTGGCGCCACCCCGCGATCCGAACAGTGCCGATGAAATATTCGGCCAAACGCCGGCGGGCCATCTGGTCATGCCGGGCAAATATTCGGTGACCTTGTCCAGGCGCGTCAATGGAGTGTGGACACAGCTCGCCAGCCCGCAAACGTTCAACGTTGTGGTCGACGGCTTGAATACGATGGCCGCGGTGGACCGGGATAAGCTCTTTGAGTTCCAGCAGAAAGTTGCGAAGCTGCAGCGCGCGGTGACGGGCGCATTGTCATCGGCCAATGAGTTGCGAACCAGGCTGGCGACTGCCAGAAGGGCATTGATGGAAACGCCGACTTCCAGTGATAAACTGGTTGACGAGATTGCAGCCATTGATAAAAGGTTGAACGGGATACTCAAGGAATTGCGCGGCGACCAGGCTCTGCGGGCGCGCTATGAGAACCTCCCGCCTACGATCTCCGAGCGCGTCAACAACATTGTCTCGGAACAGCGGATGTCGACGGCAAAACCGACTCAGACGCAGATCACGGCTTACACTATAGCGGCGCAGGAGTTCGAGGTTGAGTTAAAGAAGCTGCATGCGCTGGTCGAGGTTGACGTGGCGAGGTTGGAGAAATCGATGGAAAGCGTTGGCGCTCCGTGGACACCGGGGCGGGTGCCGGTGTGGCAGGACAAATAAGAAATCAAAATAACACGCTATTTTTCGCGAGGGAGAATATTCATGAAAAGAGTTTTACTCATTTTCTTGTTACTTTTGTTGTGCTCAATTTCGCCGACGGCGCAGAAGCCTGATGATGCCGGGGAGCGCGCAAAGAAAATTCATTTTTCGTCCATCGTGCTCGATACGCACATCGATGTCACGCCCAGGCTGCAGACCGAATGGAAATTCACTGATGAGCACGCCACCGGCCACATCGATCTCCCGCGAATGAAGAGAGGTGGACTGAACGCGCTCTTTTTCTCAATTTATATGCGCGGGACGATTACCGGCCAGAAAGCCGTCGATGATGCGAAAGCGCGCATTGCGGCTGTCCACAAGCTCGCTCAGGACCTGCCCGACAAAGTTTTGCTCTGCACGACAGCTGCAGACGTCCGTCGTGCGCACAGCCAGGGAAAGATCGCGGCGCTGATGGGAATGGAGGGCGGCCATATGATCAACAACAGCCTGCCGACTCTCAGAATGTTTGCCGAGCTTGGGGTTCGTTATCTGACATTGACCCATTCGGTCAATACGGACTGGGCGGACTCATCCGGCGATCAGCCGAAGCACAACGGTTTGACGGATTTCGGCAAGGATGTCGTGAGAGAACTGAATCGGCTGGGCGTAATGGTGGATATTTCACATGTAGCCGATAAGACATTTTGGGACGCACTGGCGGTGAGCAAGGCGCCGATGGTCGCTTCACACTCATCCTGCCGCGCGCTCTCCGGTCATTCGCGGAATATGACCGATGAGATGATTAAGGCCCTCGCGAAGAAAGGTGGAGTGATTCAGATCAACTATCTCGATAGTTTTATCGACAATGACCTCTATTTATGGTCGCAGAAGACTCAGGCAGCGAGACGGGAATTAAGTCAGAAATATCCTGGCAGAGAAAACGCCGCGAAGATTCGCGAGGAACTCGAAAAACAGTTCGGTCCCGCACCCAAAGCGAGTTGGGAACGCATCGTCGATCATATCGACCATGCCGTGAAACTCGTGGGCGCTGACCATGTCGGCCTGGGATCGGATTTCGATGGCGGCTCGATGCCAGTTGGGATGGAGGACTGTTCAAAGCTGCCGAAAATCACTGAAGCGCTGGTCCGCAAAGGTTACAAGGAATCGGATATCAGGAATATTCTCGGTCTCAATACACTCAGGTTGATGGAAGAAGTCGAACGCGTATCAAAACAGATTACGAAATAGACGAAAATAACGAAACAAACGAAAGTAATCCAGATCTTTCGTTTGTTTCGTTATTTTCGTCTATTTCGTAATCCTCTTTTCTTAAACAGCCGGCAGGATAATTCGGAAGGATGTCCCCGCGCCGAGTTCTGAATCGACTTTGATGCGGCCGTTATGCAGTTGGACGGCTCGGAAGGCTTGAGCCAGGCCGATGCCGCTGCCTTTCGGCTTGGTCGTATAGTAAAGGTTAAATATCTTATCGCGCGCTTCTTCGGGGATACCCGGTCCGTGATCGGTGATCGCGATAAAAATGTGGCCGTCATCCCTGCCTGTTTCGACGACCAGTTTTCCGCCCTGCGGCATGACCTGGCAGCCGTTGATAATGATGTTGAGCAGCGCCTGTTTGAGCAGATCGGTATCGGCTTTGATCGTCAGCGGACCTTTGCCGTAAAACTCCTGAAGGCTGATCCCCTGTGCCCTGGCATCGGCAGCGAGCAGGATCACTTCCCGGACAAGCACATTGGCATCCACGTGAAGCAACTTCAATTCGACCGGGCGGGTAAAGTCGAGAAATGTCTGCACCACTCGTTTGAGGCGGTTAACTTCCGACATGAGGATATCGAGGTGCGGCTTTGGATCGTGTCCGGCGTCAAGTTTCGCGCCGAGCAGTTCTAAATGGAGAACCATGGCGTGGAGCGGGTTTTTCACCTCGTGCGCGACGCTCGAGGTGATCCGATTGAGCGCTGCAAGTTTGGTCGCAAAATCGAGCTGTGTTTCCAGCCGCTGCAGAGTCTCATAGTCACGCAATGTGAGAAGCGCGCCTGCGGGTTGCCCGCGGTCATCGAAAAGTTGTAAGGAACAGACGACTGCCTGTAATTGCTTCGAGCCGTTAATCGGCAGTGAGTGGACCTCCTGCAGAGACTGGCCGCTTTGATACGCACGCTCCGCCAGTGAGGCGATCGGGTGATTGCTGTTGAATGCGTCACTGAGTCTTTGCCCGCGCAGAGTGAAGCGGCCCCCGCTCAGCATGCGCTCGGCTTCGGGACTTGCCATGATCACTCGCCGCTCACGGTCGAGTAGGAGGACGCGCTCGGAGAGACTTCCCACGACCTGTTGCAGCTGATCACGGATGGCCTCGATCTCGGTTCGGTTCCCGGCGAAACGGCGACCGAGTTCGCGCAGTCTTTGGGCGATACTCTGCATTTCGACGTTAACCGGCCGGTGTTCGGTGTGCATGGCGCTGTCGACCTCAAGCTGCTCGATGCTCTCGATTACCTCACGCAGCGGCATAAGCACAAGATTCGATGAAAGGACCGCCGTCAACACGCAGAGGCCAATCATGATCAAACCGATGATGACACTCAGTTTGATCGAGGGTGATAGTTCGCTTCGGAGCGTCGCGGCCGGCACTCCGGCGACAACCTCTGCGAACGGTTTCTTGCTGAGGCTGATGGTGCTGGTCGTTTTGTAGACATAATCCTCGCGCATGATCTCCCAGAGCTGACGGTACCAGCGTAATTCTTGAAATTCCTTCATGGATTTTATTTTGCTCTCAGTCTGCAGGAGATCGAGCGGATCGTACTGGGCGATGGTCGCGCCGTCAGTGGAGATCATGGTGCAATAAATAAATTCCTTATTCTCACCAGTGCTTGCCTTGAGCAGCGAGCGCACTGATTCGTCGAGCGCGATGGCGACCTGTGGTTCTTCGAGCGGGCGATTGTTGATGGCCTGTTGCCCTAATGAAAAGAGATTGTTGGTGAGGGTTTCGACGGCTTCTTCCTTCGAAGCCGTCTGCGCATTGAGCAGGCGCGCGATATTAAAGCACAGGAGTATTCCTGTTACGATAATAATAAGAACGATGATTACTGCCAGGTGTCTGGTCCGGACACTGGGTTCCCATCTCATGGGCATTGCCTATTCTTCAAAGTGAAGCACCAGTCTTCACACCTGTTTCTCCTCATTGCGTGTTCGAATAGGAAGTCGAACTCCTCACGCCGGTCTACGCAATGCAAATTTCACTAATAGGCAACTTAAAATACAGTTCCAGCCGGCAACGACACTTTCGGAGTCCATTTGACCTGAAGGGGCTGACTTGGCCATTACTTCCTGTACTTCCAGCCCCGATCGTCGTATTCGATCCACCTAGTTAAAGACTAAAAGTATAGCTAAATTAAGACCCAAGTGCACGTTACTTGCAAGGGCCTGCATCCTAAAATATTGTTTTTTAGCATTTCCTACGTGGAAAATAATAGGCGAAGTAGTAAATTGAGTTGGGGTTAGTCCCAGCTAAATAATTTAATATCTACTTTAGATTTCTTTCGGCTATAATACGCCCGCCTTGGTTCACCATCGGGCCGGCGAGCAAACAATTCCCAGGCTTTGCCGCTGTAAGACAAAACCACTCAATGAGTTAAGTCACAATACGCTAAGTTAAAGCGAGAGCAATTCTGATAAAGGATAGCAGGAGAATGGAAGAGGGGATTACCTCATTCGAGAGGATTTGTGTACTCCGAGCAACATACACCCGGATAAACAGCAATAAGGAGCAAACATGCAACGATTCATCAATAATTTCTCTCTATCTTTATTCGTTTTACTCGCACTCATTTTACCCGCCTCTTCACAAGTCCCGACCGCCAGTGTTCGTGGGTTGGTCAGCGACCCGGCACAGGCTAACGTTAGCGGCGCGACGGTGGTGGTCAAGAGCAAAGAGACCGGAACTGAGCGAAACGTGACGACCAATTCGGCAGGCGAATATCAGGTTGCCAATCTGCCGCCGGGTGAATATGAAATCAAAGTGACAAGGACTGGCTTTAAAACGCAAATCAGGACGCTTGTCCTTCGAGTCGGCGACAACCTGACGAGCGACTTTGCACTCGAGGTCGGTCAGGCGAGTGAAACGGTGGTGATCACCGGCGACACTCCGACGATCAACACGACCGACTTCAAGATATCCGGCGTAGTCAATCGCAAACAAATCGAAAGCCTTCCTTTGAATGGCCGCAATTTTCTTCAACTGGCCATGCTTGAACCGGGGGTCAATGTCGAGGCGACTGCGGCGCCTGGCACCAGCCCCAATAATTTCTTCCGTGTTTCGATCGCCGGGGCTTCACAAACCATGACACGTATCTCGGTCGACGGTGCGCCGATCAATGATCGGATCACGGGAGGTACTGCGCAGAACTTTTCCCAGGAGATGGTCCAGGAATTCCAGATCTCGACCTTCAACTATGATCTCTCGACCAGTGTAACAAGCGTTGGCTCAATCAATGTCGTCTCACGCGGAGGGACAAATGAATTACACGGATCGGCATTTATCTATTACCGCGACCATAATACTGCTGCCTTCCCCGGATTCAATCGCGATCCGCGGAGGTTTGAGGACCCCGCATTGAATAATCCTTTCTTCGCGCGGCGACAAATGGGTGGAAGCCTGGGCGGACCGATCAAGAAAGATAATATCTTCTGGTTTTTCAGTTTCGAGAACAATAACCAGGATGGTGTCTTCACTGTCACAAACAACCATCCGATCTATTCTCAATACGATCATGTTGCGCCGAACCCGCTCGATGCAAAACAGTCTAATGCGCGGTTCGATTTTAAGCTGACGGATAAACACAATGCATTCATTCGACTCAGCACAGACAATAATGATAACTACAACCCGAATGCCGGAATCCGCATGCCGTCCAACTGGATCGTCACTAAGAATGTCGCTACTCAGGCATTCGGCGGTCTAAATTCGATCTTTAGCGCCACGCTCCAGAACGATCTCCGTTACTCCTACAGTTTCTACAGCGCCCATCTCAATAATCCAACTGCGGATGATTGTCGTGACCCTGTCTTTTGTTTGGGGTTGGGTGGACCGCAAATCCGCGGGGGTGGCGACTTCCGTATCGGCGCCAACGATCAGACCCCGCAAAATCGTATCTTACGTACATATCATCTGAGTGATACTCTGAGTTTTCTCAAAGGCTCACACCAGTTACGCTTCGGCGGAGAATGGGAGCATTTCTACGGAATCGGCAGCTGGGCATTTAATGATCCGGCGACGATTACGCTCCACGATCCGGTCACCGTTTACACTCGAGCATTTCCGAATGGCGGCATCACGCCGGGCCCGGACCCTGCAGCGTTAGCGATTTACAATTTGATGCCTGACAGTCTGAAGTTAATTTCAAACGACGGCAACCGAACCTTTGTGCCGATTCGACCGGGATTGCTTCCAACACTTTCCGATATTCTGCGGCTTCCGCTACGTTCCTTCGTTACCGGCATCGGTGATCCCGGACAACCGCAGCCGTTCAATCGGGATGATATCGCTCGCAACGATCGCATCCGTTTCTTCGTTGCTGATACATGGCGAGTCAAGCCTTCCTTCACGCTGAGCTATGGCGTCGCATATGCCTACGAAAACAAATTGCTCAACCATGACCTCGATCGGCCACCGATCCTGAGTGCGATTATGGGTGGGGACTTGCGGGCACCTCAGAGGGACAAAAATAACATCGATCCGAGCGCCGGATTCGCTTGGGACGTGACAAAAAACGGAAAAACTGTAATCCGCGGTGGCGCGGGGATCTACCACGACTCGAACATATTCTATGTCCGGCTACCGGAACGTTTCCTGACAGGGCCGTCGGGCAATGGTCGAGGAAGCATTCCCGGTTCGCTCGTTGGGCTAGATTTTACGAATCCGACACTCCTGCCAGTGACGCCGATAACATCGCCGCCTTCGTTTTTCTTAGCTTCAGGGAATTTCTTAATGTCACAACTTCCAGGCATTCGCTCGGGGTTGGCGGCACAATTAGGTGATGGGACGAACCTCGGCGTTCGTGGTGTCGAAACTTTTAAGACAGCCTCCCGCCTGTTCGATCCTAACACGGTCGTCGGCTATGCTGCCGACGCGTCATTCGGTATCCAGCGTGAAGTGGCACAAAATCTTGTGATTACGGCTGATCTTATCATGCGTCGGTCAATCCATTTCGGCGGTCTGAATGATACATTCAATTACGATCGAAACCGGTTTGAGCGAAGGAGAGTTACTGGTATCAATCCTATTACCGGGGTGGTGAGTAACGTGCGCGATCCGATCATCCCACTATGTACCTCGACAGCACAGGCACAAAACCCGAAGGCGATTTGCTCACAAGGTGCGTTCGAGACGTCGGAGAGCAGCGCCAACTACCGTTATACAGGCTTGCACGTCAGGGTAGACAAGCGATTCTCCGATCGTGGCGAGTTCATTGCTTCCTATGCGCTCTCGAAGTTCACGGGTTTCAATGAAGTGATCAACTACGACAATCTGTTCGAGGCTGATGGATACCAGTCTTCAGATCGGACTCACCGCTTCACCTTCGGCGGCGCTCTCAATCTCCCTCAGTACGGTGGCAGTTCTCCCTTGATGAAAGGGTTATTAAATACCTGGCAGGTCTCACTAATCTCGCTGATGGTCAGCAAACCGCCGCTCAATGCAAATGTTGGATCTGATCTGGACGGCGACGGCAATAGCACCACTCCTTTGCCGGGTACATTCTTCCGAAGTTTCGGCCGGAGCGTCGATGCTGACAAACTCCGTGAACTTGTGGTCGTTTACAACGCTGATATCGAACGCCGAACAGTTAATGGAGTGCGTCCACGGACGGCGAAAAATGAGGTTCTCAACCCGATTCTGCTACCGGATAAGTTCGACAGCGGTGATACTTTCTTCTCACAAGATATGCGTTTGGCGCGACTCATCCGGTTTTCCGAGAAGTACGAGTTATCCCTGATTGGCGAAGTTTTCAATCTGTTTAACATTTCCAACCTCGGT
>Ga0081455_10006247_pt1 | contig 12828 bp, 11 predicted proteins | sample TabmetS3T2R1_FD_70207 | JGI IMG/M metagenome (GOLD analysis project Ga0081455, IMG submission 70207) | Tabebuia heterophylla rhizosphere microbial communities from the University of Puerto Rico - S3T2R1 | ecosystem: Host-associated > Plants > Roots > Rhizosphere ... | reverse complement strand
GGGCGGGCGCTGACCGAGCGCGGCAGCGCGACCACCGCCCGGGGGCGCGTACCACGGCCGATGGGCGGCCACTAGATTCGGCGCCGCACGTGTTCGATCGGCGGGCGGCTGGGAGGCGGGCGCTGGGTGCCCGGGGTCCGTAGGAAGGGTGCAGTGATGCTGAGACGAGCCGCCCGGCGGGCGCGCGGATGACGCCGATCATCGCCGTGTTCGGCGCGGTCTTCGGCCTCGGCATCGTGTCGATCGGGCTGGCGCTGCGCCCGGTGGCGCCCGGCGAGGTCGCCCCGCGCCGCCAGGGCTCCGAGGTCCCGCTCAGCACGCGCGTCGAGAACTTCACGCTGCGCCTGGCGCTCGGCCTGTTCGGCGCGGTCGTGATCGGGGCGATCACGTGGTGGCCGATGGCCGCCCTCATCGCCGGGGTGGCCGGCTTCATGGCCCCGAGCATCCTGGGCGGCGGGGCCGCCCGTCAGGAACGCCTCGCCCGCACCGAGGCCATCGCCGCCTGGGCCGAGATGCTGCGCGACACGCTGGCCGGCGCCGGTGGGCTCGAGCAGTCGATCATCGCCAGCGCCGCCGTCGCACCCCGGGCCATCCGTGCCGAGGTCATCCGCCTCGCCGCCCGGCTGGAGCGCGAGCGTCTGGCCCCGTCGCTGCGCGAGTTCGCCGACGAGCTGGACCACCCGTCGGGCGACCTGGTGGTGGCGGCGCTCATCCTCGCCGCCGACAAGAGCCCCAAGCGCCTCGGCGACCTGCTGGGTCGGCTGGCGACCGCGGCCCGCTCCCACGTCAACATGCAGCTGCGGGTGGACGCGGGACGCGCCCGCACCCAGACGGCCATCCGGGTCATCGTCATCTTCACCTGCCTGTTCGCCTCTGGCCTGCTGATCTGGAACCGCGACTACCTCGAGCCCTACGACTCTGCGTTCGGGCAGTTCATGCTGGGCGTCGTCGGGCTGTTCTTCGGCGGCAGCAATGAGGGTCTGATCGGCATCACCTATGAAGTCGTGGGAACACCGGGCTCCCCGCAACTGCGGATCAACCCGATCTCGGCGATCGCGCCCGGTGTTATGCGCAAGGTGTTCGAATTTGGCACCGGCCGCGAACAGGCGGCGCCGCCGCCGAGCGGGAATCCCTACATCCAGCGCAACTGACCGTTTTGTTGCGCGAACTGGGGAGATGTTCGAAGATTAGAGCATGATGCCGAAAAGTGCGACGAGCTGACGCGATATCCGTCCCATTGCGCTCACGTCTTGCGCCGGATGCCCCAAAGGCTGCCCAGACCGACGATCAGCACCACGAGCAGAATGGCCACGAAGGTTTGAATGACATCGAAATTCAGGGCGTCACGCGCCACAAACAGGGCGGTGATCGCTCCTGCGAGGATGAACAGTAGGCGCAGGATAACGCTCATTGCTTGCTCCCCGGCTCGGTGCCGCTGATCGATGCGCGCGCGAGGATCATCTTCTCCTCTGCGCGCCAGCTCTAGCAGGACGTGCCAACGTCGGAGTTGCGGCAAATCAAGCCGGTCGCTTTCGAATGCATCGCATGCAGCCCTCGGAGCAGCCGCATAGGCCTTGTCGGCGGCATCTCGCGAGAGCCCGTAATCAGAGCGTTCGAAGCACCCGCACGGCGATGAACGGTATCATTCCGAACCAGATCGACACGAAGGCGAAGGCGATCACCCCGTCATAGCTCTGGGTGACGTCATGTATCCAGCCGCCGGTCCAGGACCCGAGTGCCGGGCCAAGGCCGGTTGCGATGGCGATGGTGCCGAAGATCGAGCCGACGTGCTTTCCGCGAAAGATATGCATCGCCGTGGCGGTGATGAGTGGTCCGCGCGAGCCGAGGCTGCTCCCGAAGGTGATCAGAAAGCAGGCGAGGAGCCAGGAGGTCGGGTAATGGTGGAGGAGCCATAGCAGCAACAGGCCGACGGAGCTCAGAGCGTACATCAGGAACATGGTCGGCATGCGCCCGATCAGGCGATCCAGCCAGCTGACGCCGATCAGGCCGATGACCAGCAGGACGCCGCTGAAGCCCCATGCCGTCGCAGCCTGCAACGGCGCGAAGCCCGCATCCACGAGATAGGCGACGACCTGGGGCGAGATTGCGGTCATGCCGAGGCCGGTGAAGAAGAAGCTCGCGAACAGACCCCAGAAGGTGGATTCGCGGATCGCCCGCCGAAGCGTCCAGCCGTCGTCACCGGAATCCCGTGTTCTTGGCGTGTGGAGCGCCGGCGATCCGGCCGCCAGCCGCCGCCAGGGAATCGTCAGAATGGGAATGACGAGGCAGAGAAGCGCGATACCCGTCATCCTGTAGGAGTCGCGCCAGCCGAAATGATCGATCAAGGTCTGCGACAGGGGCACCAACAGCAGAACGCCGACCCCGGTTGCGCTATGGACCACCGCCGCGGCGCTCGGCAGCCGCGGCCCGAACCATCGGCTGATCAGCACCGATCCGGTCACGATGCCGAGACAGGCGCAACCGAGTCCGACCCCGAGGCCGATGCTGAGCTGGAGATGCCAGAGTTTTTGCGCATAAGATGCGGCGAGAAATCCGCTGCCGGCCAAAACCAGGCCGCAGCCATACACCGCGCGCGGTCCGGCGCGATCGAACAGCCGGCCGACCAATGGACCGGACAAACCGGTGGCCAGCAGCGCGAGGGAGTAGATCGACACGATTTCGGCGCGGTCCCAGCCGAACGAGGCCGAGATCGGAAGCAGATACACCGTGAAGGACTCGGTCAGCCCGCGCCCGGTTGTCGTGAAAAGGAACGCCAGTACAAGTGCTGCCGCCGCCAGCGCCCGATTTGCTGGTTGCAGTGCAGCGTCGTGTTTTACGTCTGGCGCGCGCATCATTTGCTTGTCCTATGGACAGCAAATTGGCGCAGGCGGATAGGCCGATTTGCAGATATCCGCTATGCCGGTTTCAAGAGCACGTGGCGCTTCTTGCCGAGCGAAAGCTTGATCACGCCCTCGTTCGTGAGATCCGACTCGGCCAAGCTCAACCGCTCGTCGCTGACGACGACATCATTCACCCGAACGCCGCCGGCCTTGATCTGCCGCCGCGCCTCGCCGTTCGAGGCCACAAGGCCCGCCTTCACCAGCACGGTGAGGATTCCGACGCCGGAACCGAGGTCGGCTTTGCCGATCGTCAGGGTCGGCAGATCGGCCGCGATTGCGCCTTCCTCGAAGGTCCGCCGCGCCGTGGCGGCGGCGGCATCCGCCGCCGCGCGGCCGTGCACCATCGCAGTGGCTTCCGTTGCGAGCGTCTTCTTGGCCTCGTTGATCTCCTGGTCCTTCAGCGCGGCGAGCTTTGCGATCTCGTCCAGCGGCAAGGTCGTGAACAGCTTGAGGAAGCGTTCGACGTCGGCATCCTCGGTGTTTCGCCAGAACTGCCAGTAGTCGAAGGGACTGAGCATGTCGGCATTGAGCCAGACCGCGCCGGAGGCGGTCTTGCCCATCTTGGCGCCGGATGCGGTAGTCAGGAGCGGCGTGGTCACCGCATAGAGCTGGTGCGTTCCCATGCGGCGGCCGAGATCGACGCCGTTGACGATGTTGCCCCATTGGTCGGAGCCGCCCATCTGCAGGTTGCAGCCGTAGCGCCGCGCGAGCTCGACGAAGTCGTAGCTTTGCAGGATCATGTAGTTGAATTCGATGAAGGAGAGCTCGTGCTCGCGCTCGAGCCGCAGCTTGACCGAATCCATCGTCAGCATGCGATTGACGGAGAAGTGCCGGCCGACATCGCGCAGCATTTCGATATAGTTCAGCGCCGTCAGCCATTCGGCATTGTCGGCCATGACGGCGTCCTGCGCGCCGTCGCCGAAACGCAGGAATTTCGAGAACACGCCTTTGATGCCGTTCTTGTTGGCCTCGATATCGGCGATCGACAACAGCTTGCGGCTTTCATCCTTGCCGGAGGGATCGCCGACGCGCGTGGTGCCGCCGCCCATCAGCACGATCGGCTTGTTGCCGCTCTGTTGCAGCCAGTAGAGCAGCATGATCTGGATCAGCGAGCCGATATGCAGCGACGCCGCCGTGCAGTCGAAGCCGATATAGCCGGTGAGTTCCCGTTTTGCCGCGAGCGCGTCGAGGCCGGCGGCATCCGACATCTGGTGGATGAAGCCGCGGCTTTGCAGCGCGTTAAGAAAATCGGATTTATAGGTGGTCATGGCAGCAACTGATTTTCGGGACGGATAACGGGTCGAACAGATCGGGGCCGAAAGTCGGGCTCGAACCGTCGCGTCCGTTTAACAGGTCGATGCCCTAATTCAAAGATCGGGAAATTCATGATCGCCATCGGGACCATGAGTGGAACGTCGCTGGACGGTGTCGATGTCGCCTTGATCGAGACCGACGGCGAGACCGTGCAGCGTTTCGGCCCGACCGGCTTTCGCCCCTACAGCGATGACGAGCGCGCGTTGCTGCGCCGGGCGCTGGCCGACGCCACCGGCCTGACGCGGCGGGAGGATCGGCCGGGCGCGCTCGCCGCCGCCGAACAACTGGTCACCGACGCGCATGCCGCCGCGGTTGCCACATTCGTCTCCGATCACGCGATCAAGCCGGCCGACATCGCGGCGGTCGGCTTTCACGGCCAGACCGTCTGGCATCGGCCGCAGGCGCGGCTCACCGTGCAGATCGGCGATGGTCAACGTCTGGCGCGCCGGCTCGGCATGCCCGTGGTGTTCGATCTTCGCGGCGCCGATGTTGCCGCGGGCGGGCAGGGCGCGCCGCTGGTGCCGGTCTATCATCGCGCGCTGGTGCGGATGCAGAGCGCGCCGGCGCCGGTCGTGGTCGTCAATATCGGCGGCGTCGGCAATATCAGCTACATCGACGGCGAGACGCTGATTGCCTGCGACACCGGGCCAGGCAACGCGCTGCTCGACGATTTCATGCTGAAGATGACCGGCGAGGCCGTCGACCGGGATGGCGCGACGGCCGCGCGCGGCCGCGTCGATGACGCCTGGATCGCTCACGCGCTGGCGCTGCCGTTTTTTGGCAAGCCGCCGCCGAAATCGCTCGACCGCAACGACTTCGCCAGTCTGCAATTGCCGTCGGCGATCTCCCGCGAAGATGGCGCGGCGACGCTGACCGCTTTGACGGCCGCGTCGATCGCGGCGGTGGCGCGGCATCTGCCGCGTCCGCCCGCGGACTGGATCGTCGCCGGCGGCGGCGCCAACAATCCCACGCTGATGCGGATGCTGGCGGATCAGGTGGCACCCGCCAAGGTCGTCCGCGCCGCCGATCTCGGCTGGCAAAGCGATGCGATCGAAGCACAGGCTTTCGCGTTTCTGGCGGTGCGCAGCCTGAAAGGGCTGCCGCTGACATTTCCGGCCACCACAGGGACGCCGAGGCCGCTCACGGGCGGGGTGCTCGCGAAACCGTGATCTTAATGCAAGTGCATGAATCTTGAAAAAGTTGCTGCAGTGCACATTTAGCGAGAGAAGAAAGTTCTCGCCTGATGCTCTCCACTGAAACCATTACGCTGACGCTGTTTCTGATCCGCAATGCCCCGAATTACGCCCGCCTGATCCGCCGCCGTTTGCTGAGGTTGATGCAGACAGACCAGCGTTCGCACTGCGGCTGAACACGTTGCATTTTTGTGCTGTCATGCTCCGCGCAATTATTTCGCGGGCTGCGCTGCCGCGTCCGGCGGAAACGTCTCAAATTCGACGTTCTGCAGTTCGCCAGCAATTTTTTCCACCTTGCGGATGTAGATGGTCTGAACGATTTCGCGCGATTGCGGATCGATCGCGATCGGTCCGCGCGGGCTTTCCCAGCGTTCGCCCTTCATCGCAGCCACGAGCTTCTCGCCGTCGGTCTCGCCTGCGGTTTTCGCCAGTGCCGCATAGATCAGCCGCATGCCGTCATAGCCGCCGAGCGCGATGTGATTGGGCCGGAACGCGTTCGCCTTCATGAAGGCCTGCACGAAGGCGGTGTTGACGGCCGACGCATGCGTCGGCGCATAGACGCCGGCGGTGATGGTGCCGAGCACCGCGTCTCCCATGCCGGGCAGGTCGTCATCGTCGGTGATGTCGCCGGTGCCGATCAGCTTGATGCCGGCCTTGTCGAGTCCGCGTTCGGAAAATTGCTTGGCGAAGGTGCCGGCCTGGCCGGTCGGCACGAACACGAACAGCGTGTCGGGCTTCGCATCGCGAACACGCTGCAGGAACGGCGCGAAGTCGGGATTGGCCAGCGGCACCTTCAGCGTCTCGACGATCTCGCCGCCGGCTTTCGCGAAATTCTCGGCGAAGGCAGCGGCGGCTTCCGCGCCCGGCGCCCAGTCCGAATGCAGGATCAAGGCGCGCTTGCTGCCGGTCTTCGCCGCGTAGTTCGCCATCACGGCGGACTGGCTGCCGAGCGTAAAGCTGGTGCGGACAAAGAAGGGCGAGCGGTCGGTGACGATCCGCGTGCCCGAGACCATCACGACACCGGCGATCTTGGCTTCGGTCGCGAGCGGGGCGGTGGCGAGCGCGCTCGGCGTCAGGCCAAGTCCGAGAACGCCGACCTTGTCGTTGACGATCAATTCCTGCGCCAGGCGCTTGGCGGCATCCGGCTGGCCAGCATCGTCCTTGACGATCACGCTGACGGTTTTGCCGGCCACCGTCGTGCCGTTCTGCGCCTGAAACAGCCGCACGCCCGCCATCACCTGGCGGCCGATCGCCGACAGCCCGCCCGTCATCGGCAGCACGATGCCGATTTTGATGGTGTCCTCCGCGTGCGCCGTGCCGGCGAGGCCGCAGAGCACGATGGACGCCAGTGCAAGGTGACGCAGGCTTCGAAAAGATGGCGTGAACACGGGCGCAGGGTCCAAATAGTGACGAGCAAGATTGCGAGTTAGCCGTCGTTGCGAGCGAAGCGAAGCAATCCAGGCCGCAAAGAACTGGATTGCTTCGGCGCTCACGCGCCTCGCAATGACGAGGAAACGTCTAGCGCACGTTGGCCAGGCGCATGTCGAGATAGGATGTGACCGATTCCATCAGCGCTTCGAGCTTCTCCTCGAAGAAATGATTGGCGCCGGTAATGACCTGCTGGTCGATCACGATGCCCTTCTGCGTCTTCAGCTTCTCGACCAGCGTGGTGATATCTTTCGCCGGCGCGACGATGTCCTTGTCGCCATGGACGATCAGGCCCGAGGACGGGCAGGGCGCGAGGAAGGAGAAATCATAGCGGTTCGGCTCCGGCGCGATCGAGATGAAGCCCTCGATCTCAGGCCGCCGCATCAGCAATTGCATGCCGATCCAGGCGCCGAACGAAAAGCCCGCCACCCAGCAGGCACGCGCTTCCGGATTGATCATCTGCGCCCAGTCCAGCGCGGCTGCCGCATCCGACAATTCGCCAGTGCCGTGGTCGAACGAGCCCTGGCTGCGGCCAACACCGCGGAAGTTGAAGCGCAGCACCGAAAAGCCGCGCGCCACGAAGGCGTAATAGCACTGATAGACGATCTGGTGGTTCATCGTGCCGCCGAATTGCGGGTGCGGGTGCAGCACCATCGCGATCGGGGCGTTCTTCTGTTTGGCGGGATGGTAGCGGCCTTCGAGGCGGCCGGCCGGACCGGTAAAAATGACTTCAGGCATGAAGACCTCGGCGCAATGGCTCCGGAACCGGAGTGGACACGCGGCGGCTAAAGTGAAAGCCGACGGGGTCGGCGGCGACGAAATCGTCTGATTGGAGGCCGCTTCTAGCATGGGGGGCAGGGCAAAAAGCAAGGTTTTTCTGCCATTTCGGGCCCCCATCCGTGCTAATGCGTCGCTGAAAAAGCGAGGGGCGAACCGTGACCGACCGCATCTACCTCGACTGGAATGCAACGACGCCGCTCCGCGCCGAGACCAAGCGCGCGATGGCGGACGCGCTGGAACTCGTCGGCAACCCGTCATCGGTTCATGCCGAGGGCCGCGCGGCGCGCAAGCTCGTCGAGGATGCGAGGCACGAGGTCGCGCGCACCGTCGGCGTCGACGCGGCGAGCGTCGTCTTCACCTCAGGCGGCACCGAGGCCAACACCACCGCGTTGCAACCGCTCTTGCAGGCCGCGCGCGCAGCGGCGCCGGTCGCGCGGTTGATCGTGTCGACGATCGAACATCCCTCGGTGCTGGCGGGCGGCCGTTTCGACGCGGCAAAAATTGAACTCGCGCCGGTGACGCCGGAGGGTTTGATCGATCTCGACGCGCTGCGCGCGCTCCTGATCGGCCAGGCACCGGCGCTGGTGTCGGTGATGCTCGCCAACAATGAGACCGGCGTGATTCAGCCCATTCGTGCCATCGCAGATCTCGTGCACGGCGCCGGTGGCGTCCTGCACGTCGATGCCGTGCAGGCGCTCGGCAAGATCGCGCTCGACGTGCCGGCGCTGGGTGCGGACCTAGTTTCGGTGTCGGCGCACAAGCTTGGCGGGCCGAAGGGGGTCGGCGCGCTGATCCATGCCAGTCGTGAGGTGCAGGGGTTGATGCCGCTGATCCGTGGCGGCGGCCAGGAACGGGGCCATCGCGGCGGAACCGAGAACGTGATCGGCATTGCGGGCTTTGGCGCGGCCATCGCCGCGGCGCGCGCAGGGCTGGCCGATGAGGAACGGCGGCAGGCGACGTTGCAGCGGCGGCTCGAGGACGGCTTGAGCCAGCGCAGCAATGTGCTGATCTTCAGCAAGATGGCGCCCCGGCTACCCAACACGACGCTGTTCTGCGCGCCCGGCGCGCGGGCCGATACAGCGCTGATGGCGCTCGATCTGGCGGGGATCGCCGTATCGGCCGGTGCGGCCTGTTCCTCGGGAAAAGTGCAAAGCTCCCATGTGCTGAAGGCCATGGGCGTACCGGTGGAAATAGGCCAAGGCGCGCTTCGACTTAGCTGCGGCTGGACCACCACAGAAAGCGACATTGATTGCTATCTGGAGGCTTGGAGAAAGTTGTCAGGTGTATTACTTAAGCCCTGACGAAACACGGGTTGAACGGTTCTAAGTCCCTCGTTATACGTGTGAGGGAGCCTCGGACAACCAAAGCTAGAAATCCACTGCGGTCCTTGAAACCGCCAGCGGGAGACGAGAATGCCAGCTGTCCAGGAGACAGTCGACCGGGTGCGCCGGATCGACGTCGACCAATATCGATATGGCTTCGAGACGGCGATTGAGTCCGAGAAGGCGCCGAAAGGCCTGTCCGAGGACATCGTCCGTTTCATTTCCAACAAGAAGAACGAACCGGCCTGGATGCTGGAGTGGAGGCTGGAGGCGTATCGCCGCTGGCTGACCATGACCGAGCCGACCTGGGCGCGCGTCCATTATCCGAAGATCGATTACCAGGACATCCACTACTACGCCGCGCCGAAGCCGAAGAAGGCGCTGGCTTCGATCGACGAGATCGACCCGGAAATCCTGAAGACTTACGAGAAGCTCGGCATTCCCCTGCGCGAGGTTGCGGTCCTGGAAGGCGTCGTCCGCCCCGAGACCGCGGCCGATGGCGAGCCCGATGGCGAGGGTGCACCGGGACCACGCCGCGTCGCGGTCGACGCCGTGTTCGATTCGGTCTCGGTCGCGACCACGTTCAAGGAAGAGCTCAAAAAGGCCGGCGTGATCTTCATGCCGATCTCGGAAGCCATCCGCGAGCATCCTGATCTCGTCCGCAAATATCTCGGCACCGTGGTGCCGACCTCGGACAATTATTTCGCGACGTTGAATTCGGCGGTGTTTTCCGACGGCTCCTTCGTCTACGTGCCGAAGGGCGTGCGTTGCCCGATGGAGTTGTCGACCTATTTCCGCATCAATGAGCGCAACACCGGCCAGTTCGAGCGCACGCTGATCATCGCCGATGAAGGCGCCTATGTGAGTTACCTCGAAGGCTGCACGGCGCCGCAGCGCGACGAGAATCAGCTGCACGCGGCTGTTGTCGAGCTCGTCACGCTCGATGATGCCGAGATCAAATATTCGACGGTGCAGAACTGGTATCCGGGCGACGCCGAAGGCAAAGGCGGCATCTTCAATTTCGTCACCAAGCGCGGCGATTGCCGCGGCCGCAACTCAAAGATCTCCTGGACGCAGGTCGAGACCGGCTCCGCGATCACCTGGAAATATCCGAGCTGCATCCTGCGCGGCGACAATTCGCGCGGCGAGTTCTATTCGATCGCGATCTCGAACGGCTATCAGCAGGTCGATTCCGGCACCAAGATGCTGCATCTGGGCAAGAACACGACGAGCCGCATCATCTCCAAGGGCATTGCCGCCGGCAAATCGCAGAACACCTATCGCGGCCTCGTCTCAGCCCACCGCAAGGCGGCCGGCGCGCGCAACTTCACCAACTGCGATTCGCTCCTGATCGGCGACAAATGCGGCGCGCACACCGTGCCCTATATCGAGGCGAAGAACGCGTCAGCGGTGTTCGAACACGAGGCGACGACGTCGAAGATTTCCGAGGACATGCTGTTCTACTGCGTGCAGCGCGGGCTGTCCCAGGAAGAGGCGGTGGCACTGGTCGTCAACGGCTTCGTCAAGGACGTGCTGCAGCAATTGCCGATGGAGTTCGCGGTCGAGGCGCAGAAGCTGATCTCGATCTCGCTGGAGGGCAGCGTCGGCTAAATCGGCGACGATAACCCGCTACGTCATTCCGGAGCGTTTGCGCAGCAAACAAACCCGGAATCTGGAGTTGAGAGAGGCATGTCGAGATTCCGGGTCTGGCCCCGCGGGCCATCCCGGAATGACGAACGCGAAGAGAGAAGGAGCCGCGCTGCGGCTGACAGAACAAGATGTCCTTACTTGAAGTCAAAGACCTGCATGTCCGCGTCGAAGAGCGCGAGATCCTTCACGGCCTGTCGCTCACGGTGAACAAGGGCCAGGTGCACGCGATCATGGGGCCGAACGGCTCCGGCAAATCGACGCTGAGCCATGTCATCGCCGGCAAGCCGGGTTATGAGGTGACCTCAGGCGAAATCCTGCTGAACGGCGAGGACGTGCTGGCGATGGCGCCGGACGAGCGCGCCGCCAAGGGCGTGTTCCTGGCGTTCCAGTATCCGGTGGAAATTCCCGGCGTCGCGACCATGAATTTCCTGCGTACCGCGCTGAACGCGCAACGCAAGGCGCGCGGCGAGGGCGAATTGTCGACGCCGGATTTCCTGAAGAAGGTGCGCGGCGTCGCCGCCAAGCTCAACATTCCGCAGGACATGCTGAAGCGCGGCGTTAATGTCGGCTTTTCCGGCGGCGAGAAGAAGCGCAACGAAGTGCTGCAGATGGCGCTGTTCGAGCCGAAGCTCTGCATTCTCGACGAAATGGATTCGGGCCTCGACATCGATGCGCTGCGCATTGCGGCCGACGGCGTCAACGCTTTGCGCTCGCCGGATCGCGCGATGGTCGTCATCACGCACTATCAGCGGCTTTTGAATTACATCGTGCCGGATGTCGTGCACGTGATGTCGAAGGGCCGGGTCGTCAAGGCAGGCGGTAAGGAACTCGCGCTGGAGCTGGAAGCCAATGGCTATGCCCAGTTCGAGGATCAGGCGGCATAAGCGGATTTGTGATGGACGCAATCGTCAAACTGAACCCCGTCGAACGGTCGCTGGCCGACCAATTTGCGCGAACCTCGCAGGGCCATGCCGACAGCGCGGCGACCGCGCAGGCGCGGGCCCGGGCCTTTGCGAAGTTCGAGCGTGACGGCCTGCCACATCGCCGGCGCGAGGCCTGGAAGTACACCGATCTGCGCGCGCTGATGCGCGAGGCGTTGCCGGTCGCGGGTACGCCCGGCCAGGCCGAACTCGCGGCGGCGACCAAAGCCATCAGGCAGCACGCCATCCGCGGCCTGCGCAGCCTTGTGCTGGTGGACGGCACTTTCGTGCCTGAGATGTCCGATCTTGCCGCGCTTGAAGGCGGCCTGACCATTCATTCGCTCGCCGACATGCTGGCCAATGGCCGGGTCGGCGACGACGCGGTCTGGCATACGGCGATGGACGCGATGGGCGCGCTGAACGCCGCGCTGATGACCAATGGCTTCGTCGTCAATCTGGCGGACGGCGCCTCATTGGCCCGGCCGCTGCATATTATTCATGTGATGAGCGCCGCCGTGCCGGCCGCCGTCTATACCCGCTCGGTGGTCCGAGTCGGCACCAACGCCAATCTGACCCTGGTCGAGAGTTTTGTCGCTGCAGCGGGCGCGGCGAATTATCAGGTGAGCGATGCGGTGTTCGTCGCCGTCGGCGACGGCGCGCGGCTCGATCATGTCAGGATGATGGAAGACGGCAGCGAGGCCATCAACGTGTCGGCCTTCAATGTCGTGCTGGGCAAGGATGCGCAGCTCAACACCTTCAATCTGACCAGCGGCGCCGCCGTGAGCCGCGGGCCGGCCTCCCGGCGCCGCTCCATCGGCCTGCTGATCAAGGAGATGGACAACCCCTACTACACCGAGGTGGCCACCGGCGCGCTGGCCGAGGGGCGCGAGCACGGCTACACGGTGCTGGTGGCCAGCAGCGAGGGCGACTACGAGGCGGAGAAGGCGGCGGTGGAGCTGATGCGAGGCCAGGGCGTGGACGGGCTGATCATCACGCCCGTGCTAGACGAGCACGCCGATCTCTCGCACCTGTTCGAGCTGAAGCGCCGCAACTTTCCCTTCGTGCTGCTGGAGGAGATCCGCGGGGTGCAGGCCAGCCTGATCGACATCGAGAACACCGAGGCCTCGAGCCGCGCGGTGGAGCACCTGATCGGCGAGGGGCACACGCGCATCGTACACTTTGCCGGGCCGGAGTACTCCACCCACTCGCGCGAGCGCATCCAGGGCGTGTACCGCGCCTTCAGCCGCTCGCCGCGCGGCTTCGGCGAAGACGCGATCATCCCCGCCGGCGCCCACGTGGACGACGGCTACCGCGCGGCGCT
>Ga0081455_10006246_pt1 | contig 12829 bp, 13 predicted proteins | sample TabmetS3T2R1_FD_70207 | JGI IMG/M metagenome (GOLD analysis project Ga0081455, IMG submission 70207) | Tabebuia heterophylla rhizosphere microbial communities from the University of Puerto Rico - S3T2R1 | ecosystem: Host-associated > Plants > Roots > Rhizosphere ... | reverse complement strand
GGCGACCGGCGCCTGGAGATCGAGACCAGCTGGTCGCCTGGCGAGCCGCTGTTGAGGGCGACAGTCGACCGGGCGCCGGTTGTCGTGCAGGTCGATGCCGCAGGCTCGGGCTGGCGGCTGATCCATGCCGGCGGCCAGGCGGAGGCGCTGGTGCTGACACCGCGTCAGGCCGAGCTCTATGCGCTGATGCCGGTGAAGGCGGCACCCGATACCTCGAAGTTCCTGCTCTCGCCCATGCCGGGTCTGCTGGCATCGGTCGCCGTCAGCGAGGGGCAAGAGGTGAAGGCGGGCGAGGCGCTCGCCGTCGTCGAGGCCATGAAGATGGAGAACGTGTTGCGCGCGGTGCAGGACGGCACGGTCAAGGTGCTGCACGCCAAACCCGGCGACAGCCTCAAGGTCGATCAGAAGATCCTAGAGTTCGCCTGAAGCGGCGTTGGCATTGGCCATGGCGTTACAGGCTCTCCTCACGATCACCGGCCGAGTGCAGGGCGTGGGGTACCGCGATTGGGTTGTGGATACCGGCCAGCAATTCGGGCTCGCGGGCTGGGTCCGCAATCGGGTCGACGGTTCAGTCGAAGCCTTGATCGTGGGCGACGAACAGGCGGTCGGGGCGATGATCGACGCTTGCCGGCGCGGTCCGCCGCTTGCACGCGTTGACGAGATCGATGTCGAGCCGATGGACCTCGACATCCTGCCGGAGGGCTTTACGCGGCGGCCGACGATCTGATCGCGCCAAAAACCTCTTCGAACGTCTCGGCCAGGGCGACGTCGAGATCCGCCATGGTCACTGGCAGGCCGAGATCGACCAATGAGGTCACGCCATGCTCGGCGATGCCGCAGGGCACGATGCCGGCATAGTGTGACAGGTCGGGTTCCAGGTTGATCGAGAGGCCGTGGAACGAGACCCAGTGGCGGATGCGGATACCGATGGCGGCGATCTTGTCCTCGCGCGGCTGCCCGTCCGGAAGCGGCGGCTTGTCGGGCCGCACGACCCAGACGCCCACGCGGCCAGCCCGTCGTTCGGCCGTGACCCCGAAGCGGGCGAGGGCGCGGATCGTCCACTCTTCCAGATCGGACACGAACCGGCGGACATCCTGACGACGCGCGCGCAGGTCCAGCATCGTATAGACCACGCGCTGGCCGGGGCCGTGATAGGTGTACTGCCCGCCACGACCCGCCACATGGACCGGAAAACGGTGCGGCGTGAGCAGGTCGGCCGCCTTGGCGCTGGTGCCCGCGGTATAGAGGGGCGGGTGCTCGAGTAGCCAGAGGAGTTCACGCGCCCGGCCGGCCCGGATATCGGCCACCCGGGCCTCCATTTCCGCCAGGGCTTCCCCATAGGGGACCGGGCTTTCCGATATGCGCCATTCCGGATGGATCATGGCGGCAAAATCGGCGTTTGCGCGACGCAGTGCAAGCCCGCGAGCGCTGCCTTGCCACTGCGAGGGGTATTTGGTATCCCCCCGGCCCATCGACCCGGCGCGGCCATGGCGGAATTGGTAGACGCGCTAGCTTGAGGTGCTAGTGCCGCAAGGCGTGGAAGTTCGAGTCTTCTTGGCCGCACCAAACTTGCCGGTTCGATCGAAAAGGCGGCTCCAAGCTGCCGCCATCTTGGCGGTCCGGTTTTGGATGCCGCGCGAGGGCGGGGGACGAGCTTGGCGGATGAATTGACCGACGGCGCGCTCCGTTACCATCGCATTCCTCGGCCGGGCAAAATCGAGGTCGTCCCGACCAAGCCGCTGGCGACCCAGCGCGACCTGTCACTGGCCTATTCGCCGGGCGTTGCTGCCGCGTGCAACGAAATCGTGCGCGATCCGACCACCGTCGCCGAGCTCACGGCGCGCGGCAATCTCGTGGCTGTCGTCACCAATGGCACCGCTGTCCTGGGCCTCGGCCCGATCGGGCCGCTTGCCGCCAAGCCGGTGATGGAAGGCAAGGGCGTGCTGTTCAAGAAGTTTGCCGGCATCGACGTATTCGACATCGAATTGGCCGAACTCGACCAGGAAAAGCTGGTCGACATCGTGGCGGCGCTGGAGCCCACCTTCGGCGGCATCAACCTCGAGGATATCAAGGCGCCGGAATGCTTCTACGTCGAGCAGAAGCTGCGCGAGCGCATGGCCATTCCGGTATTCCACGACGACCAGCACGGCACCGCGATCATTGTCGGTGCGGCGGTCCTGAACGGGCTGTCGCTGGTCGGCAAGGACATCACCAAGGTGAAGCTCGTGGTGTCCGGGGCGGGCGCGGCGGCGCTGTCCTGCCTCGGCATCCTCGAGAAGCTCGGCCTGCCGCGCGAGAACATGTGGGTCACCGATATCGCAGGCGTCGTCTGGAAGGGCCGCAACGAGCTGATGGATCCGTGGAAGGAGCGCTATGCCCGCGAAACGAAGGCGCGGACGCTCGCCGAGGTAATCGGCGAAGCCGATATCTTCCTCGGCCTCTCGGCTGCGAATGTGCTGAAGGGGGAGATGGTGGCCCGCATGGCGTCGGCGCCGCTGATCCTGGCGCTCGCCAATCCGAACCCCGAGATCAGCCCCGAGGCGGTTGCGGCGGTGCGTGATGACGCGATCATGGCGACGGGGCGCAGCGATTATCCCAACCAGGTCAATAACGTCCTCTGCTTTCCCTACATCTTCCGTGGCGCCCTCGATGTCGGTGCGACGACCGTCAACGACGAGATGAAGATCGCCTGTGTGCGGGCGCTGGCCGAGCTCGCGCGCAAGGAGCCGTCGGAAGTGGTAGCGCGTGCCTTTGGCGATGCGGGCGGCGGCGGATTTGGGCCGAACCAGATCATTCCCAAGCCGTTCGATCCGCGCCTGATCGTGGAGCTTGCGCCTGCCGTCGCGAAGGCCGCGATCGACTCGGGTGTCGCGACTCGGCCGATCGCCGATTTCGACGCCTATCGCCAGCAGCTCAGCCAGTTCGTCTTCAAGTCCGGCCTCGCCATGCGCCCGGTCTTCGAGCAGGCGAGAAGTGCGCCCAAGCGGGTGATCTTCAGTGCCGGCGAAGACGATCGAGTTTTGCGCGCGACCCAGATCATCCTCGACGAGCGGATCGCCGTGCCGATCCTGATTGGACGGCCCGAGGTGATCAACCGTCGCGCCGAACGGCTCGGGCTGCGCTTCAAGCCTGGCGTCGACGTAGAACTCATCGATCCCGCGAGCGACCCGCGTTACGACCGCTACTGGGGCTACTACCATAGCCTGATGGAGCGGCGCGGCGTGACCGAACCCACGGCCCGCAATCTGGTACGCTCCAGCCCGACTCTGATTGCGGCGCTGGCGGTACGCCTCGGCGACGCCGACGCCATGATCGCCGGCGCCTACGGCCGCTTTCGTACCCATTTCAACCATGTGCGCCAGGTGATCGGCACGCGCGAGGGCGTGCACCGCATGGCCGGTCTCAGCTTGCTGGTGATGCCGACGCGCTCGCTCTTCATCGCCGACACCTATGTGAACGACGATCCGGATCCAGAAACACTGGCCGACATCACGCTTCTTGCCGCAGATGAGGTCCTGCGCTTCGGCGTCCAGCCCAAGGTCGCGCTGCTGTCGCATTCGCTGTTCGGTAGTTCCGATCATCCGTCGGCGCGCAAGATGGCCGAGGCGGTGCAGATCCTGCACCAGCGCGCCCCCTCGCTCGAGGTCGATGGCGAGATGCATGGCGATGCCGCCCTCGACCCCGAGATCCGGCGCAACGTCTTCCCGAACTCGCGGCTGAGCGATCCGGCAAATCTCGTCATTTGCCCCACGCTCGACTCCGCGAACATCGCCTTCAACCTCCTCAAAACTGCAGCCGATGGCCTCCATATCGGGCCGATGCTGCTCGGCACCGCGCGGCCGGCGCATGTGCTCACGCCGTCGGTCACCGCGCGCGGCATCCTCAACATGACCGCACTCTCCGTGGTCGAGGCCCAGCGGCTTGCGGAAGCCGAAGACTGAGCCTGATGGCGGCAACTCAGCTTCGGCGGCGGGCTATCGTGTTCGCCGGGAGAACGCACATGCGCGCATTTGTTGGGTTTGTCGGACTGCTCGTGACATTGTTCGCGGCGGTCAGCGTATCTGCACAAAACAAGGTACCCAGCGAGCGCTCGCTTGAAGCGTTGGTGAAGTCAACTTTGCTGAGCTGGAACGATGCCAATGTCACTGGCGAATATGCCGTGTTCCACGCCAAGCTTTCCAAGCCATTCCGTGACCAGTTTCCACCTTCCCGGCTAAAGGAAATCTTCAAGAAGTTTGCCAACGAGAATATCGATATAGCTGTCGTCGCGGCCCTGAAACCGACCTACGATCCTGCACCGGTCGTCGACGACAAGGGCAAACTGGTCGTGCATGGGTATTTCCCGACTGAGCCACTGCGCGTGATCTTTGCGCTTGAGTTCATTCCGTCCGACGGCGAATGGAAGCTCATTAGTATAAACGTCAAGACCGATAACCCACCGTAGGAACCGATCATGATTCCCAACGCCGTGCCGCCCTTTGATTTCGGGCTGGGCGAGACCGCCGATGCGTTGCGTGACCAGATCCAGCGCTTTTCCGCCGAAGAGGTGGCGCCGATCGCTGCGGAGATCGACAAGACCGATCGATTCCCGCGCGAGCTATGGCCCCGTATGGGCTCACTGGGCCTGCACGGCATCACAGTCGAGGAAGAATATGGTGGAGTGGGGCTCGGCTACCTCGAACATGTTATTGCTGTAGAGGAAATAAGCCGCGCCTCGGCGGCGGTGGGCCTGAGCTACGGCGCGCATTCCAATCTCTGCGTCAATCAGATCCGCCGCAACGGCAATGATGAGCAGAAGCGGCGCTTCCTCCCCAAGCTGATTTCGGGCGAGCATGTCGGCAGCCTGGCCATGAGCGAATCGGGTGCGGGTTCGGATGTGGTCTCGATGAAGCTGCGTGCCGACAAGAAAGGCGATCGCTACGTTTTGAACGGCACCAAGACGTGGATCACCAACAGCCCCGATGCGCAGGTAATCGTGGTCTATGCCAAGACCGATCCCACGGCCGGCCCGCGCGGGATCACGGCCTTCATCGTCGAGACCGATCGCAAGGGCTTCAAGGTGGCCCAGAAGCTCGACAAGATGGGCATGCGCGGCTCCTCCACCGGCGAGCTGGTGTTCGAGGATTGCGAGATCCCGGAAGAGAATGTGATGGGCGCCGTGGGTAAAGGCGTGAACGTACTGATGAGCGGGCTCGACTATGAGCGCGCAGTGCTGGCGGCGGGACCGCTCGGCATCATGCAGTCGGCGCTGGACATCGTCGTGCCCTACGTCCACGAGCGCAAGCAGTTCGGCCAGGCGATCGGCGAGTTCCAGCTCGTGCAGGGCAAGCTCGCCGACATGTACACGACCATGAATGCCTGCAAGGCCTACGTTTATGCCGTTGCCAAGGCCTGCGACCGTGGCCAGACCACGCGCAAGGATTCGGCTGGCGCGATTCTCTACGCCGCCGAGAAGGCAACAATGGTCGCGCTCGATGCGATCCAGCTGCTGGGCGGCAATGGTTACATCAACGACTATCCGACGGGACGTCTGTTGCGCGATGCCAAGCTCTATGAAATCGGCGCCGGCACGAGCGAAATCCGCCGCATGTTGATCGGCCGCGAGCTGTTTACCGAGACGGCATGATCTGCGGGGCCGATTATCATCGGCCGGCTTGATGGAAAGTCATTCAAGAGATTCATTTTTCGTCGACGCCGCGCGGTCCTAGCTTCGAGGCATGGTAGGTGTTGATGTGCCTCCGGGGTTCGAACCGCTGTTCCGCAGCAGCCCGTTCCTCGACCATCTCGGCCCTTTCTTCATGCGAAAGGCGGAGGATGGCACTTTTGTCGTGGGGTTGCGGGTCTTGCCATGTCACGCCAATGGCCGAGGCGGCGCCCATGGTGGACTTTTGATGACCCTTTGCGACATCGCGCTTGGCTATCGCACGACGACGAGCGCCAATCCGCGGCCCATGCTGACAACCGCGAGCGTGACGACCGACTTCGCCGGTGCCGCCAGGGTCGGCGACTGGATCGAGGCGCATGTCGACGTGCAAAAGGTCGGAGGCCGCCTGGCTTTCGCCAACTGCTACGTTGTGTGCGACGGCCAGCGGATCGTGCACGCCAGCGCCGTCTTCGCACGCACGGGCGACAGGGTGGACCAGGTCGCGCAAAGCCATTGACGGGAGGGACCGGCGTTCCGTACACAGTGTGTACAGAACATCATGCCCCGCTATCTTACCGAACAGGATATCGCCGACTTCCGCGCCGAGCTCTGTAAGGTCGCGACCGAGCGCTTCGCGCGCTTCGGTTATGAAGGCGTCACCATGCGCCAGCTTGCCGAGGCTCTGGGCTGCAGTCCCAAGACTCCCTACCGCTATTTCAAGGACAAGGCTGACATCCTGGCCACTGTGCGGGCGCAGGCCTTCGGTCGGTTTTCCGATGCGCTCGAGAAGGCCGCGGCCGCGGCGCCCGACCTCGGAAGCCGTGCCAGGCTGATCGGCGAGGCCTATCTCGCTTTCGCGCTCAAGAATCCGCACGCCTATCGCATCATGTTCGATATCGAAGCGCCGATCGACGGGACCCATCCCGAGCTGGGGCCCCAGGCCGAGCGAGCGGCCCGCTACATCACGCGCAGCGCCGAGGAGCTGGCGGGAGCCGGCGCGATCGATGTTGATCCCATCCTGTTCGGCTGGACGAACTGGGCGGCGCTGCACGGCATCGTCATGCTGCATCAGGCGGGCATGCTATCGCACGGCCCCGACTACAGGGCTCTGGCCAGCTTCTATGGCTCGATTGTCATGAAAGGCGCAGTTGCAGCGGACCGAAAGAAGGGAAGGAAGCGATGACGGCAGGCGTCACTTCGGGGCAACGCTTCCGGAGTTGGGCCGACATTCAGGCCAATGCGACAAGCGGCGCCGGCGGCCTTGCCGCTTTGGGTGTTGGCGAAGATGACAGCGTCGCCCTGATGCTGCGCAACGACTTTGCGACCTTCGAGGTCAACATGGCGGCCGGACAGCTCGGCGCCTACGCCGTACCGATTAATTGGCATTTCACTGCGGACGAGGCGGGCTACATCCTGCATGACTGCGCGGCCAAGGTCCTTGTCGCCCACGCCGACCTGCTGGCTGGCATCGCGTCAGGTGTTCCGGCCGGCGTCAAGGTGCTGGTCGTGCCGACGCCGCCGGAGATCGCCGATGCCTATGGCGTCCCGGTCGAGCGCCGAAAGGGTCCGGCGGGTCTGCAGACCTGGGAGGCCTTCGTGGCGGCAAGTGCGCCCAACACAGCGCCGCCCAAGCTCTCGCGCGGCAGCATGATCTACACCTCGGGCACGACGGGGCGACCCAAGGGCGTGCGGCGCGCACCCAGTTCGCCTGAACTGCAAGCCGCCAGCGCGATGGATGTCGCTCGCTACTGGGGACTGCTCGCCGACCCTTCGATGGTCGTGCTGATGAACGGGCCGATGTACCACTCCGCGCCGGCCGCCTACGGCATGGTGAGCGCCCGGCTCGGTCTTTCCACCGTGCTGCAGCCGCGCTTCGACGCCGAGGACATGCTGCGGCTGATCGCCAAGCACCGTGTCAGCCACATGCACATCGTGCCCACGATGTTCGTGCGTCTGCTGCGCCTGCCTGCCGAGGTGCGCCAGCGCTACGATCTTTCCTCGCTGCGTTGGATCACCCATGGCGCGGCGCCTTGCGCGCCGGCGGTGAAGCGCCAGATGATCGAGTGGTGGGGGCCGGTCATCAATGAATATTACGGCGCGACGGAGACCGGCATCGTCGTCTGGCACGATTCGCACGAGGCCCTGAAAAAGCCCGGCACGGTCGGGAAGGTCGTAGAGGACGCCATCTTGCGCATCGTCGACGAGCAGGGCCGGGACGTAAAGCAGGGCGAGATCGGCGAGATCTATGTGCGCGGCCCGCATCTGTCGGAGTTCACCTACAATAACGACGACGCCAAGCGTCGCGACGTCGCGCTGGGTGATCTCGTGACGGTCGGCGATGTTGGCTATCAGGACGCCGATGGCTACATCTTCCTGTGCGATCGCAAGCGCGACATGATCATTTCGGGCGGGGTCAACATCTATCCGGCCGAGATCGAGTCGGCGCTGATCCAGATGCCGGGCGTGCGCGACTGTGCCGTGTTTGGCATTCCTGATGAGGAGTATGGCGAGCAGATCTGTGCCCACGTCGAGCCGCTGGCCGGAGCGGCGATCGATGCTGCGGCAGTACGTGCCTATCTCGGCCAGCATCTCGCGCGCTACAAGGTGCCAAAGGTGGTCGAACTCAGCGCCGCACTGCCGCGCGAGGATTCGGGCAAGATCTTCAAACGCAAGCTGCGTGCCCCATATTGGGAGAAGGCGGGCCGCAGCATCTGAGGAACCGATGGCCGACGACGACGTCACTCTCTTTGGCAAGCTCAAGAGCAAGCTGATCGACACCAAGCAGAAATGGGCGGAAGACGGTCGCCTGCTTACCGGTACCGCTGCTGCGCCCAGCCAGCGCCTGCCACCCGGCCAGCGCCAGGTCGAGAACTGGCCGGTGCTCGACCTTGGCATCCAGCCCGAGATTCCGACCCATGCCTGGCGCCTGTTTGTCGACGGCGAGGTGGAAGAACCCACGAGCTGGAAGTGGGGCGAGTTCACGGACCTTCCGAAGACCACGCTCACGACCGATATCCATTGCGTGACGGCGTGGTCGCGTTACGACAACCGGTGGGAGGGAGTGAGCGCGCGCGAGCTGTTGAGGCAGGTGAAGCCCAAGGCCGAAGCACAGCACGTCATCTTCCATTCCTACGACACCTACACGACCAACGTGCCGCTCGCGGATTTCGCTGCCGAGGATGTGCTTCTGGCCTGGCGCTGGAACGGCGCGCCGATCAGCCGCGAACACGGCGGCCCGCTGCGCGTTGTCATTCCCAAGCTCTACTTCTGGAAGAGCGCCAAGTGGATCAAGCGCATCGAGTTCTCCCAGCTCGACAAACCTGGCTTCTGGGAAGTCCGGGGCTATCATAACTATGGCGATCCCTGGCGCGAGCAGCGATACGACGAGGAGACTTGAATGGCATCGGCGCACGATTTCAGTTTCACCACGATCGACAACAAGCCGCTCGACATGAAGAGCTTCGCCGGCAAGGCGGTGCTGCTTGTGAATGTTGCGTCGTTCTGCGGGTTCACGCCGCAATACAAGGAGCTGCAGAAGCTGCACGAGACCTACGGCCCCAAGGGCCTGGTGGTTTTGGGTGTGCCGTCCAACGACTTTGGAGCTCAGGAGCCCAAGACCGAGCCCGAGATCGCCGCGTTCTGCGAGAAGAACTATGGCGTCACCTTCCCGATGACGTCGAAGCAGAAGGTCGTCGGCATGGACGCGCACGGTCTTTATCAGTGGATTTCGGGCGAAGCCGGCGAGGCAGCGGCGCCCAGGTGGAACTTCCACAAATACCTGATCGACAAGAACGGCAAGCTCGCCGGTGCGTGGCCCAGCAAGGTCGGGCCCCTGGCACCCGAAATCACCGGCGCCGTGCAGATGGCGCTGGCGGGTTAGTTCGTCGTCAACGCCTGTCGTATCTTCTCGAACACGTCGTGGAACATCTCGGTCGTAAGGCGGCCGGTGTTGGTGTTGTAACGCGAGCAGTGATAGCTGTCGGCGAGCTGCAGGCCGGTGGGAAGGGCGTGCAGCCGGCCGTGAACAAAGGGGTAAGCGCCGGCAGGACGGACGGTGAGGGCGCGCAGGATCTGGTCATGCGCCCCCTTGCCCAGCGCCAGGATCATCTTGAGGTTCGGCATCACCGCCAATTCGGCCTGAAGGAAGGGCCGACAGGCGGCGAATTCGACCGGCAACGGCTTGTTCTCAGGCGGCAGGCAGCGCACCGCGTTGGCGATGCGGCAATCGAGCAGGTGCAGCCCGTCGTTCGGATCGGCCCGGTAGGTGCCTTCAGCGAAGCCGAACTTCAGGAGCGTGGCGTAGAGCAGGTCGCCGGCATAGTCGCCGGTGAAGGGCCGGCCGGTGCGATTCGCGCCCTTCATGCCGGGCGCGAGACCTACGATCAGCAGGCGTGCCTCAAGGTCGCCGAAGGATCGGACCGGGGCGTTGCCCCAATCCGGATACTTGGCTTGCAGTTCGTGGCGGAAGGCCACGAGCCTCGGACAGCGCGGACAGTCGAGCGGAGGCTCGTCGAAACGCGGAGCGGCCACAGCGTCGTTGGCTAGGCCGTGCGCATCAGATGTTCGTGCGGTCCGTCGTCAAGCGAGTCGCTATTGGGATTGCTGGAGACCGCGGGCCGGGCCGCGCGCTCTGATGGATTGCGCGCAATCAGCGGCGCGAGTTCGGACAGCTCGATGAAATCGTCTGCCTGGCGGCGCAGCTCGTCGGCCACCATCGGCGGCGCAGACTTGATGGTGCTCACGACCGAGACCCTGAGCCCCCTGCGCTGCACAGCCTCGACCAGTCGGCGGAAGTCGCCGTCACCGGAGAACAGGATCACGTGGTCCAAATGCTCGGCCATTTCCAGCACGTCGATGGCCAGTTCGATGTCCATGTTGCCCTTGATCTTGCGGCGACCCATGGCATCGGTGAATTCCTTGGTCGGCTTGGTGACCATGGTGTAGCCGTTATAGTCCAGCCAATCGATCAGCGGCCGGATCGGCGAATACTCCTGATCCTCGACGAGGGCGGTATAGTAGTAGGCGCGGACCAGCCGGCCCTTTTCGCGGAACACCTTGAGCAAGCGGCGATAATCGATATCGAAGCCAAGCGCACGCGCGGCCGAGTAGAGGTTGGCGCCGTCGATGAAGAGCGCCACGCGCTCGTTCTCGTAAAAATTGCCTTTCATGGCCTTTTATCCTTTGTTGAATATACGCAGAGGGAGCGGACGAAATTATAAGCAACAGGAGGCTGGTAATCCACACCTCTCCTGTATTGCTTTAACTTTAGGGCATTATCCCATTGATCACAACTGGTTAAAGGTAGGGCCTGTGACAAAATTGGGGCATGCGCCGATCTATATTGGCTTAGGCGGAAACCTTCGTCACCCCCAATATGGGTGCCCCAGGGCGACGCTGGAAGCGGCTTTGCGTGACCTCGAACGACGAGGTGGTCGCCTCGAGCGCCTCTCGCCATGGTACCGCAGCGCACCGGTGCCGGCATCGGACCAACCTTGGTTTGTGAATGCGGTGGCAGAAATCTCTACTGATCTGTACGCCGATGCCCTCCTAGCCCAAATGCATGCGGTCGAGGAGGTCTTTGGTCGAGTCCGATCCGTGACCAATGCCGCCCGGCTGATTGACCTGGATTTGTTGGATTTTCGTCTAGAAATTGCGTCTGGCGGGCCCGGGAAAGCGACCTTGCCGCACCCTCGCATGGCCGAGCGGGCCTTTGTGTTGCGGCCGTTGGCCGATCTGGCGCCCGATTGGCGCCATCCCGTGACCGGCGTGCCTATCGCCGCTCTTGTTGCCGCCCTGCCGGCAACCCAACTGATCGAGAGGCTCTAGCGACATTCCGGCCCGTTTGTGTTTGATGGCTTGTGTTTTGGTGGCGGGCGCGTATAACCCGCCGCTCCCGGGAAATCAGAGGTCTCCATGGCGCGTGTCACCGTCGAAGACTGCATTCTGCAGGTGCCCAACCGTTTCGAGCTTGTCATGTACGCTGCCCAGCGTGCCCGTGACGTCTCGGCTGGCGCCCAGATCACGGTCGATCGCGATCGGGACAAGAATCCGGTGGTCGCGCTGCGTGAGATCGCCGAGACCAAGCTCGATCAGGGCCAGCTCAAGGATTCGCTGATCTCTGGCATGCAGAAACACGCCGATATCGACAAGCCCGAAGAAGTCAACGAAATGGCCGAGCTCGAGCAGGAGCTGGCCGCGGCACTGGCCCAGGGCGGCGCCGAGGCGGCCCAGCCCAAGGCGCTGCCGATGGCAGAGGAAGACGACGTCACGGAATAAGGCCCCTAGCCCTAGTGGGGCTCAGCCCTGCTATTCGCGCAAACGACGTGGAGTGGACGCAATCGGCCCCATATAATGGGTGATTGCGATGATTCGGCAGTTCGAACTCGTTGAACGTGTTCAGTCCTACGATCCGGAGGCGGACGAGGACATGCTGAATCGCGCCTACGTTTACGGGCTCAAGAAGCACGGAACGCAGCTTCGGGCATCGGGCGACCCCTATTTTTCCCATCCGGTGGAGGTGGCGGGCATCTTGGCCGAGATGAAGCTCGACGCGTCTTCGATCATCACGGGCCTTCTGCACGACACGATCGAGGACACCGACGCCACCCGCGAAGAAATCGCCGGCATCTTCGGCGAGGAGATCGCCCGGCTGGTCGACGGCGTCACCAAGCTGTCCCGCCTGGAAGTGCAATCCGAAACGACCAAGGAAGCCGAGAACCTACGCAAGCTGGTGCTTGCGATGTCGTCGGACATCCGTGTCCTCCTGGTGAAGCTCGCCGACCGCCTGCACAACATGCGGACGTTGACGTACATCAAGGATCCGGCGCGCCGCCGTCGCATCGCCCGCGAGACCATGGACCTCTATGCGCCGCTCGCCTCGCGCATCGGCATGGAAAAGGTGAAGCGCGAACTGGAGGAGCTTGCCTTTGCCGAGCTCAACCCGGATGGTCGGGCGTCCGTGCAGGCGAGGCTGGGCTACCTCAAGGAAAAGGGCGAACAGATCGTCCCCCAGATCGAGGCCGAGCTGGCCGAGACCCTGGCCGAAGGTGGCCTCCAGGCCCAGGTTTCGGGCCGCGAGAAGACGCCCTATTCGATCTGGCGCAAGATGCAGCAGAAGAACGTGTCGTTCGAGCAGCTCGCCGACATCATGGCTTTTCGCATCATCGTCGACGACGTGGCGCAATG
>Ga0081455_10006245_pt1 | contig 12829 bp, 10 predicted proteins | sample TabmetS3T2R1_FD_70207 | JGI IMG/M metagenome (GOLD analysis project Ga0081455, IMG submission 70207) | Tabebuia heterophylla rhizosphere microbial communities from the University of Puerto Rico - S3T2R1 | ecosystem: Host-associated > Plants > Roots > Rhizosphere ... | reverse complement strand
ACCAGGTCTCGGGCCTCCCGCGGGGGCTTGCAGCCGCAAGCCTGACCTTGGGACAGCCACCGGCCTGGCTCCGCCTATCGAACGCCTCCGGAGGCGCCCCTCAAGTGAGCCAGGCTGAGAGAACAAATAAGGAACAAGTGGACGGAAGTCAAGAGGCACATCGTAGTTAAATTCTTTTTGACTACACTAAGCTGCCCGCAAGGTTCTGGCGTGTCCCGGGCGAAGCGCGCGTTCACGCGCTGATGGCGATTCTTGCGCTGGGGTCCTGGGTCTCGTTCCGCTCGGGCTGAAGAAGCCCTCGCTTCACCCGGGACACGGGCTGCTTGGCCTACGCCAGGCGCTCCTTGGCTGCCGGCGCGTCGTGGCGCGGCCAGGACCGAAATGGATGCTGCACGAGTGCGCTGTTGTAGAACTGCGGCTGCCCCGTGACTTCGGCGCCGATCCAATCCGGCAAATCGACGCGCTGGTGCTCATGGCGCAGCTCGACTTCGGCGATGACCAGGCCGGCGTTGTCGCCCGAGAACAGGTCGATCTCCCACGTGAGCTCGCCCCAGGGAACCAGGTGCCGCACCTTCTCGATCACCGCTCCATGGCGCAATTGCATCAGTGCCTCGGCCTCCAGGATCGGGATCGGATATTCCAGCTCGAGCCGACGAAGATCCACCGGACGGGACTTGATGGTAAGCGTCGCGGCGTGGTCGTCCACGACACGAACCCGGATCGAGGCTTTCCCGGCGGAAGCCAGATAGGCCTGTCGGATGGGCTTTCGACTTGTGACGTGCTCTTGCCAGCCGTCACCCGATACCAGGAACTTGCGCTCGATCTCGAAACTCATGCAGGCCTCGGCTTGACGACGACATCCAACGCGGAACGCGCGAACCCTGACGGGACGACAGCACCTATTGCAGTAAGATTCACGCGCGGGCCGGTTCCGTGTCCGGGTCGACCATGAGATCGGATGTGACGGCTTGATGACGGCAGGAGTCGTTCACTTACCCGAGGCAAGCGGATGAAGGCAAGCGGGGGTGCGTGCCATCCGGCAATGACGCACTGCTTCAGCCTGTTCTACGGCAACGAAAATTGCGCCGATCGAGCTCGGTTAACTCTGTTTCCACGATTGTAAATTCCCGCGTAGTGTCGCGTCGACCTCATAGCGATTTGAGGGGCGGCGCCGATGTCAGCGCGATCGACCACAGCTCATGGGAGCGAAACGCCAGATCCTTCATGAGCATCGACTTGGGCGCGCGCAGCGGCGCCTGGGCCACGGCCTCGAACAAGGCGCGGTCGGTCACCGCGTAGGTCTTGCCGTCGATCGCGACCGACCAGCCGCTCGGAACGCGACTTGTCGCAACCTTTCGAAATGCGATCAGCCGGAGAACGATCGCCTGGGCCGGGTCAGGGCCGGCCGGATGCGCCAACGCAGCTGTCGCTGCGTTCAACGTATCCGACTGGAGTGTGGTGGGACCAACCGCAGCGTGGGCACGGATCAAGAGATCGGTGGGCACGCGTGGGACGAGAACCATTTTCTTGAGCGCGCGCCGGATCGACAACTGTGCTGCGCGCACAGTGAAAGGCATCGGCGACGGCCGTATGACGTTTGCCGACGGCGCGGATGAATATCTGCTTTTGTGACCGGACTCGCCGCAAGAGTGATGCGGATCGCCACACTAAATTAGAGCAGCTCGGCGATCTTGATCAGGTCGAGAGGAGGATAGACGCCCAACTGCACAGCCGTCGTCATGTTCACCACCAGCGTGAAGCGCTGCAGGGTCTCGATGGGAATGTTCCTGACCGCCTCCTTGCCGCGCAGAATCTGCTCGGCCTTGTAGCCGGCAAATGTGCCCGCATTGCCGTAGTTGGTGACCAGTCCCATGAGGGCGCCATCCTGGCGGATCGGACCTTCGGTCGCCGAAATGATCGGGATGCCGGCGGGACGCGCCAGCTCGACGATGGCCGCGGCACGTTCGATCAGGGACGAGTCGGACGGCAGATAGATGAAGCCAGGCCGCGCCGCGATCAGGGTCTGCATCCCCATCGCGATGTCGGCCGCCTCCGGTTTCGGCCCCGAGATGATCGCCTCTTCCACGAGCTGGAACTTGAACTGCGCCGCTAGTCCGCGCAGCTGCGCGACGGCAAGTCGGGAATTGGGCTCGGATACGTTGTAGATGACGCCGAGCTTCGTCACCTGCCTGAAGCGCTGCATCGCCCTGATCTGGTTGGCCATCGGAACGAGATGTGAAACGCCGGTGAGGTTGCGGCCGGTCGCGGCAAACGCCGGCGCGAGGCCCGCCCCGACCGGATCGGCGACGATGTTGAACACGACCGGAATGTCGGTCACGTGAACGGCGGGATCGACCTTGCCGACCGCGCCGACCACGTCGAGCGTCACCGAAGTCCCGAACGTGTAGATCAGATCGACACGCTCGCGCCGCGCTTCCCTGACAAATTCCCGCGCCTTGCTGCGCTCCCCGGCGACGTCGCGCACGAGAAATTCGACCGGCAATCGGCCGCGGAGATGATCCATGAATCCGGTCTCCGCCTGCGTCGTTCCCCGAAACAGGATCATCATCACCTTGTGGCTCTTGTCCTGCGCGGGCGCGCCGCCACAGAGCAGAAGCGTGCACAGCACGATGCCGGACAGAAGATGGCGCATGGCGACCTCCACAGCATGATCCGGAAAAAGCCTGCCCTCGGGCTTGACCCCAGGGCTATCGCAGGTGACGTCATGCCCGGCCTTGGGCCGGGCATCCACGTCTTGCTCGCGCGACCAAGGCGTGGATGGCCGGGACAAGCCCGGCCATGACGGTGAACACGCGATTGCCCTGGCCTGACCCGAGGGTGGATACCGGTCTTCGGAAAAAGATCGTGCTCCACTAAGCGATCTCCACCGAGGCGGCCTCGCGGTCTGACCACCACAGCAGCAGCGTGAACAACGTCGTCGTCGCAAACGTGAACAGCGCCAGGACGACGAATGCGCCCATGAAGCCCGAGAGCGCGATCATCGCGCCGAGCAGGATCGGACCGGTGATGGTGCCGATCCGTTCGACGAGGCGAAAAATCCCGACCGCCGTAGCCTGGCCGACCTCCCGGACCGTTTCACCGCAACGATCGTTGATGAGCGTCATCTGCGGCGACACGCCGATGGCATGGGCGACCCCGAGCCCGATCACGGCAATCACGGCCCCCTTCACGTCCTCCACGAGCAGCGGCACCGTCATGGCGAGTGCTGCGGCGTAGCCGCCCAGCATGACGAACCGCCAGCGCCGGGTCCGAGTTTGGTCTGCGAGCCGCGCCACCATCGGGCCGATCAGGATGATCGCGAGCCCATAAGCCATCATCACGCGCCCGGTGATCGACTGGCTGTAGCCGAGGCCTTTGAGGTAGAGCGGCACGGAATAGTAAAGAAATCCGGCAAGCGCGACCTTGGCCGGGACGGCGGACAGGAACGTGACGATCGCGAAGTGCTTGTGCCGCAGCAGGAGCTTGAAATCCGCCAGCGTAAGCGCCTTTTTCGCGGCCGTCCGGTCGATGTCGTCGCCGAGAGAGCGCAGGACATAGAGCGCCGCGGCGGCGCTCAAGCCGGCAGAGAGCAGGAATGTCATCGAGAACCCGAGCCGATCGACCAGGATTCCACCGATCGCGGCCCCGGAGAGCGAGCCGGTGAAGAAGCTCGCAAGGAACATCGCCTGGCCCTGGGTGCCCTCCTTGGTCGAGACGAAGACCGTGATGTAGGCCTGGGTGGTCACGTACACGATCCCGTAGCCGACAGCAGTGATCGACCGCCACAGCAGCAGATCGGCCAAGCTCGTGGAAAAGGCGGTCAGGACGAGTCCTATCGTCGTCATGGCGGCGCCAACGCTGAAGGCGAGCCGATAGCCGATGCGATCGCACCACGCGCCCGCAAAAGGCATCGTGACCGCCCAGACCAGCATGAATACCGTGATCGGGATGCCGATGACCACGTGCAGCGGCAGACCAAAAGCCGGATTGTAGAATTGCGCGACGAAAATCGGAAAGAACGAGAGTGACAGAGATTCCGCGAAGATCAGGAGGAAGAACGACCAGCGGATATTCTCGATTGCGTTCGCGCGCACGATGCTGCGCTCGCCTGAAAGATTGAACGACAATCCCGGCGGCATCTCCGCTCCGGCCGCCTGCCGGCGCCGGGCGCGGGCGCTGAGCTCTGCAATGATGGCATTGATGCGACCGTTGAGGCGACCGATGCCGCCGAAGAAATCGCGCGCCAGCACACGCCGGAAATCGCCGCGCGCAATGCGCGCGAAAAATTCATGCATGGCGCGCAGTGGCGACGCGAAGGATGCCGCGAGCAGCAATCGCATCAGCTCGAACGCCACCAGCATCGCGACCACGAGCACGGTGAGAATGTCGAACACGATGTCGCGGAGCAATTGCTCGATGATGTTGGCGCGCTCGCCCAGATGCAGCCAGCCGAGCTGACGGTTTTTCCCGTTGATCGGGATCACGGTGTTGAAGTACTCCTGGAAGAGCTCCGGGTGCTCCTTGAGCGCGGTGTCGGTGTCGAGGAAGATCACGCCCTGCTCCTCCAGGTCCTCGCGGATCTGGTGGTAGACGACCTCCGACTCGTACTGCGCGGCGACACCGGCGACCAGCCGCTGCTTCTCGGCCTCGGGGATGCCGAGCTTGTCGTAGGTGTTCTTGATGTCCTCGGGGAGTTCCTCCCAGGACGCGGCCTGCTTCTCGGTGGACCGCACGAAGTATTTGATGTTGTCGAAGTCGATGTCACCGAGCTCCGCGCCCCACGCCGGCAGTGGCTTGCGGCCGAAGAGCTTCAGGCCCTTGAGCCGGCGGTCGAGCATCCACTGCGGCTCGCCCTTCTTGGCCGAGATGTCCCGGACGACGGCCTCCGAGAGCCCGCGCTGCGCGCTGGCGCCGGCGAGGTCCGAGTCGGCCCAGCCGTACTCGTAGCGCCCCAGGCCCTCGAGTTCGGGGTGAGCGGTGGTCGTCATATGGAGACCCTCCTGGTCGTCGGATCAGATGCGGGGTGATGCGGTACGAACGTGGTGCAGACGCCGTCGCCGTGGGCGATGGTCGCCAAGCGTTGGACGTGGCTGCCGAGCAGCCGGGCGAACACCTCGGTCTCGGCCTCGCACAGTTGGGGGAACTCGGCGGCGACGTGCGCGACCGGGCAGTGGTGCTGGCACATCTGCTCGCCACCGGGGCCGGACTCGACCGACGCGGCGTAGCCCTCGCGGGTCAGCGCCTCGGCGAGCACGCGGGGCCGCTCCTCGTCGGGAACGGCGTCGAGCATCGGGCGGTAGCGCTCCTCCAGCTCGGAGAACCGGCGCCGGGCGAAGTCGGTGACCGCGTCGTCGCCGGCCGTGTCGGCCAGGAATCGCAGCGCGTTGACCGCGAGGTCGTCGTAGGCCTGGTCGAACTCGTCACGGCCGGCATCGGTGATCACGAAGACCTTGGCGGGACGGCCGCGGCCGCGGTTGCCGTAGACCCGCTGCTCACGGGCCGCCAGGATGCCGTCGTCGACGAGGTGATCGAGGTGGCGCCGGACCGCGGCGGGGGTCAGATCCAGCCGCTCGGCGAGCTGGACCGCGGTGGACGGGCCGTGCTCGAGAATCGAGGTGGCGACCCGCTCCCGGGTAGGCGCGTCCGCGGCTGTGCCACACTCACAAGGCGGCTCCAGCCGGGCAGCCTGTCCCGCGCCGATTTCCACAACATCAGTGTGACGTTAATGCCCTTGCCTGTTCAACTAAGGCCACCCTTAGTGTCCAACCCGGCGTGAGCCGCTGGTCCGGGCGCGAGATCGGACATCAGCTCGACGAGCTCGGCGCGGCTCAGGTCGGGTCCGTCCGAGGCACCCACGGCGTCGTAGATCTCCAGCGATTGCTGCCAGGCCGCTCGCGCCGCTTCGGACCGCCCATCAATGCGTAGAGCCCGGCCGAGGCTCTTCAGCATGACGGCCTCCTCCCAGCGGTCATCGACGTCGCGGGCCGCCTGGACGGCCTGGTGGAAGGCGTCGACCGCCTCGGCGGGGCGGCTTTCGGCCAGGTGGCACCGCCCCAGTGTGTCCAAGAAGGGCGGGATGTCGGTAGCCGGGCCGTGGCGTCGCACGATGTCGAGCGCCCGCTGGGCGGCCACCGCCGCTTCGTCGAAACGCCCGACGTCGATGAGGGCCATCGCCAGGTTGTTGGAGCTCACCGACTCGTCCTGCGGAATGTCGAGTCGGCGCTGGATCTCGAGCGCCCGCTCGTAGCATGCGATCGCCTCCTCGGGGCGACCGAACGTCTCGTGCGCTGCCCCGAACCCGGCCAGCGCCTGCGCCTCGCCGCGCTCGTGTCCCACCTTCGCGAAGCCGGAGCAGGCCGCCTCGAAGTAGATGCGGGCCGGATCGTCGGCGAGCATCTCGGTGAAGGTCAGGCCGAGCAGCTTCGACGCCTGCGCCTCGGCCAGCCGATCGCCGGCCTCCGCCGCGGCGCCCCGAGCCAGCTGAAGCGCGCTCGCCAACTCGTCCAGAACCCGACGCCGGACCAGGTGATAGGACACCGCGAACGCGAGGAGGTAGGCCGCCCGGTGCCGGCCCCGGTCGGCGGCCGCCCGCAAGGCGGCGATCAGCACCTCCTGCTCACCCGCCAGCCAGGCCGATGCCTGCGGAGAACCGTCGAAGATCAGTGACGGGACGACGCGATCGGCATCGTCAACCGGAGCGATCGGCGTGATCGGCGTGATAGCCCGGCTGGCATTGGAGGCGGATCCGACGTACCAGCCGAACAAACGATCCAGCGCCGTACGCCGGTCGGCGGCCTCGTCGTGGCGCTCGGCGAGCTCGACGGCGTACGCGCGGAGCAGGTCGTGGAGCTCGTAGCGACCGGCCTTTCGCTGCTGGAGCAGACTGCTGTCGACCAGCCGGTCGAGCCACCGCCGAGCCTCTGCCGGGGTGATGCCGGCGAGTGCGGCGGCCGCGGGCCGGCTGAGATCGGGGCCTGGATGGAGCCCGAGCAGGCGGAACATGCGGGCGCTGTCGGCGTCCAGCGCCTGATAGGACCAGGCGAACACCGCCCGGATGTCGGCCGACTCGTCGCCGACGTCGAGTGCGTCGAGGCGCTCCCGCTCGGTACGCAGCTCGTCGATGAGCTCGAGAAGACCCGCTCCGGGCTCGCGGCTGGCCCGCTCGGCGGCGATCGACAGGGCGAGCGGGAGGTGGCCACAGCGCTCGGCCAGCTCGGCGAGCGCCGCCGGATGGTGCCGCACGCCGTGTGCCGCGAGAGCAGCCGCCAGCAGGGCCTCCGACTCCGCGGCTTCGAGCTGGTCCAGCGCGATTCGGTGCGCACCCTCCCGGGCGACCAGCCCACGTAGCTGGCTGCGGCTCGTGATGACGGTCATCGAGTCGCCCGAGCCCGGCAGCAACGGACGTACCTGCTCGGAGTCTCGGGCGTTGTCCAGGATCACCAGTGCCCGGCGCCCGGCCACTCGGCTGCGCAGCAGGCTGCTCCGCCCGTCCACGTCGGTCGGAATCTGGTCGCCGGCGACTCCCAGCCCGCGGAGCAGGACGTCCAAGGCACCGGCGGGCGACATCGGCGTACCGGGACCGAAGCCGCGGAGGTTGACGTAGAGCTGCCCGTCGGGGAAGCGATCGGCGGCCCGATGTGCCCAGTGCACGACGAGCGACGTTTTGCCCACGCCGCCGATGCCGTGGACCCCGACCAGACGGAGCCGGGTCGCTGAGTTCTCGTCCGCGAGCTCGTCGAGCCTCGAGAGAGCGGCGGCGCGGCCGACGAACGTACCGACGTCGACGGGCAGTTCGCGTGGGACCACGGCTTCGGGCGGCCGGGCGGTCTCCATCGTCCTTGGCATCGAACCGACCAGCAGGTCGGCGTGGATGCGCTGAAGCTCGGCCCCGGGATCGACGCCGAGCTCGTCGGCGATCCGCGACCGGATCGCCTCGTAGTGCTCCAGGGCCTCCGCCGACCGGCCGGACTGGGCCAGCGCGATCAGCAGTCGAGCCCACAGCGGCTCGCGCAGCGGATGCTGGGCGGCCAGCTCCTGCAGTGGCGCGACCACATCTGCGACCTGCCCAGCGGCCAGGTCGAGATCGACCCGGTGCTCCAGCGCGGTGAGCCGGCGCTCGTGGAGGCGGGCGGCTTCGGTCTCCTGGAGCGACCGCGACCCGATGCCGTCGAACGGGGCGCCGCGCCACAGGTCCAGTGCCTCGCGCAGTCGGTCGCCATCGGCGTCAGGGCCGGCCAGCGACTCGTCGACCAGGCGGAGGAACCGCAAGGCGTCGACCCGGTCGGGTTCGGTGTCGAGCACATATCCGGCCGGCAGTCTCGCGATGGCCTCGGCACCGAGGGCGTTGCGCAGCCGGGTGACGTACGTCTGCAGCGAACGCCGGGCATTCTCCGGCAGGTCGGCGTCCCAGATCGCGTCCACCAGCCGGTCGACGGAAACGGCTTGACCGGCCGACATGGCCAGCGTCGCGAGCAGGGACCGCAGCCGACCGGAGCTGATCTCGACGGGATGGCCGTCCACCGACACGGCGAACGCCCCCAGCAGGCGTACTTCGACAGCCGACTCCCGAGCCCCGGCGACACCCATGGCCCGTCAGTGTGCCACGCCCCCGGACGGGCCGCCCGGTGTATTCGCCGTGTTAGTCGCGGCGTCCGAGCACGGCCGACGGCACCTCTCCGGCCGCGACAAGTTCCCACAGCACCTCGGGCGTCGGACCCTTCGTCAGTCGCTCGGCGTCGACTGCGATCGCCGCGTCGAGGTCGTAGCGGGCGCGGCTGTGCTCCTGCTCGAGCCGGCTCAGCAGCTCCAGCTTGGCGTCGAGGAGCCGGTCGGCGTGGCGTACCGACGCCCGGCGGATGTCGTCCTCCGACGCGTCGGCAGCACACTCGACAGGCGCGACACCGAAGCCGGTCGCCTTGGCCGAGCGCCACTGCGCGTTCAGAGAGTCGACCCGGCCGTTGTAGACGTCGATGGCGCGGCCTACGGCCCGTACCGACGTCGCGGCGACGGCGGCGGCCGCCACCAGTGCGCTGATACCGCCGTCACGCGCCCGGAGCGGCGCGTCCCACCGCATCCCGGGCATCGGCCCGGTGGTCCCCAGCACCAGCTGGTCCACCTCGAGAGCGGCGTCGTAGTGGGAGAACAGGCCCGACATGTCCGGCTCCTTGGTCGGCGTGGCTTGCTGGCAAGGACGACTCAACCGGGACTGGGTTTCACTTCCGCTTCAGTCCGGATTCACTCCTGACGCCGAGCTGAAGCCGTCGGTCAGCGGGTTGGCGTCGCCACTTACACTCGGCCCGTGTCCACGGTCGCCGTCGCCATCGACGGCCTCGTCATGTCGTACGGCGAGGTCGCCGCCGTCGACCACCTCTCGCTCGACATCGCGCCACACACGGTGTCGGCGGTGCTCGGGCCGAACGGCGCCGGGAAGACGACGACGATCGAGACCTGCGAGGGCTTCCGGCGACCCGACGCCGGCCGGATCCGGGTGCTCGGTCTCGACCCGATCCGCCACGCCGCCGCCTTACGTCCGCGGGTCGGCGTCATGCTCCAAAGCGGCGGCGCCTGGTCCGGGGTACGGGCGTACGAGATGCTGCGCCACATCGCCGCGCTGCATGCGCATCCACTGGATGTCGACATGTTGATCGAGCGACTCGGCCTGGGCGGCACCGGCCGTACGCCGTACCGCCGCTTGTCCGGCGGCCAGCAACAGCGACTCGGCCTGGCGATGGCGGTCGTCGGACGGCCCGAGCTGGTCTTCCTCGACGAACCGACCTCGGGTCTGGACCCCCAGGCGCGACACAGCACCTGGGAGCTGATCCGCGAGCTTCGCGACAGCGGCGTCACCGTGGTGTTGACGACGCACTACATGGACGAGGCCGAGCGGCTGGCCGACCACGTCCATGTGCTCGACCACGGCCGCCTCGTCGCGTCCGGCTCCCCCGAACAGCTCACCGCGCGGGGCGCCGAGAACACGGTCCGCTTCCACGCCCGCTCGGGACTCGACCTCGCCGCCCTCACCGCGGCCCTGCCGGAGGGCGCCCTGGTCGAGGAGTCGGCGCCCGGGTCGTACCTGATCCGCGGACCGGTCGGCACCAAGACGCTCGCCGACCTGACCGCGTGGGCGAACCGCCAAGGCGTACTGATCGAGTTCCTCGCGGTCGAGCGCCGCACGCTCGAGGACGTGTTCCTGGACCTGACCGGACGGGAGCTTCGCTCGTGACGACGTTCGCTCCCGCTCCCGGCGCGGCTCCGCTGTCTCGCATGGTCCGGACTCAGGCGGCGATGGAGACCCGGCTGCTACTCCGCAACGGCGAGCAGCTGCTCATCGCCCTGGTCATCCCGCTGCTGGTGCTCGTCGGCGGGCTCGAGTCGGGAGACCTGGTCGACCTGGGCGCCGGCCGGCGCGTCGACATCCTGGCGCCCGGGGTTTTCGCGCTGGCGGTCATGTCGAGCGCGTTCACCTCGGTCGCCATCGCCACCGGCTTCGAGCGGCGCTACGGCGTGCTCAAGCGCCTCGGTGCGTCGCCGCTGCCACGGTCCGGCCTCCTGGCCGGCAAGACCGGCGCCGTCCTGCTCGTCGAGTCGCTCCAGATCGCGGTGCTGTCGGTCACCGCCGTGTCGCTCGGCTGGCGGCCCGAAGGCGGTGTCGTCGCCGTCGTGGCGAGCGTGCTGCTCGTGATCCTCGGCACAGCCGCGTTCGGCTCGCTGGCCCTCGCGATGGCCGGGACGCTTCGGGCCGAGGCGACCCTGGCGGCGGCGAACCTCGTCTACCTCCTGCTGCTCGTCGGCGGTGGGGTTGTCGTGCCGCTCGATCGCTATCCAGAGGCCGTCCAGCCGCTCATCGAGCTGCTGCCGTCGGGCGCTCTGGCCGAGGGACTCCGCGAGGCCCTGACCGGACAGGGGCTGTCGTGGATGGCAGTGCTCGTGTTGACCGTATGGGCTGCTGCCGGGGCGGCCCTCACCAGTCGTACGTTCCGATGGGAGTGACGTGACGCTCGCCCTCGATACGCTCTGGCGGCCGACGCAGCAGACCGCCCGCCGGTTCGCGTACCTCACGCTCGCGGCGAACATCACGATCGTCCTTACCGGCGGCGCGGTGCGGCTGACCGGGTCCGGGCTCGGCTGCCCGACCTGGCCCGAATGCACCGAGGGCGAGAACGGCCGGAGCGGATCGTTCGTGCCGCACGGTGAGGTGGACATCCACGGCGTCATCGAGTTCGGCAACCGGCTCCTGACCGTCGGGCTGTCCGCTGTCGCGATCCTGACCTTCGTCGTCATGTGGCGGCTGCGGTCGACCCGGCCGACGCTGTGGGTGATCGCCCTGGTGCTCGGCCTCGGCATCCCGGCGCAGGCGTTGATCGGCGGCCTCACCGTCCTGACCGACCTGAACCCGTGGATCGTCGCCGGTCACCTGCTCGTGTCGATGGGCCTGATCAGCCTGTCGGTCCTGCTCATCCGCCGGGTCGACGAGCCCGACGGGCCGACCCGCGCCACGGTGCCCCCGGCAGCCGTCGCGTTGGTGATCGCGACGTACGCCGCGACCTGGATCGTGGTCTACCTCGGCACCGTCGTCACCGGCAGCGGCCCGCACGCCGGCGACGAGGACGCCCCACGCAACGGTCTGGATCCGGAGTCGATGAGCCAGCTCCACACCGACGCTGTTTTCCTGCTGCTCGGCCTCACCATCGGCTGCGTGCTCGCGATGCGGGCGTTGAACGCTCGCCCGGACCTCCAGCGTGCGGTTCGCTGGCTGCTCGCGATCGAGCTGGCCCAGGGCGTCGTCGGGGCGGTTCAGTACGCGACGGACCTGCCGATCGCGCTGGTCGCGCTGCACCTGCTGGGTGCGTCGGCGGTCGTGGCGGCGGCGACCTGGGCGCTGCTGTGTACGCGGGTACGCGAGCCCACCGACGGTAACGCTTCGACTCGCGCGACGCAGGCCGGCGTACTCGATGACGCGGACCGGCCCGCATAGGCGCCACGTCTGGCGGCCGTACTCCACTTCTGGCATAGCGGTGGGACATTTCGGTCCGGGAGTGTGCCGTGGGCGTCGATGCGGCTGGCAGCTCGCCCGGTTTGAGAGTTGGCGGGAGATACAGCCTTCGAGGCTGCGAGAACCTGAATCTCACGCCAACTCTCGGCGGACTGACAGCGACCGGCGAGGCAATCACACTCCATCGGCGTCGGCAGCCCACTCCGCATGGCATGTGTCGACGCTCGACGTCGTGGGCTCGACGTCGTACTCCGCACGGCTTGTGCGCACTCTGCATGGGTTCGACGCCGTGCAGAGTGGGCACGTACCACGAGAACGTGGTAACCACGGGGCGCACGAGACCCCGATGACCACCCGGCGGCCGAAGCCCTAGCGGACGAGGGTGTCGAGGGCGACCGCGGCGAACAGCAGCGCCAGGTAGGCGTTGGAGCCGTGGAAGAGCCGCATCGGCGCCAGGCGTACGGGGTCATCGCTCGACCGCGACCGCCGCAGCAGCAGATGCGCCTCGACGATGAACGCCACACCCAGCACCCCGGCCACCGCGACGTAGAGCCAGCCCATGTCGGCGACCGGCCACAGCAGCAAGGACGTCGCCACCATGACGTACGCATAGCCGACGATCCGGATCGCGACCGAGCGGAGGCTCGCGACGGCCGGGAGCATCGGCACCTCGGCGACGGCGTAGTCCTCGCGGTAGCGGATCGCGAGCGACCAGAAGTGCGGCGGCGTCCAGAAGAAGACCACCGCGAACAACACGACCGGCGGCCAGGCCAGCTCACCGGTGACAGCGGTCCACCCGATCAGCGCCGGGAAGCAGCCGGCAGCGCCGCCCCACAC
>Ga0081455_10006244_pt1 | contig 12829 bp, 7 predicted proteins | sample TabmetS3T2R1_FD_70207 | JGI IMG/M metagenome (GOLD analysis project Ga0081455, IMG submission 70207) | Tabebuia heterophylla rhizosphere microbial communities from the University of Puerto Rico - S3T2R1 | ecosystem: Host-associated > Plants > Roots > Rhizosphere ... | reverse complement strand
TCCATGATTCGCGTCTCTCGCGTCGTTCTGCCGGCTGTCGTCGCGCTGTCGTCCGCGGGCGCGCAAGCCGGCAAGGCACCCGCACCGCCGGCGCAAACCCCGGCGCAACAAGCTGCGCCGAAGGAAACTCCACCAGCGCCCGGACCGGCGAAGAACTTCCGTCTCCCGCCACGCCGGACCTTCGTCCTCGCGAATGGCATGTCGGTGACGATGGTTCCGTTCGGAATCATCCCCAAGGTGACGATGGTGCTGAACGTGCGCACCGGCGTGATCGACGAAGGACCGAACGACGTCACGCTCTCATCGGTCGTCGCCGACATGCTGCTCGAGGGGACGACGACCCGCAGCGCACTCGACATTTCGCGTCAAGCGGCCGACATGGGCGGAACCGTTTCGGCGTCGTGGGGATCAGAGGTTTCGAATGTCAGCGGTGAGGCGCTCACTGAAAACGCGTCCAAGCTCGCCGCTCTGATCGCCGATGTCACGCTGCACCCGAAATTCGCGCCCGCGGATCTCAAACGGATCATCGACAAACACGCGCGTGACAACGCCATCGCGCTCGCACGTCCGGAAAATCTCGCGATGAAGACGTTTCGCGAAGTCATGTACGGGAATCATCCTTTCGCGCGCATCTATCCGTCGGACGCGATGCTGCGCGGCTTCACCGTCGAGGCCGAGCCCACCTCGCTCTATCGCGACCTGCACCACACCGCCATGTCCGCCTTCGACGCCATCACCAAGGCGATCCGCCCCGGCGTCGCGGCCGCGGACCTGATCGAGGCATCGGCCGCGATCCGCGGCGGTACGGTTGGCGCCGGAGACGTGGCCCGTGTCATGAGCGTCGGCAGCCGCCACGCCACGGCCGAGGGCCGGATCGTCGTCCACGCTTTGCCGGTTGCCTACACGCTGGATGGTGTGAAGGGCGTTCGTGACCCGAAGGGCATGGTCGCGCGCCAGTTCGGCATCGAAGCCAATATCGTGACCGCGGACGCCACCGTGGTCGGCAACCTCATGCTGGTGGTCGAGCGGTGTCACCTGACCGTCGAGGCGATCACGGCCAGTCCTTATGTCGCCGGTCTGTCGGTTCTGACCGCCGATGAATCCGATCTGCCGGTCGCAATCGTCGATCTCGGCGGCGGCACCACGTCGGTTGCGACCTTTGCCGGCGGCCGGTTCGTCCATGCCGCCGGTTTCGCGGTCGGCGGGCTGCATGTGACGATGGACCTGGCGCGCGGGCTCGGCGCTTCCATCGCGGATGCCGAGCGAATCAAGACGTTATACGGTACGGTGCTGCCCGGTGGCCTGGACGCGCGGGAACTCATGACGATTCCGTCCGCCGGAGATCAAGACCGCGAAGCACCGCGAATTGTCTCTCGCGGCGCCGTCGCCAACATTGTCCGTCAGCGCGTCGAAGAAATCTGCGAGATGATCCGCGATCGGCTGGCGGAGTCGCCGTTGGCGTCGGAGCCGCGCGCGCGGGTGATCCTGACCGGCGGTGGCGCACAGCTCAATGGGCTGCCGGAGCTTGCCGGCCAGATCTTCAACCGGCCGGTCCGTGTCGGACGTCCGCTCGGCTTCAGCAAGCTTCCGAGCGAAGCCAAGAGCGCCACATTCGCGGTTGCGGCCGGATTGCTGGTGTATCCGCAGTTCGCCCATCTCGAACACGTCGAGCCGCAGCGCAAACGCTATCTGCGCACCGGCACCGGCGACGGTTATTTCGGAAAGGTCGGACAATGGCTCCGCGATGGTTTCTAGCATGACGAGTTTGTTTTCACCCCTTCCTCCGGCGCGCGACCGGACAACCCGCGGCAGGCCGCACGCTTAAATCGAGAGGCAACCATGACCATCAATCTTCAGATCCCGGACATCCACGAACTCAAGCCGCGGATCACCGTGTTCGGTGTCGGCGGGGCCGGCGGCAACGCCGTCAACAACATGATCACCGCGGGCCTGCAGGGTGTCGACTTCGTTGTCGCCAACACCGACGCGCAGGCGCTGACGATGTCGAAGGCCGAGCGCATCATCCAGATGGGCGCTCAGGTGACGCAGGGCCTCGGCGCCGGATCGCAGCCTGATGTCGGCGCAGCCGCAGCACAGGAAGTGTTCGACGAGATTCGCGATCACCTCTCGGGCGCGAACATGGTCTTCGTCACGGCCGGCATGGGCGGCGGCACCGGCACTGGCGCCGCGCCCGTGATCGCCAAATGCGCCCGCGAAATGGGAATCCTGACGGTCGGTGTCGTCACCAAGCCGTTCCACTTCGAGGGCCAGCGCCGGATGCGCACCGCGGAGATGGGAATCACCGAACTGCACAAGGTGGTCGATACGCTCTTGATCATCCCGAACCAGAATCTGTTCCGGGTCGCGAATGAGAAGACCACCTTCGCCGACGCGTTCGCGATGGCCGACCAGGTGCTGTATTCGGGTGTGGCCTGCATCACCGATCTGATGGTGAAGGAAGGTCTGATCAACCTCGATTTCGCCGACGTCCGCGCGGTCATGCGCGAAATGGGCAAGGCGATGATGGGAACGGGCGAGGCCGGCGGCGAAAAGCGCGCGCTGACCGCGGCCGAGGCCGCCATTGCCAATCCGCTGATCGACGACTCCTCGATGAAGGGCGCGCGCGGACTTCTGATCTCCATCACCGGCGGCCGCGATCTCACGCTGTTCGAAGTCGATGAAGCCGCGACCCGCATTCGCGAGGAAGTCGATCATGACGCCAACATCATCGTCGGCGCCACCTTCGATGAAAGCCTCGATGGCGTGATCCGCGTCTCCGTCGTCGCCACCGGCATCGACCAGCAGGCGGTTGCGGCGCGTCCGAAGCCGGCAGCGGTGCAGGCGCCTGCCGCCCAGGCGCAGGCTCAGACTGCGTCGCCCGAAAGCCGGCTCGCCGATCTCACCGCGCGCCTGCGCGCCGACACCAGCCGGATGCAGGAGCGGATGGCTCAGGCCGATGCGCCGCGCCAGGCTGCCCCCGCGGCCCCGCGTGCGGAGAACGTCGAGCGCGCTGCGCTCGCCGCGATCGCCGCCGCCGTCTCCCCGGCGGCGCCTGCGCAAGCCGCGCCGGCCCAGCAGGGCGGCGCCTATGGCGACGTCACGGTCCGCCCGGTGGCGCCAAAGCCGAGCCTGTTCGTTGAACAGGCGCCCGCGATGGTCGAGCCGACTGAAGCCGCCCCCGCCGCCTTCATTCCACCGGCGCCGGAGCGGATGCCGGCACGGGCGCAGCGGATGCCGCGGTTCGACGAACTGCCGATCCCCGCGCAGAACGAAATCCGCAAAGCCCGCGGCGAGGTGGTCGATGACCATCATCCGCAGAAGAACCGGCTGTCGCTGCTGCAGCGTCTGGCCAATGTCGGCCTCGGCCGGCGCGACGAAGACAGCGAGCCGCCGATCGCAGCCCGGGCTTCGGGACCTGCCATGCCGTCAATGGAGCGTCCGCCATCCCGGCCGGCGCCGAAGCCGCCGGTGTCTGAGTATGCGCCGCGGCCGGCGCCACAGGGACTCGATGCCCACGGACGCGCCGCGCCCGCGAATCATCAGGGGCCGCAGGAGGATCATCTGGATATCCCCGCTTTCCTGCGGCGGCAGTCGACGTAACCGACTGTAACAACCTTCGTCAGACATGCGCCCCCAAGCCAACCGGTTTGGGGGCGTTTTTGCGAGGTTGTGACGTCCGGATCGATCCAGGTAAGCCTCTGAAAACACGTTGATTTATTGGGCTGCCGTGGCGGGCGAAGGGATGTCCAAGGCGTTTTGAATTTGGTCAAGCCTTGTCTTCAATACGGCAAGTTTGGGGTAACAATCGGTAAAAAAGCGTGAGTGGCGAATTCCTCAGCCCTGTCTAAGGTCACGATGTCAGCGGTGGTGCTTCGGGGAGTTTTGTAGCACCCACGCATCGGGGACTTGGGATCGAACTTGGGGGATTGAACCGACAAGTATGAGTTTTGCGACCGGGACGGCATCCGCGACCCGGCTGGTGATCTCGAACCTTGTTGCGTTCAGCAGTTAGGCGACACGCGAATGAAATCCAACCGGCAGACGACGCTGGGCTCCTGTGTGACCATCACAGGGATTGGTGTTCATTCCGGACTGCCCGCGACGCTGTCGATCGGGCCCGCCGACGCCGATACAGGTTATCTCTTCGTCAGGACCGGCCTCGAGGGCGGCGACCGCGAGGTTCGCGCCAGCGCCGAGGCCGTGATTGCCACTGAATTCGCAACCGTGCTCGGAGACAGCTCCGGGCCATTGGTGTCGACGGCCGAACATGTGCTGGCCTCCTTGCGCGGCATGGGCGTCGACAATGCGATCATCGAGGTCGACGGCCCGGAAGTGCCGATCATGGACGGCAGCGCCGCGCCCTTCGTCGAGGCGATCGAGCAGGCGGGAATCATCCAGCTGCGCGAGCCGCGTCGTTTCATCGAAATCATCAAGCCGGTTCGGGTGGTGATCGGCGAAAGCGTCGGCGAGCTCGTGCCGTATGCGCATGGTTTCCGCGCCGAGATCGAGATTGATTTTGCCCATCCGCAGATCGGCCATCAGGCTTATGCGCTCGAATTGTCGGCGAAGGCGTTCCAGCGCGATATCTGCCGGGCCCGGACCTTTGGCTGCATGAACGATGTCGCCAAGCTCTGGAGCGCGGGCTATGCGCGCGGCGCTTCGCTCGAGAATGCGATCGTGTACGACGAGACCTGCGTGCTGAACTCCGAAGGCCTGCGGTATCGTGACGAGTTCGTCCGTCACAAGGTGCTCGACGCGGTGGGGGACCTGGCGCTGGCCGGGCTGCCGTTGCTCGGCCTCTATCGTTCGGTCCGCGGCGGCCACAAGCTGAACAACGCGGTGCTGCGCGCGCTGATGGCAGATCGCAGCGCCTGGCGGATCGTCGAGGCCTCGCCGGCTGCCCGCCGCGGCCATGCCGAAGTGCCCGCCGCGCTGGCGGCAGCCTTCGCGCCGGACCTGTCCTGAGCGCTTTTCGGCTGAAAACCCTGCTGAATCGATCTCAACCATGACGCCTTAATCCGGGCGGAATGTCTGCATATTCAGTTGGTTGTTGGGGTATTTCGGGGTAGATAGGCCTCGCCGGGACCATCGTGTTGGTTCAGAAGGCTTGCTGCCGGGGTCGCAAACAACTTGATTGATGGCATGACGCGTCAAACGCAGAGTTCTGTTGCGCTGTTTTTCGGCCGGTCGGCCGTTCGGCACGTCAAGCTTGCCGTGCTGCTGGCCGTGGTCGCGGCGCCGCTCGGCGCCTGCAGTTCGATGCAGGAGGGTTTCGACAAGCTGTTCAAGAAGGAGGATGCCTTCGTCGATCAGCCGCCCGACAAGCTCTACAATGAGGGGCTGTATCTTCTCAACAACAAGCACGAGGTCACGGACGCGGCCAAGCGGTTCGAGGAAGTCGACCGCCAGCATCCTTATTCGGACTGGGCGCGCAAGTCGCTGTTGATGTCGGCCTATGCCTATTATGAGGCGCACGATTACGACAACTGTATCGGCGCCGCGAGCCGCTACATCACACTGCATCCCGGCAGCCCCGACGCCGCCTACGCGCAGTATCTGATCGCATCGTCGAACTTCGACCAGATCCCCGATGTCAGCCGCGACCAGGGCCGAACCCAGCGCGCGATCGACTCGCTGGAAGAGGTGATCCGCAAATATCCGACCTCGGAATATGCGACGTCGGCCAAGCGCAAGCTCGAATCGGCGCGCGACCAACTCGCCGGCAAGGAGATGGCGGTCGGCCGTTATTACCAGGACAAGAAGGATTTCACCGGGGCGATCAACCGCTTCAAAATGGTTGTGACGCGCTACCAGACCACCCGCCATGTCGAGGAGGCGCTGGAGCGGCTGACCGAAGCCTATATGGCGCTCGGGATCGTCAGCGAGGCGCAGACCGCCGCCGCGGTGCTCGGACATAATTTCCCGGATAGCAAATGGTACCAGGACGCCTACAATCTGGTGCGGTCGAACGGCCTGGAACCGAGCGAAAACAAGCTGTCCTGGATCAGCCAGGCTTTCAAGAAGGCCGGGCTGGGATAGCCCCGCCCGGAGAGTGGCCGCAGATGGATCGGCCGCGTGACAAGGTCCCGCCATCCACATATTTCTACCGCTGTTCGGATTGTCTGCAGGGTCGAACCGGGAATCCGGAGATGATAGGGTAGCGATGCGCCGTTCTGCGGCGCTTCGGAAACGCCTGTCAAATCGGACTGCGGAGATTTCCTTCTCATGCTGGTGCGGCTTTCGATCCGCGACATCGTCCTGATCGAGCGGCTCGATATCGATTTCGCGCGCGGACTGGCCGTGCTGACCGGCGAGACCGGCGCCGGCAAATCGATCTTGCTCGATGCCTTCGCGCTGGCGCTTGGCGGCCGCGGCGATGCCGGCCTGGTGCGGCAAGGCGCTGAACTGGGCCAGGTCACGGCCGCATTCGAGGTGCCGAAGCGGCATCCATCGCTGGCGCTGCTCGCCGAGAACGGCCTTGATGACACCGGCGAAATGATCCTGCGCCGGGTGCAGTATGCCGACGGCCGCACCCGCGCTTTCATCAACGACCAGCCCGTCGGCGTGCAGACGCTGAAGGCGCTCGGCCATGCGCTGGTGGAAATCCACGGCCAGCATGACGAGCGCGCGCTCGTCGATGCCTCGACCCATCGGGCGCTGCTCGATGCCTTCGCCGGACTGGACGCGGACGTGGCTGCGCTCGAGCGCCTGTATGAGGCGAGGCGAAGCGCGCAATCCGACCTCGACGCGCATCGCGCCGAGATCGCGCGCGCGGCGAGCGAGGCTGATTTCCTGCGCCATGCGGCAGACGAATTGCAGCGGTTGGCGCCCAAGGCCGGCGAGGAAACCACCCTGGCCGAGCGGCGGACGCTGATGATGCAGAGCGAGAAGATCGCCTCCGACCTGCGCGAGGCGCAGGACGCGGTCGGCGGACCGCAGGCCCCGATCTCGATGCTCGCGGCGGCGGCGCGCAGGCTTGAGCGCCGCGCCGCGCAATCGCCCAATCTGGTCGAGCCGATCGTGAGAGCGATCGATACCGCGATCAATGCGCTGGAAGAGGCGGACCAGCATCTCAATGCGGCGTTGAATGCTGCCGATTTCGATCCCGCCGAACTCGAGCGGATCGAGGAGCGGCTGTTCGCGCTGCGCGGCGCTGCGCGCAAATATGCGACGCCGGTCGACGATCTCTCCGCGCTCGCGGCGCGCTATCTCGCCGATCTGGCCTTGATCGATGCCGGCACCGAACGGCTGAAGGCGCTGGAGACGGCGGTTGGCGAAGCCGACCGCCGCTATCGCGCGGCGGCCGAGAAATTGTCGGCGGCGCGGACCAAGGCGGCCGAGAAGCTGAACAAGGCTGTCAATGCCGAGCTCGCGCCGCTGAAGCTCGAGCGTGCGAAATTCTCCACGCAGATCGACAGCGACCCGCAGGCGCCGGGACCGCAGGGCTTCGATCGCGTCGAGTTCTGGGTGCAGACCAATCCGGGCACGCGGCCGGGGCCGATGATGAAGGTCGCCTCCGGCGGCGAACTCTCGCGCTTTCTGCTGGCGCTCAAGGTCGTGCTGTCGGACCGCGGCTCGGCGCCGACCTTGGTGTTCGACGAAATCGATACCGGGGTCGGCGGCGCCGTGGCTGATGCGATCGGCGGACGGCTCGCACGCCTTGCCCAGAAGGTGCAGGTGATGGCGGTGACCCATGCGCCGCAGGTTGCCGCGCGCGCCGACCAGCATCTGCTCATCACCAAGGACGCGCTGGACAAGGGCCGCCGCGTCACCACGCGCGTGGCGGCGCTCGCCGCCGACAAGCGCCGCGAGGAGATCGCGCGAATGCTGGCCGGCGCCGAGATTACGGCCGAAGCGCGGGCCGCGGCGGAACGGCTGATGAAGGCCGCGACGGGGTAAGACGGCACGTCCAGCATGCCCGCACGAAAAGACAAACAACTTCCCGCTGTCGAGACGCTGACCAAGGCGCAGGCCAAGGTCGAGCTGACGCGTCTCGCGCTCGAAATCGAGTCTCACAACAGGCGCTATTATCAGGACGATGCGCCGAGCATTTCGGACGCGGCCTATGACGCGCTTCGGCTGCGCAACGAGACCATCGAGAAGCGCTTCCCCGATCTGGTGCTCAAGGAGTCGCCATCGACCAAAGTGGGTGCGGCGCTGTCGGGCCGCTTCGCCAAGGTTCGCCACGCGGTGCCGATGCTGTCGCTCGGCAACGCCTTCAGTGACGAGGACGTCACGGATTTCGTCGAGCGGATCCAGCGCTTCCTGAAATTGCCGGACGATCAAGTTCCCGCTCTCGTCGCCGAGCCGAAGATCGACGGGCTGTCGTTGTCGCTGCGCTACGAGCGCGGCGACCTCGTCACCGCGGCGACGCGTGGCGACGGCTTCGAGGGCGAGGACGTGACTGCCAATGTGCGCACGATGTCGGAAATTCCGCACGCGCTGAAAGGCCGCGACGTGCCTGACGTCTGCGAGCTGCGCGGCGAAGTCTACATGCTGAAGAAGGATTTTCTCGCCTTCAACAAGAAGCAGCAGGCGGCGGGCGAAGCGGTCGCCGCCAATCCGCGCAACTTCGCCGCCGGCTCGTTGCGGCAGAAGGATGCGTCGATCACGGCGTCGCGTCCGCTGAAATTCTTCGCCTACACCTGGGGCGAGATGAGCGAGATGCCGGCCGACACCCAGCATGGCATGCTCGCGTGGATGGCGAAAATCGGCTTCGTCACCAATCCGCTGACGACGCTCTGCACGAACGTCGCCGCGGTTTTGAAATTCTACCAGAAGATCGAGGGCAAGCGCGCCTCGCTCGGCTACGACATCGATGGCGTCGTCTACAAGGTCGATCGGCTCGACTGGCAAGGGCGGCTCGGCTTCGTCTCGCGCTCGCCGCGCTGGGCGATCGCGCACAAATTCGCCGCCGAGCAGGCGACGACCGTCATGAACGGCATCGACATCCAGGTCGGCCGCACCGGCGCGCTGACGCCGGTCGCGCGGCTGCAGCCGGTCACGGTCGGCGGTGTCGTGGTCTCCAACGCCACGCTGCACAATGAGGATTACATCCGCGGTATCGGCAATGACGGCAATCAGATCCGCGACGGCGCCGACATCCGCGTCGGCGACACCGTGGTGGTGCAACGGGCCGGCGACGTGATTCCGCAGATCGTCAGCGTCGATCTCGCCAAGCGGCCGAAGGAGTCTAGGCCGTACAAATTTCCGCAGACATGCCCGGCCTGCGGCAGCCATGCCGTGCGCGAGGAGGGCGAGGCGGTGCGCCGCTGCACTGGCGCGCTGGTCTGTCCGGCGCAGGCGGTGGAGCGGCTGAAGCATTTCGTCTCGCGCCTCGCCTTCGACATCGAGGGCCTCGGCGATAAGCAGGTGCAGGAATTCTACGACGAGGGCATCGTGATGTCGGCCGCCGACATCTTCACGCTGCAGAAGCGCGACGCGCGCGCCAACGCCAAGCTGCGCGATCGCGAAGGCTATGGCGAGGTCTCGGTGCGGAACCTGTTCGCGGCGATCGATGCAAGGCGGACGATCGAGTTGCACCGGCTTATCTATGCGCTGGGAATCCGCCATGTCGGCGAGGGCAATGCCAAGCTGCTGGCGCGGCATTACCACACCATCGAGGAGTTCGTGGCGGCGATGAAGGCCGCCGCCAAGGACCATGACGACGACGCCAACACCTCGGATGCCTATGCCGACCTCAATGCCATTGAGGGGGTCGGCGACGTGGTGGCGGACGCCGTGGTCGAGTTCTTCGCCGAGCCGCGCAACATCAAGGCGCTCGACGAATTGCTCGCCGAGATCACGGTGAAGCCGGCGGAGCAGGCGCGCCGCGACACGGCGGTGGCCGGCAAGACCGTGGTGTTCACGGGCTCGCTCGAGAAGATGACGCGCGATGAAGCCAAGGCGATGGCGGAGCGTCTCGGCGCCAAGGTCTCGGGCTCGGTGTCGAAGAAGACCGATCTCGTGGTCGCGGGTCCCGGCGCCGGCTCGAAGCTCAAGGATGCGCAGAAGCACGGCATCAAGGTGATCTCCGAGGACGAGTGGTTCGATCTCGTGGGGTAGAGGCGGCGTTTGGTGTTTTTTTCTTTCCCTTTCCCACAAGGGGAGAGGGTGCAAACGTCCCTCACACCTTCTCCGTTGCCTGCGCGAGCCAGGCGCGGGTCGCCTCGTCGACCAGCGGGGAGATCGTCTCGCGCACCCGGACGTGGTAGGCATTCAGCCAGTCGAGCTCGTCCGGGCTCATCAGCGAAGGCTCGATCAGCCGGCGGTCGATCGGCGCCAGCGTCAGCGCCTTGAACGCGTTCATGGTCTTTTCCGCGCCTGCGATATCGGCCGCCACCACCAGCTCCAGATTCTCGATCCGGATGCCGTAGGCGTTGCTCTTGTAGTAGCCGGGCTCGTTCGACAGGATCATGCCGCGCTTCAACGACGTGGTGCCGAGCTTGGAGATCCGCGCCGGTCCTTCATGCACCGACAGATAACTGCCGACGCCGTGGCCGGTGCCGTGCTCGAAATCGAGGCCGGCCGACCACAGATATTGCCGCGCGAAGGAATCGAGCTGGGCGCCGGTGGTGCCGTCGGGAAACACCGCGCGCGCGATCGCCAGATGCCCGCGCAGCACGCGGGTGAAGCGGTCGCGCATCTCTGATGTCGGCGTGCCGATCGCGACCGTGCGGGTGACGTCGGTGGTGCCGTCCTGATATTGCCCGCCGGAATCGATCAGCAGCAACTCGCCGGCCTGGATGCGGCGGTTGCTCTTGCGGCTGACGCGGTAGTGCACGATGGCGCCATTCGGTCCGCTGCCGGAAATGGTCGGAAAGGAGACGTCCTTCAACGCGCCGGTCTCGCGGCGAAAGGTTTCCAGCGCCTCCACCGCGTCGATTTCGGTCATGACGCCGTTCAGCGCTTCGCGGTCGAGCCAGCTCAGAAATCGCGCCAGCGCCGCGCCGTCGCGGATATGCGCCTTTCGCGTGCCGGCGATCTCGGTGTCGTTCTTCACCGCCTTCAAGAGCGCCAGCGGATCGGCGCCACGCAGCGGCTTGCCGCCGGCCTGTGTGATCAGCCGGCTCAGCGCGTCGGCCGCGGTTGCCGCATCGAGCGCGATCGTGGTGCCTTGCGCCGCCAATTGGCCGAGCGTCGAGGTGAGCTGCTCGGCCGGCGCGACGCTGGCGTTGCGTTCCAGATGATCGCGCGTCGCGTTCGAAAGCTTACGGCCGTCGATGAAGATGATCGGCCGGCCGTCCTTCGGGATCAGCGCGAACGACAAAGGCAGCGGCGTGTGGGCGACATCGGCGCCGCGGATGTTGAAGGTCCAGGCCACCGCGTGCGGGTCCGATACCACCAGGGCGTCGGCCTTCAGCCGCGCGATCTCGGCGCGGATTTTCCCAAGCTTCACGTCTTCGGCTTCGCCGGCAAAGGCAAGCTCATGCACGCTGACCGGCCCGAGCGGCGGCGAGGGACGCTCGGTCCAGATCGCATCGATGGGGTTGCGGTCGAGCGGCACGAGTTCGGCGCCGGCCTTGGCGCAGGCGGCCTGCAGGCGCTCGACCGCTGACGTCGTGTGCAGCCAGGGATCATAGCCGATCCGGTCGCCGGTCCGCAGATTGGACCCGAGCCAGCTTTCCGGCGGCGGATCGACCAGCGAAGCGACGGTCCAGGCGGCGCCATCGACCTGTTGCGCCGCCTGCAGCGTGTAGCGGCCGTCGACGAACAGCACCGCCTGGTCGGTCAACACGGCGGCGAGTCCGGCCGAGCCCGTGAAACCGCTGAGCCAGGCCAGCCGTTCCTCCGACGGCGGCACATATTCGTTCTGCTGACTGTCGGCGCGGGGAATGAGGAAGCCGGTGACGCCGCGTCGGCTCAGCTCTTCGCGCAACGCGGCGAGCCGGCTCGACAGCGGCGTGCCGCCTTCCGGATCTTCGAAGGTCTGGAAATGTGCTTCGAACACGTTCATCCTCACCGTCCCCTGCGCCTCAACGCATGATGGTTGCCACGGATTGCATCATAACGCTGACCAAAATTGCAGCAGCGGGCTGCGCGGCGGCTCCGTTAAATATGCGAATCTTGCTTGTTGGCATGATGGCGGACTCGGCGCATATTACAAAAAAAAGACGGGGAAGAGACGGTCCGGGGGTGTTCCAGCTCAACGAGGAGTGGACGATGCCCGCCTTTACGTTCGAAAAAATTCCGGCGCCGCCGCGGATTGAAGCCGGCGAGCCGGCGCCATCGCTGAAGCCCCGCGGCAAGCTTGCGCGGCTGGTGGACCGGCTGGCCGACGTGCGATCGCGGAGCAGTGAGAAGCGTCCTTCCCGCAGCAAGCCGCGCAAGGCGACGAACGTCTGAGGCCGGCGTTGCCGGAGTCATCGTCCATCTTCATCGATCATTTCAAGCAGCGTGCTTTGTCGTCATCGCGAGGCGGCCAACGGGTCGGCGCATCGATCTCGGATTTATCCGAGATCGACATTAACAGGCACAAGTCGGCCAGGGCCGACTTGTGTGCGCCGCCCGATGGCAGGCTCCGCCGACGAGGCGATCCAGTCTTTTTGAAAACTGGATTGCTTCGGCATAGGCGAGCTAGCGACGCCGTTCTTCGAACGGCTATGCGCGCCTCGCAATGACGTTCCACGAGGCACACTCCCTCATTCTCGCGATCCATTCCGGACCCGAGCTTTGCCAAGAATCTTCTTTGCACTTCTCAAACAGCGAGAGAGCGCAGGGAAGGCCGGGCGCTCAACCGCACCCGCAGCGCTCGTGTCAAAAAGTAAGACAACACGAGCCGTAGTCACCACAGGATTGGTCTCACACGCGACCTTCCCTGCGCAGTGGT
>Ga0081455_10006243_pt1 | contig 12830 bp, 12 predicted proteins | sample TabmetS3T2R1_FD_70207 | JGI IMG/M metagenome (GOLD analysis project Ga0081455, IMG submission 70207) | Tabebuia heterophylla rhizosphere microbial communities from the University of Puerto Rico - S3T2R1 | ecosystem: Host-associated > Plants > Roots > Rhizosphere ... | reverse complement strand
TGCCGGACGCTTCGAAAGTATGCCGGTTTGCCAATCTTCCCAAGGAACTCGATCCCGACGAGGGCGAGCTGACACGGACGCGAAAGCTCCGACGCGATTTCCTGGCGCAACGCTATGGACCCTTGATCGATGGGCTGTACGCGGGCGACACGGAGGTGCGTTTCGAGATCCCCATCCGCTATCAGGACGGCCGGCGTGGCGAGCTGAAGGCGGTGGTGCAGACCAACGTCGTGCAGCAGGCGGTGGTGCAGACCAACGTCGTGCAGCCCACGGTCGCCCTGTCGCTGGGGGAGAGCGAGCCGCCACGAATGGCCGCAAGCGGCGGAGGCCGTCATGGCTGATCTCCTGAACCAAGTGGCCAACGGCACGCTGCTTGGCCTGCTCTATGCGTTGATCGCGCTCGGCTTCGCTGTCGTCTATCGCGCCAGCAAGGTGTTCAACATGGCGCAAGGCGAGTTCGTCGTCCTGGGCGGATTCATCGTCTGGTGGCTTGCCTCAGATCTCGAGCTGCCGCTGATCGCGGTCGTGCCGCTTGCGCTGATCGGCGCCGGCATCGTCGGCTTTGCGATCGAACGCACCTTCTTCGCCCGAATGGTAGGCGAGTCCGCATTCTCGATGGTGATGGTGACAATCGCCCTGTTGATCCTGATCCGCGGCGTCATCCTGGTGGCGTGGGGACCGGAGATCCGGCCGTTCCCTATTGTCTTTCCCTTGCAGCCGCTCGTCGTGGGCGATGTGCTGGTGCCGCGCTCGCTGCTCTATGGCGGCGCGATCTCGATCGCGACCTGCCTCGGCCTCTCCTGGTTCTTCAGCCGCACCCGGCTCGGCCTGGCGCTTACGGCGGTATCGCAGGACCACCAAGTGGCGTTGTCGCTCGGCATATCGGTGCGACATGCGATGATGTTCGCTTGGGTGCTGGGCTCGGTCATCTCGGCCGTTGGCGCGATCATCTATCTCAGCGGCAAGTCGCTCAATTTCCTGGCCTCCGACATCGGTTTCGCCGCGTTGCCGGTGGCCCTGCTTGCCGGTCTTGAATCGGTGGCAGGCCTGTTGATCGGAGGCGTCCTGGTCGGCATCGCGCAGGCGCTGGCCCAGCAATATCTCGATCCGGTCGTCGGCGCCAACGTCGCCTCTCTGGTGCCCTCGCTGTTCATCCTACTGGTCCTGTTCTTCCGGCCGACCGGCCTGTTCGGCTGGAAGACCATCGAGCGGGTGTGACCGATGCGGCAGCTTCCCTCCGGCGTGTTCGCCTCGACCTATCTGCAAGACGCGGCCTTGATCCGGACCGGCAAGCAATGGCTCGCACTTGGCGTCCTGCTCGCCGCCGTCGCGCTCGTTCCGATCGTCCTGGGTCCGCGCTACGCCAACATCGGCAACAACATGTTCATCCTGGCAGTGGTCGTGACGGGCCTACAGCTCACGCTGGGATATGCCGGCCAGGTCAACCTCGCTCAGGCGGCCTTCATGGGCGTCGGCGCCTTCACCGCGGCCAGCCTCGCAAACCATTGGGCTTTGCCTTTCATCGTCATTCTCCCGGCAGCCGGACTTGCCGCGGCCTTGTTCGGCCTGCTGTTCGGACTCGCCGCCGTGCGCATCAAAGGCTTCTACATGGCCTTGACCACGATCACGGCGCAGTTCGTCTTCCACTTCGCCGTCATCAATCTGCCCGCGTCCTGGTTCGGCGCCGCCAACGGCCTGAAAGTGCCGCCGGCGCAGTTGTTCGGCCTGTCCTTCAGCAGCGACGTCGGCTTGTATTATCTCAACGGAGTCGTCGCGGCCGGGATGATCGCCTTCGCGTTGGGCATCGCACGCAGCCGGTTCGGACGTGCCTTCGTCGCCGTGCGCGATGACGATGTCGCGGCCGGCATGGTGGGCATCAATGTCGTGCAGATCAAGGCTCTGGCCTTCATGGTCGGCACCTTCTACGCCGGCGTCGGTGGCGCGCTGTGGGCCTACTACATCCGTTTCGTCGGCGCCGAGCAGTTCACGCTTTTCAATTCCATCTGGATGATCGCCATGCTGATCGTGGGCGGCATGGGATCGATCGTCGGCGGCCTGTTCGGCGTGGTCGTGATCGCGGGCCTCCAGGAGCTGGTCACGTCGCTGGGACCGCAGCTTGCCGAGCTGGCGCCGGAACTCGGCGGCCAGATCGTCTTCGCCAGCATGAACGTGCTGCTCGGCCTGCTGATCGCCTTGTTTCTCATCCTCGAACCTAAGGGCCTCATGCACCGCTGGCAGCTGATCAAGTTCAGCCTGCGCATATGGCCCTTCCCGCACTGACAACAAAGCAGACCTCAAGGAGGAATCCGATGCCCAAGATCTCGCGCCGCAAGGCATTGAGCGCAGCCGCCGGCCTCGGCGCGATGGCGCTGCCGCTTCGCGCCATGGCGGCGACGGCGGCCTACAACATCGCCGGCCTGGCCGACTACTCGGGCCCTTTTGCCGATATCATGAAGCCGGTGATCGCCGGCCGCGATGCCATCATTAAATGGTGGAGCACGGAGGTCGGTGCCGGGCTGGGCGTCGCGCTGCAGGCCAAGAACTACGATACGCGCTACGACGCGGCACAATCGGCCAGCCTCTGGCCGGGCATCCGTTCGGAGCTCAACCCGATCTGCTCGTTGGGCGTCGGCAGCGTCGACGCCACCGCGCTGGCGGACCGCTATGCCGAAGCCAAGGTCGTCTCGATCCAGAGCGGCGCCACCGCCACCAACTCCTGGGTCCCCGACTCGTGGGTGCTCTACTATCGCGCGACCTACGCCCACGAGACCGCACCCTTCTTCGGCTGGATCTACGAAAAGGAAGGTCGCAAGACGCCGATCAAGGTGGCTGTCATCTCCTCCGAGGCGGCGCCGGCATTCGTCGACATGGCCAAGGGAATCCAGGCCGTTGCGGCGCAACTGGGCCAGATCCAGGTCGTCGAGCTGATCTGGGACGCTGTCCAGCCGGTCGACCTGACGAGCCAGGTGCGCCGCATCGTGTCGGCCGGCGCCGAGTACATCGTCATCCAGACCAACACGGCCGCTGTGGTGGCGGCCAAGCGCGCCTTGCAGGCGCTCAACGCCAAGATCCCGATCGTGACGACGTCGCACAACGGCATGCTGGCCAGCGGCAAGGCCGTCGGCGGCGTAGCTCAGATGGAGGGCGATTTCGAGGTCCACAGCATGGTCATGCCGACCGACGATGCGCCGCAAAAAAAGCTCTATGACCTGCTGAAATCGAAGTATGGGCTGAACCAGCCGTGGGGCGTGCTGGCGGCGCAAGGCATGTCGCAAGGCGCGTTGGCGGTCCGCGGGATCGAGGCGGCAGTGCGCAAGTTCGGCCCGGCCGACCTCAGCGGCGACAAGATACGAACGGCAATGCTGTCGACTCCCCTGGAGGGGCGAGATGGCATGCTGCCGACCGTGACCTTCGACCGTAGCGCGCCGTTCCCGACGTCGGGCTTGACGGCCAATGTCGCCACCATCAAAGGCGGTGCCTACACCGTCGCCGCGCGGGACCTGCCGGTGCCCAACCTGAAGAAGTGGTAGCGCGCAGGCATGCTCGAGCTGTCCAACGTCGAGGCGATGTACAACGGCGTGGTGCTCGCCATCAAAGGCGTAAGCTTGGCCGTTCCCAGCGGCGGCTGCGTGGCCTTGCTGGGTGGCAACGGTGTCGGCAAGAGCACCACGCTCAAATCCATCTCGGGCATCCTGCGCTCGGAGGACGGCCGCGTGACGGGCGGCCGCATCGCCTTCGACGGCGAACCTGTCGAAACGATGGAAGCCGATCGGATCGTTCGACTCGGGATATCGCACGTCCTCGAAGGACGGCGACCGCTGGCCCATCTGACCGTCGAGCAGAACCTGATCGCCGGTGGCGCCACGCTTGCCAGCGGACGTCAGCTGCGCGAGCAACTGCAGGAGGTCTACGCCACCGTCCCGCGCCTTGCCGACCTTCGGACGCGCACGTCCGGTTATCTTTCAGGCGGTGAGCAGCAGCTGATGGTGATCGCACGCGCGATGATGGCGAAGCCGAGGCTCATGCTGCTCGACGAGCCTTCCCTGGGGCTGGCGCCGAAGATGATCGAGGAGGTCTACCGCGTGCTCGCAAGGCTGCGCAGCAGCGGGCTTGCCTTGCTGATTGTCGAGCAGAATGCACGCGTGGCGCTCGACCTCGCCGACCACGCCTATGTCATGGAGGGAGGCCGCATCGTCATGGAAGGCACCTCCGCCGAGATCGCGGCCAACGAGGATGTTCGCGAGTTCTACCTGGGATTCGACCGGACCGGCGAGCGCAAAAGCTTCCGCGAGGTCAAGCACTACCGGCGCCGCAAGCGCTGGCTTGGGTGAGGGATAAAGAGGCATGTCGGTATTGCAGGAGCCATTGCCGCTCGTGGCACGCACGGCCATCGTCGCGGGCGGGTCTGGGGGCATCGGCGCAGCCATCTGCCGGACGCTGGCGCAGGCCGGCTTCGACGTGACGCTGACCTACTACAGGAGCCGCGGCAAAGCCGAGGCGATCGCACAGGAGATCGGCGGTCTCGGTCGCCAGGCGGAGATCACGCAGGTCGATCTGGCTGACGCTGCGACCGTTCGAGACGTCGTGGATCGTGCTGCCGGGATGTCAGGCAATATCACGGCTGCCGTTTATGCCGCAGGTCCGTACATCAATATGAGGCACATCAGCCGCCTCGACCCGCAGCTGTTCGAGGAGACGCTGCGGACCGACATCTTCGGCTGCTACAACTTCCTTCATGCCGCCCTTCCCCACCTGCGCAAGTCGAGAGGCGTGGTGGCCGCGCTGGTGACGCCGGCCATACGGCGCTATGCCGTTAAGGACGTCCTGTCGGCCTCGCCGAAGGCCGCCATCGAAGCCCTCGTCCGCGGGATCGCCGCCGAGGAGGGGCGCTTCGGCGTGCGTGCCAATTGCGTCGGTGTCGGCATCATCGAGGACGGCATGTACCACAAGCTGATCGAGACCGGTGACTTCGACGACCGGTTCCTGCAAGCCACGCGCGACATCGTCGCGCTGCGACGACTGGGCTCGGCCCAGGATGTGGCAGATGCGGTCGAATTCCTGGTTTCCGAACGCGCAACCTATATCACCGGCCAGACACTGATGGTCGATGGCGGTTACGCCATATAGCCCCCTTTTCCGGCGTCGGCACTGGCTCATCAGCGAACCAAGCGCTGACGATAGACGGTGACCCTGCCCGGATGCAGGATATGCGGTGGCGCATTTGCACGCTGCCGCATATCACGGCATACGGCATGCATACGGCCTACCGCAGCCAACCGCCAAACCAAAAGGGGAGCCGACCATGACCGAGATGACCCGCCGCCTGTTGCTGGCAGGGGCCGCCGCCGCGCCGTTCGCCGGCTGGGCACGCATCGCCGGCGCCGCCGTCCCGAAGGATACCGCCGTCTTCGCCAAGCAGATTGATGACATCATCACCCTCGATCCGGGCGAATGCTACGAACTGTCGGGTATCGAGATCAGCACCAACATCTACGATCGGCTGCTGCGCTACGAAGCAGACGATCTGACCAAGCTGGTCGGTGGCGTCGCCGAATCGTGGACCATATCGTCCGACGGCAAGACCTTCACCTTCAAGATCCGCCCGAACCTCAAGTTCCAGTCCGGTGCGCCGGTGACGGCGGAGGATGTGGAGTTCTCGCTGCAGCGCGTCGTCCTGATGGACAAGACGCCGGCCTTCCTCTTCACCCAGCTCGGCTGGTCGAAAGCCACCGTCAAGGACCTCGTGAAGGGCAGCGGCGATACGCTCACCTTCAAGATCACCGAGGATTTCGCCCCCTCCCTGGTGCTGAACCTGATGACGTCGATCGTCGCCTCGGTGGTGGAGAAGAAGGTGGCGCTGGCGAACGAGACCAACGGCGACACGGGCAACGGCTGGCTCAAGACGCACTCAGCGTCATCCGGCGCATACAAGCTGGTCGCCTGGAAGGCCAACGAAAGCGTCAGCCTCGAAGCGTATCCCGGCTTTCACCTGGGGGCACCACCGCTGAAGCGCGTGATCGTCCGCCACGTCCCGGAGCCAGCCTCGCAGCGCCTGCTGCTCGAGAAAGCGGACGCCGACTTCGCTCGTGACCTGACGCCGGACCAGATCAAGCCGTTGGCCGGCAATGCAGACATCAAGGTGGAGTCCTTCAAGGCCGCCAACACCTTCTACATGGGCCTGAACCTGGGCTACGAGCCGCTGGCCAATCCGAAAGTGCGTCAGGCGATGAAGATGCTGGTCGACTACGACGGCATGGTGAAGAGCTTCCTGGCCGGCCGCTTCTTCGTTCAGCAGAGCTTCCTGCCGATCGGATTCTTCGGCGCCATCGCCTACAGCCCCTTCAAGCTAGATGCGGCGAAGGCCAAGGCGCTGCTGGCCGAAGCCGGTTTCAAGGACGGGTTCGCGGTGAAGATGGCGGCTCCCAATGCCTCGCCTTGGACGGAAATCTCGCAATCCGTGCAGCAGACCATGGGCCAGGCCGGGATCAAGGTGTCGATCGAACCGATGGAGCTGAAGGCAGTGATCAGCCAGTATCGCGCGCGGGCACACCAGATTGCCATGCTGTCGTGGGGCCCGGACTATTTCGACCCGCACAGCAATGCCGACTCCTTCGTGCACAACGATGACAATTCCGACACGCCTAAGAGGAAGCCGATCGCCTGGCGCAACAAGTGGTTCATTCCCGACATAACCAAGGAGATGCTGGCCGCGGCGAAAGAGCTGGACACCCCGAAACGCGCCGAGCAATACGCAGCGCTGCAGAAGAAGGTGACGGACGAGGGCCCCTACATCTTCATGTTCCAGAACAACAACCAGGTGGCGCGGCGCACGACGGCGACGGGCTTCAACCCCGGCATCACCGAGGACCTCATCTTCTACCGGACCATCCGGAAGTCCTGACACGTTGAGTGTCTCGAGCACAGAGGGCGCGGCACCCGCACCCGTCCATGGCGGCGTCGGTTATCGCACCTGGGGTCTGATAAAACGGATGGCACGCAGCCTGTCCTCCGTTGCGCTCACCTTCCTCGGGCTTACCTGCGTCACCTTCTTCATTGGCCGGGTGATCCCGATCGATCCGGTGCTCGCCATCGTCGGCGACAAGGCGTCTGCGGAGACCTATGCACGGGTGCGCGCCGAGATCGGTCTCGATCTGCCGCTGCCCGTGCAGTACTGGCGCTACCTGATGAAGGTGCTGCACGGCGATTTCGGCAATTCCGTCATCACCTCTCATCCTGTGCTGCAGGATCTGCTGCAAGTGTTCCCCGCCACGCTGGAGCTGGCGCTGCTGGCCTTGTTCATCGGTGTGGTCGCAGGTGTGCCGATGGGCGTGCTGGCAGCAACCCATCGCGGTCGTTGGCAGGACCAGGTGATCCGCTTCCTGTCCCTGCTCGGCTATTCCATGCCGGTGTTCTGGTTGGGCCTGGTCGGCCTGCTGTTGTTCTACGCCAGGCTCGGCTGGGTCGAGGGACCGGGCCGGCTGGATGTGGCATTCGATGACATCGTCGGCCCAGTCACCGGCATGCTCACCATCGACAGCCTGCTGGCCGGCGAATACGAGGTGTTCTGGAACGCCTTCTGGCACTTGCTGCTGCCCGCCTCCATCCTCGGCTACCTGTCCCTCGCCTACGTGGCGCGCATGACGCGCAGCTTCATGCTGGCGCAGCTGCGGCAGGAATACGTGCTGGCGACCCTGGCCAAGGGCCTCTCGCCGTGGCGCGTCGTCTGGGTGCATGCACTGGGCAATGTGTGGGTGCAGCTTGTCACCGTTATTGCGCTTACCTTCGGCAACCTGCTGGAGGGCGCCGTGCTGACCGAGACAGTGTTCGCCTGGCCGGGGCTCGGCCTCTACATGAAGAATTCCCTCTTCAACGCCGACCTCAACGCCGTGCTGGGCGGCACGGTTCTGGTGGGTGTGGTCTATATCGGGCTGAACATGATCTCCGACCTGATTTACCCGCTGGTCGACCCGCGCGCACGAGACGAGTGATGGCCACTGCGCCTCTCCCCGGCCCTGTCTCCGGAACGGCGCGTGCCTGGCTGCTCAGCCCGACACCGGCCAGCCGCCGCCAAGCCCGCTGCGGCCGCTGGTTCCGCGCCTGGCTCGCCTTCCGCCGCAACCCGCTGGCGATGAGCGGGCTCGCCATCGTGCTGCTGCTGGTGCTGATGGCGGTCTTCGCCCCGCTGATCGCCGACCGTCAGAGCGCCTTCCTGCAGGTGCTGGAGGATCGATTGCAGCCGGCGAGCTGGCAGCATCCGTTCGGCACCGACGAGCTGGGGAGGGACATCTTCGCGCGTGTGGTGTTCGGCTCACGCATCACGCTCACCATCGTCGTCATGGTGGGCGTGATCGTGGTGCCGGTAGGCCTCGCCATCGGCCTGCCGGCCGGATACTTCGGCGGCGTGGTGGATACGGTGCTGATGCGCATCACTGATATCTTCCTGGCGTTCCCCAGGCTGGTGCTGGCGCTGGCCTTCGCCGCCGCCTTGGGCCCCGGGATCGAGAACGCGGTGATCGCCATCGCGCTGACGGCTTGGCCGCCCTATGCCCGCCTCGCGCGCGCCGAGACGCTGACTCGCCGGCGGGCGGAGTTCATCCAGGCCGCCGAGCTGCAAGGCGCATCGCCTTTCCGCGTCATCGCCACCCAGATCGTGCCGCTTTGCCTGCCCAGCGTTATCATCCGCCTGACTCTGGACATGGCCGGCATCATCCTCACCGCAGCGGGACTCGGCTTTCTTGGTCTCGGCGCGCAGCCGCCGTCGCCGGAATGGGGGGCAATGGTCTCCTCCGGTCGGCAGGTGCTGCTGGACCAGTGGTGGGTCGCAACCATCCCAGGCCTCGCCATCTTCATCGTCAGCCTGGGCTTCAACCTGCTGGGCGATGGGCTGCGTGACGTGGCCGACGCAAGATCATGACGGATACCCTGCTCACCGTGCGCAACCTCAGCGTCACCTATCCCGGCGACGACGGCGATGTCCGCGCCGTGCGCAACGTGAGCTTCACCCTGGGTCGCGAACGCCTCGGCATCGTAGGCGAAAGCGGCTCGGGCAAGTCCACCACCGGACGAGCCATCATGGGCCTCGTCGGCCGACCAGCCCGCGTCGTGGCGGACGAGTTGCGGCTGGGCGACATCGACTTGCGTGTCCTGTCAGAAGCCGGCTTTCGCAAGCTGCGCGGCCAGCGCATCGCCATGGTCCTGCAAGACCCGAAATATTCGCTCGACCCGGTGATGTCCGTCGGCCAGCAGATCGCCGAGACGCACCGCGCCCACCTGCGCAGCTCCGCGCGCGACGCCAGGCGCGCGGCGCTCGAGATGCTGCAGGCCGTGCATATCCGCGATCCCGAGCGCGTCTACACCATGTATCCGCACCAGGTCTCCGGCGGCATGGGCCAGCGGGTGATGATCGCCATGATGCTGATTGCAGACCCGGACATCCTGATCGCCGATGAACCCACATCAGCGCTGGACGTCACCGTGCAGACCAAGGTGCTCGCCATCATGGACGACCTGGTGCGCAGCCGCGGCATGGGCCTGATCCTGATCAGCCATAACCTGCACCTGGTCTCCTCGTTCTGCGACCGCGTGCTGGTGATGTATGCCGGGCAGGTTGTAGAGACCTGCGAGGCCGCGAACCTGTCCGAGGCGAAACATCCCTACACGCGTGGCCTGCTCGCCGCCCTGCCTCAGCTTGGCAATCGCCGGATAGAGCTGCCGCAGTTGCAGCGCGATCCCGCCTGGCTGACCGACCTTCCATGATCAAGCTCGACGACGTCACCATCACCTACGGGACAGGCTCCCGTACCCTCGTGGCGGTCCGCGATGTCACGCTCACCGTTCCCGAAGGTGCGGCTGTCGGCCTGGTCGGCGAATCCGGGTCCGGCAAGTCCACGGTGCTGCGCGCCATCGCTGGGCTCGTTCCGTACACGGCCGGCCAAATCTTGCTAGCCGGCGAGCGCGTAGGCCGGCGCCGCACCACCGCGCAGCGCAAGATCGTGCAGATGGTCTTCCAGGACCCGTACGGGTCATTGCACCCGAACCAGACGGTGGACCAGATCCTTGCCATGCCGGTGGCCATCCACCGGCTGGAGCGCGGCGAGGCGCGCATCGCCCGGGCGCTTGCCGAGGTCGGCCTCGGCCGTGAGCACCGCTATCGCTACCCTCACCAGCTTTCGGGAGGCCAACGCCAGCGCGTGGCCATCGCCCGGGCGCTGATCTTGGAGCCGCGCATCCTGCTGCTGGACGAGCCGACCAGCGCGCTCGACGTGTCGGTGCAGGCGGAAATCCTCAACCTGCTCTCCGGCCTGCGTCGCGACCACGGGCTCACGATGCTGATGGTCAGCCACGACCTCGCGGTCATTGCCCATCTCTGCGAAAGCATCGGCGTGATGAGTCGCGGCGAGTTGCTGGAGGTCACAACGGCAACAGCGATGGCGAACAACCAGGTAACGCACGACTATACGCGCGAGCTGCTGCGCTCCAATGCCGGTTTCGACCGCAGCAGCGTCTCCAGCAGCGAGCTGGACGAGGTGGCCGATTAAACGTGATGTCGCACCGACACAGGGCTTGCGAGGACGGTCTTGTAGTCGAAGTCGTAACCGAAGGCGCGCGGTCCCGTGGCTTCAAGCCCCTTCGGCGTCAGGAAGATGTCGGGCGTCGGCAGGACGATCACGCTGACACGCTGGCCGTAGCGAATCATTTCCGTACCGATCGCTTCACCCGATATACTGTCCATGACGCAGATGATGTCCGGCGTTGTCACGATGACCTCGCCATCGCGCCAGGCGGCCGCAAACTCGTTCTGGAATTCGAGCTCGAGGACCGCCCCGCGATCGCCATCGAGGCCCGCGATGCGAGCACGCCCACGCAGGAATCCTTCGGTCGCGCGCCGGCTGATGTCCTGGATCTTGCCCTTGAACAGCAGCGCGCCTGCCTCGGCTTCAACGAGGGCGGCGACGGGATCCTCATGTCGTCGGCGCGCCTCGTGGACGGTACGGCCGATGCGGATGGCCTTGGTCGTGCTGTAGAGAACCCCGTGGGCCTTGATCTCGCGGCCGCTCCGCGGCGCCTTGCAGGTGGCCGCAACCGAGCCCATCTCGGTCAGCGCCTTGCGGGCGATGCGCTCCATCCATTTCGGGCTCGCGGCGCGCGGAATGATCACTTCGTTATCGCGGATGTCAGACATCACAAGGGGCAGCATCGGCAAGTCCGCGACGGCGAAGCTCGTCATCTGGCCCTCGGGAAAGGCCCGCCCCATTGCGTCGGCGTCGACCACCGGCAAGCCGGTAACGGCCGCGACCATGAGTGGCTGCAAGCCGTTGGTGCCGCCGATCTCGACGGACATGACGGCTCGAAACTCGCACTTGAACCAGGCCTGCATCGCCAGCAGAGGCTTAGCGGCGAATCGCGGGTCCGACAGGCGCTCCCGTCCAACCAGCGGCGCGCCCACGCTGGCGACGATGGCGACACGGTCGTCGTCGGCCAGAGCCATCGGATCGAGCAGCGACACCTGCGTGCCGGCTTCATACAGGGTGCGCAGGTTCAGGTAGGCGAGATAGGGATTGCCGCCGCCACCCGCCCCGAGAATCCAGGCCCCCGTGGCCAGGGGCTCCAGCTCGTCGCGTTCGATGCAGCGCATCAACGGTCGGCGCGCCAGCAGGCGGAGCCGGTCATCGCCATGCGGTGCGCCCCTGCGAGGCCCAGCGCGAACCGTTCGATACTCGCTGTGCTGGATTGCTTGCCGGCCATTCACGCATCATAAGCCGTGTTTGCCAGATCCGTCTCACGCTACGGCTATCCTGTTCTGGTAGACGAGAAGGTGGATGTGGGAGGCAGCAAGCAGAGGGCTCGCGATCCCGGCATCCGTGCCGCGGCGCACCAGGTCACCGATGATTTGCTCGACCTCGATTGGCCGGCCGCGCTGGACGTCCCGAAACATCGACGATGCGAAAGGTGACCCCTTCGCGGTGAGCTGCGCGCGCGCCGACGCAACGAACACCTCCGATGGCGGCTCGCCCACCGCCTTGATGATCGAGATGACCTCGTTGAGCAACTGCAGAGCAAAGGTTGCGCCGCCCGGACAAGCCTCGATCTCGCCGATCGTTCCGCGCGTCAGGCACGTGATCGCGCCCAGCGCCGCAAGCATGATCCACTTCTCCCACATTTCGCGATGGATGACGCTCGACAGCCTGGCGCCGATATCGGCGCCCCGCATGAATTCGTCCAGAGCCTGGATGCGAGGCGTCACACCACCGTCGAGCTCGCCATAGGCGAGATCCTGCAGGGGGGAGAGCTGGACAATACGGCCGTCATCCTCGAGCACGGTCGCCACTTTCAGGGCGCAGCCGACGACATTGTGCGGGCTGAAGCGGCCGCTCAGGACATCCATGTGCCGCATGCCATTGAGCACCGGCAGGATCATGGTTTCCGGACCAATCGCGGACGCAACGTCGTCGAGCGCGGCCTCGAGCTGAAATCCCTTCACCGCGAGCAGGACCGCATCGTAGGGTCCGTTGATCGCTTCGGGCGTGACCGCCTTTGGGTGCAGCGTTGCGTCGCCATGCGGGCTCACGATTCGCAATCCGCTTTCGCGCAACTGTGCGGCGCGCGCCGGCCGTACGAGAAATGTCACGTCACGCCCAGCCTGAGCCAGTCGCCCTCCGAAATAGCCACCGGTCGAGCCGGCTCCCACCACAAGAAGGCGCATGACATGCGGCGCACCCTTGTGGTGAGACAGCGAAACTGCGGACAGGGTTGCTGGAGCCATGAATGTAGTGGTTGTGCTCATGGGTCAAGCTGAGTCGGCGATTGGCGGCGATGTTGGGCGCGGGCGG
>Ga0081455_10006242_pt1 | contig 12832 bp, 13 predicted proteins | sample TabmetS3T2R1_FD_70207 | JGI IMG/M metagenome (GOLD analysis project Ga0081455, IMG submission 70207) | Tabebuia heterophylla rhizosphere microbial communities from the University of Puerto Rico - S3T2R1 | ecosystem: Host-associated > Plants > Roots > Rhizosphere ... | reverse complement strand
GGCACTATTTTCGGCATTTGGGGGATGACCAACAGTATCCGGGCGTTATTTATGCGATATGTTTATACGATACGCTGGTAGTTAGGCCTGTAGTCTCTGGCCTCAGCCGGTGCCGGGCACGCCACTAGGAGCGCTGGTCGGGCTATCTATTAGGCTGCCTCTCCGCGGCTTTGAGGTCTCGCAGCAACCGATCCAGAGCTTTCTGATACACGTCATGCGTCTCCCAGCCCCGAAAGTCCCCAATGTTTCGCGTATTGCGAATCAGCGCTGGCCAGCCCGTCTCCAGGGTCATGACCGCGTCGTCGATCCGGACCGGAAAGAGGATGGTGGTACTCTGCTGGCGTTCCCGTACCAGGGCGGTTTCTACTTCCTGCTCGACCCACTGGCTCGCCACAGACGACTTGGACAGCACGAGGAGCAGCTTGTCATAGACGCGGATCGTCTCATCAATGCGGGGACGGAGGCGGTCGCCGATTTTCATATCTTCAGGGGCAAACCAACACCGCACGCCCTTGTTTTGCAGATCGGCGTAGAGGCGCTCCGCGAAGGCCTGGTCACGACTCGCATAGCTAATGAAGCAGGAGTAGAACTGGAAGGGCTCATTGAGGAGGGACGGAAGATAGTCAATCAGCGCGTCTGGTAGGCCACAGCCCCGGAGAAAGACCAGGGGGAGCGGCCCGGATTTGGCGAGGGTACGATGGTCAAGGGGGCTGGGGCCTAGGTGTATGCAGGTTTCTAAGCCTCGCGCAGCGGTGAGATCGGTGTCGACAAAGACGGTCTCATCGAGACTCATATGGGATAGATTGGCCTTGGCGAGGTCAGCATTCCTGAGGTTGGCGAACCTCAGGAATGCTGACTCCAGATTAGCCCGTGTTAGCCTTGCCCAGGAGAAGTCAGCCGAGTCGAGATTGGCCTCTGTAAGGCTGGCCCCTCGAGGCTGGCCGAGTCGAGGCTGGCCCCCCTGAGGTCGGCCGAGTCGAGGCGGGCCCCCTCGAGGATGGCATAGGTAAGGCGGACTCTGCTGAGGTCGGCCGAGTCGAGGCGGGCATCGGTAAGGTTGGTTCCCCAGAGGTTGGCATTAGGAAGGCGGGCCCTGATGAGGTCGGCCCCGCTAAGATTGGCCTGGGACAGGTTGGCTGCGGAAAGTTTGGCTCCATTAAGATTGGTCGCGGCCAGGTTGACTGAGGCGAGGTTGGTCTCCATGAGGTTGGCCGCGCTGAGGTCCAGCCTGATGTCCTTATAGATGTCCTTATAATCGTCTCGCCACTGGTTCCACGCCTCAACACCTCGCTTTAATATTTCAAGATACTTGGGATTCGCCATCGCTCACGTCTCCCGTTTTGCGCCATCAACTTCGGATAAGCCGTTATACGTTAACCAGGCGGGGCTTGATCGTGCAGGCTGTGCGCTGATGCCCAGAAACGGGCGGTTGCTGACTCAGGGAGCGTGGCACTTCTCTAGAGCCCGCAGGCCCAGTACTGACGCAGCTGGGTGGGGTTTCCAATGGGGATAGCGATGGACATCACGCTTGGCAGATCAACGCCCTAGGAGTCGTCATCTCCACTGTTGCAACACGACGATCTTTTCCTACTTCCTGCCCAATTCCATGCGTTGACAATCTCTGGGTTCTTGATGAGCCAGCCACATCTGCACCTCGTCATTGGGTTGTACCGTCCAAGCGTCGTGTTCTTTCCTGAGCGTTACCTGCACTGTTGGGGGCAGAGAGGGCCCTGGTGACCCTGTCTCCTGAGCCGATGGCCTGCGTTCCTTGGTCTCGACGCTTCCTGTGCCCTTCCATTGAATGTTTTTACGCTTCTCAGCCTGACTTAATTGTTCGGGATGGAGCGTAATAGCGACTCCTTTGCGCTCTGCTCCTTCGTCGGCCTGGTGTTGACGACAGGTGACCCGTGCTGGGGGGAGCTGCCGACAGACCAGTTCCTCGGCATCACTATGCGCTAAAAAAGTACAGGCCGTGTCACGCGCGGTCAGCGTGGCCGTGTGCACATCCGTACTGAAAGCGGTGCGACACATGGTGCCACGCTGAAAGCTCATACAGACGTCACACCTGTGCAGACCTTGGTGTGCCTGGGGAGCAAAGGCGAAGCTCGCTCCGCAGACGGTCAGCATTTGCCTCCGCAAAAAATAGTCCCTCACGACGTGCTTGGCTTCGTCGTCTAAGGAGGCAGCAGACGCATGAGCGGCGAGCAACAAGCCCATCAGGGGCACCGTAAACCACCGAAGAGCGGTCGGCTTCATCGCTCCTTCCTTCGTTCCATCACCAAGCTGTGGCTGCGGCGATTTGACACCGCTTCTCTCACACGCGCGGTGCCACAACCCAACAAACAATTTCCAGATTCCCTCGGATTCCTACACTGACGGTATGGCTCGACGTGACTGCCGCGGTGGGGCGCGTCCCGGAGCCCTGCGGACCATGTTTCGAGACCGCTCCCGTACCGTCCAGATGCCCCCGGATGGCGTGGTACAATTTGAGACCGTTGATAGGGTTAAGGGTATGTGCGATCTCATCCGGCGACGCATCCTCTCCTCACGTTGTGTCGCACCAGGCAATCACGGCGCGAGCTGCTCTCCACCTCCGAGGCCTCTTGGGCTACCACGACATTCGTTGGCATGTGTGCCATTGTGGGCGGTAGCCTGGTGAGGCATCCTCAGGCCAGGGACGGCCAGACATGCTCATTGCACTCGGTATGGGGAGAAGATACACTGGGACATCCGTTCATGTATACAGCCTCAGCGTTTAAATCGAGGGCCACGGCCCCGTGGAAGTGTTTAAAGAACTGTTCATATTGTTTATGACTGTTCACACACGGCGACGCAGGAGACTCCTCTGGAGCCCAAACCTGGCCCGCTCAATTTCTAGCGCTTTGTAGCAGGTCAAAGTGGTCCAAACACTTCACAAATTCTCCCTTTTTGGCCTTGCAGGCAATGGACGGATCTAAGGCGGCATATAAGATCATCTCGGCCTGTTCAAACGCCGTCAGCTGAGGAAAGTTGCGCGGCCGTGTACCTCTAGCCTGCGGCTAATTCCCGACACTTGAAGACCGGGTAAAATACCCCTCCTTCATCACCTGTTCGAGGAGGGAGTTTGACCATGGTCTCTGAGCTGTTTTTCTATCAGCTAGCGCTGATCGCCTTCTGTGGCTGTGCTGTATGCTCCATTGGGTGTGGCCAAGCGACCGTCCCACAGTGCCATCGCCCCTACCTCAACCCAGGCTACCACGGCGTAAGCGGCGCTGCGAGCCCCAACCCTTTGCGGGTCTCACCACGAAGCCGCACTGCGACGCCTGTGAGCATGCCACCGCTCCCCGCCCGCAAGCCCCCTCCGCTCCGCCCCCACGCATCGTACCCACGCGGGGTCGCCATCGTCAGGTCGACACCTCGACGCACTTTTGCCCTAACCCGGACTGTGCGTACCGCGGCTGGGTCGGCTGGGGCAACCTGCGCGCCAATGGCCATCCCAATGGCGGTCCCTGGCGACAGCTGCTGTGCGTGGTCTGTCATGGCTATTTTCTCGAGACCCTCGGCACGATTTTTCATGGCAAGCGCGCCTCTGTCGAGCTCATCGAACGCGTCATCGCCTGCCTGGCCGAGGGCCTGGGTATTCGGGGCACCGCCCGCGTGTTCGAGGTCGACCCCAATACCGTGCTGCAGTGGCTCGTGGAGGCGGCGGAGCCGCTGCGGGCCTTCTCGCAGCGCGTCCTGCACGACGTGCAGGTCCGGCAGGTGCAACTCGATGAACTCTTTGCCCTGCTCAGCGCCGTCAAGGCCGGCGAGGTCAGTGAGACTGAGGCCATTGCACGCCTGGAGCGGTCGCCCCAGTGGGTGTGGGTCGCGATGGACCCCGAGAGCAAACTGCTGCTGGCGGTTGACGTCGGCGCGCGCACGTTCACGATGGCCCAGCGCGTGGTCCATCAGGTGGCGCAGGTGTTGGCACCCGACTGTGCTCCGCTGTTTCTCACGGATGGCTTTCGGGAGTATCTGACGGCGTTGCTCACCCACTATGGGCAGGGGGTGTCACTGCCCCGCCGCCAGACCGCAGGGCCACACCCCAAGCCGCGCTGGATGCCTCTGCCGCAGCTGCTCTAGAGCGTTTTGCATATCAGTGTATGGGATAGCCACAATGCGCAAACCAGCCCCGAATGTCGATGGTCGTGACCGTGTCGAGCGCCTCTTTGATCGCTAGGAGCAACGCCGCGACCGTCCGGGCCTTGGCGCGGCGCAACCCTGTCTTGATCTTCGACCAGCATTGCTCAATCGGGGTGAAGTCGGGCGAATAGGGCGACAACCGGATGAGCCGCGCACCGCGCGCCGCCAGCAGCTCTTCCACCCCGGTGACTTTGTGGGCCGAGAGATTGTCCCACAGCACGAGGTCCCCCGGCCGCAAGGTCGGACACAGGACCTCACTGACCCAGCAGTGAAAGATCGCCCCATTGACGGCCCCATCGACGCCCCACGGGGCGTCAAGCCCCTCCAAGCTCAAGGCCGCGCGCATGGTCTGATTGGCGCCATAATTGTTGGGCACACTATCGACCACTCGCTGCCCCGGCGTCGCCCGCCCGAAGCGGCGGGTCATGGCCAGGTTGACCCCCGATTCGTCCACGAATTTCAGTCGGCCGACGTCGAGGTCTTGCACGGTCTCACGGAAGGCAGTGCGCAACGTCTGGACCCGCTCCGTGTCGCGCTCCGACGCGTGGAGCGACTTTTTTTTACCGGCAGCTTGAGGCGCTGTAATTCCCGGCAGATCGTCGCGGCGCTGACCTGTGGCCCCTGGGCGGCAGCGAGCCGCTCCCGCAATTCCTCCAGCGTCGCATCAGGTTGGTGCTCGACCTCCCGGCGCAGAAGGGCAGTATGGTCGATGAGGGCGCGCCGCCGGCCGCCCGCATGGGGTTTCGCGGCACTGCTGCCGCTGTGGCGAAACCGCTGCCACAGTTTCTCCACGAATGAGAGACTGACACAGAAACGCGCCGCGATGGCCGGTTGCGAGGCCTTCCCGGCTTGCAGAGCCTGCATAATACGATCACGGAGGTCTTGAGAGTAGGGTTTCATACTGCGTATTATGCCCTAAATGGACCAGATATGCAATTGCAAACCGCTCTAGGCGCAAGTGGTCAAGACCGTGCGGCGTCGGTGTCTGGGGCGCGTGCGCCACCGCGTGGTGTTTGGCACACTTGAGGCTGTCGAACAAGTCCTGGCTGCCCGTGCCTGGAAGATCAATACCTCCTTTGTCGAGCGGCTCAACCTGGACCTCCGGCAGCGTGTGGCGGCAGTCGGGCGTCGGGTTACCATGCTGTGCAAGGGGGAGGACGGCTTACGGCACCAACTGGTGCTGTTCCACGTCTATCACAATTTTTGCCTGCCGCATGCGAGCTTGCATGTGCCTCTGGCTGCGCCTGTACCGACCAACGGCCCAGGCTCCGCCAAGATGTGGCAGCCGTGCACGCCAGCCATGGCTGCGGGGCTGACCGATCCCCTCTGGTCGCTGCGTGAGGTGCTCCTGTATCGGGTGCCCCCATGGCCCCAGCCAGCGGGGGTATGAGCACGCAGGGGGGTGGGAAGCAGTAGGTGAGGTAGCCTGCGCAGACGACTTACGTCCGCACGGCCATCATCTCACTTATCGAGCCAGACGGTATCCCAACGCACCACATCATAAATCCCAAAGTAACTCGGCTTTGGTGTATGGCCTTTGACGTATGTATACCAGGCATCGTTCATCTTCTCCCAAGCCACCGGGAGGAGTGGGGGGTCTTGCTCCAGGATCGCCTCGGCCTGCCGAATCAGGGTCTTGCGCTTGGCCGTGTCGAGTTCGTGGTCAATCTGCCGCACCAGAGTGTCAAATTTCTCATTGTGCCATTTGGAGTAATTTTGCGGCCCATCCTTCACATACCAGGAATTAAAATAATCAGCGGGATCGAGTAAGGTGGAGACAATGGCGCTGATGGTGAGGTCAAAATTACCCGCCTGGGCTTCATCAAACCACACCGAGATCTGGACCTGACGGAGCGTGGCCTCAATATGCAGCGCCTCTTTGAGCATGGCCTGTATGGCCACCGCCCACAGTTTCAAGTGCGGGGCATCCCGGACCAGAAAGTCGAGCTTGAAGCCCTGCGCATACCCCGCCGCGGTCATCAAGGCGCGTGCCTCCTGGATCGCGGCTTTGGTATCACGCTGATAGCCGAGCAATTGCGCCTGTTCTTCCCGTGGCGCCGCAAATTCCGAGAAGGGATAGGTGAAGCCGCCGACTTCTGTGGGGATGACATCTTTGACCACATCCACCAGCGCATGCCGATCAACCATCAGATGCATGGCCCGACGCACACGTGGATCCGCGAACGGTTTCTTGGCATTATTGACCCAGAGGGCATGAATCACGCTTTGATAGAAATCGGCAAACTGCATATTGGGCATGGTTTTGATTTTGCGCGCCGCCACGGGATCGACGGTCCGGGCATAATCGATCTTGCCGCCCAGCAGTGCGGCCGCCACATCCGGCGACCAGGGAGCCAGGTGATAAATTTCCAGGCGGTCGAGATAGGGTAAGCCCTGGTTCCAGTAATGGGGGTTCTTCTCCATGATCCACACTTCTTTATCGACGCGCTTCACATGCTTGAACGGGCCGGTCCCCGGGAAGGCTTCGACCTGCCGCAGGCTATAGTGGTTATCTTCCAACGTCTTCTTACGCACGATGATGTTCCAGCCACTGGCAAAGGCGCCCAGCATGAACTCTTTGGGGCGTGCCTCACGGAACGTGAATTCGATCGTATGCTTATCGCGCACCTTGATGGCTTCAACGGTTGAGAACAACGGGGTGCGTGGGCTACTAAACCCTTTCGGCGGGAAGATAAGACGCGAGAACGTGGCATGCACATCGTCTGCAGTGAAGTCGGCCCCATCGTGGAATTGCACGCCCTGGCGCAGAAAAAAGGTATAGGTTTTGCCATCAGGTGCGATCTCCCAGCTCTGCGCCAGATCAGGAATGATCGTCTGGCAATCGAGTGGATGGCGTCGAATCAGGTTGTCGTACATCGGGCCCTGCGCGGCCATATTGGAGACCGTGCCCGACTGGTGCACGTCGAAGTGGGCCGGTGCGCTCAGAATGCCGTAGCGCAAGGTGCCACCGTACTTCGGCGTTGGTTCGGGCGCCTTGAGCTGCAAGGGCGTCGAGTTGGCGGATTGAGCCTGCACCGGCGGCAGACCAGCCAACATCAGGCCACCGCCCACGGCCCCGAGCGTGTGCAGGAACGTCCGTCGTGACACGGGATCGCTATACGAGACGGGCATCTGTGGTTCCGTCATCCATCACTCCTTTGGCAGCCCGGGAGTGCTGCCATCTGGTGGTCAGTGACTGCGGTGCGACACCTTGCGTCAGGGGCATGACAATAGCCGGTTGTGACGGACCTGTCCAGCGGGTCGCGTCCCCGACCGCTGCGGCTCATGTGTCGGGCCCTCTCCCAAGCCGTCTGTGTCGTGTGACTCTGCCGGTCATCCGCGCTTGAAACGTGTTGTCACCACTCCGTTCACCTCTCTTAGCATGATCGCGAGCGGCATTGTCCAGATTCCGTCGGATTTAGTGGTAAAATCCCAAAATATTGATATTGTTGATGTCATTGTGTAGTGATTATGACGACTACACATCGTGGATCAACGGGAAATCAAGGCGTGAGCAGCCCTCACCCTCTGAGCGCTCCGTCTACCACGAAATCCGGAGGAATGTGGGATTTTTCACCCTATTGGGGCGATGCGCATCACACAGTTACCCCCACGACAGACTGCGAGAAATTGAGCGACCGAGATCAACGCCAACCCTCGCGCGCAGATGTGTGGATGCGTGGGCGATAGCCCGCCGCCAACGTCGCCACAATCGCCGGTGCGGTCAGGAGCGCTGCCTCCTTCACTGCCGCAACGGGCATGGCCATGCTATAGCCGGCGAATGACCAGCGCCAGAGCTTGCCGTCCTGCACCAGCCAAGCGCTGCGGTCGCTCTCGTCGGTGGGGAACGTGACCATGGTCCCATTCGGGAGTTCGGCGGGGCGGACACGCGGGGAGGAGACGCTGGCACGGGTGCTGACCAGCCGCTCCGCATGTAAACGCACGTCCATGGCGTCGGCACAAGGCAGCTGGATGAGGGCAAACGCGCACGCCCAGGCGATCGCGAAGGCCCGAGCGTCCGACCACCGACATTCAAAGCACGGCCGATGACCTGCCGCCAAGGCGGTTGCTTCGTCCAGAAAAAACAGCTCGGTATAGCGCCCGGGGGTCATGACCGTGCGGTGGCGCCCGTGGAACGCCAGTTCGCAGGCAATCCAGTGGCGGGAGACCCAGCGACGGCGACCGAGCTGACGCCTGTGGTCGTGCAGACATCCCCCTCGATTCCCCATCAGGGTCCCGCGGGTGGGGACAGCGTGGATCTCGCCAAACGGGTCGACACGATTTTGCAGGGGCGAGCGCATGAGGCGGCTCCGTGAGTGCTTACGACCTCGCTCTGGAGGGCATATGGTAGCGCGGCGAGGGGCAGGGGACAAGCGGACTGGGACCGCAGCCATCGCCATGCGCGAGCAGCGGCGAGGCAAAAATGCCTGTCATGTTTCCGATGCCTCAATCGCGCAATCCCGCTGGCATGCGGTTATGCCACTCCGTTGCCTGCTCATAGGGCCAGCCAATCCTGAGGACTGTCCCTTCATCGTAGGGCCGCCCGATGAGCTGCAGACCACTCGGCAGGCCGTCCTCAGTAAATCCATTGGGCACCGTCAGCGCGCAGCGCTCGAGGAGATGCACGGCACGGGTAAAGCCCGCCGGTGTCGAGGTTTGGTCCACGTGATCCAGCGGAATGGCAGGCGTCCCGACGGTCGGCGTGGCCAAGACGTCGAAGGCGTCAAGGACCGCGGCGCCTTGGGCTTTGATGTGCCCCTGCTCGGCTAGGGCATCAAGCTACTGGCGCGCCGACAACCGCTTGCCAGCCAGAATGCGCGGGCGCACGTCTTCGTCCAACGGCAGATCCGTCTTCCGCAACGCCTAGGAGAGGGGCATCAGGACACCGTGCCTGGCCACCAGGGCTCTCCGCGCTATGCACGATCCTCGCGCAGTCCAGACACGCGCATGTGGTGATGCTTGTGTATGACGAGACAAACGACCACGAAATGTCCTCTCTCGGAACAGGCACGCTGCGCTGTGGCGAGCGGTGCGGGCTTTGTGGATATCCCCACTATGGGACACGAGGAGGCGCGCATGCGCGGCGTTCTGGCGTTGCCGCAGGCGTCACGTCCGTGTCGCAGAAAGGGTCAGTTAGACGTCAACAATTTCAGCGCGTGAAATCAAGGGCTTGCCTGTTGCATATGTGTGTTGCATCATCAGACACAGGCGCAGAACGGGCCCTGTATCCTCAAAGGACCCAGGGACATCGCACACACGGCAAGCACACATACCGGCGCTCTCTCCTCACGCGCGTGTGGTTGCCTGCTGCCAGCGGTGCTCGGTGTACGTCGCATATCGTACCGAGCCATGACAGGTGCGACACACGGCACCCCGCTGCCGCCGCTCGGCCGTCGTGACCCAGCACGCATTCACGCACGTGACAATGTAGCGCGGTGGGGTGAATTGTACGTCGTGACAGCGGTGGCCGGAACAGCCCAGCGCCACCGCCTTGGCCCGCCAGACCTGATCATGCCCGTGGGCCTTCCCCACCAGGGCATGGGCGATCTCGTGGAGGAGCGTGTCGTCAATCTCCGCGTCTGAGGCCGCTCGGGCATACGCGTGAGCGAGGGAGATGACCTGCGTCTGATAGTTGCAGCAGCCCGCACGTCGTGTGGCGTGGTCAAACTGAAAACTCCAGCCCTCGAGCTGGTGCGCCACGAGCCACGCACTGGCGCGCGCCGCAATGGTCTGGAGTTCGTCGTCCGTACGCTGGTGCGTGCGAGGCGCCGTGTCTGTATGCGGCTCCTGGGGAATCAGCCGCGCATAGGGGACCCGATATTCGCGGTCGTCATCACACACGACATGGGCGTAGCGCGGATTGACGCGGCTGATGGTCCCGTGGAGTACCGCGGGACCGACCGCGAAGGCCACGCGGTCGCCGGCCTGCCACGGGGCACGCAGGAGGTCCGTCCGGCTCTGCACCTGCTTCCTCGGCGTCCCCACATCGCGGGCGAGCAGCCGGTACGGGACGCGCACCTCGGTGCCCTCGTCCGTCACGACGTGGGCATACGTGCGCCCCTTCCGAGCCACATGGCCTGCCACCGTGCGGTGCCCGTCCCGAAAGGTCACCCGCTCAGCCACCTGCACCTGCTGGGCAGGAGAGGAATGTCTCTGTGCCATCCAGCGCTCCTAAGCATGAGGGTCATAACGAGGACGATGGGAGATCCCATCCACCACCTCCTGAGGCTCCCCACACGAGTATACGGGAGCCTCAGGGTGCCTGACCACTCGTGCACCCGTCGAAGCGCCGCGGGCCGCCCCGCGCCGTGGTACCAGGACCTTCAGAGCAGCGCGACGAGCTTGCGCTTGGCCTCGGTATCGCCCTCGATGTAGCGTTGCGTCATCGCCAGGCTCGTATGCCCCGCGAGTTCTTGCACGTCCCGCAGACTCCCGCCCACCTGGGAGACTTTGCGGGCGGCCCGCGTAATGAAGGTGCGGCGGCCGGAATGCGACGAGCACCCGTCCATCTTGAGCGACGTATACAGTCGATGGAACCACAGGCGCACGGTGGCCGCCGACAACCCGCCCCCCCGCTCTGAGAAGAGGATCGGCCGCTCGGGGGTGGCCATATCGGCGCGCTCACGCTGCAACGTCACGAGCGCGGCTTGGAGATCGGGGTGCAGGGGAATGGTGCGGCCGCCGGTCTTCCCCTTACTGGCGCGGTTGGGCACGTGGAGCACCTCCGCGACCTGCCCTTGCGCATCGGTCACCATGGCCCAGATCAGCGACGCCATCTCTTTGGCGCGGAGGCCCGCCTTCATCGACAAGAGGAACATGACCCGGTCGCGCGCCGGATAGCGGGTGGTGGCCAGATAGCCCAGAATGGCCCGCTCCTGGGTGAGGCTGACAATCTTCGCTTGCTTCCCTTGCATGGTGGTCCCCCGATCGCCTCGGTCTTTCCCTCTTATACGGTAACAGCTCTATTGCCTAAGAATGCTATGAGTCTACGATCGTGTCAAGCAAAAACGTCGATCTGACCCGCCTCCTGCCTGGACTGCACCACAAATAATATTTTGTGTATGAGTGGTCGGATAGACTGACATGTCCGGCCGCTGCAGTCCTGCTGGAACCAAGGCTCATTGGAGTGAGGCGAGGCTCCAGAGAACATGTGGGGTGTGGTATGCTCTCATCCACCCACGTCCGCACTATCGTACCATCCTAAGGAGGCCCTATGCCGGCGACAACGACGCTACAGCCCGAGAACCTACGCAATCCCTATGGCTACAGTGAGATGGACTGGGCGGCGCAGCTCGATCCTGCCTATGCCGCCGCGCGCGACGAGGTCCGGCGCCTGAGTGTGGGTGAAGACGGCGCGCTCACGGTCAAAGTGAAAGAATTCGTGGCGCTGGGGATCTTGGCATCCCGCGGTCTGCAGTATGGGGTCGAGGCCCACATGCGTCGTGCCCTCGCGCACGGGGCGACTAAGGAGGAGTTATTCGAGGCCATCAAAGCGGCGGCCGTCCCCGGGGGCGGGGTCGCCTATAGTGTCGGGGTGCGGGCGCTCCAGGCGCTGGAGCAGGACGGGGCTTTTGCGCCCGCACCGCCCTCCGCACCCGCGCGGCGTCAGCGGGGCCCCGCTACCCCACCGCCCAGCCCACTGGCACCGACACCGCGCCGGCGGGGCAAAGCGGCCGCACGGTGAGGAGGTGGCCCACGCACGGCGGGCATTGGCTGAGGCATGGATGCGCCGAGCGCGGGTCCCTGCATAGCACGCTGCGGCCATGAGAGTAACAGGAGCAAGTGACATACCGCGATGGAGGTGGCAGGACATGCCCATATTCTTTCGTGCAGTCAATTGGGCGTCTCCACACCCCTGTTTAACGGCCTATGTGCTTACATAGAGCCCAAATCACGTTCTGACAGGGCTCTTTCGTGCACCGAAATGGGCCAAACATGGACAGTGTTGCGGGGGTGCGACGCCTCCAGGCACGGTATCCGGCTGCGTCTGCAACACCTGGGCGAGAGGCGACACGAGACACCGTTGCCTGTGGCAATAGCAGGGCAAGCGGGAGGCAGCCGACGAGCTGCTGGCACCGGTCTACACCTGGTTCACCGAGGGCGTTGACACGGCTGACCTGCAGGAGGCGAAAGCGTTGGAGGAGTTCCAGGGCTCAAACACGAGCGCCCGCGCCCCACAGCAGGAAGGGGTAGGCCTCATCCCTGAGGTTGTCAGCCGCCTGAGCCCGTCTCTGGCTGCATACCTCTACTCCGCAACCCTCTACTTCGCCAACCATGTCGTATCGAACAACAGGAGGGCATGGTTATAGAACAGAAAATTGTGCACTGCAGCGGTCCGATACGCCTGGAAAAAGGGATAGGTCGTGACGTTGACCCACTCGAGCTGGTCGGCAAGACGGCGTTGGATGTCGGCACTGATCGCCTTGCGCTGCTCGGGCTCCAGCGTGCGACGCCACTGCAGCACCAGCGCTTCCAGCTGGGGATCGTCCATGCCCATATAGTCCGACTGCCGGCCTTTGAAGAAGCTCACCGAGCGTTGGTTGATATCCACCAGATTCGCAAAGAACGACACGAGCATGTCGAAGTCGTGCTTGACCAGCAGCCGATCGACGACCGCCGTATCGTCCATCACGTTGATCTTGGCCTCGACCCCGATTTTGGCCATTTG
>Ga0081455_10006241_pt1 | contig 12833 bp, 12 predicted proteins | sample TabmetS3T2R1_FD_70207 | JGI IMG/M metagenome (GOLD analysis project Ga0081455, IMG submission 70207) | Tabebuia heterophylla rhizosphere microbial communities from the University of Puerto Rico - S3T2R1 | ecosystem: Host-associated > Plants > Roots > Rhizosphere ... | reverse complement strand
AGTTTCGGGGCGAATAGTAATTGGAAGGGGGCCTCGACGGCCCCCTCCAAACCTCCCCCAAAAAGCAGGGTGGCGCGGGCGAAGTCCGCGCTCGAACGGAGGTGACTCGGACGCGCTCCTAGCGCGGCGGGCCGCCCGCCATCATGGCGGCCACCGTGCGGGCCAGCGGGTCGTCGGACGCGCCCAACGCCTCGCGAGTGCGCCCCTGGTCCACCGCGTCGCGGTTCTGGCTGAGCTTGGCCTTGCCCTCGAGGCGATCGATCGGAATCTCGAAGGCCACGATGCCGCGCTGCATGCCCGCCAGATAGTCCGCCGGCAGCGATTCGAGAGACCACGCGGTCCCGCCCGCGCCCTCGTAGGCGCGCACCAGATCGGCCAGCAATGTCGTCACGCGCCCGGCGTCCTCGACCAGCGCGCCGACGCCGGTGGCGTGGACCGCGACGTAGTTCCAGGTCGGCACGCTCGGGTGGGTCGCGTACCACGAGGGGGACACGTAGGCGTGCGCGCCCGCGAAGACCAGGAGAGTCGGGCGCCCGGCGGCCAGGTAGCGCCAGTGCGGATTGGCGCGCGCCACGTGCCCGCGCAGCGTGCCGAGGGGGCCGCGCGCGGCGTCCAGCAGCATCGGCAGGTGCGTGGCGAAGGGCGCGCCCGCGTCGTCCGCGGTGATCATCGTGGCGAAGCTCTGGGCGCGCATCAGCGCGTGACACCAGCCGGTGTCGGCGACCTCGAAGTGGCGAGGGACGTACATGATGGCTCCCGAGTGCTCAGGGGATGCGCAGGCGACCGTCGAGGGCCGGGACCACGGAGCCGCCCACCCGGATGTCGCTGATGCGCCCGCCGCTGGTGGCGACGCGGATGTGCACGAAGCTCTGGCGTCCCATGCGGGTCCCCTGCTCGCTCACGATCTCGACGGTGTCCGCGGGCGCGACCAGCCTGCGCTCCACCAGGTACGCGCCGAGCGGCCCGCTGGCCGAGCCGGTGGCCGGATCCTCGGGAATGCCCGAGGTGTGCGGCGCGAACATCCGCGAGTAGACCGTGGCCTTGCCCGGTGTCGCGCCCGGCGGATCCGGCGAGAAGACGAACACGCCCAGGTTCGGCCCCTTACCCTGTGCGGCCAACAGCGCGGGCACGTCCAGGCTCGCCCGGTCCACCCCGGCCCGGTCCCGGAGGGGGATATAGAGGAAGGTGTTGCCGGTCGACCCGGTGCGAATCGGCTGGCCCGCCAGCAGATCCGACTCGGCCAGGCTCAGCGCCCGCGCGAACCCGGCCCGATCGCTCAGCTCGGGGCCGAACCGCGCCTCGCCGTGCTTCATCCAGAGAAAGCTCGGACGCGCCGGATCCCCTTCGAGCGTGACCTCCACCGGCCCGATCCCCTCCTCCAGATCGAACCGCGTCGTCCCGCGCGGCAGCATCTTCTCGGTCGCCAGCACCCACGCCGTCCCGATGGTCGGATGCCCCGCGAACGGAATCTCGCGCGCCGGGGTGAAGATCCGCACCCGCGCCGCACAATCGCTTCGCGTCGGCGCCATCAAGAACGTCGTCTCGGAGCAGTTCATCTCCCGCGCCACCGCCTGCATCTCCGCATCCGCCAGCCGCTCCCCCTCGAACACCACCGCCAGCGGATTCCCCCCGAACACCCGCTCCGTGAACACATCCACCTGCACAACCCTCAACTCCCTCACGCTCACCACCTCCCGAAAATTTCTACGTTTCCAAAAGCACTCGCGCGCAAGGGCGCGGCACCGCGACGGAAGGCCCGGGGGTGGGGGGCGGCGGGGTGCCTCCCGGGAACCGTGTCTTCTGCGCGCTGCCGAAGCCGCCACATCCCATCTCGTGGCCCGACAGTGCCGCCGCACCGGACCCGCAACTCAGCGTGTTCCCGGGAGGCACCCCGCCGCCCCCCACCCTCGCGCCGCGACCTACCAGACCCGCGCCCGGCTCTTCCGCACGACGTGCGCGAGATGCTCACGCTGCTGCTCCAGCTCCTTGATCCGCAGCAGCCACTCCACCCGCACCGCGCCCATGCCGTCACCGCCCAGCCGATTGACTTCCTTCAACCGCTCGCGGTAGCCCGCGAGGGTCTGCTCGACCTCCCGCAGCTCGTCCTCCGCGGTCATGCCCGGTCCTTCCTCGCCGCGCGGGCGATGGCCGCGATCTTGTCGGCGAAGTTCACCTGGCTGTCGTCCTGCGGCGCGTAGCCGATCACCTCGCGCGCGTTGGCGATCGACCAGAAGCGGTGGGTGTTGCCGCTGATGCCGTAGATGATCTGAAACGGAATGCCCCGCGCGTCGCGGATGTCCTCGGTCTCGACCATGCGGATCGCCTGCTGCACCTGATCGCGTCGCGACAGGTAGGCCCCGAGCGCCCGGTGCATCACCGGGATGTCACCCGGCTTCACCTGGTCGATGTCGTCGTCGCGGGGACCGCCGATGCGCCACTGCACGATCTCGAGCTGCCGGCCGTCCACCTTGCCGGTGGCGAACACGAAGGCGAGCAGCTCGTAGGCGGCCTTGGCCCAGCCGTACCAGTTGTCCGAGCGCGGCGGCATCTCGGGCGTCACCATGTCGAGCCGCCCCTCCCACACCAGCCGCTCGTAGTAGTCGGCCGCGTGGTTCGAGCTGCACACCACCACCCGCCGCACGCCCTCCTCGAGGGCGACGCGGCAGACGTTGTAGCAGAGCGCCACGTTGGTGTGCTCCGCCCAGAACTTCGCGTCGCTGTTGTCCTGCCAGGTGGTCGCGTCCAGATTGGGCGCGCTCACGAAGCCGCAGTGGATGACCGCGTCGGCGCCGCGGAAATGCGGCCGGTACTCGTTGCGGTCGGGGCGCGTGAGGTCGGCCACCACCAGGCCGGGCACCGCGCGCCCGTCGCGCGTGGTGGGCCGCACGTCGAGCGGCACCAGATCCCAGCGCTCGCCGAGCTCGGGGAACATCCGCTGGGCGACGTAGCCCGCCGCCCCCGTCACCACCACGCGTCGCTTGGCCATGGCCTTGGCATCTCCTTCGGTCGGGTCACGTCATTTTCCGCCGGACGGCGAGCTCGCCGGCGCGGTCGGGGCGGAATCGCTGCGCTCCGGCAGGCTCGGCCGGAGCGGAACGTACAGGACCGAGGGCCGGCCGCGGCCGCCCTGCGGGTAGAGGTCCATGAGGTCGTAGACGGTTCGCGGCATGTCGGTGGTGACGGGCAGGCCGAGCCCTTTGGCCATCTCGACCGTGATCGGGAAGTCGTGCGTCCAGCGCCCGTCGGAGAGCGTGGTGGCCAGCGCGGTGGCCTTCGGCTTCGACAGGTGCTTGAGCAGCACCTCGGCCACGAAGGTGCCCACCTGGCTTCGCGCCTTGGCGGCCACGTCGGCCAGGATCAGGGTCTCGTCGTCGATGTTCTCGTGCTTCTTCATCGCGAGCACCCGCACGATGGACGCGGCGGGGATGCTGCCCACCTGGGGGTCCACCGGGCCCAGCACCGCGTTGGGATCCATCACGATCTCGTCGGCGGCCAGGGCGATCAGCGAGCCGCCCGACATCGCGTAGTGGGGCACGAACGCGGTGACCTTGGCCTTGCGCTGCACCAGGGCCTTGGCGATCTGCTCGGCGGCCAGCACGAGCCCGCCGGGAGTGTGCAGGATCACGTCGATGGGCTGGTTCTCCGGGGTGAGCCTTATCGCGCGCAGCACCGCCTCGGAGTCCTCGATGCTGATCGAGCTGCCGATCGGCACCCCGAACAGCGTCACGGTGTCCTGGCGGTGGATGAGCGCGATCACCCGCGACTTGCGCTCCTGCTGGAAGCGATCGAGCAGCTGGGCCCGCGCCTTTTCCGGCCGGTTCGCGCCGTACACCTGCTGGAGGATCACCCCGATCAGCACGAGCCAGAACAGGGCCTTGGCCAGGCTGACCAGCCGATGCCACCACGACATGGATCGATCCTCCGTCGCGTCCGCCTCAGCGGTAGTCGGGCGGGGGGACGAAGCCCTGGAAGTCGCGCTCGAGCAGCCGCGCGAACTCGATGCAGGTGCGGTCGCCGTACTGCGGCCCCACGATCTGCACCCCGACCGGCAGCCCGGCGGGGGTGAAGCCGCACGGGGCCACCGTGGCCGGCAGGTAGGGCGCGCAGGTGTAGCCGGCCCAGAAGAGCTGGTCGGTGGTCGGCACGCGGCGCCCATTGATGAGCACGGTCCGCTCGTAGCGCTCGCCCTCATGATCGTGCGGGAAGGCGGCCGACGCCGCCGCCGGGCAGAGCAGCAGGTCCCAGTCGCGGAAGAACTCGGCCCAGCGCCACCGCATCTGGTGGCGCGCCTCGTTCACCGCGAGCCACTCGCGATGCGAGGCCACGTTGGCCCGCATCATCCGCGCGTAGTAGCTCTCGTCGTCCGGGCGCAGGCCGCGCGCGATCTCCAGGTTCTGGCGATACTCCTCGTCGGTCTGCCGGCCCGACGTCGCGGCGCGCAGCAGGAAGATGTAGTGGCGCTGCGCCGCCGCGGTGTCGATGGCCGGGCGCGCGGTCTCGCTCACCTTGACCTTCGCGCGGCGCAGGAAGGCGACCAGCGCGCGCAGCCGCGCCTGCACCTCCTCGTCCACCTCGGACTGCGCGTCGCTCAGCATCACCGCCACCCGGAAGTCGCGCAGGGCCTTGCGCTTTGGCACGGGCAGGTCGAGCCGCCAGCCGGCGCCGTCGATCTCGTCGGCGCCCGCCATCACCGACAGGGCGATCGCCAGGTCCTCCGCGCTGCGGGCCATGGGCCCGATCACCGAGATGTCGCCCTGGGCCACGCGACCCGGCAGGGCCTGACCGCGCGGTGGCACGATCCCGAAGGTGGGCTTGTGGCCCCAGACGCCGCAGTAGTGCGCGGGGTTGCGGATCGACGAGCCGATGTCGCTGCCGGCCTCGAGGCCGGTGAGACCCGCGGCCAGCGCAGCCGCGGAGCCGCCCGACGAGCCCCCGGGCGTCCGCGAGGCGTCCCAGGGATTGTTGGTGGTGCCGTAGATCGGGTTGTAGCTCTGGTAGTCGGCCAGCCACGACGGCACGTTGGTCTTGCCGAACAGCACCACGCCGGCGGCGAGCAGCCGATCCACCGCGAGCGCGTTGCGCGAGGGCACGTTGTCCTTCAGGGCGGGGAGCCCCCACGTGGTCGGCATGCCGATCACGTCATACGACTCCTTGATGGTCATCGGCACGCCGTGCAGCGGGCCCCACGGCTTGCCCTTCCGAAGCGCCGCGTCGGCCTGCTTCGCCCGACGGCGGGCGCCCTCCACGTCCGTGGTGACGATCGCGTTGAGCGCGGGATTGAAGCGATCCACGCGGGCCAGGAACGCGTCGAGGGCCTCGACCGCGCTGACCTTGCGACGACGGATGTCGGAGGCGATCTGCCGGGCGCTCTTGAAATGGAGGTCGCTCATGTCGTCCTCACGGTTCGAGGGTGAACGTCACCGTCACCGACGCCTGGATCTCCTGCTCGCCCGGGGCCACCGGCACCGCGGCCGACATGGTCACGCGGGGAGTGGGCTCCGGCCGGGGCGGGGTGACGCCGGACTCGCGGACGACCAGCACGCGCCCGATCCGGAGCCCGGCGGCGGTCGCGTACAGCTCCGCCTTGCGGCGCGCGTCGGCCATGGCGCGCTTGCGGGCTTCGTCCAGCAGCGGGTTCGGCTCCTGCAGGCCGAAGTGGATGCCGTAGACCAGGTTGGCCCCCTGGCTCACCTGCTGATCGACGACGCGGCCGAGCCGCGAGAGGTCGCGCACCTTGACCCGGATCTGGTTGGTGACCTCGTAGCCGGTGATCTCGGGCGGCTGGCCCTCCTTGGGCGGACGACGCTGCGGCGACACGCTGATGTTCGTGGTCTGCACATCGCGCGGGCCGATGCCGAGCGTGCCGAGCGACTGCAGCAGCCGCTCCATGGCCTGGCTGTTGGCGGCGAGGGCCTGGGCCGCGGTGGGCGCCTGCGTCACGACGCCGGTGGTGATCTCGGCCTGATCGGGCGTCGCCGACACCGAGCCCGTCCCCGCCACCGTGACGGTGGCCGGCCGCGGCTTCATCGAATCCGCCCCGGTGGCGGGGGCGCACGCGGCCGAGAGCAGCGCGAGGAGCAGGGCGGCTCCGAGCCCGCGTCGCTCGCTCACGGCGCAGCCACCGTGAACAGATCCAGCTCCTCGTCCTTGGCGCGCAGGCGCGTGATGAGGAAGCGCAGGAGGTTCAGATAGATGACCTTGCCCACCCGCGCGTCGCCTTCCGCGATGGCGCGGAACTCCTCGCGCGAGAGGAAGAAGAGCTTGGCTCCCTCCAGCGACCGCGCAGCCGCCGAGGTCGCGTGCTCGTCGATCAGCGAGTACTCGCCGAGGCAACGCCCCGGGCCGAGCGTATTCAGGTGCACTTCGCTCAGACGCCGCGAGCGGCCGCCCGCGCCATCGGGCAGGAAGACTTCCACGAGGCCTTCCAGCACGACGTACAGGCCCGGGCCTCGCGTGCCCTCGGAGAGCAGCAGCTCGCCCGACGCGGCCTCGACCAGCAGCCCGCGCGCGACGATGTGATCGAGCGCGGCCGGCGACAGGTGCTCGAAGACCACCGAAGCGGCGAGGATGTGCCGATAGCCTTCCTTGCCGGTGAGCTCCATGGGGGGCCCATTCTGGCACAGAAGGGCCGACCCCGCGCGCGGGCCTTCGCCTCTGCGCACCGCGTCGCGGCTGTGATACGGTACGCGCCGTGAGCCGGACCGAGGTGACGCTCGGCACCGCCACGCCGGGCGGCGGCTTCCCGGTGTACGGGCAGGCGGTGGCCGAGACCATCAACGAGATGGACGCGACGCTCGACGTGCGCCCGCGCAACACCAAAGGCAGCACCGAGAACGTGCCGCTGCTCGAGGCGGGCTCGCTGGATCTGGCGCTGGTACAGGGCGAGGTCGCCCACGAGGCGCTGACCGGCGTGGGGCGCCCGCCCGCCGACCTGCGCGTCCTGGCCGCGATGTACTCGACGCCGGGGATGTTCGTGGTGCGAGCAGATTCACCGTATCGCACGATCGCCGACCTCGCGGGGCGGCCGGTGGCCTTCGGGGCGCGCGGCTCGGGCCTCGTCATCCTCGCCCGCTACGTGCTGGACGGCCTCGGGCTCGAGCGCGACCGCGATTTTCAGGCCGTGTTCCTCGACGCGGCGGGCGACGGCCCCGCGATGGTGACGGACGGCCGCGTGGCCGCGCTGTGGGGCGGCGGCCTCGGCTGGCCCGGCTTCACCGCGGTGGCAACGGGGCCGATGGGCGGGCGCTTCGTCACGCCCGATCTCGACGGCATCCATCGGATCCAGCGCAAGCACCCGTTCCTCAAGCGCATGATGGTGCCCGCGAATTCCTACCCGGGACAGAGCGCCGAGCTAATGTCGGTCGGCTCGTGGAGCTTCATCATGGCCCGCCCTCCCCTGGCCGACGACGTGGCCTATCGCCTCGCCCGCGCGCTGCACCGGGGCGAGGCCGCGCTCGGCGCGCGCCTGCCGCAGGCGCGCGAGACGACCGCGGCCAACACCGTCGCCGCCGTCGCCCGCCCCGAGCTGCTGCACCCGGGGGTGCGCCGATATCTGTCGGAAGCGAAGCTGCTCGCGGCCCGTGACCGGTAGCCCCGACCCGGTAACTCCGACGCGTCCGCCGACCGCGCGGCACTCATCCGCGCGAGGTGATTTCTATCGCGGCCGCGGCCGAGCCGGGAACGGAACTTGCTGAAGCGGCATCGCGGCAACATGGCCAGCTCGAGCCCTCGCATCACCGAAGGCCTGCCGCACCCGTTGGGCGCCACCTGGGACGGCCTGGGCGTGAACTTCGCCCTGTTCTCGGCCCACGCGACCAAGGTCGAGCTGTGCCTGTTCGACGACACGGGGGCGCGCGAGCTGGAGCGCATCGAGCTGCCCGAGTACACCGACGAGGTCTGGCACGGCTATCTGCGCGACGTGCGGCCCGGCGCCGTCTACGCCTATCGCGTCCAGGGCCCGCACGAACCCGACGCCGGTCATCGCTTCAACCCGCACAAGCTGCTGCTCGATCCGTACGCGAAGGAGCACGTGGGCCGGCTCTCCTGGCGCCCGGAGATCTTCGGCTACACCATCGGCGCGGCCGACGAGGATCGATCTTTCGACCGGCGGGACAGCGCGCCCTTCGTGCCGAAGTGCCGCGTGATCGATCCCGCCTTCACCTGGACGCGCGATCGCCGGCCCGCCACGCCGTGGGAGCGCACCGTCATCTACGAGGCCCACGTCAAGGGGCTGACCCGGCTGCATCCGCTGGTGCCGGAGGCGCTGCGCGGCACCTTCGCGGGCCTCGCGCAGCCCGAGGTGCTCGACCATCTGAAGAGCCTCGGCATCACTGCGGTCGAGCTGCTGCCGATCCACGCGTTCGTCGACGACGGCTATCTGCTGGAGAAGGGCCTCACCAACTACTGGGGCTACAACTCCATCGGCTTCTTCGCGCCCGACCCGCGCTACTTCGCCACCGGCGACGCGGCCGAGTTCAAGCAGGTGGTGGCGCACCTGCACGAGGCCGGGCTCGAGGTCATCCTCGACGTGGTCTACAACCACACCGCCGAGGGCAACGAGCGCGGGCCGACGCTGTCCTTCCGGGGCATCGACAACGCCTCGTACTACCGCGTGATGCCGGACTCGCCGCGCCACTACATCAACGACACCGGCACCGGCAACACGGTGAACCTGAGCCATCCGCGCGTGCTGCAGATGGTGACCGACAGCCTGCGCTACTGGGTCACCGAGATGCACGTCGACGGCTTCCGATTCGACCTGGCCACCATCCTGGGCCGGGAGCCGCACGGCTTCGACGAGGGCGGCGGCTTCCTCGACTCCTGCCGGCAGGACCCGGTGCTGAACTCGGTGAAGCTGATCGCGGAGCCTTGGGACCTGGGGCCCGGCGGCTACCGGGTCGGCCAGTTCCCGCCCGGCTGGGCCGAATGGAACGACCGCTTTCGCGACACCGTGCGTGGCTACTGGCGCGGCGACGACGGCAAGGTCGGGGACCTGGCCGCTCGGCTCGCGGGCTCCCCCGATCTGTTCAACCAGCGCGGGCGGAAGCCCTGGGCTAGCGTGAACTTCGTCACGGCCCACGACGGCTTCACCCTGAACGACCTGGTCTCGTACAACGGCAAGCACAACGAGGCCAACGGCGAGGACAACCGCGACGGCAACAACCACAACCTCTCCAGCAACTACCGCGTGGAGGGCCCGACGGACGAGCCGGCCATCCGGTCGGTGCGCGAGCGGCAGAAGCGGAACATGCTGGCCACCCTGATCCTCTCGCGGGGCACGCCGATGATCCTGGCCGGCGACGAGTTCGGCCACACCCAGCGCGGGAACAACAACGCCTACTGCCAGGACAACGAGCTCAGCTGGCTCGCGTGGCCCGATCCGGCCAACGGCGCCGAGGCGCGCGCGCTCACCGCCTTCGTGCGGAAGCTCACCTTCCTGCGGCACGCCTTCCCGATCCTGCGGCGCGGGCGCTTCCTCACCGCGCAGTGGAACGAGGAATTGCAGGTCAGGGACGTCACGTGGATCAACGCGGACGGCTCCGAGATGAGTGTCGAGCAGTGGCAGGATCCGCACATGCGCTGCTTCGGCATGCTGCTCGACGGCCGGGGCCAGGAGAGCGGGATCAAGCGGCAGGCCGGCGACGCGACGCTGCTGCTGGTCATGAACGCCTACCACGACGTGGTGAAGTTCACCCTGCCCGAGCTGGTGGGCGGCTCGCGCTGGCTCTGCATGCTGGACACCAACCAGCCGGAGCGGTCGGACACGCCGGCCTTCGACGTGAGCCAGCCCTACGACGTCACCGGGCGCTCGTTCCTGCTCTTCGCCGGCCTCACGGTGGGCAGCCCGGGCCGTGCGGTCCAGCGCATCGCCCTCGAGTTCGCCGCCCGCTCCGCCCGCGACTGATTCTGGGGTCAGGTCTTACATTCCAACATTTTCGCCTCTCGAGGCGTATGGACGCGCGCCACGAAAATGTTGGAATGTAAGACCTGACCCCGACTACACCTCAACGCGGCGGCCGGCGGCGGCGGAGAGGTACGCGGCGTAGATGACCGCGGTAACGTCGCGGGCGAGCGGGCCACCGGAGAGCGGCTCGCGGCCGAAGGCCACGCACTCCACGAAATCCTGGATCTCCTGCGGGTAGCCGGTGGTCCACTCCTCGTCGGGCTGCGGCGCGGTCCAGCCCGCCTTGGTCTCGATCTTCTCCACGATGTACTCGTCGCCGAAGACCGACGGGTCCGGCGCGTAGGCCTGCACCACGTCGTTGGGGTTGATGTTGCACAGCACCACCGCCTTGGCGCCGTAGATCGCCATCGAGTTGCGGATACCGCCCAGCACGGTGTCGGCGGCCGAGATCTGGGCCACCGTGCCGTCGTCGAAGGTGATCAGCATGCTGCCCCAGTCCTCCACGTCGGCGCCCACGACGGTGTTGAGGTAGCGCGGCGACGAGGTACGGAAAGTCGCGGTGTCCGCGAGGTGCGCCACCTCCGCCATCACCGACACCGGCCGCACCGGCGCCCCGCGCAGCCGCCGGCCCTCATCGGCCTTGAGATAGAGCGCCCCGCCCAGCGGGTGGCACGCCTTGCCGATCAGCGACCCGCCACCGCCGGTGACCCAGTGCTTGTTCACCGGGGCGTGTGTGCCCGAGTGGCTCTCCTCGCCGACCAGCCGGAGAATCGGGCCGCCCGAGGCCGCGAGCAGCCGGCGCGCCTTCTGGATGGGCGGGGCGTACACCCAGTTCTCCGCGTAGCAGAGCCGCACGCCCGCCGCCGCCGTCGCGGCGAGCACCTCGTCGGCCGCGGCCAGCGCGACGCGGCGCATCTCCTCGCGCGGCGTCGCGGGCGGGCCGAAGAAGCCGGTCAGCGGCTTCTCCACGATCACGTGCTTGCCGGCCCGCGCGGCCGCGATCGCCATCGGGGCGTGACGATGCGCCGGCACGCAGAGGTCCACCAGGTCGACACCTGGATCCTCGATCACCGCGCGGAAGTCCGCGGCCACGCGCGCGACCTCGAACTCGTTCGCATAGGCCTGCGCGCGCGCCGGGCGTGACGCGGTCACGCACGCCAGCTCCACCTCCACCCCGCGCACCTGCCGGTAGGCCAGCCCGTGGATGTGCGCCACGAAGCCCGCACCGATGATACCCACGCGCACTGTCGGTCGTGCCATGCTGTGTCCCCTCTAACTCTGTAAGGCTCTTCAGCTGCGGGGGCCCCGAATGGCCCCCGCACTCCCCCAGTTCCGTTTTTGGGCCGTCGGCGCGCGCAGTACTGCACGGCTCGTGTCAGCGCGGGCGGAGGCGCCACCAGCCGAGGAGGGCGGCCACGCCGGTGAGGCCAATGGCCCCGTTGGTGGCGAGAGCGCGCTGCACGCCCCAGCGCTCGGACATCGCGCCCACGAAGAACGCGCCGATCGGGAACACGCCGCCCCACACCAGCGTGTAGATGCTCATCACCCGGCCCCGCAGCGCGTCGGTCGAGGCGAGCTGCATGGTGGTGTTGCACGCCACCACCGTGATGACGCCGAAGAAGCCGGTGAGAAAGAGCATGCCGATCGCCGGCCAGACCGAGCGCACCACCGAGAGGCCGAGCAGCCCTCCGCAGGCCAGCGCGGCCGCCGCGAACATGAGCGGGCGCGGCGGCCGCGGGCCCGCCATGCCCAGCGCCAGCGCGCCGGACACCGCGCCCACCCCGAGAGCGGCCATCAGGAATCCGAAGCCCTCCGCGCCCAGCCCCAGCACGGTGCGCACCACCAGCGGCACGTAGATCGTGAAGTTGAACACGCAGAAGCTCACCATGAAGCAGAGGCCGAGGGCCAGCAGCATCTCGCGGGTGCGCCAGACGTACCGCAGGCCGGTGAGGATCTCCTGGCCCACGCTCCCCACCGAGCCGGGCTGCGGCAGGCCGTGGGAGCGGAGCGTGCTCATCATCGCGATCGAGATGACGAAGCCGATCGCGTTCATCAAGAACGCGGGCGCGACGCCGTAGCGGGCGATGACGACGCCGCCGATGCTCGGCCCCACGATCCGCGCCGCGTTGAAGCACGCCGAGTTGAGCGAGATCGCGCTGCTCACGTCCGAGCGGCCGACCATCTCGGCCACCAGCGACTGGCGCGCGGGGCCGTCCAGCACGTTGGCGAGGCCGACGCCGGTGGCCAGCACCGCCACGTGCCAGTACTCCACGTGGCCCACGTACACCAGCGCGCCCAGCAGGAGCGCCTGCCCTCCCAGCACCGCCTGCGTCACCATGATCAGCCGCTTCTTGGGCAGCCGGTCCGCGAGCGCGCCCGAGACGATGGAGAAGAGCAGGATCGGGCTGAACTGCAGCGTGCCGATCAGGCCCAACAGCAGCGGCGACGAGGTCAAGGTCAGCACGAGCCAGGACTGGGCCACCGTCTGCATCCAGGAGCCGATCTGCGCCACCAGCTGCGCGGTGAAGAAACGGCGAAAGTCCGAGTGGCGGAACGCGCGGAGGGCGATGGGCAGGGCCATGGGGCGGCCGCTCAGCCGCCGGCCACGCCCTCGGTGTTCACGAATATCGAGTAGAGCGACTGGCTCCCGGCCAGGAACAGGCGATTGCGCTTGACGCCGCCGAAGCAGAGGTTGGCGCAGCGCTCGGGCAGCAGGATCCGCCCGATGAGCCGGGCGTCCGGGTTGTAGATCGCGACGCCGTCGAGCCCCTCACCCCCGCCCCAGCCGCACCAGAGGTTGCCGTCGGTGTCGCAACGCAGGCCGTCGGGGATGCCGGCGCCGGCGTCGATGAAGACGCGGCCGTTGGCGAGCGCGGTGCCGCCGCCCACCACGTCGAAGACGCGAATCTCGCGCGGCACCGTGCCGGAC
>Ga0081455_10006240_pt1 | contig 12834 bp, 11 predicted proteins | sample TabmetS3T2R1_FD_70207 | JGI IMG/M metagenome (GOLD analysis project Ga0081455, IMG submission 70207) | Tabebuia heterophylla rhizosphere microbial communities from the University of Puerto Rico - S3T2R1 | ecosystem: Host-associated > Plants > Roots > Rhizosphere ... | reverse complement strand
CATAGGCCAGGTCAGTAATGACGAAGGTCTTGGGGTCCTGGCCGGGCGGACAAACCACCGGCGTGTTGCCGAGGCCATATTTGTTGACGAAGTCGAGGTCACGCTGGTCGTGGGCGGGGCAGCCGAAAATCGCGCCGGTGCCGTAGTCCATCAAAATGAAATTGGCGACATAGACCGGAAGTTTCCAATTGGGATCAAACGGGTGTATCGCCTTGATGCCGGTATCGAAGCCCAGTTTTTCCGCCGTGTCTATTTCGGCCTGCGCCGTACCCATGCGGTGACTTTGCTCAATAAATGCTGCCAGTTTTGGATTCTTTGCCGCGGCTGCCTGTGCCAAAGGATGATCGGGCGATAAGGCCATGAACTTGGCGCCGAACAACGTGTCGGGGCGAGTGGTGAAAATCTCCAACTCGGGTTCCTTGTTCGGAGTCGTCGCCGGATCAAGAGCAAAGCGCAGCAACAGTCCTTCCGAGCGCCCGATCCAGTTCCTCTGCATAAGCCGGACCTTGTCCGGCCACCGCTCGAGTGTATCGAGTGCCTTCAACAGGTCTTCAGCGTAATCGGTGATCTTGAAGAACCACTGCGTCAGTTCACGCTGCTCGACGATCGCGCCGGACCGCCACCCGCGGCCATCGATAACCTGTTCATTGGCAAGTACGGTTTGATCGACGGGGTCCCAGTTCACCTTTGACTGTTTGCGCTCGACCAGTCCCGCTTTGAGAAAGTCGAGAAACATCTTCTGTTGGTGCTTGTAATATGCCGGGTCACAGGTGGCGATCTCACGGGCCCAATCGAGGGACAGTCCCATCGACTGAAGCTGCTTTTTCATTGCAGCGATGTTGTCGTAAGTCCACGTCTTCGGATGGACCTTGCGATCGATAGCGGCGTTCTCGGCTGGCATGCCAAAAGCATCCCAGCCCATTGGATGCAGCACGGCATTGCCCATCGCGCGCTTGTAGCGAGCGACTACATCGCCCATCGTGTAGTTGCGTACATGGCCCATATGGATGCGCCCCGACGGATAAGGGAACATCTCGAGCACGTAATATTTTGGCCGCGGGTCCTCGTTTCGGGTCGCGAAGATGCTGCGATCGGCCCAGACTTTCTGCCAGCGGGCCTCGGCCTCGCGGGCGTTGTAACGCTCGTTTTTGTTCGTATCGGCGGTCATTGTGCGTCTTGCAGGGGCGCGCGGAACTGACACGAAACCGGTCGAACGGTCAACCGGCCGGGAACATTCTGAAAACGCGCTGCATTACCGCAGGATAACTAAGTAATTCCGAGTACGCGACGCACCGCGTCTAAAAGCGTCGTTCGGTCGTAGGGTTTTTCGATAACGGGAGCGTGGGGAAACTGTCTGGCGTGCACATCGTCGGCTCGCATTCCGGTCAAGAAAATGAATGGCGTGCCTTTGGCCGCGAGCAGGGCGGCAAGCCCGAGACTGTTCACGTCCGGACCGCTTAATTTTATGTCGAGCACCGCCAGGTTGAAATCCGGCTCGCCGCGGAGCAACGCGAGTGCTTCAGGCACGCTGGCGGCGGCAGCTACGTATTCTGCTCCAGCCAGTTCGAGTGTTTGTTGAATGTCCAGGGCGATCAGGAATTCATCGTCCAGCACAAGACAGCGCTTGCCGAGAAGCAAAGTACCCGATTCTGGCAAGGCTGGTGTCTCCGGAGATGGAACTTTCCTTTCTCCTACGAATTGTCGAGTGCAGCATTTAAAAAAGACATAGGCCGCGAAAATTCATGTTTGGACAGGTATCAGCAGCGTTGACTAGCTTTGGATGCCGGCGTTTCGTCTGAACTGACTATGGCTTCCCATGATTATCGGAGCAGGACGGCCGAATGGATCTTTCACTCCTTGCGATCAGTGTCCGCTGCGCAAGCGGCCATCGTTGCGTGAGTTCTCGGCTGAAGAGCTTGAATTCGTAAAATCATTCAAGGTGGACGAACTTCGGGTGAAGGCCGGAGCGAGTTTTCTGCGCGAAGGCACGCGCAGCGAATATCTCTATTCGGTCCTGAGCGGCTGGGCCTTTCGCTACAAGATGCTCGACGATGGGCGCAGGCAAATCCTTAACTACGCTTTGCCTGCCGATATGTTGGGTTTGCAAGGTGCGCTCATGAACGAGATGGAGCACTCGGTTGAGGCGCTCACGCCACTGGTTCTCTGCGTGTTCCCGCGCGGCAAACTATGGGACCTTTATAGTCGTCTTCCCTCGCTGGCGTTTGACATAACGTGGCTTGCGGCACGCGAGGAGCAACTTATCGATGAACATCTTGTAAGTCTTGGTCGCCGCACCGCGCTTGAGCGCGCAGCCTATTTGCTTTTGCACCTGTTTGTGCGGGCGGAGGAGGCCGGTCTGGTAAAAAACAGAAGCATCCAGTTTCCATTCACGCAGCAACATCTCGCCGATACGCTTGGCATGTCACTGGTGCACACAAACAAGACGCTCAAGCGTCTGTTCCTCACCAAGACCGTTCATTGGAAAGATCGTGTGTTTGAAATAATCGACCGCGCCGCGCTTGCCAACATCGCCGGCAGCGATGTTACTCCTCATCGACCCCGGCCCTTTATTTGAAGTCGAGTGAATGGTGCGTTATAGGCAGCGCATGGCTGCCGCCCCTTCCGCGAATCTGGCTCAGGTTCGCACCGAAATCGTCAGAGCATGCCGCGATGCCGGCCGCGATCCCGCGGACGTGACACTGATTGCGGTGTCGAAGACCTTCGCGCCTGATGCAATCGAGTCGGTGATTGGTGCAGGCCAGCAGGTCTTCGGAGAAAATCGGGTTCAAGAGGCAAAAGCGAAGTGGCCCTCCCTGCTCTCGAAGCATGACGGCATTCAATTGCATCTGATCGGCCCCCTTCAGTCCAACAAGGCAAAAGACGCGGTCGCTCTATTTGATGCGATCCATTCCGTCGATCGAGCCAGCTTGTGCGAGGTGCTAGGGAAGGAAATCGGCAAGCAAAAACGTCAACCGGTCCTTTTTGCTGAGATCAACACCGGCGCAGAGCCGCAAAAAGCCGGCGTGCTGCCGCAAGACGCTGACGGCTTTCTCGCGGCGTGTCGCGATCAATTCGGACTGAGAATTTCCGGCCTCATGTGCATCCCTCCCCTTGACGAAGCTCCCGGACCCCATTTCGCGCTCACTGCCAAGATCGCAAAACGCAATGGTCTGAAATTGTTGTCGATGGGCATGAGCGCCGACTTTCCCTCAGCGATTGCGCTTGGCGCGACCCATATCCGTGTGGGTAGTGCGATATTTGGTGAACGGGCCAAGTAACAGCGACCGGGAAGGTCTACTCGACGACAATTCTCGTGCGCGGGCCCAGTCGAGCAAGAATTCTGCGCAGCGTATTGATTTCCAGCGCGACGCAACCCGCGGTCGGAGCAAATCCTTGCCTCGCCGCATGAATAAATACCGCGCTCCCGCGTCTGGCAACACGTGGACGCGTATTGTGATCGATCTCTATGATGAAATCGTAGAGATTGTCCTTGCGCGCCAGCCGATCCGCATTGGCGTCTGCTGGCACTTTGATCGGTCGATTGTACCGCCGGTCGTCCGGATCTTCGCACCAGCCGTCATCGGGGCTTATTCGTTGCACCGGCAACGACGTGGTCGGGCGCGGATGCTTGTCTGCACGCCACCAAAGCTGCCTTAGCCGAAAATTGCCGCGTGGCGTCCCGCCGTCGCCTTCCCGCTTGTTGGCCTTGATGCCGCCACGCCCGAGTGCCACTGGCAACGCCAGCATTCCTGCTATGAGCCAACCGCGGCTTGAATCGCCCGGCTTGCGGCGTACTGTGATGCGGGACAAGGACCGTTTGGGCATTGTGACAGACCGTTTGGCCTAAATGGCAGTTCCTGCTTGCTCTTCTAGCGCTGAATGTTCTATTCCGCGACTGCGACAAGCGCTGCGTTTGCGTGCTTGAAAGGGCCTTGGGACGATGGCCAATAAGCGAACAATTCTGATTGTCGATGACGACGCCGAGCTTCGCGAGGCATTGGTCGAGCAGTTGGCACTGCACGAAGAGTTCGAGGCTATCGCTGTCGAAAGTGGGACCAAGGGAGTCCAAACCGCGAAAAATGGACAAGTAGACTTGGTGATCATGGACGTCGGCCTGCCGGATGTAGACGGTCGCGAGGCGGTCCGCATTTTGCGCAAGAGTGGCTTCAAGGCGCCAATCATCATGTTGACGGGGCACGACACCGATTCTGACACTATTCTCGGCCTCGAATCGGGCGCGAACGATTACATCACCAAGCCGTTCCGATTTGCGGTGCTGCTTGCGCGCATCCGCGCACAACTGCGGCAGCACGAGGCGAGCGAAGACGCAGTATTCATCATCGGGCCCTATACATTCAGACCGAGCTCCAAGATGCTGCTGAGCCCCAAGGGCAGCAAAGTTCGGCTAACGGAAAAAGAGACAGCAATTCTCCGTTATCTTTATCGGGCGGGGCAGAAACCGGTGTCGCGCGAAACACTGTTGCAGGAAGTATGGGGCTATAATTCCGGCGTAACCACCCACACGCTCGAAACCCACATTTACCGTCTGCGGCAAAAAGTCGAAAAGGACGCGGCTGCTCCGGCTATCTTGGTGACGGAAGCCGGCGGTTATAAGCTCGTCCCGTGATTGACGTGCACATCAATTTGGCATTCCGCGGATAAACGGGATGGGCCTCGAAGAAGACATCGCCTTTTTCGAGCGAGTGCCGCCCTTGGCGGCGCTCGGCAAGCAAGCATTGCGGATTCTGGCGATCGGCGCCGAAACGCGTCATCTACAAAGCGGAGCAGTGCTCTTCTATGCCGGCGAACTTGCCGATGGCGGATATGTTGTCCAGGAAGGTTCGCTGTTGCTTGAACCAGGCACGCTGGCCGAAGGCAACGAAATCACCGTCGGTCCCGGAACGCTGATCGGTGAGCTCGCCTTGCTCACCAATACGGTGTGTCAGGCAACGGCGATCGCGAAGGAACCGACAATCGTCGTGCGAATACCTCGCAACTTATTCAGAAAAATGTTGGAGGGTTATCCGGCCGCCGCGGAGAAGCTGCGCGACAGCATGACCGAACGGCTACAGGCCTGGTCCAAGGAGCTCGCAAGCGTGAAAATCGACCTGGAAAGACATGGAAAGCGCTGATCCTTGCCACTCGTTCAGAGTTCTATCGTGGCTGTTACCGGAACGTGGTCGGAGGGGCGTTTTGCGCCTCGATAATCTTTCGCGATTCTGATTTCCGAAATGTGCGCAGCGAGTGCGTCCGAGGTCCAGACATGATCAAGCCTGCGGCCGCGATCGGCCGTACGCCAGTTGTCCATCGCACGGTAGCTCCACCACGTATAAAGTTTCTCCGGCTCGGGCGTGTGCACACGCATGCAATCGATCCACCCGCCTGACTTCTGCGCGGCAACGAGCTTCTCGCATTCGATCGGCGTATGGGAAACGACCCTGATCATTTGCTTGTGGCTCCAGACGTCATGCTCGAGCGGCGCAACATTGAGATCCCCTACCAGCATGGCATGTGTCGATCTTTCAGGCCGCAATCCATTGTGCGCCTGCATTTCGTCAAGGAAGTCGAGTTTGTGCCGAAATTTTAGGTTGATGTCCGGGTCAGGCTCGTCGCCGCCAGCGGGCACATAAAAATTGTGAAGCGTAATCGGAGCTTTCAGCTTCGCCCGCTCTCCCAATGTTACGGAAATATGCCGGCAATCAATCTTCCCGCAAAAATTTTGAATATCGACCTGCTCAAATGGCACGCGCGAGAGGACCGCAACGCCGTGATACCCTTTTTGTCCGTTGAGCGCAGCGTGTTCATAGCCCAGACGCCTGAAACGCTTCATTGGGAAGATCTCGTCCGGACACTTCGTCTCCTGCAGGCAGAGCACGTCCGGTCGCACGCTCTTGAGAAATCTGGCGACTAGATCAATACGCAGGCGCACCGAATTGATGTTCCATGTCGTGATTTTCAGTGACATGGCTTGCAACATAGGGCTTCGAGCGCGGACTTTCCATTCGTCGCGGCGGCGGTTGACCACGCCATCCACGTGTTAATTTTCTGGCCGGCATGCACGGAATAAAGCCGGGCATGACGAACGCCGCCGATATTCAATCAATTGGAATTGGAATTGGGATAGCGGGTGTAGTCGATCTTGAACAATCCCGGATCGGGACGCTTGCTGGTGTCGAGATTGTACACCGCGACCGTGGTGTCGAAGCCCTGGGGGTCGGTTACCGTCCATTGCTTGAGCTGCATATCCTTGGCGCTGAACATGATCATCAGCCTGCTGGTGCCGACAATTCCGCTCTTTTCCTCAGCAACTACCGTGACGAATACATCGTCGGCATAGACCGCTATCAGATGCGTGTCCTTCGCGAGATCGACGCGATCGGCGAGCAAGAATCGCAAGGGTGTCTGCGACAAAGGGTAGACATCCTGGGTTGCCAGCCGGCGGTCGCGCACCACCACCGACGAGCCGTCCGCAATCAGCTCGATGGGACTCGGGTCGTCGTACTCAAATCGGACTCTGCCTGGCTTGGAGATGTAGAAATCTCCCTGGGTTCGGCTGCCATCCGGACCGACCTGGATGAAATTTCCGGTCAACGCCTGCACGCCAGAAAGATAGTTGTTCACGCGGTCGATGATGCCGCGTTGTTCCGGGGTTAGGGCCCCCTGCGGGCTGGGCTTGCCGAGTAGTGCCGCGAAAGGATTGGAGACCGGACTTTGCTGTGCCGGTGCAACCTGTCCACGGGCGGGAACCGAAGGTTTGGCGACCGGCGCAGGCGTGGCGGGCTGCGCTTGTGACGATGAGGGGCGGGACGATGGAAGGGGAACGCCCTGAGCGGCGGCCGGAACGGCAAGACAGGCAAACAATGCTGCCAACGCCAGTTTGTGGCCAGTTTGCCTCCTGTTTTGAGCCGCCATCACGTTCTCCGCCTCGCGCCCCCGCGGTATCGCGATGGGCTCTATATGGGCCGGCTGTGGCGATTTCGCGGCCCAAACCCCAGCAGTCTGGCTTAATCGTGAAGTCGGCGATTCTCAATAGCGCTCGTCGGCTGGATCTTCAGGAATCAGGATCTCGCGCTTGCCCGCATGGTTGGCCTGCCCGACGATCCCCTCTTCCTCCATGCGTTCCATAATAGTGGCCGCGCGGTTGTACCCAATCTGTAGACGGCGTTGGATATAGGAGGTCGAGGCTTTGCGGTCACGTCTGACGATGGCGACGGCCTGCTGGTAGAGATCGCCGCCATCCGCGGCTCCCATTCCCGTCGAGTCAAAGACGGGATTGCCATCCTCATCCTCCTCGCCGCCCGCGGTGACCTCTTCAAGATATTCCGGCACGCCCTGCGACTTGAGGTGCCGAACGACCTTTTCGACTTCATCATCCGACACGAAGGGCCCATGTACGCGGCTGATGCGCCCGCCTCCGGCCATAAGAAGCATGTCGCCCTGGCCGAGCAATTGTTCGGCGCCTTGCTCGCCCAGGATCGTGCGGCTGTCGATTTTTGAGGTGACCTGAAACGATACACGGGTGGGGAAGTTTGCTTTGATCGTGCCGGTGATGACGTCCACCGACGGACGTTGGGTGGCCAGGATGACATGAACACCGGCGGCGCGCGCCATCTGCGCCAAGCGCTGGATGGCGCCTTCGATATCCTTGCCGGCCACCATCATCAGGTCGGCCATCTCGTCGACTACCACCACTAGGTATGGCAACGGGTCGAGGTCAAGGTCTTCCTTTTCATAGACTGCCTCTCCGGTCTCTTTGTCGTAGCCGGTATGGACGGTGCGCGTGAGTGTCTCGCCCTTTGTCTTGGCTTCGGCGACGCGCGCATTGTAGCCGTCGATATTGCGCACGCCGAGCTTCGACATTTTCTTGTAGCGGCCTTCCATCTCGCGCACGGCCCACTTGAGCGCGACCACGGCCTTCTTGGGATCGGTGACGACGGGCGTAAGTAGATGCGGGATGCCGTCATAGACAGAGAGTTCGAGCATCTTTGGATCGACCATGATCATCCGGCACTGGTCGGGCCGCAGACGATAAACCAGCGACAGGATCATCGTGTTGATGGCGACCGATTTGCCGGAACCGGTGGTGCCGGCAATCAGCAAATGGGGCATGCGCGAGAGATCGACGATCACGGATTCTCCACCGATCGTCTTTCCAAGGCAGAGCGGAAGCTTCGCGGCGCTTTCGTTGTAATCGGTGCCGGCGAGCAGTTCGCGCAGATACACTTTTTCGCGCGTTGGATTGGGCAATTCGATACCGATCGCGTTGCGGCCGGAGACCACTGCAACACGCGCTGATACCGCGCTCATCGACCGCGCGATGTCATCGGCAAGGCCGATCACTCGCGACGACTTGATGCCGGGCGCCGGCTCCAGCTCGTACAGCGTGACCACGGGTCCAGGGCGCGCATTGATGATTTCGCCGCGCACGCCGAAATCCTGCAACACGTTTTCAAGCGCCGCAGCATTGGCCTCGATGATGTCGCGTGAGAGAGTGGTGCGCTCGCTTGCGCGCGGGGCGGCCAGAAGGTTGAGTGAGGGCAGCACATAACCGCTGCCCGAGCGACGCGAGGGAGCTCGCACAGAGGCACGGCGCCGACGCGCGGGCGCGTCCTCCTCCTCTTCCTCATCTTCATCCTCGATTTCGTTCTCGTGGTCGAAATCACCTGCATCGAACCGGGGCTCATGACGCGGACCATGAGCCGCCTGGGCGGGCGTGCGGGTTTCACCTCGGATCATTCGGCCAATGCGCGCCTTCCAGCTCAAGAGCGCGTGCACGATCATGCCGAGCCACGGGGAAGCGCGATCTTCCTCTGGCTCCGCGCTTTCGTCCTCTTCTTCGTCGGTGTCGCGCGCACCCGATCTTTCACGACGGTCGGGGGCGCGGGCGGCCACAACAAATGTTGCTGCTGTCGCGAGACCGAGCACTATTCCCAATAGGACACGCGCCAGCCAACCGAGCGGTGCGCCGAATATTGTTGTCGGCAAACGCAAGATAGCATCGCCGGCGACGCCGCCCAGGCCCGTGGGGAGTGGCCAGGACCCAATATGCGGCAGCGTTGAGGCGAAGGCGGCAGCAAGGACCGTGGCGAGTATCCAAAACAGGCTGCGCCATTTTTCGCCGACCGGTCTGTGTGCCAGCAAACGCCAGCCCAGCAGCGCTTCCGGAACCAGAATCAGAATGGCGGCCAGGCCGAGCAACTGCATAGCGAGGTCTGAGAAGATTGCGCCGGGATAGCCGAGGAGATTGTGGATCGGCTTTTGCGTTGCGTGGCTGAGCGACGGATCCTGGACCGACCATGTGGCCAGGGCTATGGCGCCGAGCACCGCGAGTGCGATGAGACAAATGCCGGCGAGCTCGCTCAGGCGCCGCCGAAGGATTTCACGCAAATGCTCGAAGACGAATGCGATGACGTCGAGACTGCGGTCTGATGCTCGCATGCGGTTACGTCCTCAACCCAGCACGGCGACGAGGCGATGCAGCGCCTCCGCCGTGGCCGCCTTGTCCTGCACCATCGCGACCCGGATATAGTCCGCGCCGGGATTGCTTCCGTCGCTCTGTTCACGCGCGAGATAGCGCCCCGGCACAACGCGAACACCCGCCTCGGCCCACAGGCGCTTTGTTACAGCCTCGCTGCCACCTTGTTTCGAGACGTCCAGCCAGAGGAAAAATCCGCCGGCAGGGCGTTCATACCCGTAACGGTCGCCGACGATCTGATCGGCGAGATCGAACTTCTCGGAATAGAGCCTGCGATTATCGCTCACATGTGTCTCGTCGTTATACGCGGCGACCGCCACACATTGGGCCGGTGTCGGCACCTGCGGCGCCGCGATGTTCCGGAATTCAAGGTATGGCGCGAGAAACCGGCGGTCGCCGGCAGCGAAGCCGACGCGTAGGCCAGGCAGACTTGAGCGCTTCGACAGCGAATGGAACACGACCACATTTGCGAAGTCAGGCCCAGAAGCTTCCAGCATGCCAGGCGGCTCGTGCTCGCTGTAAATTTCGCAGTAGCACTCGTCGGCGAACACCAGGAAGCCAAAGCGGCGCGCTAGCTTCACCAGCCTCGCGAGATAGTCGCGATCGGCAACGGCACCCTGTGGGTTGGACGGGGAGGCGATGTAACAGGCGACCGTGCGCGCGAGCAGCGCGTCGTCGACCGCATCGAGATCGGGCAGAAAACCGCTTTTGCGTGTCGCCGGCAGATAGACCGGCTCGCAATCGGCCGCGAGGGCGCCGGCACCATAAGCGGCATAAAACGGATTGGGGATCAATACCGCCGGCTTACCGGCTCGGCGCGTGACCCAGCGCCTGGCGGCGATCGCGGCGAGAAACAGTCCTTCGCGCGTCCCGCTGAGAACCAACACTTCGCTTTCCGGATCGACGGGGCGCGTGACCTTGTAGCGTCGATTGAGCCAGCCGGCGACAGCACGCCGGAACGGCTCGATGCCTTTGTTGGCAGGGTAACGGCCAAAGTCGGCGACATGAGCTGCGAGCGTCGGGCCGACAAAAGCGGGAATTGGATGCTGCGGCTCGCCCACGGAGAGATTGATCGGCGGCTTGCCGGGTTCGATGCCCGCGATCAACTCAGTCAGTCGCACGAAAGGCGAGCGGGAATCGACCGCCGGAGCAGATGAAGAGGCAGGCTCGCGCTGGGCGGTCATCATGGACATGCGTCAACACAGCGGGCCTGGCCCGCCACACAGGGCTTTCGACACAATAAAGAGGGCGAGGTTAAGACCCGATTAACCAATAGGAAACGAGGCCGATTTCCGCCCGAAAGATTGCCCGGACCAAGATTTTCACGGGCTGTCTGTGTCAGGGTCTGGGCTTGTCCCGACCATTTACGTCTTTGCGATTTCAAGAAAGAAGACCTGGATGCCCGGGCCGAGGCCGGCATGACATGGTCGACGGATAAAGGGAAAAAATAAGAGAGGCCCCGGTCCTTGCGAACCGGGGCCCCGACGGAAGGGACAGTGCCGGGTTTCCGCCCCTACCGCTAGCTCGTCCCTCTACTGGACGACTTCGCTATGCAACGCGAGGTCGAGGCCTTCGCGCTCCACTTCGTCCGAGACGCGCAGGCCGATCACGGCATCGATGATCTTGAGCAGGATCAGGGAAACGACCGCGCCGTAGACCAACACGATCACAATGCCTTGGATCTGGTTGATTATCTGCGCGGCATTGCCTTCGATCAGACCGGAAGTGCCGCCGTATTCGGAGATCGCAAATACGCCGGTCAGCAGCGCACCGACGATTCCACCTACGCCGTGGACGCCGAAGCAGTCGAGTGCATCGTCAGCACCCAGCATGCGTTTCAGGCCGGTTACGCCCCAATAGCAGAGCACACCGGCAGCGACGCCAATCGCCATCGAGCCGACGGGTCCGACGAAGCCCGAGGCCGGGGTGATCGCGACGAGGCCGGCAACTGCGCCGGAACAGATACCGATGACGGTCGGCTTGCCGCGGCAAACCCACTCGACCAGCATCCAGGTGAATCCGGCAACCGCTGTGGCGATCTGCGTGACCGTCATCGCCATGCCCGCCTGCATGCCCGCGGTGACGGCGGAGCCGGCATTGAAGCCGAACCAGCCGACCCACAGCATCGAGGCGCCGATGAAGGTGAGCACCATGTTATGCGGCGGACCGACATCCTTGCGCTTGCCAAGGCAGATCGCACACATCAGGCCGGCAACGCCCGCGTTGATATGCACAACGGTGCCGCCGGCGAAGTCGAGCACCTTGAACCAGGCGTCGGAATTGCCGTTCGACATGAAACCATCCGAGCCCCACACCCAGTGGGCGATCGGCGCGTAGACAAGGATTGCCCACAAGCCGATGAACCACAGCATTGCGGAGAACTTCATGCGCTCGGCGAATGCGCCGGCAATGAGCGCCGGTGTGATGATCGCAAACGTCAGCTGGAAGCAGAGGTAGACTGTTTCAGGGATCGTGACCGCGAGAGGGTTTGGAGTGCCCGTCCCGGTCGAGATGTCGCTCAGGATTCCTTGCAGGAAGGCCCTGCTCGTTCCGCCGATGAATGCCGAGCCGGGCGTAAAGGCAAGACTGTATGTGATCACTGCGTAGATGATCGTGATCAGACAGGTGATGGCAAAGCTCGTCATCACCGTATCGCCCACGTTCTTCTTTCGCACCATGCCGCCGTAGAACAGGCCCAGGCCCGGGATGGTCATCATCAGAACCAGCGCGACCGAAGTGAGCATCCAGGCCGTGTCGCCCGAATTGGGCGTGCATTTTTCGAGGACCGCTTTCTTGGGATCGGGATCGTTCGCGCACGCTTGTGGCGGCGAAGGAGCGGCGGGCGGCGCGGCAGCCGGCGCCGCAGCGGGCGCCTGCGCGTAGGAAGCTTCATAGGTGGCCACGCTTAAAAAGAGGCCGAGCAGAATCCCGAACGCGAGAGCCAAGAGCCCCGCACGGGAGGATTTCATTAACGTCATGGTTTTTACTCCTGTCCGTATTGTTTGTGGTGCGGGTTAGCTAGAGCGCCGCCGTATCGGTCTCGCCGGTGCGAATGCGCACCGCGTTCTCAAGATTGAAGACAAAGATCTTTCCGTCGCCGATCTGGCCGGTTTTCGCAGCGCCGGTGATGGCGCCGATGACTTTGTCAACCTGCTTGGTGTCTACTGCCACTTCGATCTTGATCTTCGGCAGGAAGCTCACCGCATACTCGGCCCCACGATAGATTTCCGTGTGCCCCTTTTGACGCCCGTATCCTTTGACCTCGGTAACGGTCAGTCCTTGCACGCCGATTGAGGTCAGAGCGTCACGGACCTCGTCGAGCTTGAAAGGTTTGATAATGGCCATGACGATTTTCATGG